>Ga0315291_10005235_pt1 | contig 16304 bp, 11 predicted proteins | sample YL17G12_20_MG_FD_203070 | JGI IMG/M metagenome (GOLD analysis project Ga0315291, IMG submission 203070) | Sediment microbial communities from Yellowstone Lake, YNP, Wyoming, USA - YL17G12_20 | ecosystem: Environmental > Aquatic > Freshwater > Lake > Sediment | place: USA: Wyoming | collected...
GCACAAATCGCCCAGGTTGCCAAGTCACGTGAAAACCAGGCTGAACCACGCAAACTGTGCATCCGTATACGACATTAGATATCTGAGGGTCAATAATCTTTTCATGTCGGATGAATGATAGTCCCATGACATCGTCCCCAACCGTCTTCAGAACAGTGTTTCAAAACCGGCTTCCCAAAACAAATGAAGTCGTCGTCAACAAAGCCTTCTCGCGGCCGAGATGGGCAAATGCGGCGTCGGCCGCCGGATGCCACTGATCACCGGCGTCCCAGACGGCGAGCAGACACACCGCGTCGAGGAACACAGCGTTCATGGCTGATGCTCGTCGTGGCGCGCGGCAACATCGTGCTCACCCGAAGAATGACGCCTTCCGAGGATTGCGTACACATCGTCGAGGCTCGGCCCCTGCTGCTCCGTCTTGACAGTGCGAATCTCGACTTCCACCTCGCATCGATCCGGCAAGTCAACCGGTTGGATGGGGCGGAAAACGCCGTTCTCATAAAGCGCGTGAATGCTGTTCATGGCGATGGCTCCTTGCATTCCAATCCATTCTAACGGCGAAGACCATCCAGGTCGAGATTCAATTCTACCACATTGACCCTCGGTTCGCCCAACAGGCCCAAGGTTCGGCCATCCGTATGCCGTGCGACCGCCTGCCGCACCGTTTCCACGTACAGCCCCCGCGCCTTCGCCACCCGTGCAACCTGGTACTGGGCGGCGGTCGGACTGATATGCGGGTCCAGCCCGCTGGCAGACGACGTCACCAGGTCCACCGGAATCGGGGCCTCATTGCCCCGACCATGCTGCGCATGGTGCCCGGCCGCCCTGAGCGCGGCAATCCGCTCCCCAACGGCTTTCCTAAGATCGGGATTGGTGGGCCCCAGGTTCGATCCACCCGACGAGCCGGCGTTATATGGCAGCGGAGAAGTCGCAGACGGGCGGCCCCAGAAATACTCCGGGTCGGTAAAGCCCTGGCCAATCAGGGCCGAGGCCACCGGGTACCCTCCGGGTGTGCCGTCCCGATAGATCAGGCTGCCGTAGGCTTGTTTCGGGAAGACAGCCTGTGCGACCACGGTAATCACCAGCGGGTAGATGATTCCCGTCAAGACACTCAGGAAGAGGAAGACCAGAAATGCCTGTTTCGCCAGCCTCAACATACGAGCCTCCGTCGGTTATCAGCTATCAGCTTTCAGCGTTCAGCTATCAGCCATCCGTCTGAGTGCTGAAAGCTGAACGCTCTTCCGCTACACCATACGTAACGCCAGCAGGAGCAAGTCGATCGCTTTGATGCCGACGAACGGCACGACCAGTCCGCTCAGCCCGTACACCAGCAGGTTCCTGCGCAGCAGGGCTGCCGCGCCGATAGGCCGGTACCGCACGCCCCGCAGCGCCAGCGGGATCAGCGCCACGATAATCAGGGCGTTGAAGATCACCGCCGAGAGAATCGCGCTGGCCGGCGTTGCCAAGCGCATGACGTTGAGCTTGTCGAGCACCGGGTAGGTGCCGGCGAAGGCGGCCGGGATGATAGCGAAATACTTCGCCACGTCGTTGGCAAGGCTGAAAGTCGTCAGCGCACCACGGGTGATCAGAAGCTGCTTGCCGATTTCCACGATTTCAATGAGCTTGGTGGGGTTGGAGTCCAAGTCCACCATGTTGCCGGCTTCCTTGGCCGCCTGAGTGCCGGTGTTCATCGCCACGGCCACGTCGGCCTGGGCCAGCGCCGGCGAATCGTTCGTCCCGTCGCCCGTCATGGCGACCAGGTGGCCGCCCGCCTGGTACTTGCGAATCAACGACAGCTTGGCCTCCGGCGTGGCTTCGGCCAAGAAGTCGTCTACGCCCGCTTCGGCGGCGATGGCTGCGGCCGTCAACGGGTTGTCCCCGGTAATCATCACCGTCTGGATGCCCATCTGCCGCATCTGGGCGAAGCGTTCCTTCATGCCGCCCTTGACAATGTCTTTGAGATGAATGACCCCGAGGGCCTGGCCCTTTTCCGCCACGACCAGGGGCGTGCCGCCCTGCCGGGAAACCCGTGCGACGTGGCTTGCCACGCTGGCGGGAAACTCTCCGCCGTGCTCACGGACGAAGGCTTCAATGGCATCGGAAGCCCCTTTACGAACCTGTCGCCCGTCCAGATTCACGCCGCTCAGCCGGGTCTGGGCACTGAAGGGAATGAACCTGGCACGAAGTTTGTGCACGTCGCGGCCGCGCAATCCGTGCTTGCTCTTCGCCAGCACCACGATGCTCCGACCCTCGGGTGTTTCATCGGCCAGTGAAGCGAGCTGGGCGGCATCGGCCAAGGCCGATACCTCGACGCCGTCGGCTGGCAGAAACTCGACGGCTTGGCGGTTTCCCAACGTGATCGTTCCCGTCTTGTCCAAGAGCAATACGTCCACGTCCCCGGCGGCCTCGACGGCCCGGCCCGACGTGGCAATCACGTTGGCCTGGATCAGGCGATCCATCCCGGCGATGCCGATGGCCGAGAGCAGCCCGCCGATGGTCGTGGGGATGAGGCACACCAGCAAAGCCACCAGCACCGTCACGGTGACGGGCGTGCCTGGGTACCCTCTGGGTACGGCCGCCTGCACGCTGAACAGCGAGAACGGCAGCAGGGTGACGCAGACCAACAGGAAGATGATCGTCATGCCGGCCAAGAGGATGTTCAGGGCGATTTCATTGGGCGTCTTCTGCCGCTTCGCCCCTTCGACCATCGCAATCATGCGGTCCAGGAAGGTCTCCCCGGGATTGGCCGTGATTCGCACGACCAGCCAATCCGACAGGATTCGCGTGCCGCCCGTGACACCACTCCGGTCTCCGCCGCTCTCGCGGATCACCGGAGCACTTTCGCCGGTGATCGCGCTTTCGTCCACCGAGGCCACGCCGTCGATCACCTCACCATCCGCCGGAACGTAGTCCCCCGCCTCGACGAACACCACGTCGCCCCGGCGAAGATCGGGTGCCGGGACCACCGTGATCTCCCCTCGCCCGGGCACCGTGCGCAGCATGGTCGCGGGAGAGGGGTTGGGGGTGAGGGCATTGGGACGCAAGTTGACGCTACTGCCCTCACCCCCTGCTCCTCTCCCAAAGGGAGAGGGGAGTTTTTCGACAAACTTCTTGGCAGACACTTGGTGCCGAGCGCGGCGCAAGGCCTCCGCCTGGGCCTTCCCCCGGCCTTCGGCCATCGCTTCCGCGAAGTTGGCAAACAGCACGGTAAACCACAGCCATGCCGAAATCGCCAGAATGAACCCCGGCGGCGCCTCGCCCGTGCCCACCAGCGATTGCACGAACAGCCCGGTCGTCAGCGCGCTTCCCACGTAGACCGTGAACATCACCGGGTTGCGGACCTGCCGCCGCGGGTCGAGCTTCAGCAGCGAATCGACAATCGCTTGCCGGCCGATCCTCGGATCAAACAGGGAGTGGGCCTTTGCCGGGGCTGCCATACCCTACCGCGCCACCATCATCAAGTGTTCCACGATCGGACCCAGTGCCAATGCCGGCACGAACGTCAGGGCCCCTACTAGAAGCACAACGCCGACCAAGAGCACCACGAACAGCGGCGTGTGCGTCGGCAGCGTGCCGGCGCTCTTGGGCGTAGCCCTCTTTCGAGCCAGCGAGCCGGCAATCGCCAGCGTCGGAATCGCCAGCCAATAGCGGGCCACAAGCATTGCCAGTGCTAGCGTGATGTTGTAGAATGGCGTACTGGTGCCCAGTCCGGCAAATGCGCTGCCGTTGTTGTTCCCGGCCGACGAAAAGGCATAAAGGACTTCGCTGAAGCCGTGCGGGCCGGGATTGAAGATGCCTGCTTTTCCCCAGTCCGTCGTCACGGCCACCGCCGTGCCGACCAGGACCACCAGAGGCGGAATGAGAATCACCAGCGCCGCCATCTTCATCTCAAAGGCCTCGATCTTCTTTCCCAGGTACTCCGGGGTGCGGCCGACCATCAGCCCGGCCACGAATACCGCAATAATGGCGAACACCAGCATCCCGTACAGGCCGCTGCCAACCCCACCGAACACCACTTCACCCAGTTGCATCAGCCACATGGGCACCAGGCCGCCCAGCGGCGTGTATGAGTCGTGCGTGGAATTGACGCTGCCGTTGGAGGCCGCCGTGGTAGCCGCCGCCCAGATCGCCGACTGGGCGATGCCGAACCGGACCTCTTTTCCCTCCATGTTCCCGCCCGGCTGCTGGATGCTGGCGGCCTGGCCCACGCCAACTGCCTGTCCCAAGACCTTCTCCCCTCGCCCCGTTTGCGGGGAGAAGGGCCGGGGGTGAGGGGTCTTGGGATCGGCCCCAAGTCCGGCCAGCAGAGGGTTGCCCTGCTGCTCCGCCACATACCCCATCAGCAGAAGCGGCACGAAGATCACCAACATTGCCGCAAGCACTGCCCAACCCTGCCGGGTGTCGCCGACCATTTCCCCGAAGGTGTAGCAGAGAGCGGCCGCGATCAGGAGAATCGCCAGCGATTCTACGAAGCTGCTTAGCGGCGTCGGGTTCTCAAGGGGGTGCGCGGAATTGGCGTTGAAGAAGCCGCCGCCGTTGGTGCCCAGTTGCTTGATAATCACCTGCGAGGCCGCCGGTCCGAGCGCAATCGTCTGTTCGCTCACCACCTTGCCCGCGGCGTCCTTCGTCGGCTGGATCAGCCTGACCTTCTCATACGGGCGGAACGTCTGCACGACGCCTTGCGACACGAGCACCAGGGCGCCGACGATGGATAAGGGCAGCAGGATGTACAGCGTGCTGCGGGTCAGATCGTACCAGAAATTGCCGATCGTCTGCGCGCTGCGGCGGACGAACCCGCGGATCAAGGCTACCAAGACTGCCATGCCCGTGGCGGCCGACACGAAGTTCTGCACCGTCAGGCCGAGCATCTGCGTCAGATAGCTCAGCGTCGTTTCCCCGCCATAGCTCTGCCAGTTGGTATTCGTGGCGAAGCTGACCGCCGTGTTCATCGCCAGGTCCGGCGGGACGGCCGCCATGTTCTCCGGGTTCAGCGGCAGGAGGTGTTGCGCCCGTTGCAGGCCGTAGACCGCCGCCACTCCCAACAGATTGAACACCAGCATCGCCTTGGCGTAGGTCGTCCAGGCCATTTCCTCGCTGGGGTCGATCCCGCAGAGGCGATAGAGCAGCCGTTCCAGCCGGCCCATCGCCCAGTCCAGGCCGCACGGTTTCCCTTCGTACACCCGTGCCATGTACCAGCCCAGCGGCTTGACCAGCAAGACCAGGACGACCAGGAAGAGGCAGATCTGCACCAGGGAGTGAACGTTCATGCGAACCACTCCGGCTTCAGCAGGGCCAGCAAGAGATAGATCAAGAGCAGCACCGCCACGATGCCCCCAATCAAGTAGACTCCGCCTGCCATTGATCCTCTCCTGCTACACCCGGTCCAACAGCAGAATCATGCCGAAGGATAGCGCGAAGAACGCCAACACGGCAAGCAAGCAGACAACTTCCATCACCCTGCTCCCGGGGCGTATCGAACGTACGCCTGACACTCCGTGCCGGTCAGGCTGGCAATGTCAGGCCGATGCTCCGTGCCGGCCACGCTCGCGTCACGGAGTGACGCGGCTACAGGGCCGGCAGATCAATACTCGCGATCTTTCTTGAGGCCCGGCTCCGGCCGGGGGTACCTGCCGTTGGCATCCGCCTGCAATGGTGCCGGCGAATCCATCGTGAGCTTGTCCACACCCGGAGCGTATTCTTGGTCGGAGTTGCGCATTTCCTCAAGGGTGATTTCCTGGCCGGTGTGGGCCGCCTTCCGGCCCATCGAGGTCACCAGGCTGGCTTCGACCCCGCGTTTCACCTCATTGTAGGGCTTGTCGTTGCGAATGGCGTCGACCAGCTCGTTCCATTCGTTTTGATAGGGATCCTCCTCTTCCGGCTTGACTTTGGACTGCCAGAGCAGGTTGGATCGCTCCGCAGTCTGGCCCTTGTAGGTTCTGGAGGGCATCCCGCAGTCGCCGTTGTCAGAGACGACCGCCATGCCTTTGCTGCCCTGCGCGTAGCTGGAGTAAATGTCGTTGCAACCCCCCATGCAGCGCCCATCCATGATGAACTTGCCGCCGTCGGCGAAGGTGTATTCCACAGAATACACGTCGAAATTCTGGTCGACGTACGTGACGCCTTCGGGACTCTGGCGATAGTGACGGCCGCCCAGTGCCTGGGCCTTGACCGGCCAGGCGTCCTTCATCCAGCAGCAATGGTCGATGATGTGGATGTTAAAGTCGCTGAAGCACCCCCCGCTCGCCCACAGGAAGCTGTGGAAGCGCTGCACCTGGTAGAGCAGTTCGCTGGTACCGGGCGGCTTCGGCAAGGAGGAAAAGAACCCGATCGGTCCATGCACCCGGTAGCCGCGCAGCAAAATGAGGTCGCCGATTTCGCCGTCGTGGATCCGCTTGGCCAGCTCTTCGAGCGCCCGGCTGTGACGCGACATCAAGCCCACTCCTGCCTTGAGGTTCTTTGCCGTGGCCTCTTCGGCCAGCTTGAGCAACCGGCGGGAAGTCGGACCATCCGCCGTCAGCGGCTTTTCCATGAAGACGTGCAGCCCCTTCTGAACGGCGTAGCCGTAATGTACCCACCGGAACGCCAACGGCGTGGTGAAGATCGCAATGTCTCCCGGCTTGAGACAATCCATCGCCTTCTGGTAACCGTCGAAACCGAGGAACTGGCGGTCCGGCGGTACATCGACCAGTTTGGAAAATCGTTCCTTGAGGCTCTTGACACTGCTTTCCAGGCGGTTCTTGAAGACGTCGGCCACGGCCACCAGCTTGATCGGGCCGGCCTTGACCGACATGGCGTCCTCCGCCGCGCCTGTGCCCCGGCCGCCGGAGCCGATCAGGGCCACCTGGATGGTGTTGTTTTCCGCCGCATGGACGCGGGGGACGGCCCCCGCCACCAGCACCGAGGCCGCGGCGACCTGGCCGCTGCGCTTCAAGAACTCCCGACGCGACGTGCCTCTTGGGGTGGTTTCACTCATGGAGCGACTCCTGTTTGTGGTTATCTGATCGGACATGCTCAGGTGGTCTGCGTCCAAACGCAGTCCGGACCTCGCCCCCTATTGTCATCCGGCAGCCGCAGGCGTGTCAAGGAGCTATTGTCAAGCGTCGGCCGGAAAAGGGGACATCACTGATTTACAAATATCAGTGATGTCCCCTTTTCCCCCTTCGTCTCCGCCCGCATCTGGCGGTAGCGAGATTTCTCGTGAAGGATCACAGCCTCGCCGGAAAGGGTTCTGAAAAGGTCTTCTGGCAGATGAAGATGCGTCTTCTCGAAGAGGATGTCATCGACATACTTTGCCAGCCCCCAGGAGTAAAAGGTGTTCTGCAAATTGGCTTCCCTTCCTTCCAAGGCAAAGCCTGCAAGGCTGATTCCAACTAGGAGCTTATCTGTTGTTGTGCGAACGTGCACTTCACCTACGCAAAACGCGCTCCCCGGGCCTCCATAAACATCATCCTGCACAGCGTGTCTCATGGGCCAACAGAGGAATCTTTCCATGGCGCGCATTACGGTCGCATCAGTGGTAGTGTAAACGACCCGTTTGTCACCGGCAATTCCTGATCCAAACGGTGTCTTCTCCTTTTCCGGCAATACGATCCGAAGGCTCGTGATTCGTCGGGACCCAGGGTCCGTAAAGTCTAACAATCGCCATGGCGTGGGCTTGGGAAGCTCTATATCGGCCGCGGCGTCTGCCTTTTGGCGTTGCTGGGTGGGAGGAGGCGCACAGAAGACGTCCTTCTGCAGAAACAGAAGGAACAGAAGGGAGATGGCGGGCAAGAACCCAATCGCCTGGACCTTGCCAGCGGGGAGCCCCTTGACAGTCGCACCATCGAAGCACATTTGTCGTTCCTCCAGGCATTCGGCGTCAGAACTTGAATAGTGATTAGCGTTTGAGCGACCTGCCCTCGGCCCAATACCACGGCCAGCCACGCGACCGCCGCCACACACTTACCCAACACTGGCGAGACGCCAGTGCCACAAGCCAGTGCCACCCGGCCGGCGGCTCGACGGGAGCTTTCACGGCCTGTAGCGCCAGTCCACGTGTCCCTCGTAGGCCATGGTCCCGTTGACCAGCGCGTAAAGGTCGGGGTCGTATTGTTGGAGCGATTCACGGGTGTTGATTGGGTGGGGGGCGTCGTGGGGCGCTGCGTCCTGGCCGGCCGCGTCGAAGTAGGCCAACACGCCCTTGGCCCAGTAGGCGACGCGGTCATGTACGGCGGAGGTCCCTTTCCACTTGCCGGCGCCGACGGCCTTTTCGTAAAGCCCCTTCAGCTTTTCGTCGAACCGCACGTCGAGGCGCTGGACGCGCAATTCGTACTGCTGTACCGCCCGGCCGCGATTGTCCCAATTGGGGTCGACCGGGCGCGTGCCGGCCACGTGGTAGAGGGCCTTGGCAAAAACGCGGATCACCTGCTGATCGCCGACGTTCGGGTCTCCGGGGTCGGCCATCACGTTCTCCTCGCCGACGGCCAGCAGCTTCGTTTCCGGCGCGTAATCGAGCGTGCGGGCCAGCGGATCGAAGCCCTTGGCTTCGCCCGCGGTCTTCAGTTCGGGCAGGTCGGCCAGCTTCTCGTTGCGGCCGAGCACGACCAGTTTGACGCCGTCGGCCATGAGCGCTTTGAGCACGTCGTGGCGGTAGGCGAACATCTTGCGGATGGTGTCGTTGGCCTTCAACAGGGCCTCGTCGCCGGCCTGCCGCCCCAGCACGATGAACTCCCGCGCCGAGGTGAACCTGGTGTAGTAGGGGTCGAGCTGGAGTCTGGGCGGCGGCGGCTGGACGTTGGGGAGTTTCTGCAGAAAGCTGTAGCGCCAATCTTGCTCCGGTTTGAGGTTGAAGGTGGTGCGAACCAGCTCGTAGCCCTCCGGGTCGTAGACCCTCAGTTGCTCGCGGGTGCCGATGGGGCCGTGGTTCCAGTTGTTGATGCGATTGCAGTCGAAGTAGGCCTGGGCGATTTCAGCCCAGTATTCGCCGGCGTTGGACCCGGCGTAGGTGTTCTTGAAGAGGCCCTTTTGGCGGGCGTTGCGGAAGGCGGTTCTCTCCCGCTCGCTCCACGTGGGGTCCATCGAGTGCAACGCGCCGGCGATGGTATGGCAGAACTCGTGGACGGCGATGCTCTCGTCGTCGTAGCGGTCCAGCGGCAGGCTCAGCAGGTTCTCCTCGCCGAAACTGGTGGGTCTGCCGCCGGTGCCGCGGACCCGCTCGTTTTGGTATTCCGGGTTCCGGCTGTGGCTGTATTCGGGTATTTCCGTATAGACCTGGTCCTTGCCGATGATGATCAGATACATGCGGTCCTTGACCATGGACTGGATGACGTCGGGCCGGCCGGCCAGGAGATGGGTGACGATCCAGTAGGTCCGCTGCAACGCCAGGTCCGCCACCTCGCCCGCGGCCACGACCGGTATCCCGCGAACGTCCGTATACTTGCGGTAAAACTGCCGGGCCGGCTGGCGGTCTCGCTCGGGGACCATCTCGAAGAACGACTCGGGGGGCGCGGTGATGGGCGGGTAGTCGGCAGTGGCGGCGGATTGCGCATGAATGCCGCCGCTGAAGACCAGCGCGGCCAGCGCCACGGCGGTGACGACTTGTTTCGCGGGTTTCATGTGGAAGGTCTCCCGGAGTGAAATGCGTGCCTATGGCATTGGTTCTCAGGTTTGAGGAAACGTCCTCAAAGTAGGCATCTCGCTCCGCGAGATGAGCCCTTTTGCTGCAAGGCCGCGTCCTTCCTGCCGCTGCCTCGTCTCGCGGAGCGAGACGACTACATTGTTCCCTCGTCTCGTGGAGCGAGACGACTACATTGTTCTGACCGGGATCAAGGCTGGCGCCGGGGTTCCACGCCCAGCAAGTGGCGCACGAAGTAGTCGGCCCGGCGGCGGCTGGCGTAGGGGCGTTCCGCCGCGCCGTGGTTGGAGCCGGGGATCACCAAGAGGTCGAAATCCTTGTCGGCCTTGATCAGGGCGTTGACCACCTGCATGGTGGAGGCGGGATCCACGTTGGTATCCATCTCACCGACGATCAAGAGCAGTTTGCCCTGGAGCCCCGGGGCCAAGGTGACGTTGGAGCTCGCCTCGTAGTGCGGGCCGACCGGCCAGCCCATCCACTGCTCGTTCCACCAGATCTTGTCCATGCGGTTGTCGTGGCAGCCGCAGTCGGCCACCGCGACCTTGTAGAAGCCGCCGTGGGTCATCACCGCGCCGGCGGCGCTCTGCCCGCCGGCCGAGCCGCCGTAGACGCCCACCCGCGTGAGGTCCATGTACGGGTATTTCCGGGCTGCCGCCTGGATCCAGAGGATGCGGTCGGGCAGGCCGGCGTCCTTGAGGTTCTGCCAGCAGACGTTGTGGAACTCCTTGGAGCGGTTGGAGGTGCCCATGCCGTCGATCTTGACCACGATAAACCCCAACTCGGCCAGCGACTGCTCCTTGTAGAAGTTGCGAAAGCCCTTGGGCACGAAGGAGTCCTGCGGCCCGGCGTAGATGTCTTCGATCACGGGGTACTTCTTCTGCGGGTCGAAGTTGGTGGGACGGAAGATCACGCCGTAGATGTCGGTGGCACCGTCGCGGCCCTTGGCCACCAACGGCTCCGGCACCTTCCAGCCGGTCGCCAGCAGGGCGGTCGCGTCGGCACGCTCCAGTTCACAGACGAGCTTGCCGTCCTCTGCGCGGCGGAGTTCCGTGACCGGCGGCAGGTCAACGCGGGAGTACGTGTCGAGGATGAACCGCCGGTCGGGCGAGAACTCAATGGTATGCGTGCCGTCGCCCTCGGTGAGGATCGTCAGGCCGGTGCCGTCGAAATTGACGCGGACGTAGTGGACGAAGTACGGATCCTGCGCGGGGTGGATGCCCCCGGCACGGAACCAGATCTGCCGCGCCTGCTCGTCCACGCGGTCCACCCGGCGGACGACCCACTCGCCCTTGGTGATCTGGTTCTTCACGCTCCCCGTGTGGGCGTCGTACAGGTACAGGTGGTTCCAGCCGTCGCGCTCCGACATCCAGATCACCTCGCGGGTCTCGTCGAGGTAGCGGCAGAAGTACTTGCCGGAATAGTCGATGAAGGTCGGACTCCGCTCGTCGATGATCGGCCGGACGCAGTCGCCGGCGGCGTCCACGGCGAGCATCCGCAGCACCTGGTGACCCCGCTGGTTGTAGACAAACGTGAAACGGCTGGAATCCTGCTCCCAGCGGAGGTCGCGGATCTCCCACGGGTTGGAGAAGAGTTCGTCGCTGACCGGGATTTGTCTCTTGGCCGGCACGTCGAATAGTTGCGGCTTGTCGACGGGGATGCGGTCGCCGGGCTTGGCATAAACGTGGGAGTGCAGCTTCGGCTGGACCTGGTCCGCAGGTGACGATTCGATGAAGTAGACCTTCCGTTGCTCGCCCGGCTTGGTGCGGATGGCCACCAGCTTCTGGGAGTCGGGCGACCATGAAAACCGGCCGCTGTAGGCATCCTCGGCGGTGCCGTCCGTGCTCAGGGCGGATTCCTCGCTGTCGGCGGCGCCCCTGAGCCACACGTTGTTGTCCTTGACGAAAGCGACCCAACGGCCGTCCGGCGATTTTCCTCCCCGCGGCCGCCGGGTGCCCGGGGTCGAGCGCAGCGAGCCCCCGGCGTCTCGCGGCTGAGCAGGGATCTCAACGGTGGCCGGGTCCTCAGGCGCTACGAACACGCCTAGCGGCCGGCCTTTCTCGTCCACTACCAACCAGACGTGCCCGGCGAAGGTGTGTTGCTCCCGCTGCTGGCCGGCGCGGAGTTTTCCATAGCTGCGGCGCTCAGCCTCGGAGTCGAGCCACAACAGCTCGACCTCGGCCTGGGTGCGGTTGACGAAGGTGACGGTGGTCTCCGGCCCGGTGCGGGTGCTCGCCTTGGGTCCGCCCTCCGCTGGCCGAAGCTGCGGCGTGCCCTCGGCCTGGTCCGGCTTGCCCGACGCGGGCGGCTCGCTGATCTCGTAGCTCTCCAGATTGCATCGCCACCACTTCCCGCCACCGCGGAAATCGACGCAGTGATCGGCCGGGCGGAACTCCAGTTGCTCGATCGGCAATCGCTTCGCCCTGGCGTCCTTCACCCCGGCCTTGGCCAAGGCGGCGGCCAGCTTCTCGTGGTCGAAGGCAGGCCGCCGTGTGCCTTGCTCCGCGTCGACCAGCACGAACTCGTGGCGATCCACCCCGGTGGCCACCCGGTACCAGAGCCTCTTGCCGCCGTCGAACCAGTTCGGGCGGATGCGGCTGCGGAACACCTTGTTCTCGGTGAGGCGGCGGAGGTTGGCGGACCGCTCGTAATCAGCCTGTGTGCCCTGCGCCACGGCCGTCACGGCGGCTGCCAGGACGACCGCGGAAACGAGCAGCCAGCGGAAGGCTGAGAGAGCCCCTGTGTGGCTTCGCATGGTCATCGTAATCTCCCGTCTGCTCGTCATTTCCTGCGGAGGTAAAGCACCGCGTCAGCGCCGAAGGGAGCCCTCAGTTCGCGCTTGGCCCCGCCGGCGACCGTCCCGCCGAGGGTAATGGCTCCCTTCTCGGGCTCCATCCATTCCACGGCCAGTTCGCCGGTCGCTGCCGACAGATCGACCGTTACATCCCCGCCCTTGGGCAGGTAGACCAAGTACTCCTGTCGCGGATCGGCCAGGCAATACCCGGTGGAGGCCAGATCGCCGCGGGGAACCATCTCCGCCAGGTCCAGCCGTTGGGCATAGGCGCGGGTGCGGCCCAGGGCCTCGCGGATCGTGTCCCAATAGGGATCCGGTTTACCGCCAACGGGACTGTTGCGGCCGGGATCGTGGCTCGGATCGAGGTACGGATCCATGAAGAGACATTGATTTCCCCGCGTGAAATTCTCCCATACCCAGGCCCGCTGGGCCGCCAATCCGTCCCCCTTCAGGCCCGTCCAGAAATAGGAGTGGTCGGTGTCGTTCAGCACAACCTTGCGGCCGTCGCCCACAAACAACTTCGAGCCGGGCGAGATCCAGGCGGCGGGACTACGGAGCAAGTCGCCCTCGTTCCCCCCAGGCCATTGTTGCGTCATCCCCACCGGGTGCCGCCTGGCCTTGGTGGCCTCGTAGTCGTTGATGAAACGGATCAGGTGGGTCTGCCAGGCGGTGTTGGCCGGGCCTCCCGTGTCTTCGTTGGTGATCTCGTAGAGCACGTTATCCAGGTCGTTGACCGTGTCCACCACCTTCCGGACATAGGCTTCCTGATGGGCCGTGACGGCGGGATTGGAGAGGGTGTGTATCGCCGGGCCGCTGCCGCCGTCAAGCCCCTGGACGTTGTTCTTGGGGTTGAAAGGATGTCCCTGCCAAGGGTCGCCGCCCACGTTCCCCTTGCCTTCGATGCTGAAACCGTTGAAGAGCATGACGGACGCGTACGTCCCGTTGTCCCGGGCGGCCACGACCCGGGCCCGCAGGCGGTCGAAATAGGCCTGGTTGAAGAGGCTCAGGTCGAGCTGGGGCCTGCCGTCCAGGGCCACTGCCGGCCCCGGGCGCTGATAAGGCAGCGGATCGTAGCGGATCGTGCCTTGCTTGGCGTGGGGATTGAAGCAATTCTCCCAGGCCCATAACCGGAAGAAGTTGTGGTTGTGCCGCCTCAGGAAGGCCAAGTAGGCAGGGAAGTCCATGGGCGGCGGCGAGGGCAGCGTCTCGTAGGTGTAGTCTTGAAGACTGCCCCACGTGTGGGAACCGGTCAACAGGATCGCCTTGCCGCTGCCGTCGGTGAAGTAGCGGGGATTGCCCGGATGCACCCGCAACGGGCCCCGCGCCGCGGCCGGGTCCTTATTTGCGGCGGGCTGAGCGGCGATCAGTTCGGCAGCCGTCAAGCCCAGCAACAGAAAAGAAAGCCACCGGAAAAGTTCTGGGCGAATCACGACAAACTCCTTTCAAAAAAACGGGTCGGTTGTTATTATACTGTGCGAGCGCGGCCATGGCGCCAAGCTCGAAGTAACGAGTATCAGGCCGGTTTACCGGGCTTCTCCGCACAAGCGGTATCAGGCCCGCCGCTTACGGCGGGTCTTGACAACCCCGATTCGCCCGACAAAACTCTAAGGGTCCGCGCGGAAACAAGTTGTGCATATTACCGAGTTGTAGGAGGCGACTCCAGCCGACGAAGGCGGTGATTCGCCGACAAATCGGCGTCTGGAGACGCCTCCTACATCGCTGCAATGGATTAGGCTATTCCCAAACAACGCCTCAGGTAATTGGCTCACCATGAATCGACAAATCGCCTTTGGGATTGTTGGGCTCGTCGTCTGCCTGATGGGCGGCGGGCCGGTTGTGGCTGAAGAGGCAAGTGCCCCGCAAGAGGCCACCTCACTTGGCCCCAACACGCCGGATGAACCGCTGCGCGAGCACTACTCGTCGGAGGCGGCGGTGCGTTTTCTGGATGCCGTCGCGATCGACTGGCAACGAGAGAACAAGTGCTTCGCCTGCCACGCGGATTACGCGTACTTGCTGGCTCGCCCCACCGTTGCCTGGGACGTGCCTGCTCATCGCCGGATTCGTGCGGCGGCGGAGCAGACGGCAAAGCAGGACGGTTCGCAGACCGAGGAGCCGATGCGGTCGACCGAGGCGGTGTTGTTGGCTGCCGCGCTGGCGATCAACGATGCCCAGACCACGCGCATCCTACACCCGATGACGCGTCGAGCGCTGGACCGCATGTGGACGCTGCAGCGCGACGACGGAACGTGGCCGTGGCAGACGAACTGCAAGTGGCCGCCCAGCGAGATCGATGAGCACTTCGGCGTCACCGTGGCGGCGCTGGCCGTGGGCATGGCGCCGGGCGAGTATCGCCAAACACCTCAGGCCAAGCAAGGCCTGGAGAAGATCCGCAGGTTCCTTGGCCGCAATCCCCCTGCAACGACGCATCAGCGCGGGATGCTGCTCTGGGCGTCCCGCTGCGTGGATGGGATCCTCAGCCAGGCCGAGAAGAAGGCCGCCGTCGCGGAGTTGTTGTCGCTGCAACGTCCCGACGGTGGTTGGGCCTTCGCCTCCTTGGGCAATTGGCAGCGTGCGGACGGCAAACCGCCGGACAGGCAGACCAGCGACGGCTACGGCACAGGGTTCGCAGTCTACGTCTTGCGGATGGCCGGCTTGCCCGCGCAGCACCCGCAGATCCAGAAAGGAATCGCTTGGCTCAAGACCCATCAACGCTCCAGCGGCCGCTGGTACACCCGCTCGGCCAACAAAGACGGCAAACACTTCATCACGCACGAGGGCACGGCGTTTGCCTTGATGGCCCTGGGCACGGAGTCAAGACAAAGGGGTCAGAGCGCCGGTATTCAGTTGGCCCCTTGCCATGATGATCTGCTTCTGCTCGTACCTCGTCATTCGGCCAAGATCTCTCTCACCGCTGCAATGACGCTGGCCGCGTCGGCTTCCAGCGGGACGTCCTGCTGGGTGGCACGCTGGAGGTCCTTGATCCGGCAGGTGCCGCTGGCGAATTCGTTCTCGCCGGCTATGAGCGCCACGCGGAAGCCGCGGCGGTCGGCATACTTGAGTTGCTGGCCGAGCTTCTTCGGCTCGGGAAAGACCTCCACGCCGATCCCGGCGGCCCGCAGGGCGGCGGCCAGCCGCAGGTAGTCGTGCAGGCGGTCCTGGTCGAAGTAGGGAATGAAAACCGGGGCCGGCGTGGCGACCTTCTCGATCATGCCCAGCTTCTCCATGGCTGCCGCCAGGCGGTCCAGCCCGAGCGAGGCCCCCACGCCGGGCAGCTCCTGGTCGGTGTACAGCCCGGCCAGGTTGTCGTACCGCCCGCCCGAACAGACGCTGCCGATCTCCGGCAGGGCGCTCAAGAACGTCTCGAAGACCGTGCCCGTGTAGTAGTCCAAGCCACGGGCGATGGAGACGTCGAGCTTCACGCGGTCCTCGGGCAGGCCGGCCGCCCGGACGGCGTCGAGGATTTCCTTCAGCCGGGCCACGCCGGCGGTGCCGGTGCTGCTGCCGGCCACCAGCGGCTCGACCTGCCGGAGCACCTCGTCGTTGCTGCCGGAGATTTCGGAAAGCCGCAGGATCTGGAGGGCTTGCTGCGGCGTGGCTGCGGCGGTGGCCGTGATCTCTTCGGCCACCCGCTCCGGCCCGATCTTGGAAAGCTTGTCGAGCGCGCGGAGCACGGGTGTGGCCCGGTCGGCCAGACCGAGCCGGTCCAGCAGGCCGGTGAGCACCATGCGGTTGTTGATGCGGATCGAAAACTCTGCAAAGCCGATCGCGCGGAACAGGTCGTGGATCACCAGGGCGGTCTCTACGTCGGCGGCCGGCGAGCGGGTGCCGATGGTGTCGAAGTCGCACTGCATGAACTCGCGGAAGCGGCCGTGCTGCGGGTTCTCGCCCCGCCAGACCGTG
>Ga0315291_10005237_pt1 | contig 16302 bp, 14 predicted proteins | sample YL17G12_20_MG_FD_203070 | JGI IMG/M metagenome (GOLD analysis project Ga0315291, IMG submission 203070) | Sediment microbial communities from Yellowstone Lake, YNP, Wyoming, USA - YL17G12_20 | ecosystem: Environmental > Aquatic > Freshwater > Lake > Sediment | place: USA: Wyoming | collected...
GGCTCTACCCTGTATGCGGACTCGAGGACGCGTTCCTCCTGGCCCTCTTCCAGGAAGACCTCGAAGCCGGCGACTTCAGGAAGATCGCCGATGAATTCGGGGAACGAACGGCCCGGGCCATCGAGGATATCAAACCCGCCGGGTCGGGCCAGGAGTTCTGGCGCGGCATGCAAAGCGTCGGCATGGAGATCGCTTCGCTCGGCATCCATGTCATGTCCGACGTTCAGGTCCGGAAGCTCATCCTGGACCGTATCCGGAAGAAAATCAAAAAAGACGAGGATTGAGGGGACGGTGGGGAACGCGTGATAAGACCGCAAGGCCCCCGGTTTCCCGTTTTCCGCGCGTTCGCCTTTTTGGCCGTCCTGCTTCTCGCCGGCTGCGCTTCCCACCTCAAGCAGGCCAAGTTCCATTATTCCGAGGGGCAGCTACGGGCCCGCGCTTACGAGACCGCACAGGCCGCCGCGTCCTACAAGCGGGCCCTGCTCGAAGCGGAGAAAGCGGTCCGGTCGAACCCATCGGCCCAGGCTTTCACGCTCAAGGGGCTGGCTGAGGCGGGCCTCGAAAAGTGGCCGGACGCCGAAAAGAGCTTCCTTCAGGCTTTTGCGCTCGGGTTCGCCGAAGGGGAGGAATGGGCGCGCGACGTCGCCCGCCTTGGACTGTCCTCTTCGCTCGATGAGCTCGGGCTCAAGGACGCGGCGCTGCGGAGCATCGTCGACCTTGTCGACCACGCGAAGTTCAAACCCGCCCGGCTCGAGGCCGCCCGCCGATACGCCGACCTCAGCCTGGCCGCGGCGTCGGGCCTCGACGGCAAAGAGAAAACTAATGCCCTCGCCGCCGTCGCGAAAACCCTCGAGAAACTCATCGACGGGGATTTCGCCTGCGGGTTCTATCACTACCTCCTTTCCCAAACGGAAAGCCACCGCGAAGATTACCGGAAGAGTTTCGAGGAGGCCGCGATCGCCCGAGAGCTGGGACTGCCCACGGAAAAGGTCCTCCGCGACAACGATCGGCAGATCGTTTTCATCTCCACGAAGATGAAGGAGCGGCTTTCACCGGAGGAGTGGAAGGCCTTCGAGGAACTCATCGGGCGGTGGACTCGGAAATGGGGATGGAGGGACCCGCTGACGCCGAACTGGAAAAAGGAGTAAGGCATGCTTCCGGCCATCGCGTGGAAGAAGAACAGGGTCGTCATGATCGACCAAAGGAAGCTTCCGCTGAAGGAGATCTACCTCGAATATCGGAGATACGGCCAGGTCGCCCGGGCCATCGAGACCATGGTCATCCGCGGCGCGCCGGCCATCGGTGTCGCGGCGGCCTACGGCGTTGCCCTGGGCGTGCTGGCGTGGAGGAGCGGCGAAGACGTCGACCGCGCTTTTGAAAGGATCACCAGCCGACTCGAACGGACGCGGCCCACGGCCCGAAACCTCTTCTGGGCGCTGGAGAGGATGCGAAGGACGTTCGACGCGAACCGCAATCTGCCGCTCGCCCGGCTCAAGCGCCGGATGCTCCATGAGGCCAGGGCCATCGAGACCGAAGACGTCGCGACCAACGAGGCCATCGGCCGTCACGGCCGGGACCTCATCCCGGACGGCGCGACCGTCCTAACCCACTGCAACGCCGGCGAACTGGCCACGGCCGGCTACGGGACGGCTGTGGGCGTCATCCGGGCCGCCCACGAGCAGGGGAAGAAGGTCCGCGTCTTCTCGGACGAAACCCGGCCGTTCCTCCAGGGCGCCCGGCTGACCTGCTGGGAGCTCGACCGGCGCGGCATTCCCGTCGTCCTCATCACGGACAGCATGGCCGGCTGGTTCATGCGGAAGGGAGAGGTCCAGGTCGTCGTCGTCGGCGCGGACCGCATCGCCCGGAACGGAGACACGGCCAACAAGATCGGGACGTACTCGGTGGCGGTCCTGGCCAAAGAGCACGGCATCCCCTTCTACGTGGCCGCGCCCATGAGCACGGTGGACTCCGGCCTGGAGACCGGGGACGAGATCCCCATCGAGGAGCGCAATCCGCGCGAGGTCCGGGAGGCCGGCGGCCGCTGCGTCACGCTTCCTCACATCGCCGTCCGCAACCCCGCTTTCGACGTAACCCCGGCGAAATATATCACCGGCATCATCACGGAGAAGGGCGTCTTCCGGCCGCCCTACCGTTTCAAGCCCTGAACGGTCCTGCATGCCATCCTCACTCCCCCGGCCCCCCGGGAACCAGTCCCGTCGCACCTCTGTCGGCGACACGGACGATCTCAGAGCCCCCCTCCGATTATCGGAGGGGGTAGGGGGTGGCAAGAAATATGGACAGAGTCTTGGGCGTGTCGCCGATATGGCCTTCATAGGACTCGGGTCCCCCCTCCGCTACGGGGGCTTGAGGACGGCATGCAGGACCGTTCATACAGGAGCTGGGAGAGTGAGGGCGGCTCGAAGGAATTCCGGGGATCACCAGAAGTCGACGTTATAACTTGAGAAGAAAGAATCCTATCGACCATTTTTAGAGAATGGTTCGGTAGAACCCACCTCGTTTTTCTTATATACTAATTCCTCATGTACGCCCTTGGCATCGAAACATCGTGCGACGAAACTTCGGCCGCCGTCCTGACGGACCGGTTCGAGGTCCTGAGCAACGTCATCCTGTCCCAGGACGAGGTCCATGCGCCCTACGGCGGGGTCGTGCCCGAGCTCGCGTCGCGACAGCATATCAAGACGATCGACGCCATCGTCGGGGAGGCGCTGGCGCGGGCCGGGGTCGAGCTCAAGGCGATCGACCTCTTCGCCGTGACCCAGGGACCGGGCCTCATCGGCTCTCTCCTCGTCGGGCTCTCGTTCGCCAAGGGCTTGGCCTATTACTTCAAGAAACCGCTGGTCGGCATCGACCACCTCGAGGGCCATATCGAAGCGGCCTTCTTGGAAAATAGGGACATCGGTTTTCCCGCGATCGCCCTTCTTGTCTCGGGCGGACACACATCGCTCTATCTTCTGGAAAAGCGGCTTTCCTACACGCTCCTGGGCAAGACGCGCGACGACGCGGCCGGCGAGGCCCTCGATAAGGTCGCCAAGTTCCTCGGGCTCGGCTACCCCGGCGGTCCGCTCATCGAGAAGCTCGCGACGAACGGCGATCCGAAGGCGTTCGCGTTCAACAGGCCTCGGATCAAGGACGCACCCCTCGACTTCAGCTTCAGCGGCCTCAAGACCGCCGCCTTGAAGCACATCCGGGAGAGCGGGATCACGAAAGAGCATCGGCGGTTCGCTGATTTTCTGGCCGGCTTCGAGGAGGCGGTGGCCCGGACGCTCGTCGATAATCTCGCCAGGGCCGTGGACGAGTTCGGGCCGAAGTCCCTCATCCTCTGCGGCGGTGTTGCCAGGAACAAGCGTCTCCGGACCCGCTTCCAGGAGTTCGCGGACCGGCAAAAGCTTCCCGCCTTTATCCCCTCGCCGAAGATGTGCACCGACAACGCCGCCATGGTGGCCGCGCTGGCCCTCGAGAAACGCGCCGCCGGCATTCCCGCGTCCATCGACCTCGACCTAGACTCCTATCCGAGGTAAGAAATATCGAAGAATCCAGTAATAAAACGCATTGGGGCTCTTCCATTTCGTGTGGATTGTTGAAAAGTAGTCAGTACAGAGACCGGGATTGAAAGCAGACGCCCACAGCGGTGGCGCCGGAGAGAAAAGGGCGGATGTCAAAGGCCGGGTTCAGATAGACAGCGGCGCCGGGGCCAGTAGTTCTTGGACCAGGGCCCGCACGCGGCCGGCGAAAACCTCTTTGGTAAAACTCCGTCCGGCGTTCCGGGCCGCCTCGGCCAGGTTGGCGCGCAATGCAGGCATATCGAGCAGCCGGATCGTGGTGCCGACGAGCTCGGCCAGGCTGGGGAAAAGATAGCCGTTTTCCCCGGAACGGACGATCTCGCGCATGCCGCCGCCATCGAAGACCAAGGGAATACAGCCGCCCTGCATGGCTTCGGCCACGGTCATGCCGAAATGCTCCACCAGGGCCGGATTGCTCTGTCCCAAACCGCAGAAATGCCAGAATAGGGAGGCGCGGTGGTAGAGTTCCTGGAGCTCGGCCGCGGTGATGTTCACCCGCAGTTCCACCGGCAGGCCAGGGTGGGCCGCCAGGAACTGTTGGACCTGCCGCAGATATGGGTTATCCCCATGGCTGCCGCCGGCGAGGATCAGGCGCCAGCCGCGGCTGGCCTGGGGGCGGCAGCGGACGAGCAGCTGAAAGGCGCGGATCATGTCGAGCTGCTGCTTGTTGCCCCCGGGGTCGAAGCGTGCCGCCGACAGGATGATCGGTTCCTTGTTTTCCTGGCGCGGCCCCGGCATGTCGACCGGCGGATAGATGTGGGTATGAGGCTTGAACCCCCAACGTTTCTCGATCCAGCCGGCGGTATAGCGGCTGTTGTACACCACGCGCGTGTAGCGGTCCGCGTAGAAATAGCTGAGCGGCCGCCACTCGCCCGGGAAGTGGGTGATGAACGCGGAACGGTGGGCCAGGGGCAAGACCATCTCCAGCATGCTGTTGTTGATGAAGAGGTCGTAGTCCAGGCTGGCCCGGCTGACGGCGTGAAACGGATTGGCCATGGCGCGGGAAGTGATGTCGGCGGGATCGATATAATCGCCACCCTTATCCTCGAAAAAGGGCAGTGGGATGACACGGGTGGCGCAATCTTTCAAATCCAGGCCGTACCATTCGGCCAGGTGCCCGGAAGAGAAGGGGCGATTGCCGATCAGGGTGATCTCGCCCAGGTCCTGCAGGGCTTCGGCCATGGTGGCGCCGTATTTCTGCGCCCCGCCGATGAACTGCCAGGTATGGTCGTAGATGGCGATGCGCGGTTTTCTCAGTCCCAGCAGCAGCTGGCAGCGGTCGATGGTATTGATGGCGGTGCGCAGGCCGGCGCAATCGGCAATGGCCTTGCCAATGCGGCCCAGCAGGGCGGAGTTCGCCGTCGAATTCTGCAGGTAGTCGGCCATGGCCTCGGCGTATTCCTCGGTTCCCGCCTGTCGTTGTTTGGCGATTTGGTTTAGAAATGTCTCTTCCCAGGCGGGATCGGCCGGAGCATGCCGAGCCAGCCGTTCGGCCAAGGATTGCTCACTCATGGTTAGATGTCTCTCCACCAATGGCATTCTCCGTTTCCAGTTCGGCCAGGCGGCCGCGCAGCTCGCGGTTTTCACTTTCCAGCCGCCACAGGCGTTCACGCAGTTGCTTGACAGTCAGGAACTGAATGAATTGCAGATGTTTGAACTGATGGTTCAGCCGGTCCTGCCTCTCCAATGTGATACGGTTCAGCCGGTCCTGCTTCTCCAGTGTGATCCGGATCAGGGGCATGGCCAGGCGCAGCAGCAGGTTTTTGAATCTGCCCTTGACTTTTCCCGACAGACCGGGTTTTGCGGGCAAAGGGCCGCTGGGCAGAATATCGATGGCCTGGCCCAAGTCAGGCATGGCCCGGTCCAGGTCGGGGATACGGCCCCACAGTTCGTTTTCCAGATCGGTGTCGCTGAAGCGCCAGTAATCCAGCGGCAGATCGCGGTCCACCGCCCCCCCGGCAATGGCCTCGATGGTTCCGGCCTGTTCCGCCTGGCGGGTGAATTCCCGGCGCAGTCCCTGCAGGATGCCGTTGTTGTCCGTCCTGTTTGGTCCCAGCTCACTCATGAGGTTTCCTCCGGCGCCGGGCGCCCGGGCCGCATATTGCGCAGAAAAGTCGCGTACATGTCGGCGCAGCGGTCGATGCCGCAGGTTTCGCCGGCATAGCGTGCCGCCTCGCGGCCCAGGGCGGCGCGCAAGGCGGGATCGTCGGCCAGGGCGGCGATAAAGGCTTTGAGCATTTCCTTCTCATCTATTCCGGCGTCGATTTTAATGGCACAATGATCGGGAATTTCGCGGTAGGAACCGCTGTCGCTCACGATGACCGGCCGGCCGTAGCTCAGCATGCGCAGGAGAGAACCGGAGCTTTCGCCCATGGTGGGGTTGCGCAGGTTGATGCCGATATCGGCGGCGGCGATCAGCCGTTCCATCTCCGCCAAGGGCGCAAATCCCCGGGTCAGCACATCATGCCGGCCGGCGCGGACGATCCGCGGCAAAATTCCGTCGTTGTCGCGGCCCACGATCAGGTAGCGCAGTTCGGGCCGGCGCAGTTCCTTCAATACCTCCAGCACCAGGTCGTAGCGCTTGTTGCGGGTGACGTAGCCGGTGGAGACGAGGAGAATCTGGTCGGGCTTCACGCCGAGTCCGGCGCGGACTGCGTCCCGGTCGCAGGGATGGGTCGGGTGGCCGTGGTGGGGAATGACGGCGGCGGGTTTTCCATCCTGCAGCCCGAGCCGTGTCAATACATAATGGGAATGGGTGATGACTCCAGCGGCCAGACGGCCGATCTCTTCGTTCATCGGCAGTTGCAGAGCCATTTCGCCCTCCCAGAGCGGAAAGGGGTGGCGACCGGCGCATTGTTCTTCGATCCAGGCCGCTTTCTCCGGGTAGAACCGCTCCAGGAAGCGGATAAAGTCAGGAAAATTTCTGCCGGCATCCTGACGGGCAGCGTAGAAGCCCATGAGCACGAAATCGTGAAGCACCACCACTCCGGGAAAGTGCTGCAAGGCTTCATGGATATAACGGTGGGCTGAGTAGTCGTTGCCCATGTGGTACACGATGCGGTCATAATCCTGGGCCTTGAACGTCCCCGGATCGAAGGGGCTGATGGAAAAAGAGCGGGCAATTTCGGTATTGCTGGGCGCATAGGATGGGTCGATATAGATGTCGATGGTCGCATGCCGGGAGAGGCTCGGCAACAGTTCCTCGCTGTAATCGGCGATGCCGCTCGGCATGGGGTTGAGCGGGCTGAACCAGGCGATTTTCATACGGCTCCCTCCAGCAGCCGGGCGAGCACATGGTCCCACGTGATGGCGCGTACCGCTGCCCTGCCGGTTGCGCCTAAACTCCGGCAGAGTTCACGGTCGCGGCAGAGGCGGTCGATACAAGACGCTGCTGAGGCCCAATCCCCGGGTGGCAGAATGAACCCGTTTTGTTCGTGAACCACGAATTCCATCGACCCGCCTGAGTCGCTGCAGGTCAAAACCGGTTTGGCGGCCAGGAAGGCCTCCAGGGTGATGTACCCGTAGTCTTCGTCGAGCGGAGCGAAAAAGACGCCCAGGCAGCGGCCATAAAGGTCGATCAGGCGGTCGTCGTCGACATATCCGGTGAACTCCACCCGGGCGGTCAGGCCCAGGTCATGGGTCAATTGTTTGAGCCTGTCCTCCTCGGGGCCGGTGCCGGCGATCACCGCGCGGGCCGCCGTCTTTGTCAGCGCCAAAGCATGAAGCAGGCCTTCGGTTCTCTTCATCCGGTTCAAACGGCCCACGGAAAGGATAAAATCATCGTATTCCAGACATTGCACCCGATCGGCCAGCTTGGGAGGGGGATAAAGGGTTTCGGCTTCTAATCCATTGTACCGGCGCATCCGTTCCCGGGTGTTGGCCGAGATCGTGAAACGCCTGGCATAGCGGGCAAGCGCGGCGGTATCGCGGGCCACGAAGCGGCGGTGGAGCCGGCGGTCGCGCCATCGAGCGGGACTGTATTCCGAATAGGGGGTACCATAGAGATCATAGAGCTGGCGGTATTGATGGGTCAGCCACAGCACCCGGCGGCCGTGGTGAACGAAATAGGAAGGGAACTTGGTGGCGATGACCAGGTCGATCCGGAGGCCGTCCGATTCGCTGAGATCGGCCAGCTCCCACATTTTTATGCTGCGCCATAGCTGGGGCCGGGGATACCATTTGTAAGGGAGGGTGATCAGCTCCACCCTGTGGCCCCGGGCGCGTAACTCCCGGCACAAGGCGGCCACCTGCTCCTCGGCGCCGCCGCTTACGAAAGGCACCTGGGGGGCACAGACGGCGATGGTCAGGCAGCGGCCTGCTGCGGCCCGAATTTCAGCCGCAGGTGCCATGCTCCTTTTGCTCCAGCGCCGCCTTGAGGGTTTCGATCTCCTTGAGCAGGCGTAGGTTGATCTCACGCTGCTGCTCGAACATGGGCCCCAGGCCCCGCTCCACCTCGAAGAGCAGTTTCTGCCGCATCCTGTTGATGAGTCTACCCAGCAGGGAGACGCGGTGTGAGGTCTGCACGTGGATGCGGTGTTCGCTGATCAGGCGGCGGATGATATCGTGATTGACGGCGTCGACCTCGGTTTTGATCGCGGCAAGGCGGGCCAGGATCTCCGCGCGTTCCATGGTTTGATTGTACGAGAGGCCCGGCGGAAAGTCAATCGCTCCAGCTGAGTCATAAAATATCTAATGCGTTGTTTTAGTCTAGCCAGGGGACATTAAGGCATGGCCTCGGCCAGATGGATTAGACGGGGGATCGGGGAATGTGCTATAAGGGAAATACCGGGAAATACTTCCATGGAACGCTCCAAGAAAGTCATCGTCGTCATGCCGGCCTACAACGCCGAGAAGACGCTGGAGCGCACCCTCGCCGACATCCCGCACGAGTGGGTGGACGAGATCATCCTTGTCGACGACGCCAGCCGGGACGGGACCGTGGAGCTCGCCCGAAAGCTCGGCCTGCGCATCTTCGTTCATGAGAAGAACCGGGGCTACGGCGGCAACCAGAAGACCTGCTACAATGAGGCCCTCAATCTCGGCGGCGACATCGTGATCATGGTCCACCCCGATCACCAGTACGACCCCAGGGTCATCCCCCAGCTCGTGACGCCGCTCCTCAACGGCGAGTGCGACGCCATGTTCGGCTCGCGGATGCTGGGCGGCCGGCCCCTTGAGGGCGGCATGCCCAAGTGGAAGTACCTGGCCAACGTCTTCCTTACGGCCTTCGAGAATGCGACCTTCTACATGTACCTGACGGAATACCACTCGGGGCTTCGCGCCTACTCACGGCGTTACCTCGAAACCGTGAACTTCATGGCGAATTCCGACGACTTCGTCTTTGACTCGGAGATCATCGCCCAAGGCGTCATTCACGGTCTGCGCATCCGGGAGATCCCCATCGAGACCCGCTATTTCCAGGAAGCCTCGCAGGTCGGGTTCTGGCGGAGCAGCGTCTACGGCCTGTCCATCCTCAAGACGCTCATCAAGTTCAAGCTTCATAAAAAGGGGCTCGTCCGGTACAGGATGTTCAGCTGAACCTCTTCAAAGATGGAGCCCGCGTTTTTTCGCAGTCTGAAGGCTGCGGCTGCAGCCTTGGACTCAAAGGACCCGGACGTTCGGACTAGTCAAAGAGCACGAGCCTGAAGAGATACGGGTTCTCGATCGTCCGGACGCCGGCGCCCTTTCCCAACCGCAATGTCACGATATAGAGGTAGGCGTTCTTGTATTCGTAGGCCGGTGGCGAGGGCAGATCGAGCGATCGGACCTCCCCGGCGGTTCGGCCCTCGAAGAGGGGGAGATCGAAATAGGTGAGCCCGGCATCGTAGTCCCCCGCCTTGGACCCGAACTCGAACCGGAGTTTTTCGATCTTCCGGCGCGAGGTGAACGTGAAGACGTAAGCACGGCCGTCCTCGGGAAGGAGGAAGCGGCCCGGCTCGACCTGGCGAGCGATCCTGGACATGGAGTAGAACCTGATCCTCTCACCGGAGGGGAAGGCCGTGTTCACCGGGTTGGAGAGGATGGTCCTGGGGAAAACGACGAACCAGAAAAAGAACAGCGTTCCTCCCGCCGCGGCGAAGAGAACGTGTGCTCGCCATCGGAATGACAGGTCCCTCGATGGCCTCCGGGCTAGGGCATAGACAAGGACGAAGACGGCCAGCCCCCCCATCCAATAGAAGTTTGGCGGCCAGGCGCCTTTCCGGCTCTTGATGTAGACCGGCAGGAGCCCGGTCAGGTCGAAGTGCAGGTTGCTCAGGATGTAGAAGATTGCGCCGCCCCTTTCCGTGTTGCCAACCGTTGTTTCCTGGTAGATGGCGAGCGGGTTCCTGAGAAGGAGCCAGGTCACGAGCAGGGTCATTCCCGAGCTAAGAGCGAAAGCGCCCGCGAATATCTTTTTCGTGTTGTGGGCGACGAAATATCCCAGCCCGATGATCATGACCCAGATGACCGCCACGAGCGTCCTGGCCTGCGGAGCGTAGGCCGGCCGCTGCGTCAGGAACGCCGAGACGAGGACGTAGGGAGAGGTCACGAGAAGGAGGGCCAGGAGGTCCCCGGCCTTCCTCCGGGCCATTTCCACCAGTCCCAGGAAGGAAAAGAAATAGATCGGGGCGTAGAGGAGGAGCCCGTCCTTCTGGTCGAAAAAGTAATCGGCCAGGGTTTCCCAGCGGAACCGGAAGGGAATGCCCGTGAGGAGCATCCTCGCATAAGCCAGGCTTTCCCCTGCCTTCGGGGTGCCCTTATAAGACACCGCCAACAGGGAGAACGAGCCGTAGACGGCCTTCTGGAAGAGAAAATAAACCGCCGTGATCACGATGGGAAAGACGAGGAACGCCGCGTAATCCCTCCCTCCGGCGCGCTTCTTGTGGAGCATCCAGAAGCAGAAGACGAGGAGCGGCACGGCAAGGAAGACGTATTTCTGGGCGTGGAACCAGATGAAGGTCGAGAGGAGGAAGCCGCAGAGGAGGAGCCGGTCCGGCGTCAGGGCGGCCGGGGAACGAAAGAGCCTGAAGACCACAAAGGCGAAAAGGGCGATGAACATCTCGGGATAAATATGGATGGAATGAAAATAGACCGGTGTCGCGAGGCCGGTCAGGGCCCAGAGGATGAGCGCCCATCTCTCACTTCCCCAGGTATCCCGGACATAGAGAAAAACCTGAAGTCCGAACAGCGCCCCGAACAGGCTCATTCCGAAGCGCAGCCACAGGATGAGGCCCGTTTTCCCAAAGAGCGAACCGGCCGCGTAAAAGGGGAGCAGCAGAAAGGCCGTCCCGGGCGAATGGTACGAATATTGACTGCCTGGTTTTTCCCCGGGGACGGCGTGGGTCTGGGGAATGGTATTCTGCGTTTGCATATAAGCGTGGTAGTCTTTTTGGGCGTAGTTGTTTGCCAGGTCGAGGTCGCCGTCATGGAGGAGGCTGTAATCCATCAGGAGATAGTGAGGTTCGTCCCCGGAGAAGTAGATCCCTTTCTTAAGCATGATGACGGAGCCGAGGTTGGCGAAGACGAGGGAACATATGAAGAGGGCAGCGAGTTTCTTCTTTGAGGAGAGCCCTGACAGGCGGGCGAGCGGCGCGGGCCTGGCTTCGGCCCGAACCCTCCGCCATTCCCGGAACTGGACGACTTTGAGGTAGATGACAAGAAAAACGGCCGCTTCCAGGAGGAGCCTCGTCCGGACCAGGATGTCCGCCGCGCTCAGGTAATGACGCAGGGTGACCGGGGCGAGGGCTATGAACGCCAGGGGAAGATAGGTGAGAGCGTCGCGGCCGAGGACCTCTTCGAAGGACCGGGCGAGGAGCCCGGATACGAGACGCGAATAGAGGAGCCAGAACGTGAGGAGGGTCAGCCCGACGAGTCCGGTCGCTGCCGCCAGGGCGAGAGGCCGAGGCCGGAAGGCGTGCTCGAGGAACGTAAATTTCGGGACCTCGAAGAAAAAAAGAAGACCCGTCCCCATTCCCAGCGAGGAAATGGCCACGAGGCCGCCGCCCTTGAGAAAGGCCATATTTTTCAGGCTCATTTTATGCAACGTGAGAACCCTGACAGGCCCATCTACGTATAATCTATGTGGGCGTGTTTTGCAAGACGCCCTTTTTGTGATGCGAGGACTATTTTGTTAGACTGTGGGTGAACGGGCGCGAGGGACGCGCCGCTCATCAAGGAGGACATCCGTGACGACGAAAAAAGCGATGCTCGCGCTCTTGCCCATGATCTTCCTGGCCGCGTCCGCGTTCGGACAGGAACAGGCCGTGATGAAACTGACCCTCGAGGACTCCATCCTCATGGCCCTCAAGAACAACCTGAACCTGGCCGTCGAGGTCTACAACCCCGAACTGGCCGACGCCACCCTGTCCCGGGCCAGGGAGTTCTTCCTGCCCAGCCTGGATTTCAACTATGACCGGGAAGGCACCGAAAGCCCCTCCTACTGGTTCCTCCAGGGCTCGGGCACGAGCACCCTCAAGATGACGTCGATCGGTGCGTCCGTCGTCCAACAGGTCCCCTGGGGCGGCAACGTGTCCCTGTCCCTCCAGAACTACAAGTCCGATACGAACCAGGCCTTCCAGCTCATCAACCCCCGCTATGGAAGCACCCTGCGCTTCGACTTCACCCAGCCCCTCCTGAAGAACTTCGGCCCCAAGGTCGCCCGCCGACAGATCATCGTCGCCCGGAACAACCTGGACATTTCCCAGAGCCAGTTCCGGACGACCCTTATCGCCACGGTCTACCAGGTCCAGGAAGCCTACTGGACCCTCGTTTATGCCATCGAGAGCCTCAACGTCAAACGGCAGTCGCTCCAGCTCGCCCGCGATCTCCTGACCAAGAACAAGAAGGAGGTCGACGTCGGGACCCTGGCCCCGCTCGAGGTCCTCAACGCCGAGGCGACCGTCGCCCAGCGGGAGGCGGACATCCTTCAGGCCGAGGCCCTGATCAGGAAGAGCGAGGACGTCCTCAAGAGCCTCGTCAACCCGGTCTCTGAGGGCGATATCCGATCCCTGAAGATCGAGCCCGTGGACAAACCGGCCTTCAAGCCCGTGTCGATCTCGCTGGAAGAGGCTTTGAAGGAAGCTATGGACAGGCGGCCCGACCTCGAAGTCAACAAGACGACGATCCTGACGAACCAGATCGACTTCAGCGTGGCCAAGAACCAACTGCTTCCCCAGCTCGACCTGAAGTTGTCCTACTGGAGTCCCGGCATTTCGGGCGACCGGATCCTCTACTTGAATAACGACCCCTTCCTGGGCGTCATCATCGGTAAGGAGAAGGGAGGGGCCTCCAACGCGCTCCGCGACGCTGCGAAGTTCCTCTACCAGAATTGGACGGTGGGGCTGACCCTGTCGGTGCCCGTCAGCAACATCGTGGGCCGGGCCAATTACGCCCTGGCCAAGCTCCAGCTCGACCAAAGCCTGGTCAGGCTGAAGAACCAGGAACAGCAGATCTATCTCGAGGTGAGCGACGCCGTCCGGAGCGTGGAGACGGGCGCTAAGAGCGTCGAAGCCTACCGGATCGCCCGGGAGCTGGCCGAAAAACGTCTGGAGGCCGAGACCAAGAAGCTCAACGTCGGCCTGACCACGAACTACTTCGTCCTCCAGTACCAGGAAGGGCTGGCCAACGCCCGTTCGATGGAGATCAAAGCGCTGGTGGACTACAACCTTTCTCAGGCCAGGCTGGAAAAGGCCGTCGGTTCGAGCCTGCAGAACCGGGATATATCGCTTATAAACAGATAGGCTATCCCGGAACAACCCGGCCTTTTATCTCCGAATTCCAGGGACACGATACCAATCCCAGAGAATTGGTTCATGTCCCGGAATTCCGACTCACGTCCTATCAGCAATTTTGCGTCTCGCCGCTGTCTTTTTTCCTCGATATAAATATGTTAATATTTCCACGTGGAAATTTCGGCCGTCCTCATCACGTTTAATGAAGAGAAGAGGCTCGAGCCGGCCTTGAAGAGCGTCCAGGGGCTCGTTTCCGAGATCATTGTCGTCGACAGCCACAGCACGGACGACACGGTCCGGATCGCCAGGCGATACACCGAACACGTCTACGAGCGGAAGTGGACGAACTTCGCCGACCAGAAGAACTTCGCCAATGCGAAGGCCTCTTGCCCTTGGGTCCTGTCCTTGGACGCCGACGAGCGCATTTCGCCCGAGCTACGGTCCGAGATCCTCTCTATGGCCGACAGGGAGCCCGTCTGCGCCGGATTCTCCATTCCCCGCCAGGTCCACTACCTCGGCCGGTGGATCCGCCACTCCGGCTGGTACCCGGACCGCAAGGTGCGCTTGTTCCGCAAGGACAGGGCTCGCTGGGAAGGCGACTATGTCCACGAGGGCCTGCTCTTCGACGGCCGGATCGAGAAGCTCAAAGGGGCGATCCATCACTTCACTTACGACAGCATCGCGGAGCACGTGGCCCGCATCAACAAGTTCTCGGACCTCGGTGCCCAGAAGCTTTACGAGAAAAAGAAGAGGTGCCGCCTTTACCATCTCCTTGGCTGGCCGGCCGGCCGGTTCCTCAAGTCTTACGTCCTGAAGCTCGGCTTTCTCGACGGTTTCCCCGGGCTCGTCATCTCGGTCCTTAATGGCTACTCGATCTTCATCCGCTACGCCAAGCTGAGGGAGATCTGGAAAAAAGGAGAGAGAATTGAGCCTTTTTCATATTGACGCCGGGCGCGAGTGGCGGGGCGGCCAGCGTCAAGCCCTTTTCCTGGCCCGCGAACTCCAAAAGAAAGGCTACCCGTTTACCCTTGTCGTCCAGCCCGATTCTCCCCTCCACGAGAAGGCCTCCGGGGACGGACTGCCGGTCCTGCCGCTCCGGATGAAGAGCGAGATGGACCTTGTGGCCGTCTGGAAGCTGGCCCGGGCCATGAAGCGCCGCGGCTGCGTCCTCGCCCACTTCCACGACGCCCACGCCGTTTCGGTGGGCGCGGCCGCCGCGTCGCTGGCCAAGGTCCCCATCCGGGTCATCTCCAGGCGGGTGGATTTCCCCCTCAAGAGCCGGCGCAAGTACGTAAAGAATATCGACGCCGTCATCGCCATCTCCGAGGAGGTCCGGAAGGTCCTGATCGCGGGGGGGGTCCCGGAAACGCTCATCGAGGTTGTCCCCTCGGGGATCGATTTCGCCCCTTTCCGGGAGGTCAAGGAAAGGGACTTTCTTCGCCGGGAGTTCGGCTTCGCCCCGGACGATTTTCTGGTCGGGATCGTGGCCCAGCTCGAGGACCACAAGGGACACAGGGATCTCATCGACGCAGCGAAGGTCCTTAAGGATCATGCCCCGAAAGTGAAGATCATCATTGTCGGCGAGGGCTCGCTCCGGATGGATCTCGACCGGCAGGCCCGCGACCTGAGCGTCGACGACGTCGTCTACTTCCTCGGCTTCCGCGAGGACGTGCCCCGGATCCTTGCGTCGCTCGATCTCTTCGTCCTCTCCTCCCGCATGGAAGGCCTGGGCAGTTCCCTCATGGACGCGATGGCCAGCCGCCTTCCCATCGTGGCCACCCAGGCCGGGGGCATCCCTGAGGTCGTCATCCACCGGGAAACGGGGTTACTGGTCCCGCCGCGGGACCCCCAGACCCTGGCCCAGGCGATTTTGAAGCTCTACCTTGACAAGGCCCTGGCGAACCGGCTGGCCCAGCGCGGTTTCGAGGTCGTCCACCAAAAGTTCTCGGCCGAAGCCATGGCCCAGCGGATCATCGATATCTACGAGCGCTTAGCATCAAAGAAGGGGGTCAGGCTTGGCGGACAAAGTCCTCATCCGTAAACTCAAGGATCATGCGGAATTCGAATACCTCCTCCACATCCAGAGGATCGTCTGGAACCATTCGGACGTCAACCTGACGCCCACCCACCAGTTCCGCATCCATTCCCGGATGGGCGCGATCCTCCTGGGGGCCTTCGTGGACGGGAAGATGGCCGGGTTCGTCTATTCCTTCCCGGCCATATACGACGGCGGCTTCTGCCAGCATTCCCACCTGCTGGCCGTCGTTCCCGAGTTCCAGGGCTACGGGATCGGGGAAAAGCTCAAGTGGGCGCAGCGGCGCGAGGCCATGAAACAGGGGATCGACCTCATCACCTGGACTTACGACCCGCTCCAGGCCAAAAACGCGAACCTCAACCTGCACGCGCTCGGGGTCAGGAGCCGAACTTACCTCCAGAATTTCTACGGGCCCATCCCCTCGTTATGCATCGGGTCCGGCATTTCCACGGACAGGCTGTTGGTGGAGTGGCCGCTCGGGGAGAAAAGGGTCTTGGATAGGCAAAAGGGGACGGGCGTCAAGGATGGAAAGCGCGGGAGCGGCCGGACTCGGCGGGACGCCCCCCTCGACCCGGGAACGATGCCCAAAGCGCTTGAGAGGGGGGAGATGAAGGGGGACCCTTTCCCGATGCCTGGGCCGCCGAAGATGAACATCAGGGAACGTGTCGTCCTCGTCGAGGTTCCGCCCGACGTCAACGCTCTGAAGCCGTACCCGGAGGTTATCGCTTCCTGGCAGATGGGGCTCCGGCGGGTCATGCAAAGCTACCTCAAGCGGGGTTACGCCGCCGACGATTTCCTGTTCGGCGAACGGTGTTTTTATGTCCTCAAGAAATAACGAAAGGACCGATCCATGACGATCGAGCGGGTCGAGATGGCCCTGTTGAAGCTGCCCTATGTGCACTTTTTCGAGACGAGCTTCGGCCGGGAATACGACCGGACGTTCATCATCGTCCGGGTCTACGAGGACGGCGTCTGC
>Ga0315291_10005238_pt1 | contig 16301 bp, 17 predicted proteins | sample YL17G12_20_MG_FD_203070 | JGI IMG/M metagenome (GOLD analysis project Ga0315291, IMG submission 203070) | Sediment microbial communities from Yellowstone Lake, YNP, Wyoming, USA - YL17G12_20 | ecosystem: Environmental > Aquatic > Freshwater > Lake > Sediment | place: USA: Wyoming | collected...
CAGCTTCAAGCACTTCAACATCAACACAAGGAGCTGCAGGAGCTGCAGCAGGGACAACTGGAACAACTCCAGCAAAATATTTGGAGATAACAGCATATCCTTCAGTGTTTCTTGTAGAGCAGAAAAAATCAAACTCGACTGTCGTGATTGTAACCAACATAAACACAAGCAGGACTCAAGATATAGCTCTCAAAGTTTTGGGTGCAAACAGCAGTTGGTTAACAGTTTTTCCTTCGATTCAAACTAGTGTTGGAATTTTAAAGACAACTAACTTCACGGTCTCGGCCAGTGTTCCAGCAGACGCAGAAGTAAAAGATTATGACTCCAAGTTCGTGGCAATCGGCAATTTTGCCAACGTCTCTGTCAACTTCAAGTTGCGTGTGCTTCCTTCAGCAGAAACGAAGCTAGTGATCAATCAAACTTTCGATCTTGTAAAACTCAACTATACAAAACTTTCTGGAGAAATTAACAGTAGCAAGTCTGCTGGGTTGAACGTGACAAATGCGAGCGCAAAACTCGCAGAGATTACACTCAAGATAAAGCAAACGCAAGACGCGATTACTGCGGGCGACTACTTCACTGCCAATGTTGCAATAACAGAAATAAAAAGTCTTATGAACGACGCTTATGCAGCGCTGGCATCTGCGAAGAAGTCGAGCTCTGTCTTTGGTTTTGAGTTGTCAAAACTTCTCATTTTTGGCAACAACACAATTTACATAATAATTGCTGCTGTAGCAGTCGGAGGCGGACTCATTGTTGCATATCTTTTCTGGCCGACGAAAATCAAACCCACACTTCAAGACAGGCTGCCCTCAAAAATTTCGGTGCCAAAAATCTCACTACCGAAAAAAGAATCGAAAGAAACTTACATAGAAATTGAAAAAATAAAAAATGTTTCCACCTCGGACGAGGACAATGTCTGGGACAAGCTGAGAGACAAGTGGTCTGAATTCAGCAAGAAAAGATACAAATGATAGAAAATCAAAATCTTATTAAATCTGGAAATTCAATCCATCCAATCCTTTCTTCTTCTGTCATCGGACGCATTTCTGCAATCGATGGAACAAATTTTTCATCTATTTCGCTCAACAGTTCTGAAAGGTCTATTTCATATGCAGAACTTTCTGCAACAACTTTATTTCTTGGAATGACGTTTCCATCAACAAATTTAAACAACTTGTCTGCATATTCTCTACCTGTTTCAAGGCTACTAATAATTACTCCAGCTTTTCTCAATTTTGGCTTCAAGTTTCTCCACCGAATTTTCCTATGATCTATGTCGGACAGAATTTCATCCATCTGATTTTTTAAATCTACTTGAATTGCTTTCGGATTTTTGTGCAAAGTACATTGTTTGATCAAGGCAGATCGGAGAAGCATTGCTTTATATGACGATGAAGAAATTTCTTGAACTCTTTTGGATTGGTTTGGTGTATCACATATCATATACAAGAGTACAGAATTTATTGGCGGATTTCTGGATTCTAGATAAACTCTGTCAGCAAGTGCATAACACGACAATGCAGCTTCCTTTTCTTCTGGCAGCGCATCAATCATTTCTAAATCACTAGCAGGGAATTTCAAATAATCTAGATCCTCCTGCAAAAATATCCCTGCTAATCTAGTCGCATAAATATTCGCTCCGTAAAAATGCGGGCTGCCAAGGGAAACATTCTTCGAGTTCACTCCAGTATGGTTAATTCCCTGTTGAGCAATCGCTGCATATAGCAGACATCTTGCCAGTTGCGACCTTGCTTCATTTGGGTCATGATAAGTCTTTGTTAATAAATCACCGATCAAAATCCATTTTCCATCTTCTGTATAGAACACCGGCAATTTCTTCCTCAGTTCTGTTATTTTCATATTACTTTTCAAAAGAACATCTTCATTCGCAGGAACAACCCTTGCTTCAAATGGCAACCTTAGAATTTCCTCTAAAGCAGACTTGCTGTCTTTCATTACTTGGTCAAAATATTCTAACACTCGAATCAATTAAAAATATTGGCAATTAAAGATTTCTGCTTTCAAATCCTCTAACTTTTCTCTCATTTTCATCACATTCAAGTATGAACTTATGAATATATGGAGTAAGTTTCGAAAAGCCGTATCTTGCCTCAGGAATTTTTATGTTTATTTTTGATTGAGATTTTGTCAAGTCTGCATTTTCTCTCACCCACAGTGCGAGAGCAGCAATTTTTGCAGAATACGGCTCTTCCTGCGGCGAATCTCCGAGAAAAATAAATCTGCGCCTGCTAATTCTAGATTCATCCAAATCTCTTTCAATTCTTGCCAACTTTCTCCGCATCACATTAGGAAAAATTCTTGTTATCCTTCCCGATACTTTGTCATATTCGACTCTTGTGCAATAGAAAATGTTTTGCGACAAATCATATTTTTTATTTACTCTCCTAATTGCATATTCAAAATTCGCGCTGTCCCATCTCCACTGTACATGCAATTTAGCCATATCCTCCATAAGAAAGCTGTGAAGATCGTCATTTCCTCTCCACTTATCTACACCTTTTTCAATGCTTTCATTAAGGAAATCTATTTTCACGCCGCTATCAACAAAGTGTTTTGTAACTTCATTCGCAAAAATTCTAGCGTCTTGGCTTGAATACATTTCTTTCATTGCTTTTTGAATAAATTGTATTCGTTGGGCAAACGAAGGACGGCTGCAAAGTTCTCTTAATATTAATGCAATCGGTTCTTCAGAAATTGGATAATCAGAAGTTTCTGGATGATCAGCAGTTCCGTCTAAGTCAAGATGCAGATGTGCATCGTAAGCCTCGACACGATTGCCTGCTTGATCAAATCGATATTTTGGCACTGGCAGTGGAAGATTGTCAAGATCATGAAGATTATACATACTTTTGTATATCTTAAGAAAAAATTAATAAGTAGAATATGTCATTAAAATTGTGATAAAATGATAGAACTCACTCTCCTTGGCACTGTGAGCGGAATTCCAAGCAAGGATCGCAATCATCCAGCCATAGCTCTCGAGTACTATGGCGAGAACAAAGATACGATTCTTCTGGACTGCGGTGAAGGTACGCAGAAACAACTCATGCTCGCGGGCATAAGTTTCATGAAGATAGACAAGATTTTCATCACGCACTGGCATGCCGATCATTTCGCCGGTCTAATTCCTCTGCTTGCAACAATGAACCTTGAGAAACGGACGAAAGAGCTGAAGATTTATGGACCGGATGCAGAGCGTTTCGTATCGAGCATAATGGACATGGGATATTTTGGCAGCCGTTTTCCCGTGACTGCAATTAACGTACCGTACGAAGGAGAAGCTATCACGAAGATTGACGACTCTGAAGAGTATGAAATTTTTTCAATTCCTGTTTTGCACACGATACCAGCTGTCGCTTTCTGCTTCCAGGAAAAGCCGAGATGGAATATTGACCTTGAAAAAATAAAAAATACCGGGCTGAAACGCGGGGCATGGATGAAGAAACTGAAGAAGGACGGCGCAGCGGAAGTGCAGGGAAAGAAAATAAAAATCGAAGACGTGGCTACAAGCAAGCCGGGACTGAAAGTAGTTTACACAGGCGATACGAAGCCATGCGACAATGTTGTAAAGATTTCAAAGGACGCGGATGTTCTGATTCACGACGCTACTTTTCTCGAGGCGGACGAAGCAAAAGGAAAAGCTCACGGCGATGCAAAGCAGGCAGGAAAGATTGCAGAACGGGCGGACGTGAAGCAGCTAATTCTCACAAACATTTCCAGAAGATACAAGGATGCGAGCGAGATAGAAAAGGAAGCGAAGAAAGCTTTCAAGAATGTCAAGGTTGCGTATGATTTGATGAAAGTTAAAGTGAAAAATTAATGCCCCCACTGGGATTTGAACCCAGGTTTTAAGCTCCGCAAGCGTCCGCGAATTATTCTTCACGGCCTATCCAAGCTAGCCGATGGGGGCTTTGCTAATGTTTGTTAACCTTTGTTAATGCTCGTTATTGCTAAATTACTCAACGTTTAAATAATATTAAGGTTAATGAAAAAGAAGTAAATTGAGGCACAAGTGCAAAAAGAAATAAAAATGGCTAAAAAGGTGTCGGTGAAAGAAGTATGTTCAAATGCAACAGCTGCAGAATTGATGTGACAGCTAAAAGTAACTTTACTTGTTTTCCTTGCCCAAATTGCGGAAAGACGCAGATTGTGAGGTGCAACACATGCAAGACAAGCAGCAACAAATATGTTTGCGAGGAGTGCAATTTCGTAGGGCCTTGATGTTGATTTTACATTGTTGATTTTGATTTGGATGATTTGGACGGTGAAAAAATGGGAGAAGTGATTGTTTCTTTCAGAGTAATGCCAAAAGATACGAGCGTGAACATTGACGCGCTTGAGAAGAAGATAAAAGAAGCAATACAGCCACAGAAAATCAGCCAGCAACCAGTCGCATTTGGAATCGTCGCCTTTTACGTCATCAAGCTTGTGCCGGACGCGGAAGGAGTTTTGCAGCAGACTGAAGATAAACTGCGTGCGATTGACGATGTTGGCGAAGTTGAAGTCACTGGCATAACAAGAAGTTTATAGACAGCTTACAAAATTTATCAAACTCATCAAATTTATTAGTCGTTCATTCCTAATCTAATATTATGCTTAAGCGCATGAGAAAGAGCTGGAAAATCGCTGGTTTTTGGATCGTTGGGGCGCTTGCCATTTTTCTCGGAAGCATGATTGCTGGAAAATTAGAGTATAGTTTGGGAACTTCTGATTTCGGAATAGCCATCGCTTTTCTCATCGCTCTTGTCCTGTTTCTGCTTGGTGGCTTGTTGTGGATTTCTGTAGCAATTGCTGTGAAGGAAACAAGTGAAGAATAAATTATTTTTACTTTAATTTTTGCAACTTCTTTATTTCCAAAAAGGGAAAGTTTCAGGAAAACCGTAGGTTGTCTTCCTCAGCAAAACGACGAGAACGACGCTGCTCCAATCGTTAAGTTTATCTGATAAATCCACCAGCAACAAACAATCTGTGGCGATCCTTTCCTTCCAGCTCGTCAGCAATCCTCTTTATGACAATCCTTTTCGGGTCAGGCAGCATCTCCACACGCTGCTGCAGCTCTGCGAATGTTTCAAACGGCTTCTTCTTTCTCTCTGAAATTATCTGCCACATGTGCTTCTTTCCAATTGATGGAAGGAGTTCGAGGCTGTGCAGACGAGTCGTGATTGGTCCTGCGATGTTGAAGAATCCGACAAATCTCTTCTCATCTTTGCTGACTATTTCGGTTATTATTCTCTCCAGCTCTCCCTTTGCATAATTTGTCAAGTTCATATAGTCAATTCTTCCGCGGATGTACTCTACCTCGTTTCTCTTCTCATCCCCGATGTATAGTCTATCTCCAACTTTTATGTTCAGCCCTTCCTTTATCACCAGCTCGAGGAGGTTGAAGAATTTGTCGCCGATTGCCTGGGCAAGAGGTTCTGCCCTCCTGTCAGTCGCCTTCCCATGCGGAAGAAAATCTAATACTATTATGTAATCATCTTTCATTGGCATTTAGAACACCTCGAGATCAGATATGTTTCTTAACTGTTTCGAGAATCTGATCAATCTCTTCTGGTGTAAAGTTTGTATATTCTTTGTGTAGAACTACTCGCATTTCCTCTCGATCTTCGGGTAGAAAATTAGCAATAGAAACAACCTGCTTCTCTCGCAATCGCGGCACGGTCTTGAGCTCTTCCACCAATTTCTTTACTTTCTCTTCGCCGAATTCCTCAAACTTGTTTAGTAACTCGAGAGAATTCTTCTGCCCAAACTTCAGTTCCGCCTCTTTCTCCCTATGCTTGAGCACTTCTTTCGCTTCAGCATCAGTTATAACTTCCTCATTCAAGACGTTCATTTTTATCTACCTTTTTTTGTTTTGGCTTTTTTTATTTTCTTTGCTTTTTGTTCAGAACGCTTGTCTAATCGCTTAAGCAGCTTTCAAGTGCTCTGGACGGGAAATGAGCTTTTTGACCTTATTACCATCTAATATTTCAACAATATAACTCTTTCCCCTTTTGCCGATGACATGACCTGCAAGACCCTTAAAGCGGTGATGAGGCATGCCGCGTTGAGAAGAAGGTTCTTGTAAAATTACCACTTTCTGGTCGACACGAAACTCCTGCAAAAACTTCGTTATCGGCGGACGATAGCCCGGCTTTTGAATAAGCTTGAATCGTGACTTCGACCTCGTTCCTCTTGATTTCCTTGTCATTTGCTATCACTTCTTTTTTCTATTAAAACTAAAATTTTATATAGATAAATGTTTTTTGGAGCTTAATAATTAAAGTGAATTATGGCTGCTAAAGCAGAAACGAGGCTGTAGATGTCTGGAGAAATAACTGAGAAATGTTCTGCCGATAATGCAACATATTGTCGTATAATGGCAGAAGCACTTAAAGAGGGTGCTGTGAGGTTTAGAGGGGGTTCATGGGTAGATGAAGGTGCAAAAGTAGCATATGGGTTTGAACATTGGGGCTGGTGTCGGAAAATAAACTTTTGTCCCTATTGCGGCGAGCAAATGGCAGATAAAATTGGGGAAGATATTCACGACGTTGATGCCCACATTAAGGCATATAATATTAAAACTATCGGACTAGTTTAAGTAAAATCTTTCACATGTATTTTTATTACATCTAAACTAATCTTTTTAACCTTATTGTTCAGCATCTCTGCAATGCTCGGGTTAGTCCTTCCGTCATCACCGCTAATCAACTCTTTAATGTAAAGCCCGCTCTCAGCCCTTATTTTAAAAATAATTTTCTTTTTTCCTTTCAACTTCCAGACAATCGAACGTACTGCTCTCTTACGTAAAATGTCTGCCCGTCTGTGAACGACACGTTGCGGAGTTTGCTGGTGAATTTCCATGCCTGGCAGCTTCTTCAATTCTTTCAATTTTTTCATGTCAATATCTTTTTCAAAGTCAACTTCCGCCTCGTACGTCTTGTCGATCTTCGCTTTCTTCAGCTTTTCAATCAATTCTTTTTCACAAAACTTTAATTTTCGCACTTTCACCTTTTTGTTCTTGCTCAACTGCCTCTCAATTTTCTTCAAATCAATTTTTCTCTTCTTCGGCTGCAAAATTTCTATCACGAACGGACGATAGGAAAGATTTCTCGCGTCAATGTCCTCACGTCCTGCCCCGTGAAAGCTGCTATGTTTCGCTTTCGCCGCCTTCAAAAACGGTTTTTCTATAATTTCCTGGACCGAAGTCTTGTAGAGCTTGCCGGTTCCCTTACATGCGACGCATCCTTTCCCGCCGCAGCCGCTGCAAATCCATTTGGTCTGGGGAATTCCGCGAACAAGCTTAGTGTAGCCTCCGGAAACGTACAGGCTTCGTATGTTGGCTTTTATCTTTCCTGTCTGCAGATTCGCAAGAACTGTCAGCTCCGGATTTTTTGATGAGAAAGTTTTGTCGGAAATTCTTTCAATAACTTTTCCAAGTTCTCGGTTGATTTCTGCCTTTATCGGCTCGACAAATTCAATTCCAGCCTGCGACCAAATTTCTTCTTCCGCTCTCTGCAACTCGTTTGAAAGGATTGTACCAACTAGAAATGTTTTGAACTCTATCCCTCGAAATTTCTTTACGGTTTCCTTTGCGAGCCTTTCAAGCTCGTCACGAAAAAAATTTTTACACACGCTGCATTTTTCAGGCTTTTCAGTTTTTATCTTTATGTTGCGGAACTTAATTCCATGAAAATTATTTTTATCGATATCAATGCTTTCACCAGAATCAAGAAGCATCGCAACATATTCACGAATAATTTTTCCTCGCTCTTCATTCGACAAACCCGACAAAAGGTTTCCATACTGCCGTCCTAAACAACTGTTGCACACAGGCATTTTCAAAATTTCAATTGCTTTTTCTTCTATCTTCATTCACATCACAATCAGAATCTAAATCCAAACTGTTTTGCAAGATTCTTAAACTGGCCGCGCTGCAGTCCGGCAGCTCCGCCGAAACTTTTCATCAGCTTCTTCGCATTCTCGTACTGTTTCAGCAGTTCATGCACTTCTGCCTCAGTTCGTCCGCTTCCTTTCACAATTCTCTTGATCCTGTTCGCGTTGATGATTGACGGATTCTCACGCTCTTCTTTTGTCATACTCTGAATAATAACTCTGAAATTCTTCATCTTGCCTTCCTGCGCCTCTAGCATCTCTTCGGGTATCTTTCCTCCAAGACCGGGAATCATTTTCATTATCGACCCGATGCTTCCCATCTTTCCCAGCGACTCGATCTGCTCCATAAAGTCTTGCAGCGTGAACTTCCCTTCAAGCATTTTTTCCGCTGCCTCCGGCTTCAGTTCAGCCTCTTTCGCTTTCTCAAGGAGCGATTCAATGTCGCCTAGTCCGAGCAAGCGCGAGACAAATCTCTTCGGATCGTAAAGTTCGAACTGGTCAATTTTTTCCCCGACTCCGATGAACTTCACTTTTGCATTTGTCACAGAAGTTGCTGCAAGCGCTCCACCTGCCTTTGCAGTCCCGTCCATTTTCGAGATGATGACACCTGTCACTCCGACAAGCTTGTGAAATTCCTCTGCCTGCACACGCGCAACTTTTCCAAGATCTGCAGGGATAACAAGCAAAACCTCATCGGGCTTTACAATCTCTCCAAGCTTCCTCAGCTCGTCGGCCAGTTCCTTGTCAAGCGCATTTCTTCCTGCAGTGTCAAAAATTATTGTGTCATACTTTGCAAATTTTTGCATCCCCTCTTTTGCAGCATCGTACGGATCCTTCTTCACGCTGATGTGGACTGGAACTCCGATCTGTTTTCCAAGCTGCTCGAGCTGCTGTGGAGCTGCAGGCCTGTGATAGTCGAGTGCTATCAACGCTGGCTTGAGTCCTTGTTTCTGGAAATATTTTGCTAGTTTCGCAATAGTCGTTGTCTTTCCGCTACCGAACAAGCCGACAAATAATATTCTTTTCTTTCCAACAAGTCCAGCAGCATGACTGCCAAGCAGTACAACAAGCTCGTCATAAATAGTTTTGAGAACGTGCTCACGAAGCGTCATTCCTGCAGGCAGTTTTTCTTCAAGCGTCTTTTTTCTGATGTGCGTGATAAGTTCATCTGTGAGTTTTATGTCAACATCTGATTGGAGAAGGATTTTTTTCATGTCAACGAGAATTTCCTCTACAGCTTTCTTGTCAACGTTCGTTCCTGTCGTGAGTCTGTTGATTAACCCACTGAGACCTTTTCCTAATGTGTCGAACATAATATCAAACTATGAAGGAGTTTTAATATACTTTTTGAATTTCTTATTTCTTTAACTTAATAAAAGATTTACAAATTCGTTTGCATCGAATCTTTTGAAATCATTGTATGTTTGTCCCAGCCCCAAAAACAAAATCGGCTTCTTCAACTCATGCGTCACGGAAAGAATCGCCCCACCCTTTTCATTAACATCAACCTTCGTGAAAACCAGTCCGTCGACACCAACTTCATTGAACATCCTCGCCTGCAGCACTGCATCATTCCCGGTCAGCGAGTCGATAACCAAAATTTTCAGATCAGGCTTGTTCACCTTGATTATTTTTTGCATCTGATCCATCAGATTCTTGTTCGTATGCGCACGTCCGGCCGTGTCTGCCAGAACGAAATCAATTCCATTTGCCTTTGCATGCTCTATCGCATCGAAAATAACAGCAGCAGGATCGGCACCATATCTGTGCTTGATTACTTTAACCCCGATCTTTGCAGCATGCTCTTCAAGCTGTTCTTCAGCCGCGGCTCTGAACGTGTCGGCTGCAGCGAAAACTACTGAAAACCCTTTCTCTTTCAGCCAGTCACCAACTTTTGCCAGACTCGTCGTCTTTCCAGATCCGTTGAACCCGAGAAAAACAATTACGACAGGCCCTGACTTTTGCTCGCTCTTCTGTTTCGCAAGCATTGTAAGATCAATTCCAGGAATATGCAGAATTTCCATCAGTGAGTTTCGCAATGCAGAGACAATCACTTCATTTTCTGTCCCGCGTTTTATTTCCTGATCAACCAGACTTTTTGCAAGATCGCCCTTGATTTTTTCTGCAACATCATAAGCAACATCCGCCTCTATCATACCTTCAGTCATTTCATTCAATATCGGCATCACGTCGCTTTCGCTCAGCTTCTTCACAGTAACCTTCTTCACAACAGGCCTGACAACTTTCTCGACGATGCGTTGGAAAAATCCTTTCTTCTCTTCTTTCTTTGGTTCTTCTCCAACTTCTTCAGAAATTTTCTCTTCTACTTTCGGTGCTTCAACAACTTTTACTTTTTCTTCTTCAAATCTTTTTTCAATTCTTTCAATAATTTGTTTTTCTTCTACAGCTGGAATTTCTGGCTGCACTCCTTCCTTTACTTCAATTTTTTCTGCAACGACTTCTTCTTTCAGCAATTCTTGTGTTGGCTCTGGCTTTGGCTGCTCTACAACAACTGGTTCAACAAAAACTGGCTGCTCGATTGCTTCCTGCACGGCTGCCTCCATCTTCTGCTCTTCCTTCTTTTCCTCTATAACAACTTCTTCTTTCTTTTCCAACTTTTCTGCAATCGATTTTACTGCTTTCGAAATTTTTTCCTTTAGAAACTTGAACATAATCATTAACCTTCTCATTAACCTCTGCTAACCCACTTCTTGACTTTGCGACTGTTGCTTCTGGAGCATCTGTTGAATTTCTGGTTCGAGTATCTGCAATGATTCGCTCGCTTCCTGAATGTTTCGCTGGACAGTTGTCAGTGCGTTTTCCATGTCGTTCTTTCTTTCGTTAAGTATGTCGCGAGCTTCTGTGAAATTTTTCTCGATAGCAACGTCCGCCCCAACTTCTACTATCATCTTGTTCTTGTCGGTGACTCTTCCGAATGTGTATGCGGCGCTACCCAGAGGAAACAAAACATCTTCCTTGCTTTTTTCAATCTCATCAATACTTTCGAGAGTCGTCTGCATTTCGACCAGTTTGTTTGCCAGGAACTCTCTCTGCTTCATCAAGCTGTCTATTCTCGATTCTAAGATACGATACGCTAGCATTTTTTGCTGCAATTCTTTCTGCCCTTTTCTTTGCTCTTCTTTTGTTGCCATTTCCACCAACTTTCTTATTAACACCGCTATTAAGTAGTTGTTTTATGTTTTTTAAAGTATTATTTCCAGTCAGTCCTTTCCTTTTTCTTAAAAGTTCAATAAATTAATATTATGCAAAGGCTTAAACGCTTTCCTCAGACTGTTTCGAAGTGCAACTTGAGCAAAAAAGCAATGTCCAAGATTGCAGTTTATCTCTTACTCTTTTCCTTCTTCATAATTTATACAACTTATTTTTCTCAATTTGTCCAGTTTATTTTTGCTGCAACTCCAATAGTTTTCTCACAAAACGAATCAACTCCAGTCTCTCCTACAACTTATTCATATCAACAAAACAAATCCTTCTCTCTGCTAATAACTCCAACAGACACACCAGTTGATCAAAGTGGAGTAATATTCCAATTAGGAAGAAACATCACCAGCAGTTATACAAACTTTACTCGCTGTAGTAATGGTGGTCAGCTTGCTTGTACGTGGAATGATTCTGTTGGTGTGTTTAGGATTAGTTTCACTGCAGAGATGTTTGATCGAGCAGGAGTAAGCAACTTTACATGGTTTGCCAATGACAGTACGAATGTATGGAACAGCACCCAGACAGTTCAATATACGTTGAATAAAGCAGCTCCAAGTTTATCATTAGGACTCAATGTTACATCACCAATTCCATATGGAATTGGAATAAGAGCAACAGGAAGTGGCTGCACGATGCAAGGAGCGACTGATGTAACGTGCACTTTGTATAGAGGAAATTCAACAACTACAAACTCATCAGCTCCAACCACAGCAGGAACATTGATTGACGAACTTAAACCCAATGTAGGAACCATATCTTACAATTTCTCAAGTACGAGCGGAGTAAATTGGACTTCTGCTTCTGCCAGCAACACTACTTTGATAATAAATCAATCCCAAGGAATTGTGACAATTGGTTTGAACTCATCAAAAGTTTGGTGGAATGACAGTGTTTTTGCTTCAGGAATATTACAGTATACAAACGGAACAGCAATCAGCGGAGATAGTTACACATTTTATATGAATGGAATCAGTCAATGTGGGGGAAGTACGAACAGTAGCGGAGGATGGAGCTGTACTTTCAGAGCTCCTATAGAAATTGGAAGTTTTGTCGCAACTGTTAGCACGTCATCAACTTCTAACTCAACAACTCTATATGTTAGACCTAAATATGGACCAACCCCCTCTGGAACTTCTGATAGAACTGTTTATGAAAATCCGTTCTTCATCCAGGACATGAATGGAAAGTTGAAGATGGTTATGGTTAGAATTACAACATGGAAGCGTTGACAAGTTAATCAATAAGAAAAAATACTGCAAACAACTAGACACTCAAACCAAATTCTTTTCTTGCAACTTCTTTCAGAATTTTGATTAAATTCACGAGCTGGCTTTTTTTGATAGAAATCGCGCCGACGCTGCGGAATTTGCTGCTTGCACGTATGAGGTGATCGTGCTTTGTCTGGTTTATGCGGACAGCCTCTTCTTCTGCTATGTAACGCGGTTTTATCGTGTCAATCCACAGTTTGTCGTATTTTCCTTGATCAATTCTTCCTACAAATTTGCTCTTCCCAGTTCCGTAAAATATTTTTGCAGGACCCTTTTCATCGTAATTGACTTTTTTTTCCATCAACATGCGTTCGAGAAGTTTCGTTACTGTATGACGATTGAGTTCGAGTTCATCAGCGACGTCAGTTATCGTCAGGCCGCGTTCGCTCTTGTTGAGCATGTCAAGAACTCGCATGGCATTCTTCGTGTCATACTCTACATCTTCAGTTGTTCTAAACTCTATTCTAGTCGGCATTATGCATCACACAATATACATCAATATCATTTAATGGAAGACCACCAATGTTAGCAGCTTAAAATTGCCTAATAAATTATTACAAGCAAATGTATATATATTAAATTATGCTTAGCACAAACGCGATATTCAAATTACTCAAATTCAAAACAGAAATAAAAATATTTCTACTTCTGTTCATAGTTTATGCATATTTCATAACTGGATTTCACTCGGCGAATGAAGGAAGCGCACTGGCTTTAACGAAAGCAATTGTTGACAATCAAAAACTTTCGATTGATGAATATAAAGACTTGGCGAGCGTGGACATCTCATATTACAAAGATCATTACTATTCTGACAAGGATCCTGGAAGGGCATTCCTTGGAGTGCCTATTTATGCAATAGACAAATTATTTGGTTTTACATCAGACAGCCAAGTATTTTTTTCAATGGAACTTGTGACTGCATTTTTTTCCGCGGCAAGCGTCGTACTTCTCTACAGATTTGTTATTTTTTTGAAAGGTTCTAGAGTAGCGGCTTTGATTCTTGCACTAGTTTACGGGTTAGCTACTATCCTTTTTTCTTTTTCAAAAACTTTTTTCGCTCACCCACATTCGGCATTCTTCAGCCTTCTAGGGCTTTTTGCTTTGGTTACGAGCATGAGGATGAGGGAAGACAATAAAAAACATCTCGCCAAGAAATATCTCGTCTATTCTGGAATATCATTCGCACTTTCAGTTCTCATGGAATACACAAACTTGTTTGTGGTTGCGATATTTTTCATTTATTACTTCTACAAATCCCGCTTCAAGAACATCCTTTTTCTCATCATTCCATTCCTTGTTTTGACTTCTATAATTCCTCTCTACAACTATTCGATATTTGGCAACTTTTTCGAAACAACTTACAACCATCACTACTCGTATGGCAACATCGAGTCTATTTATTTCAGGGCTGATTTCTTGAAGGAGGGGTTATATGGTTTGCTGTTCAGCACGTGGCGAGGTCTTTTCTACTACTCTCCAATTTTGCTCTTTTCTCTTCTGGGATTTTTTTATTGGTTCAAAGACAGGAACGACAGAACGCTTCCGGCAGCGCTTTTGCTTTCGTTCATCGCGATACTGGTTTTCTATTCAGCAACTCCAGCATGGCGGGGAGGCAATTCTTATGGGCCAAGATATCTGGTATCTGTCATGCCTTTCATTGTTCTGCCGATGTGGAAAATTGTTGAAAAATATGGAAAGAATAAAGTTTTTCAAATAATTTTCATAGTTTTGTTTATATACAGTACAATTCTCGTTTCCGCTGGATCATTCGCTGGTCCATGTCCGGCAGAGTCATTCACAAATCCATTCTTACAACAAAACCTTCCACAGCTGATCTCAGATTCGTTAGATAGCTACCTTTATCAGCAAAACAAATCAACGCTTTATATAATGATTTTTGTTGAATTATTCCTTTTATGGCAATTGTTAAAAGATTTTAAATACAAAATTTGAAAAGATTAGTATGAAGATTACAATGAACACGGCAAGCAGGCTTCACAAACTTCAGCAACCATTTGTACAATTCTATCTCATACCATTCATAATTTTCGCTGTCGCATTCCTCCTACGTGCCGCTTGGATCGGAATTCACATGGGCCAGGACGAGGTTTACTACGTCGGCTATGCGAGCGATCTTCTTCATGGCAAGTCTTTCGCTAACGTCTTTCCACCTTTCTTCGAGATGGTTCTCGTGCCGGTGCTGTGGCTTAGTGGCGAGTCAGAAATTGTCGTGCACATCTTCATGGCATTTCTCGGCGCGCTGAGCGTTTTGTTTGTTTATCTGATCGGCAGAAAATTTTTCAATGCATGGGTCGGCATAATCGGTGCGATACTGCTCATGTTCAACACAACCCACTGGTTCTTCTCTGCATTTGGCATGCTCGATGTTCCTGCCACTCTTTTCGCAACCTCTGCAATCTACTTCCTGTGGAGTGGTTATGTTGAAAAAAACAAAAAAATGTTGCTGATCGGATCATTACTGAACGTTGCTGCTGTTTTTACAAGATATACAATCTTTCCATCCGCCGCGCTTTTCGGCTACTGGCTATTTTTCGACCGCCGTTCACTCCGCAACAAACAGCTTCTGCTTGCTGTCCTGCTGCCGTTCATTGTGTGGGGAATGTGGATGTTCTACTTTATCACTCAGGTTGGCTGGCTGTGGAACTGGTGGCTGCGGTACGTAACAGGCCAGCTGAGCATAAACGTTCCGTGGTACTTTTACTTCCAGGCAGTTCGCTTCGAATTCCTCGGTCCGCTCCTTGCAACCTTTGCTATCTTCACTTCGTTGTTTTTGCTGTTCAACAAATCGAAAATGCTGGGAGAGAAATGGAAGAGAGGATTGAATTATTTGTTCTTGGTTTTGTTCGTCTGTACTGCCTACTATTTCAGCCAGCAAATATTTTTGCAGCCAACCCAGGAAGCGGCTATCGGGCTTCTTGCAGTTGCTCTTCCAGCAATCTATTTCTTCAACCTCTCCGACGTGAGAAAAATTTTCAGCAAAAAAATTAAATTGGAGAGACCGGACTTTAAAAAATTCCTCGTTCTCCTCATCGCCGCGGTCTTCCTGTTCTACAGCCCGCTCGGCGTGAAGTTCCCGCGCTATGTCATGTCCTCGCTGCCAGCAATCTACCTCTTCATCGGCATGCTGATCTATGAAATCAGAAGTTACAAAATTTATTTGCTAATAGGCGTAATCGTTCTATCACTTTTTGTTTTTGCAAATGCCGAAGACACAATCAACAAACTCGTAGTTGACAAAACAATCAACGAGGTCAAGTTCACGGCTCAGAAGTACGTAAACGACAACTCGCAACAATGCTCGCAGGTCTATAGCAGGACTTGGTACGGATTTTACTACCTGCGCAACAGAGTGACTGACTTGCCTGGAGATGCAGACTCGCTGAAAAATATTATTAAATCAAATTGCAACTGCCCGCCAAAGTTCTTCATTGTCGAGGGAGCATTCGAAGGCAAATTCTCAAATGTGACGACGAAAGAAAAATCCTTCCAGCAGAACAGCGTCAACTACAAGCTAACGTGGAACGGGATAACGTCAGAAACAGCCTTCATTGCTCCTGTGGATGTCTACAAAATCAACGACAATTTTATTAAGCAAATTTGTCCGACTGTTTAAATGTCTAAAACTTTCTAAAAAGACATCATTAACTCTTATAATTTTAGTAAGAATAATAAAAATAGCAAAAATAACAAAATCAAAACCTTTAAATAACTGGCAAATAACTGAAAAAATAGAAAGCCAAGGAAAGATTGACATGAACGTTAACTCACAATTGAAAAGATTAACATATTCACTTTTACAAGGAGGAATGAAGATAGCAGAGGCAGGCGTAAAAAATATGCGTTACGCTTCTGCAGATCAAAGAACTCGACGTAATTTTACTATAAATT
>Ga0315291_10005239_pt1 | contig 16300 bp, 11 predicted proteins | sample YL17G12_20_MG_FD_203070 | JGI IMG/M metagenome (GOLD analysis project Ga0315291, IMG submission 203070) | Sediment microbial communities from Yellowstone Lake, YNP, Wyoming, USA - YL17G12_20 | ecosystem: Environmental > Aquatic > Freshwater > Lake > Sediment | place: USA: Wyoming | collected...
GGTCCGCGTAGAATCCGCCCCTGGCGAGCAGCTCCCTGTGGCTCCCCGTCTCGATGATCTTCCCGTGGTTCATCACGAGGATCGTCTTCGCGTCCCGGATCGTCGACAGCCTGTGCGCGATCACGAAGCTCGTGCGCCCCTTCATGAGCGCCGCCATCGCCTTCTGGATCAGGACCTCCGTGCGAGTGTCGACGGAGCTCGTGGCCTCGTCGAGGATCAGGATCGCCGGGTCGATGAGGATGGCCCGCGCGATCGTCAGCAGCTGCCGCTCGCCCTGCGAGATGTTGGAGGCCTCCTCGTTGAGCAGCGTGTCGTATCCCTCGGGCAGCGTGCGGATGAAGTGATCCGCGTGCGCCGCCACTGCGGCCTGGCGGACCTCCTCGTCCGTGACCGTCGCCCTGCCGTAGGCGATGTTGTCCCGGATGGTCCCGTTGAACAGCCAGGTATCCTGGAGCACCATGCCGAAGCTGCAGCGGAGATTCCCGCGTCCGATCTCCCGGATGTCCACGCCGTCCACGGTGATCTTTCCTGACTGGATCTCGTAGAAGCGCATCACCAGGTTCACGAGCGTCGTCTTTCCCGCCCCCGTGGGACCGACGATGGCGATGGTCTCGCCCTGCGCCACGTCGATGTTCATGTCCTCGATAAGCGGCTCCTCGGGCTTATAGCTGAACCGGACATCCTCGAAGCGCACCTCGCCCCGGGGCGAGGAGAGCACGCGCGCCGAGGCGGCGTCGGGCAGCTCCTCCGGCTCATCCAGCAGCTCGAACACGCGCTCGGCGGAGGCGACGGTGGACTGGAGGATGTTCGCGATGTTCGCCGTCTGGGCGATGGGCATCGTGAACTGCCGGGAGTACTGGATGAAGGCCTGGATGTCGCCGATCTGGATGGCCCTGCGTGTCACCATGATGCCGCCCACGACCGCCACGGCGACGTAGCCGATGTTGTTGATGAAACTCATGAGGGGGAATAGGAGCCCCGAGATGAACTGCGCCCGCCAGCTCGCCTCGTACAGCTTCCCGTTCACGCCGTTGAACTTCTCGATGGCCTTGCGCTCGTGGCCGAAGGCCTTCACGATGGCGTGCCCCGTGTACATCTCCTCGACGTGGCCGTTGAGCTCTCCCAGGTGCTTCCACTGCTCCTTGAAATGCTTCTGCGAGCGGGGCGCGATGACCCGTGTCACGATGAAGCTCAGCGGCAGGACGACGATCGTGATGAGGGTCAGCAGGGGGCTGATCGTGAGCATCATGACGATGACGCCGACGATGGTGACGACGGAGCTGATGATCTGCGTGAGGCTCTGCTGGAGGGTGCCGGCGATGTTGTCCACGTCGTTGGTGACCCGGCTCATGATCTCCCCGTGCGTGCGCCCGTCGAAGAACTTCAGGGGCAGGCGGGCGAGCTTCTCGCTCACGTCCCGGCGCATATCGTAGACCGTCTTCTGGGCGATCCCCGCCATGATGAACTGCTGGATGTAGCCGAACAGCGCGCTGGCCAGGTACAGACCGACCAGCATCAGGACGATCTGTCCGATGTAGGCGAAGTCGATCGCCGCGCTCGGCACGTGCATCATCTTCGCCACGATGCCTTCGAAGAGCCTCGTCGTGGCCTTGCCCATGATCTTGGGGGCGAAGATGCTGAACACGGTGCTCAGGGCGGCCATCGCAAACACGACGATGAGCGGAACCATGCGGGGTTTCAGGTAGGTGAGGAGCCTCTTGAGAGACGCCTTGAAGTTCTTCGCCTTCTCGACGGGCGCTCCGCCCATCATGTGGCCGCCGCCCATTGGGCCGCCCCTGCCGGGGCCGCGGCCTGGCCCGAAGGGCCCCATCGGGCCCCTGCCCTCGGGGGAGCCCCCGGGGGCTCCCGTGGGGGCTCCCGTGGGGGCTCCCGTGGGGGCTCCCGGGGTGCGTGCGTCGCTCATGCCAGCTCCTCCTCGGAAAGCTGCGAGGAGACGATCTCCCTGTACACCTCGCATGTGCGGACCAGCTCCTTGTGGGTTCCCATCCCCACTACGCGTCCCTCCTCGAGGACGATGATCCTGTCCGCGTCCATCACGGTGTTGATCCGCTGCGCCACGATGATCACCGTGGACCGGGCGGTCTCCTTTCGCAGCGCGGCGCGCAGCTTCGCGTCCGTCTTGAAATCCAGCGCCGAGAAGGTGTCGTCGAACACGTAGATCTCGGGATTCCGCACGAGCGCACGAGCGATTGCCAGGCGCTGCTTCTGGCCGCCGGAGACGTTCGTGCCGCCCTGTGCGACGAGGGACTGGAAGCCGTCCTTCATGGCGAGGATGAACTCCGTGGCCTGCGCGGTCTCGGCGGCCCGGGCCACCTCCTCGTCCGTCGCGTCCTCCCGGCCGAAGCGGATGTTGTTGGCGATGGTGTCATTGAACAGGACCGCTTTCTGCGGCACGAAGCCGATCCTGCTCCTGAGGTCCTCCTGGCTCATCTCGCGGATGTCCACGCCGTCGACGAGGATGCTCCCGCTCGCCACGTCATAGAAGCGCGGAATGAGGTTCACCAGCGTTGACTTTCCCGAGCCCGTGCCCCCGATGATCGCGTTCACCTCGCCCGGTCTGGCGTCGAAGGAGATGTCGCGGATCGCCGGCTCCTCGGCTCCGGGATAGCTGAAGCTCACGCCCCGCAGCTCGATGTGACCCCGCTCCTGCTCCGCTCGGCGGGGCTCCCGCGGGTCCTTGATGTCCGCCGCCATGGCGAGCACCTCGCTGATCCTGGCGCCCGAGGCTGACGCCCGGGGCAGCATGATGAAGAGGAAGGAGACCATGAGCAGCGAGAACAGGATCTGCATGGCGTACTGGATGAAGGCCATCAGGCTCCCGACTTGCATCTCGCCAAGGTCGATGCGTTTGGCGCCGAACCAGACGATGGCAATCGTGGTCAGGTTCATGATCAGCATCATGAGGGGCATCATGAGGGCCATGATTTTGTTGACCCTGATCGAGGTGTTCGTGAGGTCGACGTTCGCCTCGTCGAAGCGCTTCTTCTCGTGGTCGATCCTGTTGAAGGCGCGGATCACGCGGACTCCCGTGAGGCCTTCCCGCAGGACCAGGTTGATCCTGTCGATCTTCGCCTGGATGGCCTTGAACAGGGGCAGCGCCTTGGTCGCGGTGAACGTGATGAGGGCCGCGATCACGGGGATCACGACGACGAGGACCCACGTGAGCTTCGCGTCCTTCTGGACCGCCATGATGACCCCGCCGATGGCCATGATCGGCGCCATGACCATCATGCGCATCATGACCATCGTGAACATCTGCACCTGGGTGATGTCGTTCGTCGTCCGCGTGATCAGGGAGGGGGTCCCGATTCTGTCGAACTCGTGCAGCGAGAAGCCTTCGACGTGGACAAAAACCTTGGCACGCAGGTCGCGGCCGAAGCCCATTCCGATCCTCGCCGAGAGCCAGGCTGCGACGATCGAGCAGACGACTCCTCCAAGGGCCACCAGCAGCATGAATCCCCCGACGCGCAGGATGTAGGCGGTGTCGCCCTTCACGATGCCCGTGTCGACGATGTCGGACATCAGCGTCGGCAGGTACAGCTCCGAAAGCGACTGGAGGAATACAAGGGCGAGCACGATCGCGATCGGCAGCGCGAAGGGCCTCAAGTTCCTGAAAAGCTTCATCATTTCGTGTGTCTCCTGTCCGCGCCGGCGAGTCTCTCCTCGGCCTCCAGCAGGGTCGGCAGTGCTGTTCGAACAGCATCCCTCTCCCGTCCAGTAAGGCTCGAGACCAGCTCATCCACGAAGCGGTAGCGCTCCTCGATTCCCCTCTCGACCAGGGAACGCCCCTTTGCGGTGAGTGCGATCTGGCGGGCGCGTCTGTCATCGGGGTCCTCCGCGCGCCGGACGAGACCGCTCTTCACGAGCTTCTCGGTCAGCTGGCTTGCCGCGGCGCTCGTGATGGCGAAGTGCTCGCCGATGTCGTGCACCTCGCAGCGGCCGCCGTGGTACAGCCGCATGAGCAGGCCGAACTGCGGCACGGAGAGGCCGGCCCGCCTCACGTAGCGCGTCCAGTCCCGCATCGAACGCATAAAGAATGATTCCATCCATTGACGGATGACGGTCGTGATGTCACTCGTGTCCCGCATGTCGTGGTGAGCCTATTATGTAAGCTGTCTTAATATATAATGAAACTTACCTATCGTCAACGAACGTGAGAAGGGCTGCCGTCGCCCTCACCACGTCGCCCCGCCGAAGGTCCTCCGCGACCCGGGCTTCACCCCGACCGTCGGCGTCTTCTCCTCGGCGGTGCGCGCCGCGGCCGCGAGCCCCCGCTCGAATCTCCTGACGAGCTTCGCCCACCCTTCGCGTGAGCGGGCGGCAGGAGGCATGGCCGGCCACCCTTGCTCCGCGGATCTCGGCGCCTTCGGCTCCTTCCCTTCCGAGACTCTCAGCAGGAAGTCCTGCCAGTAGACCATGTGGGCGAGCTGCTCCCAGATCGTGGCGAGCCCCTTCACGGGCCTGCGGCGGACCTGCGCGGCCGAAAGCCCTTCGAGGGCGGCCATCGGGGAGACATGCGCAGCCTTGCCGGTGAGCGCATTCACGAAGCCCCGGGCAAGCGGATTGGCCATTGCATCACCTCCTCTCCCTCCTCGCAAATCTGGCGAAGAAGTACTACACTGTACAGTGGGGAGGGGGATTGCCGCGGGCCCCAATGAGATCGACGCGTTTCATAACCGTCCTCCTCCTCCTTCTCGCGCCGATGACGCTAGGCGCCGCAAGCGGCGCGTCCTCCAGGCCCCCCGTCGTCCTCATCCACATGCGATCCTCCAGCGCGGTCGACGAACAGGTTCTCCAGTCGTTGCTCGTCGATTCGGTCTCCCTCGAGCTTTCTGACCGGGGAATGGAGGTGCTCACGGGCACCGCGCCCGCCCGCACGTCGGACGACATCCTCGATCTCGCGCAGCGCGAAGAGGCTGATTTCGCTCTCACTGGCATCTACACGCTGAAGGACAAGCAGGTGCTGCTGGAGATCCAATGGCTCGACGTCCGCAGGAGGGCGCTTGCCGCGCGGGCCTCGCGGCAAGGCCCCCTGGACCTCTCCTTCGATTTCATCGTTGCGGATGCCGTCGACGAGCTGCTCTCGGGCCAGGCGGGAAGCTTCGCGAACCTGCCTCCCCGGACCGTGAAGCCCGAGGAGCACGCCTCCGCCCCGTCGGCACGGGCTGAGAGCAGGAACGCCCCCCTCGATCTGCCGCTTCCCGTGCCGGAGCCTGAAGCGGCCGCACGTACAGTCGAGCCGGCCAAAGCGCCGCCGCCGACTGCCCTCGCTCCCGCAGATTCCCCGCCCGCTGCTCCCCGACCAGCGGCGCCGGAAAAGCCGCTGAGGAGGCTCGCGATCTCCCTCGGGACCGCTCCCCTCATAGCGACCTTCAACGCCGCCAAATACTTCTCGGTGGGAGTTGCCATACAGCTCGCGGGTCAGTACAGAATCCGGGCGCCTGGGGGCTTCCTCGGATTCGGGCTGGCGACGGCCGTCCACGGGTTCCGTGGAAAGGGCGCGTCCGTAGAGGCGGACTTCGTGCTTCTGCCCATCGGTGCGGAGGTCCAGTACGGCACCCGGACAGGGACCCCCATCGATTTCTTCGTGCACGTGAACGGGGGTCCCGCAGTTTTCGCGGTGCGCATGTCGGGAGGAAATCCGCTCGCAAAAGTGGTACCTTATGTGACAGGAGGCGTGGGGGTGACGGTTTCGATGGGAGATGGATTCGGGATTTCCCTCGACGGGAGCTACACGGCGTTTTTCGATTCGCCCGCTCCCATCATGGGGTACACTCCCTCCGTCTCGTTTCTCGTGAGGCTGTGAGGCAGGCCGTCGTGCGCGGATGCAGGGGCTGGAGCATCGCCATCTTGCTCGTCGGCGTTCTCGCCGGATGCGGCAACTTCTCGCTTTCCGGCATTCTCGACGCGCCGCCCCCCGACGCGCCGCCCCCCGACGCGCCGCCCCCCGACGCGCCGCCCCTCGACGCGCCGCCTGCAGGGCCGAAGGCCCTCACGCTCGTTCCCGTGACCGTGAACGTCCCGGTCAGCGCCGTTGTGAAGTTCACCGCCCAGGGCGGCATCCCGCCGTACGCCTGGGCCGAGGATACGAACGGGACCGACGGCTTCATCGATTCTGCCGGACTGTACACGGCCCCGTCAACTCCCGGCACCTACACTGTCAGCGTGACGGACAGCGACGGCACCTCCCAGGAGGCGACGGTCTTCGCGAGCGTCATGGTACCTCTCTCGATCAGCCCCGCAACAGTGACCCTCAGCACGGACTCCTCGTTCACCTTTGCGGCGAGCGGCGGCGCTGGCTCATACACGTACGACGTCTCTTTTGGGAGCGGTACGATCAACTCTTCCACAGGCGTGTACATTGCCCCTGGCCTCGTTGAAGCCGACAACAGAGTGAGTGTCACCGATGCAATGTCGGCGATCGCAGAGGCGGTCGTGACCCTCGTCGAGCCGCCAGCGACCCTGCAGATCACCCCCTCGTCCGTCTTCCTCGTGACGGGCGGGCAGGTCAACTTTTCCGCAATGGGCGGTACACCGCCGTACACGTACTCCGTCACGGCGGGAACAGGGACGATCGCCGCTGACACGGGTCTTTTCGCGGCCCCTGCGGCTGAGGAAACAGGTACCGTGCGCGTGACCGATGCGAGCGGCTCCCGCACGAGCGATGCGGCCGTGACGGTCTATTTCCCGCTCACCATCATCCCGACCACTGTGACGGTCCAGACGGGCAGCACGTATCCTTTCAGCGCCTCGGGCGGGGTTCGGCCCTATCAGTTCTCGAAAGAGACTGGCGTCGGGACAGTGGATTCCGACGGTCTCTATCATGCAGAGGCCGGACCGGGCGCGGCTGTCGTCAAGGTGGTCGATCTGCTCAACAACGCGAGCACCGCGACAGCAACGGTCGTGGACCCCGTCGTATGGAGCATCGTGTCCATCGACGCGGGCGCCAGAAGCGGACAGTTTGCATCACTCGCCCTCGAACCAGGAACCAGCCTGCCGCGTATCGCATACTACGAGAGCCAGAAGAGGGAGCTTCGCCTGGCGTTCTACGATGGTACTGCCTGGTCGAAGCAGACTGTGGACACGACCGGCAGGGTCGGCCAGTACTCCTCCCTTGCACTCGATCAGGCGACCGGCTTCCCGAGGATCGCCTACTATGATGCGGGCAGCCACAATCTCTGCTTTGCATCCTGGAACGGCACAAGCTGGGCCACCGCGACAATCGACAGCGCGGGCGATGTCGGACAGTACGCATCCCTCGCCCTGGACGCAAGCGGCAATCCCCGCATCGCATACTACGACGTGACGGGAAAGCAGCTGAAATACATCGAGAAAAACGGCTCGAGCTGGACTACCCCTGTCATCGTCGACACCACAGGCGATGTCGGACAATACGCCTCACTCGCCCTGGACACGAGCGGCCAGCCTCGCATCGCCTACTATGACGCAACGAACGGGGATCTGAAGTACGCAGCATGGAACGGCGCAAGCTGGGGTGTTCAGACCGTGGACAGCGGCGGCAACGTCGGGCGGTTCGCATCCCTTGCCCTCGAGCCAGGCTCGAATGACCCTCGCATCGCCTACTATGACGCAACGAACGGGGATCTGAAGCACGCTGCCTGGAACGGGTCGAGTTGGACTTTCGAGACCGTCGACAGTGCGGAAAATGTCGGCCAGTACTGCTCGCTTGCACTCGACGGCAGCGGGCGGCCCCGGATCGCCTACTACGATGCGACGAGCAAGGACCTGAAGTACGTCGAGAAAAACGGCGCGAGCTGGGACGCCCCCGAAACCGTCGATGCGGCGGGCGACGTGGGGAAATTCGTATCCCTCCGGCTCGATCCGGGAACCGGCAAACCCCGAATCGCCTACTACAACGCCACGACGCAGGACTTGAAGTTCGCGAAAAAGCCCTGACAGATCATTCCCGTCACTGGAAGAGACCACGCAGGCGGTCGAGAATCTGCTGGAAGGCGGAAAGCGGCGCATCCGCTGCATAGCGGTCGAGAAGCGCCGTGACATCGTCCCGGGTCTTCTTCCCCTGGATGTAGTCCACCACCACGCCGACGTCCCGAAGGGCGAAGGCGCGCCCTTCGGTGCGCTTCTCCTCCCCGAAAAGGTCGAGATACCTGTCGAGTTTTCCAGCGAGGCCGGGGTATTGCGCGGCAACAGCCGCAGACCCCAGAACCTCCTTCATCTTCACCTTGGCCTCGAGCAGGTCGATCAGCTCCTTCTGCGCCACGGAGGCGGAGGTCCCGACCCGGCGGCCGCTCGCTGCCAGGCCTTCGCTCACCGCCTGCAGCTTCTCGTCCACCGACGCCTTCCTGCCCTCCTCGGCCTGTTTCCTCGTCAGGGAGAGCTCGCGCTCCTTCTGCGCCGCCTGCTCGTCCTTCTTCTTCAGCAGGCCGTCGATGGAGCTCTCCATTCCCGCCAGCGCCCGTGGGGCGAGTGTGGAATTGGGGTACGCGCGGATCGCCCCCGCGTAGGCCGTGATCGCCTCCGACCAGCTGCCCGCGCGGGCGAGCCGGTCCGCCTTCTCCACAAGGGGCCTCGACGAGCGGTCCTCGCGGGCGACCAGCTCCGCCAGCCCCTGCCGCCATCCCGCGTCGGCGATGCGAACGCCCAGGCGGGGGAGCGCTGCGGTGACGTCGCGAAAAGCTTCGAGGGCCTTCCCGTACTTCTCGTTCGCCCCCTTGTAGTCGCCCGCCGAATGGAGCGCCTCCCCCGCCGCAATTGCATCGGCCACCGCCTTGCGCGTCGCCGCCCGGCCGGTCTCCTCGACGGCGGCGAGCCGATCGGGGACCGCTCGCAGCGAGGGAACGCTGCGGATCGCGGCGAGGTACGAATCCCGCGCCGCCGGGAAATCACCGGCCCGGTAGCGCTCCTCGGCCCGGTCGACGAGGTCCGCGGCCGTAGTGTCGGCGGCGGGGGCGGCCGCTCCGCCCCTGCGGCTCGCCACCAGGCCCCTCAAGGAAGCGATGAGGAAGAGCTCCACGGGCTTTCTCCGCTGCACGGCCGGCAGGGCCGCGATGGCGGGCTGGTCGAGGTAGCCGGCGAGCGAATCGAGGGCGCCGATGGACCCGTCCCACCTTCCCGCCGCCATTTCCGCATCGACGAGGCGATAGGAAGCCGAGACCTGGTCCGCGACGAGCTGCTCCTTCTGCTGCTGCTCGCGCAGGCTGCCCAGAGCCTCCGCGAGCTTCGCCGTATCCCCCTTGGCCTTGGCCAGGAGGTCCTCCCTCTGCGCCGCCATCTCCTCTTGCAGCCGCGTTTTCTCCGCCCGCGCCTCCTCCAGGCTGCGCTGGTACTCGGAGAAGCGGGCGTTGATCTCAGTCTCCTTCCGTGCCAGCTCGGCGTCTGCCTGCCTGCGGAACGCCGCGAGCGCCGTGTTGAGCTCCTTCGTCTTCCTGTCCTCGGTGAGCTGGACCTGCTGGTCGATGGACTTCGTGGAGGCGCCCGCCCTCCCGAGTTTCTCCCTCTCGGCCGCAAGCTCCGCGGCCAGCGCCGCGCGCAGCTCCTCCTCCCTCCTGCGGATCTTCTCGACGCTGTCGGATTTCAGTGCCGAAAGTTGCCCGCCGATCTCGGAGAGCCTCCCCTGGATGTCCGCGATCTCCTTGTCCTTGCCCGCGAGCTTCTGCTCGGATTCCCGTTTGATGGTGTCGACGACCTTGCTCTCGGCGGTGAGAACCGGGGCGGAGCCGCTGGTCAGCAACTGTTCGCTCCTGTTGAAGAACCAGGAGAACAGCAGGGCGCCGGCGGCGATCACAAGGATTGCGATGGCGTTCACGACGATGGGCAGAAGGGCACCGGAGCGCTCGCTCTGGTAGGAGAGATCGTGGTCGCCGGCTGGCGTGCGCGTTTTCGCGACCGCCTCTTCGATCTGGGCGAGGATCTCTTCGCGCTCCTTGAGGGAGATGCCGGAGTCCGCGGCGCGGCTGCCGGGCCCCGTTTCCTGCTGATCTTCCTCCCGGCCCCTGTCCGCCTTCTCGAGCAAGCCGCTCATGGCTCCATCGTACTTCCGAGAACGGTTTTACGCCATCCCCCGGGCGAGGCCCTTCCCCGAATTGACGCCGGACCGGCGTTCCCCTATAGTCTGGAGTGAAGTGAAGATCCGGTCGAAGGTCATCCTCGTCGTCCTGCCTCTCATCGTTACACCGCTCGTTCTCATTGCCCTCGCCTCCATCTTCACGGCGCGCAACGGGATCACCCGGGTGGCCACGGAGTTCCTTCGGTTCAAGGCGGAGGAGCTGGCGAAATACGCCCAAAGCCAATGGGCGATCCTCGAGGAGAACGGCCTCAGTGACCGCCCCGAGTTCCTCGATGCCTCCCGGCAGGCGATCGAGAGCTTCGCGAAGAGCATCATCCGCAGCGAGAGCGAGACGATCCTCGCCATCGACTCAAGCGGCGCCGTGGCCATGACGACGGGAGGCGCAGCACCGAGCGCCGATGAAACGCGCGCCCTGGCAGCTCTCGCCTCCCGCAGCGCGGAGGGCTGGCAGCAGGTGCGCATCGGCGGAGCCGCGCGGGTCGCCCAGGCGGTGCCGATCGACCAGTTCGGTTGGTACCTCCTTATCACGGTCGCGCGGGACTCCTTCTACCGGGCGACGGACCAGATCCTCCTGCAGAGCGTACTGATCCTCGGCGCCTCGGCCCTCGCCTCCGTCCTGATGCTCGTCGTCTTCTCGGGGTACCTCACCCGGCCCCTGCGCACCGTCGCCGCGGCCATGCGCGGGATCATCAGCTCCGGGGACCTCACCCGCCGGGTCAGCCTGGCCTACCGCGACGAAACGGGCGACCTGGGCCATGCCTTCAACCTCATGACCGGAGAGCTGGAGCAGGCGTACGGCACGATCAAGGGCTATGCGCTGGAGACGGCGATCGCCAGAAAACGCGAGCAGAAAATCCGCAACATCTTCCAGAAGTACGTGCCGAATGAGGTTATCGACATGTACTTCCGCAACCCCGAGAGCATGCTGGTCGGCGAGAACCGCGTGCTCGCCGTGCTGTTCTCGGACATTCGGGGATTCACAGCGATTTCGGAGCGCATGAAGCCCGACGAGATCGTGGAATCGCTGAATGCATATTTCGGCCTGATGGTCGACAGCGTCGTCGCCAGGGACGGGATCGTGGACAAGTATATGGGCGACTGCATCATGGCCTTCTACGGCGCACCCGTGCGCCACGGCGACGACGCGCTGCGCGCCGTGCTCTCGGCCTTCGACATGCTCGAGAACCTCGGGCGCTTCAACTCGGAGCAGCAGAAGAAGGGACGCCCGCGCTTCCAGGTCGGCATCGGGATCAACTACGGCATGGTCACGGTGGGGAACATCGGTTCTGAAAAGAAAATGGACTACACGGTGATCGGCGACATGGTGAACCTCGCCTCCCGCCTGGAGAGCCTCACCAAGGTCTACCACGAGCCGCTCTTGTTCTCGGGGTCGGTCTATCGATCCGTCGGCAAGTCCCTCCCCTGCCGCCGGCTGGACCGCGTCTCCGTGAAAGGCAAGAGCCAGAGCGTGGATATCTTCACCGCCCGCAAGGCGCTCAACAAGGACGAGGAGGAGGCATGGGGCATCCACGCGAGCGCCATCGAGCTCTTCTATAGAAGGGACTTCGAGAAGGCGGCTGATCTTTTTTCGAAAGTGCGGGCCATCCTGCCCGGTGACGAGATCTCGCAGATCTTCTTCGACCGCTGCCGCTACCTGCTGCACCATCCGCCTCCCGAGAACTGGAACGGCGTGGTGGTGCTGAAGGAGAAATAATCTCAGCCGCGCCCGACAGGGCGCTGGCGGGCCGCGCCCGACAGGGCGCTGGCGGGCCGCGCCCGACAGGGCGCTGGCGGGCCGCGCCCGATGAGTGTGCCGTGTTTACCTCCCCCCGATTCCCTCCGATATTGATACCAGAAATGCTTCCGGAGGAGGGACCGATGCGGGAAAAGACCCCCCGTTCCATGCTGAAGTGGATATCGCGGACCTATGACATGACGCCTTCGGCCCTCGCGTTCATGTTCCAGAGGAACCGCCGGACAATCGACTCGTGGCTGAAGGAAGGCCGCATCTCGGTGAAGAACGGCACGAAGATCCGCTCCAGCTTCTACTATCTCAACAACACGCGCGATCCGCTGGATTGCCGCGGGTCGGCCATCGACATGTACTGAAAGCCCCCCGGGGGCTCCCGAGGGGGCTCCCGAGGAGGCGCCGCCGGCCTCCGCGGCGTCGGCTGCGGCTCAGAACTTAAACACCTTCAGCAGGCTCGTCGTCATCCAGGGAACGTAGGTGATGATCAGCACGGCCGCGAGGAGCACGAGGAGGAACGGCAGGACGGCGCGGTAGATCTTCGCCAGCGGCTCGTTGAACCTGTAGGAGGCGAGGAAGAGGTTGATCCCGACCGGCGGGGTGAGGTATCCCAGCTCGAGGTTGGCGAGGAAGATGATCCCCAGGTGCACGGGATGCACGCCGTAGGCCGCCCCGAGCGGGATGATCAGCGGCACCACCACCGTGATGGCCGAGAAGATGTCCATGAAGCATCCCACGACGAGCAGGGCGAGGTTCAGCAGGATGAGGAACACGAACTTCGAGCTCACTGCGGCGTGCAGCCAGTCCACCAGCCGCGAAGGGAACTCCGCGTCGACGATGTAGTAGGACAGGCCCTTCGCCACCGAGAGGATCACCAGCACTCCGCCCATAATGACCGCGCTCTTCAGGAACACCCCGGGCACGTCCCGCGGCTTGATGTCGCGGTGCACGACCACCTCGACGACGAACGCGTAGAGCGCCGAGAATGCCGCGGTCTCCACGAGGGTCATGACGCCCCTCAGGAAAAGCACGAGCACCAGGAAGGGGAGCAGGATCTCCCAGATCGAATCGCGCAGCGCGAGCAGGGCCTCCTTCAGGACAAAGCGGGTCCGGGGGACCTTCTGGCGGAAAGAGGCGACCGTGCCCATGGCGGCGAGAGCGAGAACCATGAAAGCCCCCGGCAGGAGGCCGCCGACGAACATCTCCTTGATGCTCACCTGCGCGACCACGCCATAGAGGATGACGGGCAGGCTGGGCGGGAACAGCAACCCGATGCTCCCCGAGGCGGTGAGCAGCCCCGTGGAAAACTCCTTCTTGTAGCCGCCGGATGTGAGGATGTAGAACAGAAGCCCCCCCACGGCAAGGATTGTCACCCCCGATGCGCCCGTGAAGGTCGTCAGAAAGGCGCAGATGAGGATCCCCATGATCGTGAGGCCTCCGGGGAGCCAGCCGAACAGGGCGCGGAACAGCCGCACCAGGCGCTCGCCCGACTTGCTCTCGGAGATGATGAACCCCGCGAGGGTGAAAAGCGGCAGGGCGGGGATCACCGGCCCCGAGAGCATCGTGTAGGCCTCGTTGGGGACCACCTCGAGGGAGCCGCCCGCGTGCGTGAAGAACAGCACGGCGAGGCCTCCGAGCAGGATGAAGATCGGCGTGCCCAGGAGCGTCGAAGCGATCAGCAGGACGAGCAGCGGCAGGTGCAGGGCGTTCTGGACGGGGGCGACTGCCGCCGCGATCGCCGCGGCCCCTTCGGCGATGAACCCGCCGGCCGAAGGGCCCGCGGCAGCCGCCAGGACGTTCGCGAGCGCGGGCATGCCGTAGAGAAGACCTCCAAACACTCCGATGACGGGGATCCACCTCCGCGCCGGCTTCTCGGAGGAGCGCGCGATGGCCCGGGCGGTCATGAGGAGGAACCCCGCCGGCATGGCCAGGGCGAGCGCCCAGAGGGGAATGAGGCCGACGCGGGCACCGGGGTCGAAGCCGAGGAACGAGAACGACAGGGCGGCGATCGTGAGCGAGGAGAGAATGAAGACGTCGATGAGGGATGTCAGGGTCCGGACCCATGACTTCACCGCCTCGCCGAAAAAGTCCAGGCCGTAGGTGAGGGCGAGGTGCTTGCCCTCGCGCGAGGTGACCGCTCCCCCCGCGAAGGCGATCCAGATCACGATGTGCTGGATGTATCCCGAGGAGCCGCGGATGCCGGCGAGGGAAAGCTTGCGCGAGAGCACGCCGTAGCAGGAGAGCAGCGTCGCGAGGGCGAGGAGCAGGAACGAGAGCCAGTCCTCCCCGCGCGAAAGCGCCGCGGCCAGCCGCGCCCCGGGCCGGCCCCCGGCTGTCGAGCTATTGCCGGGGGTGCTCAGCAAGGTACTCCCCGAGGTATTTCCTCGCCATCTCGTAGGACTCCCGGTCGTACATCTTGCCCACGAGCCCCGAGAAAATCCTGTCCATCAGCACCGCCCACTCCTCCCGCGCCTGCTTCGGCACCTCGTTGATCTTCAGCCCGTACTTCCGCATCACGCTGATCGCCTCCCCGTCCGCCTTCACGAGGTCGGGCGCGAAGGAGTCGGCGATCTTCTGCGCGGCCTCTATCAGCTTCGGACGGAGCTCGGCCGGCACCTGTTCCCAGCTCTTCATCGAGACGATCGTCGCCCCCCACAGGGGGCCGAGGCGCAGGGCGCACATGTTGGTCGTGATGCCGAACCACTGGTTGGAGGCGGCCACCAGGGGGCTGGTGGCCAGCGCGTCGACCATCCCTCCCTGGAGGCTGGTCATGAGGTCGGTGGAGGCGAGGGTCACGGTCTGGAATCCGTCACTCTGGTAGGCCTGGACCTCGTCGGGATCGCCGCTCCACACCCACAGCTTCTGCCTGCGAAGGTCGTCCGGCCGCACGATGGGGTGGCGTGAGAAGATATAGACCCAGCCGCCCGGGCTCCACATGACGACCTTGAAGCCCCTCTTCTCGAGTTCCCTCTCGAAGAACAGCTTCATCTTGCCCAGCACGTACCACAGCTCGTCGTCGTTCTGGACCAGCAGGGGGTACGAGAGCGTCTTCACGCCGTTGAAGATGCCCTGCAGGCCGCTCACGGTGATCGCGGCCGCGTGCAGCTGCCCGATGCGGATCTTGCGGATCATGTCCGACTCGTCGCCGGCGATACCCCCCGCGTAGATCTGCACCTTCACTCCGCCGCTCGAGAGGCGCGCCCACTCCGCCGCGATGCGCTTCAGCCCCAGCTCCCACGGAGAGCCCGTTGGCGCAAGGCTGCCGAGCTTGATCGTGAGGGGGAAGGCGGCGCCGACGACGAGCAGCAGCGCGGCAAGCGAGAGCGAGATGCGCCTGTTCATTCCTGCCCCTCCTCGAGGAGGAAAAACTGGTCGATGTGGGCGAGCATCCACCGCGCCTTCCTCTGATTGATGACGTTCTGCAGCCTGTTGTTCGGGTCGGCGTCGACGTCGACGGCGAGGGCCTTGCCCAGCAGCTCGCGGAACTCCGCGGGGTTCTGGTTCTTCACGCTCACCGAGGAGGCGAGAGAGAGGTAGGGTCCCGCCGTCAAGCCCCGGGACAGCTCGAGCGCCCGCCGGTAGTGGGCGCGCGCCTTTTCCTCGCTTCCCCCGATCTCGGCGGGAATCGAGGCGTAGAAGGAGACGAAAAGGTCGTGCACCGACCCTCCGCCGTATGCATCGTCCCACGCCAGGACCTGCTTCAGCAGCGCCTCGGGCTGCGGAACCGCGACCAGGAGATTCATGTCGAAGGGATCCGTGGAGAAGGCCGCCAGCCAGGAGGCGCCTGCCCAGTAGAGGTAGTCGACGTCAACGGGCTTCGCCAGCCCGAGGGCGGCCGCCATACGCCCCTTCTCCAGCTCCGCGCGAAAGCCGCGCCGGCGAAGCTCGAGCCCTCGCAGCACGTATTCGCGGGCGCGCAGGAACAGCTTCTTCGCCCGGGCGCGCATCGCGATCTGCGTCTCCACCTCGGAATCGGGCAGTTGGTCCGCCGGGGCCTGCACGAACGCGAAGGCGTACATGCAGAATGCCTGGCCCGTGGAGAGGGCGAGCGCCGAGTTGGTCGGATCGGAGGCGAGAAGCGACTCGTAGATCTTGAGAGCAAAAGGCAGCGCATCACCGACGAGCTCGGGATCGTCCTCCCCCGTGAAAACGGTGCTCGCCCCTCCGCCCCCGAGCATGCCGGCCACTGCGCGAACGGCAAGACGGTTGATCGAGCAGGAGGAAAGGAGGATGAGAGAGAGGATCGGGAGCAGAAGGCCAAGAGGGACCTTTTTCATGCGGCTACTATATAGAAAACCTTCCTCCGGCGCAACCCTCGCCCGAGCATGGCTCGCGCCGATTCGTGCGCTCGACTTGACACTCCCCTCGCGCTCCCCTAGAGTCAGCGCATCCCATGGCGCCGCGCTACCGCTGCCTCCTCATCGACCACGACGATACGGCCGTCAACAGCACCCCGACCGTGCACTACCCCGCCCACCTCGAGG
>Ga0315291_10005240_pt1 | contig 16298 bp, 8 predicted proteins | sample YL17G12_20_MG_FD_203070 | JGI IMG/M metagenome (GOLD analysis project Ga0315291, IMG submission 203070) | Sediment microbial communities from Yellowstone Lake, YNP, Wyoming, USA - YL17G12_20 | ecosystem: Environmental > Aquatic > Freshwater > Lake > Sediment | place: USA: Wyoming | collected...
GTCGTTTTCTTTTTCATCGATGTTTTTCTTTGGGCAAACCGGAGAGAAAGCAAAAGACCGGCTCGGGCCGCCTGCGGGCGGCACTCGCTTTTCATATGATTGGCCGATAGAAAAAGCGGTGCTTCGGGGCGCGCCGATCACCATCTTATCCGATGGGATGAGGGTTGGACGGATAGAGCGCCCTCGGGCGAAACCGTGACGGCTATTCCAGGAGTCGGCGCCACCGGGCTCCATCCGTTCCAGTCGAACCAGAAGATGCTCCACTCGCCGTCGTTCGAGGGGAGTTGCATCGCCGCCATCGAGGTCAGGTCGCCGAGGCCGTTTTGGGCCAGGGTCCGGGAGCTGGCCAGCACTGCCTCGTAGATGTCCGCGGGAGCACCGATGTCCGCGTCGGGTGCTGCAGCCAGCTCGAAGTACCTGCGGGACCCGCCCGCTTTCGATTTGAGCAGGCTCGTGTGCAGATATTCCACCACGGTCGCGTCCCGGACCCGGCCCCGCAGGGCCACGTAGAATGAGAGCAGCGTGAACGTCGGGTTCACCCGCGCGTGCCGGCCGCGGTACACAACCCGCTCGACGTAGAGCTTGACCGAAAGCCGTGCCAAGTAGTGGAACGCTATGACCGAGAACACGAACGTGACGAACAGGGTGTAGGTCGAGAACGGGACCGAGTACGCTCTCATGCTCCACATCGTCACTATGGAAAAGAGGCTGAAAGGCACCATGTACCAGGTCACGGCCCCGTCGAGGTCGGCCGAGCGCTCCTTCCAGCTGAACGGGCCCAGGTAGGGGAACGCAAAGGAGGTCAGGCCGTCCAGGAGCACGTGGGACAGTCCGCCCATAAGGGCCAGCACGAAGCCGGCCAGCAGGGGCGTCCCGGCCAGGACATGGAAGATGTACGCCACGACCAGCGCGCAGGAGGCCAGGAAGACCAGAGTGTGGCTGATGCCCCGGTGCTTGAAGCCCCGGAAACGCAGGCGGACGCTCCTGGGCACGATGTAGAGCACGAAGTCGAAATCCGGCAGCATGGCCGTCACCACCGGGAGCAGGAGCAGGTACTCATTGTAGCCGGTGACGGTGAACGCCGAGAGCCAACCGATGAGGTAGCCTACCAGCATGTGGGTGAAGAGGTCCATGTTGCCAGCCGCATCGGTCCCCGACCGCGGCGCCGCAGAGTACTCCAGGCATAAGTCGCTTTCGAAAAGCTTTATCCTATGACAGGCCGATTGGTGGCAGGATGGAGCACCCCTGCGAAAGGTGCGGCAAGAAGTTCGAGTCGCTCATAACCATCGACTACGCCCACTCATCCGTCCAGTACACGGAGATAATGGGCGCGCCCTACACCGGCACGGACCATGTCTGCATAGAGTGCGCCCGGATGATCCTGGACATGTCCAACAAGGACATGATCACAGAGGAGCGCCGCCGGGCCCGCGACGCCGAGTACATGGCCGCCACTCTGCGCTCCCGGCTGGCGCTCTCCGTGGTCTCGACCGTGCTGGAGGTCTTCGGCTACGAGGTCTACCCCTACACAATGGAGAACCAGCTGGCCGCGGTCCTGCGCCAGATAAGGCAGAAGGACACCGCCGCCCCCCTGCGGAAGCTGGGAGGCTCTCCGGACCTCTTCGTGCTCGACCGCGAGCTGGGCGAGGGCCGGTTCGTGGAGGTGCTCGACGCCGAGGTCCCCGACGAGTCGCGCTTTTGGGCCTCGAGGTTCATGCTCTCCTCGCTCCGGGACCGCTGGCCCGACGCCGTGCTCATGGTCTACTGCATGCCATCCATGAACATATACGCCCGCGCCGCCGGCAACCTCCAGCTGGAATCCCTGCCGGTGGAGCACTCGCCCCTGACCGGGCGGTTCCACTGCGCATTGGACCTGAAGCGGGACCTGGGGCCGCCGGAAGCGGTGTTCCGGCGTATCGACCCCCGGCGCCACTACGACCTCATGAAAAGGCTCCGGGCGGCCGTGCTGCGTTCGGTATCGCTACCCAAATGAGCGCAGGTCAAGGTGTTGGCATGGCGCGCACTGGCACGCCCCGGCGCGCCGCGGTTCCTCTCGGTCCGACGGAAACAGCAATCTTTAATTATCAAAGAGCAAATATACTCCCGTCTCGGTGCTACGATGGCAAAGAAGAAGGGCAAATCAGGCGGTCCGGAGCGGGAGGGCATAAGCCCGGCGCTCTGGCTGGTGCCGATACTGGCGATAATCGACCTCCTTTACTACTTCCTGCTGTCCATGGGCTACGACCTGCCGACCTTCAACTTGCCCATGTGGATATTCAACCTCGGCTCGGTCGGCATCCAGGTGGCGCTCCTCTGCGTGCTTGCAGTCTCGCACGCTCTCGACCGGAGGGCCTCCACGGCGTCCGAGGACGAGCTCGACGAGGCCGAGGTAGAAGAGGTCGAAGAGGTCCCGGCCCCGAAGTCCCGGCCGGAGGCGAAGATCGCGCCGGCCAGGGCGCCCGCCCCCACCCCGAAGCCGCCCGAGCCGCTGGCAAAGCCCGCGGGCAGGGAGGTCTTCGAGTACCCGCCCAAGGTGAGCGGCGGCATCTACGCCGACAGCCACATACCCATAGGCGAGGGCCGGTTCCTCAAGCTGCGGACCATGATAGCCCGCTCCTGCCTGCTGTGTGACGAGCAGGGGAAGTGCTGGGACATCGTCCGGACCGACGTGGACCAGGAGTTCTTCGCAAGCAACATTGACTGCAAGGAAGGTCTCAAGATCGAAAGCTAAGGACGGGAATTTTATGGCTCGGATGCATACAAGGCGGCGCGGCTCATCTTCCTCGACCAGGCCGGTTAGGACCAGCAGCCCCGAGTGGGTGCCCATTGACGCCGCGGAGATAGGGACGCTCGTGGGAAAGATGGCCAAGGAAGGCCTTTCATCGGCGCAGATCGGGACCAGGCTCCGGGACCAGTACGGGGTCCCGAATGTGAAGCTTGCCACCGGCAAAAGCGTGCTTTCTCTCATGAAGGAGAGCGGGATCAAGATGGAGTTCCCGGAGGACGTGCGCAACCTGATGAAGCGGGCGGTGCACCTTTCGGTCCACCTTTCGACCCGGCCCAAGGACCTCCACAACAAGCGGCGGCTGGCGCTCATCGAGGCCAAGATACGCCGGCTGGTCAAGTACTACCACGAAACGGGCGTCCTGCCCAAGGACTGGTTCTACTCGCTGGACACCGCCAAGCTGCTCGTAGAGTAGGATGCAGGAGCGGTCCATGGCGGACAAGGACCTTCCACGGACCGTTGCCAAGGTCCTCCAGAAGATGGCCGAGTGCCTTTCCCCGTTGCGGGGCGGCCGCGAACCTGTGAGGATCGTTTCCCACTACGACGCCGACGGGCTGTGCGCCGCCGGGATACTCTCGCGGGCCTTTCTGCGGATGAACGTCCCGTTCCACACCACCATCGCCCACCAGATAGACGGGCCTCTCATCGACCTGCTTTCAAAGCAGCCGTATCCCTGGATAATCTTCTCCGACATGGGCTCGGGCGCCCTTGATATGGTGGAGAAGCTCGAATCCCGCGTGGTCATACTGGACCACCACCAGCCGCTCAGGGAATCGCGCAAGGCCGTGCAGCTCAACTGCCACCTGTGGGGCATCGACGGCACGTTCGAGGCCTGCGCCTCAACGCTCTCGCTGATGGCCGCCGTGGCCCTCGACGAGGCCAACTGGGATCTGGCCGGAATAGCCTGCGCCGGGGCCATTGGCGACCGCCAGCACATGCCGGCCTGGAAGGGCCTCAACGCCGAGATAATGGCATTTTCGGAAAAGGCCGGCCACCTGCGCACGCGCAAGGGCCTCGTGCTCGAAGGAACGGACCTGGGCACGGCCCTGTCCCAGAACACCGAGCCCTACTTCCGGGGCGTTTCCGGGAACCCGTCGGGCGCCACCGCGCTTATAGAAGCGGCCGGTCTCAGCGCCGCTGCGACCCTCAAGGAACTGGACGAATCAGAGGTGAGCGCGCTGGCGTCGCTGCTCTGCCTCAACCTTTTGCGCGGCGGCACGAGCGAGGAGTACGCCCGCGGCGTCGTCGTGGACAAGCAATGGGTCTCCGGGTTCGACACCGACGCAAACGAGCTTTCTGCCGTGGTCAACGCCTGCGGCCGGCTGGGGCAAGAGGACCTGGGCCTCTCGGTGTGCCTGGGCGGACGCCAATCCCTCGCCGAGGCGCGGGCCGTGCGCGAGCAGTACCGCTCCCGGATCGTGAAGGGCATGCTGGAGCTCGAATCCAAGGGCATCACCAAGAAGCAGAACATCCAGTACTTCTATTCGGACAACGCCCAGATGGCCGGCGCGTTCGCGGCGCTGGTCATGAACTACCTCTTCCCCGGCAAGCTCCCGACGATATCGCTGGCGCGTGAAGGCCAGAGCATGAAGGTCTCGGCGCGCGGGACGCGCCCGCTGGTGGCAAAGGGGCTCGACCTGGCCAAGGCCTGCCGCCAGGCCGCCTCGAAGAACGGCGGTGATGGAGGCGGTCACAGCATCGCCTCGGGCGCCTCGGTTCCGCTCGGCTCAGAAATAGCCTTCCTGGACGCGCTCGACGCCGCCGTCGGCGAGCAGCTGGCGGGTGGCGCAAAGTGAATGTCCCTGATCTTAGGCGTCTTGCTGACCTGCACGAGCTTCGTCCCGCATTTCTCACGATCTATCTGGACCTTTCAAAGGGCGTCGACCACGCTTTCCTGCGCAAGCGCAAGAAGGAGTGCGAGACCGCCCTTTCAGGCAAGAAGGCCGAGCTGGCCGCATTCGAGTCGGCCTTCGCCCGTGCTGAAAAACTCCTTGAAGGGGTCAACATGGGCCGCGAAGGCCTCGCAATTTTCGTCAATCCGTCGAAAGGAATGCTCGAAACCTACGCTGTCCCCGGAGAACCCTCAAACCTCCTCGTTTTCGACAGCTCGCCGTACATCAAGCCTCTTGTCCGGCTCCACCACGAGTGGGAGGAATACATCGTCGTGGTCCTCGACCACACCCACGCCCGCATCTTCGTCGTCGCCCATTTCGAGATACTCGACGAGGACGACATCACCGAGGAGATAGTCCGCCACCACCGGCACGGCGGGATGTCGCAGATGCGCTTCCAGAGGCTTCATGCGGGCTTCGTCGACCACTACTTCAAGGAGGTCGCAGAGCACCTCGTGAAGGAGGTCGACCATTGCAAGTGCCAGGGGCGCCTGAGGGGAATCATCCTTGCGGGCCCCAAAGACGCCAAGACCGCCTTCGAAAAGTACATCCCGGCGGACCTGCAGAAGTTCGTGCTGGGCCGGCTGGACGAGGACGCGGATGTCCCGGCCGGCACCCTTGTCCGCGAGGCCGAGGTCCTTGTCGCCGAGCGCGAGCATGTCCTTGAGGGCGAGATGATGGAACGCCTGAGAGGCGAAGTCCTCCGTAATGGCCTGGCCACGTACGGATTCGACCAAGTCCGCGAGGCCGTATCGTCGGGGCGCGCCGATATCCTCGTCCTCCAGGCCGGCTTCTCGCTGCCCGGCTGGCGCTGCGAGCACTGCCGCAATTTCGGCAAGGGCGCGCCCGAGAAGTGCCCCGTCTGCGGCGAAGAAGTGGTTTTTGTCGATGCCGTGGAAGAGCTCGTCGAGCTCGCATTGGACATGCGCACGCAGGTGGAGTTCCAGCCGCCCGACTGCGGCATACGCGAGCTGGGCGGCGTGGCGGCCCTGCTGCGCTATTGATGGCCGAGCGGGCCGAGTGCAGCGTGCAGCGGACGACGGACGGTGATCCGGCAAGCCTGGCTCCTTTCAGCATCACGGCGGGGTCGTCGCGTTTGCTCATTCTGCCGGCAAAGCGCATCTCCATCCGTTGGCAGGGACAAAACGGCTACCGCCGACCCCGGACGTCAACGAAGCGGCACGGTCGACACCAGATTGCCTGCGCGCAATCCGCCCTGCCGTGCGCTCGCCTCGGACCCAGTTCAACGATTCCGAGGCGAGCGCCGCGACGTTTAAACCGGTGGCGCGTCAACCGTGCGGGGTCCGTCCTTTCCTTGTCCCAGAGCGATCCCTATGATCAAACCCACCCCTTGTCCAACCAACCTCTTTCGCATAAAAGCCGTCTATCATAATAGGACACTTTCTTTGAAACCATGCTGATGCACTAGCATGGATTTTAAACACCCCGTCAGGGACCGACCGGTCGATGCCAGCTCCCCCTTCTCCAAAAGCCGCGGCATCCCTTCCCTCCACAATAGATATATACCTGTAAGGTATAATACCTATTGGGTATATTAATGAAGTTCTATGACCGGGAAACGGAGCTTCGGGCCCTGCGAAAATACGAGCGTGTAGCCGTTCTGGGCCGCAGGCGCGTGGGCAAGACCCGGCTCGTGGAGGAGGCACTGGGCAAAAAAGGCCTCACCCTGTTCATCGGCGAGAAGAAGGAAAAGCTGGTCTGCGGGGACTGGATGGCCCAGATCCGCAAGCGCGGCCTGTACGTTCCGGAGCTCTCCTCGATGAAGGACATAATCGAGTTCCTGCTCGAACAAAAGAATGGGCCGGACCTTTTCATCGACGAGTTCCAAAACGTCCTACGGGTCAATTTGGGTTTTTTGCCCGACTTCCAAAGGCTGCTGGACAGCCATCCCGGGCGGCGGGTCGTGATAACCGGCTCCCTGATGAGCATGACCAAGAAGCTCGTCGAGGACTACAAGAGCCCGGTGTACGGACGTTTCGACACCGTTCTGCGCCTCCGGGAGCTGGATTTTTGGACGGTGGCCCGGATATGCTCCGATATGGGACGATCGCGTGAGGAGGCCGTGCTTCTATACGCAGTATTCGGCGGAATCCCGAAGCACTACGAGACACTTTCGCGGAGCAGCTCATGCGCCCAGGTCTTCGTCGAGGAGATGTTCCTCAACGACCCGTACCCTCTGGTGGAGCAGGTCCGGCTCATGCTCCGCGAGGAGTTCGGCAAGGAGTACCGGACCTTCTTCAGCATCCTCGAATCCGTGGCGCAATCGTCGGCAAGCCTGGGCGAGATCGCCGGATACATCGGCGAACGATCCACGAACATCACCAAATATCTCACCGCTCTCGAGAGAGACTACGAGTTTTTGGCCAAGCGGACCAGCGTGACGGGCGGCGGTAAGTACGCCTACCGGATATCGGAAAATCTCGTGGATTTCTGGTTCAGGTTCGTGTGGCGCTTCTGGCCCTTTCCGCCGGTGGGCAACTCCGAGGCGCTCGGATACTTCAGGCAGAATATCAATACCTACGTTGGCGTAAAATTCGAAGAGATCGTTCGGAACAACGCCCCTCTTCCGTTCGAACCCGAGTCCTTTGGCAGATGGTGGGGGGCGCGCCGCGATGGAGAAACACGGGTGATCGAAGATATAGATCTGGCCGCCTTTTCCCGCAAGGACGGCAGGGCGGCGTTCATCGAGGCGAAATGGAAGGACCTGGGCAAGGCGCAGGCCCGGCGCATAATAGAGGACACCCGGCGAAAGAGCTCGTTTGTGGACTACGACCGCCGGGGCATGACGGAGAGCTTCGGTGTCGCGGCCAGAAGGGTCGAGGGCAAGCGGGAGCTGAGACGGGAAGGATATCTTGTCTACGACCTGGGCGACCTGGTGGCGGGGAAACGGGCGAACCGATAGACCGGGACGGGCAATCCGGGCAATAGAAGGGCAATATGGGCAATACGGGAAGAACGAACGAGGGTTCAGGGTGCCCGCAAATCTTAATGCCCCCGAAGTTCCATCAACGGACGATGGCCGGCGCCGTCTTCGACGATTCATCCGACCCTTTCCGGTTCTTTCGGACCGGCGGCAAACGGACAGTCGACTATCAGCGCTTGCCGGCGCCATCGGGCGGCTGCTCGGGGACGTTTCCCTGGCCCGGAAAATGGGCGAATCTGGGCAGAAGCGGGCGCGGGAGCTCTTCTCGCTGGCCGGAATGGTCGACCGCATCGAAGCTGTCTATTCGTCGTGATCTGCAATATCGTGAGTAGCAAGTATTATATCTTCTGGAAATACCTATCGCATTATAGGGGGTGACACGGCTGGAATCCATGACTAGCAGAAGGCCTCTTTCCTGCCGCGGCATTCGACGTTTCGAGGTGTCGTGAATGTACGCAAGATCGATCAAGGCCAAAAGATTTGCATCCACCGGGCTGATAGCCGTGTTCGTCCTGAGCGCGCTCCTGCCGTTCAGCTCCAACATCGCCTCGGCGAACTACTGGGGCTCGCTCAACGCCAACACCGTGGACACCGAGACATTGCAGAACTTCGACCAGACGGACGTGTGGGACTTCAACGAGGTCCAGGGCAGGTACGTGGCCTTCGGCATGGTACCCAACACCGATTATGACCTGAACATCCGCCAGAACGCCGGCGGAGGGGGCGCCGTACTGGTCCAGTCGGTCCAGGCCGGCACCAACCCGGACATCTGCGTCCACAACGGCAACGGCATCGCCGTCGCCAACTCCCGCAGCGCCGAGGTCTTCAACCCCGGAGGGGCGTCGCCCTGGGGCAGCACCTACCGCGTCGAGTACAACATGGCAAATCCGATATATGCCAACAGCGTCCAGACCTTCAACTTCAACAACAACAACATCCTCGAGACCTACCAGATAGCCGCCACGGCGGGCGTGACCTACACTTTCCGGTTCATGTCGGTTTCCAGCGGCAGCGCCGACTACCGCTTCTATGTTTTCAACCTGGCCTCGGGCAACTGGGGGAACCTGAACATCGCGCTGGCGTCCGGCAGCTACCAGGGCAGCACCGGCACTTACACCAACGTGAATCTCAATCCCGGAGTGGCCACCACCTACGGCGTCGTGGTCGTCAACGCCAACATGGTGAGCACCAACAACGTCCAGTTCGTGATAGGCGCCCCGGACCTCGTGGTCAACGCCATCACCGTTTCGCCCGTGCCGGTAACCTGCGCCGGCTACAACGTCATTCCCCAGGGCCGACCCTTCACGTACACCGTGACGGTCTACAACCAGGGCTACGGCGATGCAGGCGCCTTCACTACGACCTCCTATGACAACGGCGCCCAGAACTCGGTGTGGAACATAGTCGGCCTTTCGGCCCGCAGTTCTATCTCCAGCAGCTTCACCTATCCCACCGCCAACCCAGACACGCGATACCTGAGCTCCTGGGCCGATTCCGGCGGCGCCGTGGCCGAGGACGGGACGGCCGGAGCCGCGTCGGCGGAGGCCAACAACCAGAACGGCCGCACCGATTCCGTCGCCGAGGTCCGTTCTGCCTGGACCAACGACGCCGACGACACGGTGCCCAGCGGCACCGGGTACTCGTATTATTTCTACGCCTATTATCTCAGCGCGGGAGAGAGCCAGAAGTTCTCGCTCTGGAACCCGGCGTTGAACACCGACTTCGACATGTACCTCTACAACCCCTCCGGGACGCTGGTCGCCACCGCTGCATCGTCGGCTTATCCGGAAAGGTTCGCCTACAGCACCTCCACCGGCGGCTACCACTTCATCTACGTTATCAGGTCATCGGGGGCGGGTTCGAGCTTCACCTTCAGCGTCGACGACGCCGACCCGACCATAACCGTCTACCAGCCGGCCGATGGCGCCTGCCTGCGCGGCAACTACGAGCTTCGGCTCAACTGCAAGGACTGGGGCAGCGGGATAACGGACAGCGCGCTCAACCCGGTCTACCGCGTCGACGGCGGCAACTGGGTGGACATGTCCGGCTTCGCCGGCATAGGCTACAATTTCGTCGCCACCCTGGCCACGGCCACCCTTTACGACGGAGGCCACACGCTCGAGTTCATGGTCTGGGACAACGCCGCCAACTTCGCCTACGAGAAGCTCGCCGTCACCGTGGACAACACCAATCCCTCTGCCTGCTCGCTCGTTTACCCGGTGGTCTCGCAGTTCGTCGAAGGCCCGCTCGCGCTGAAAGTCTCGGCCAGCGACCAGATAGGCCTCTCGGGCGTGTCGGTCGTCTTCGGCGGCGCCCTGGCCGGCCTGGGCACCCAGCCGGCCACCTACAACCAGAACTCGGGCTACTGGCAGTACGAGCTGGACACGAGAGCCTACCAGGACGGCGGCGCCAATGTCGCCCTCTCGGCCCGGGACCGGGCCGGCAACACCCTGTCGCAGGCCGCCACCGCCTTCGTCATCGACAACAACCCGCCGGCGCTGGCATTTTCGGCACCGGCCAACAATTCCTATGTCGCCGGCAACGCCGTCACGATATCGGCCACTGCCTCCGACGCGGCGGGCACCCTGGCCGTCCGGTACAAATTGGACGGCGGGTCCTGGTACAACCTGGTGCTCGCCGGCGGCCTGTATACGGCAAATTGGGACTCAACCGCGTTCATCGATGGCGCCCACACGATACTCGTGAGGGCCACCGACGGCGCCGGCCACGCCACGGAACAGCTGGTGACCGTGACCGTGGACAACACCGCGCCCTCCTGCTCGCTCGTGTCCCCGCAGCCGGGCCAGTACGTCGAGGGCAGCTACCTCTTCAAGGTCTACGCGCGAGACCGAAACGGGATCAGCTCGGTGAGCCTGAGCATCCCCGGCATCGGGACCTTTTCCATGGCCTACAACTCGGGAGACGACCTCTACGAGCGGGCGCTGGATACGACCCTTGCAGGCGACTCCGCCTACCAGCTGTCGGTCACGGTCACGGACAACGCCGCGATCGCCGGCCTCCGGCCGGCCACGGCGCTGAACCTGGCGGCCCCGGGCTTCTACATCGACAACATCCTGCCCACGCTCGTTCTGATCTCCCCGGCCAACCAGGCCCTGGTCGAGGGCATGGTGACGCTGAGCGTGGCCTCGATGGACGCCCCCACGGCCCCGGTCGTTTATTACAGCATTGACGGAGTCAGCTGGGTGTCCCTGGCCTCGCCGGCGGGCAACATCTGGACATCCGTCTGGAACTCTGCGGCCGTTCCGGACGGCGTCCATGCCGTCAAGTTCCGCTCCGACGGCCAGCTTGCGCACCGGGTGACGATGGACATAACCGTCACGGTCGACAACTCGAAACCGGTATGCTCCGTCAGCGCTCCCGGCCCCGACCAGTACATCGAGGGCCGATTCGTCTTCCGGGTCGCCGCCTCCGACAGCGTGGGCGTGGCCCGGGTGATGCTCAACATCAGCAACGCCACCGCCGGGCAGTCGGCGCCGATGGACTACGACCCGCAAACGGGCTACTACGAATTGGCACAGGACACGGCCGCCCTTCCGGACGGCACCTACTTTGCGAAGGCCACCGTCACCGATGCCATCGGGCACGCGGTGGACTCGACCGTCGCCAGGTTCTTCATCGACAACTCGGCCCCCGCCTTCTCGGTCGGGTCGCCCGACCTGTCCGGCGGCCCCTATCTAAAGGGAACGGTCACCCTCTCGGTCCTTCCGGCCGATACACTCTTCCTGGCCTCGACCGCCTACCAGGTGGACAGCGGCCCGAAGATCAAGATGAGCGGCTTTTCCACCCAGTGGGACACGACCGCGGTGGAAGACGGCCCGCACGCCGTGGTCATCTCGCAGGCGGACCTAATAGGCCACGTCACCACCCTGACCCTGAACGTCGTCATCGACAACAACGGCCCGGTCCTCTACTGGGGCGCTCCCGACCAGTCGTCCTTCCTGTCGGGCATCTACACGGTCAAGGTGAAGGCCGTCGACGAAGTCGGCATCGGCTCGGTGACGCTGGGCGTCCTGGGCCGGGAATACCCGATGACCCTCAACACCGGCACGGGCTACTACGAGTACCCGCTGGACACCACGGCCCTCCCGGACAACGACACCCTCCTCACCGTCACGGCAACGGAGCTCTCCGGCCTCAACCCGTCCAATGCATCCGCCCGCTCGGTGCGCGTCGACAACAACTTCCCGGCGCTCACTGTCAACTCCCCGCTGCAGGGCGAGATAGTCCAGGGGAACTACGACTTCGACCTTCTGGCCAGCGACGCCTACCTGGACCGCCGCGAGTTCCGCGTGGACTCCCTGGGCTGGGCCCCGGTCGACGGCGGCTGGGACACCTCGCGCCACCCGGACGGGGTCCATACCGTGACATTCCGGGCCACCGACCTCGTGGGCCGGTCGACGGAGATGACGCTCACGGTGACCATCGACAATTCGGTGCCGGTGTGCGCCATCGCCGCCCCCACCAACAACAGTTACATCGCCGGGACGGTGGTCATACAGGTCCGGGCCTTCGACGGCGCCGGGCTGAACGCCGTGCTGCTCGAAGGCACCGGGACGCAGACCCTCTCGTACAACCAGAACAACGGGATGTACGAGGCCGAGCTCAACACCGGCATGCTCCAGGACGGCACCTACCAATACGTCGCAAGCTCGACCGACCTTGCGGGCCGGACGACCCTTTCGGGAATCTGGCTGCGCGTCGACAACCACGCCCCTGACCTGTCCGTCAGCGCCCCCGACGACGGCGCCTCCATCACCGGCGTGCTGACAGTCGAGGCGACGGCGCCCGACGCCTTCCCCACGGTCATCGAGTACCAGGTGGACAGCCTCGGATGGAGGCCGACAGATTCGACTCTGGATACGGCACTGCTCTCGGACGGCGCCCACGGCCTGGCTGTGCGCGCCGTTGACGCCTCGGGCAAGGTCTCGCTGGCCCAGCTGATAATCAAGCTGGACAACACCCCGCCCGTCGTGTCGGTGCTGGAGCCATCCGCCATGGGCGTGAGCCTTGCGGGGATGTTCACCCTCCGGGTGGCCGTCGCCGACACGGACAAGATATCGGAAATATCCTACATGCTGGACGGCGGCCATGCCCTTCCGCTCATAATGAACCGGGCCACCGGGTACTTCGAGCAGGCGATATCGACGAAGGCGCTGTCGGACGACGGCGGGCACAACGTCAGCGTGACCGTGGTCAGCCGGGCGGGCCTTTCCACGACGGTCGTAAGGCCCTTCAGGGTGGACAACACCCCGCCGGCCATAACCGTCCGCTCGCCCACGGGCGCGGCCCAGAAAGGGCTGGTCCGGATAGCCGTGGACGTCTCCGACGCCACCGGCGTCACCGAGGTCCTCGTCCGGATAGACGGAGGGGCGTGGAAGGACATGAGCGTGACCAGGACGCCGGGCCGGTACGAGTACAAGTGGCAGACCGCGGTGCCCCAGAACGGGGAGCACAGCTTCGAGGTGCGCGTGACCGACTCGCTGGGAAACCGCGGCACCACGGTCTACACATTCAAGGTGGACAACCCCGATTACGGACCGATCATACTGCTCGTCCTGGTCATCCTGGTGGTCGTCGGCGTGGTCATGCTGGTCGCCCGCGGGCGCAAGAAGGGGCCCGAGGACTTTTTGCCGCCCGAGGAGCCCAAGACGGAGCCGCAGGTGCCCGCCTCGAAAGGGTTCCCGGAGGCGGGGCCGGTCCCGGGGGCGCCGAAGGCGTCCCGGTTCGAGGCCACGCCGGTGAACGGTGACGGCGACGTCCCCGAGGCCGAGGCCGCCCCGTTGGATGGGCCGATGTCGCTCAAGGACAAGGCCAGCGAGGGAGAGGTGGTGGCGGGGGATCTCAGCGTCAAGTAGTATGCTTTCAGCGCCCGGATGCCCATCTCAGATCGAGCGAGAGCATCAGCGAGAGGTTTATATCGTCGCTTGAGCATGAGTCCGCATGGAGGGGTTCATCCCAACCCTCGTCATCCTGTCACTGGTCTTGTTCCAGCCCCTGGTACCATTGGCGGGCGGGTCCACAGACAGCCCGGGAACCGAGTTGGCAAAGGAAGCCCGATCCGAAATGGCCCGGGACCGGACCGATGGCGAAAACGGCCCCGATTTGCTCCGGTCGGAACCGTTCCGGTATCCAACGGAACTATACCCTGACATCCACCCATACGCAAGGCTATCCCAACCGACCCCTGACGGATACGATCCGCGGATGGAACGGGCGGAACCCGTCGACCTGACCGGCAGGATGGTAGACTTCTCGCCGTTTGCTGGTCGGCCGGAATGGCCGAAAGACCTGCCGGCGCCCTCAATTCAACATCGCGGCGAGCTGGTCCTCGACCTTTTTTCCGTCCAGAGGGATATTTCGCCCTTATCTTACGGCCCGAACACCCCGCCGCCCGCAACGGGTGACTGGACCATCGACCAGCCGGGAAACAATGTGAACAACACGACTATTTTACTCAATGGCAACCTGAAAATCACGGCCGGCGACCTCACGCTGGACAATGTCACGCTGGTAATGAACTGCACGACGGACGGCCAGTACGGAATCAACGTGAGCGCCGGGGGCATCCTGAATTTGACGAACTGCAATATCACCGCGTTCAACGGCTCCTTGCATTATAAGTTCGCAGTTTACGGCAGCATGGCGATGGACCGGTGCGAGGTCAGCGAGATGTGGGGGGACTATGCTGTATGGTGGCAAGGCGGGGGTATCGCCCTATTCTCCGATGATACAGTTATCGATTCTAGCACTATAGAAAATAGTGAAACAACAGGAATTGAAGTCCACGGTTCTTCCGGCCCCGAGATAACCAACACAAATGTCATCCAGAACGGCGGAGCCGGGTTTATTACATATGATACGGGTCACCCCAAAATCACATATTGTTGCTCGAAGTACAACAAATGGCCGGGCATTGCCATATTTACCGGTTCGGCTCCAGTTGTCAGGTTTTGCTCATTTATCAATAATTCCGGGCATGGTATACAAGTTACTGAATCAGCCCGGCCCTCTATCACCAATTGTTCATCTATAGGTAATAATTGGACAGGTATCGTTGCGTCCGACACCTCAACACCAGTGGTCATAAACTCCTCATTTGAACAAAATCTATTGGATGGCATCCAAGTATTAAAAGCAGCACAACCGACGATCCTGAATTGCTCCTCGACAGGCAACATACAAAGTGGGATTGCCATAACGGATACTTCAACAGCCCAAATTACGAATCTAATTACTGCACTCAATTTAGATCTCGGTATAAAGGTTCTAAAAACTGCGCGGCCGACATTCACAAATTGCATATCTCGATCCAATAGTCACTCCGGCATCGGTATGTTTGAGAACTCAGTCCCAACGCTTGCAAATTGCACATTTGTTGATAATTTTGGCAATGGCATACAAGCAATAGATTCTGCTCAGCCAACGATCAACAACTGTACCTCATCGGGCAACGAATGGTGCGGCGTCACAATATTTCAAACCTCATCACCTGTGTTGACGAATTGTAACTTTACGGGCAATTACGGAAACGGCATCCAAATTCTGGGGTCGGCCCAGCCAACAATCACGAATTGCACCTCAATATCCAATAATGCGGTAGGCATCGCTGTAGGCGACACTTCGACCCCTGTTTTCAAGAACTGTACTTCAAATGCCAATTGCTTGAACGGCATCGGGATATCGATCGACTCAACGCCATCATTCTTCAACTGCACGATTGCCAACAATTTAGGGCATGGGATACAAATCGAGGGGTCAGCACGACCGATTATCACGAACTGCACCTCAATGGCCAACAATTGGAGCGGCATTTGTATTTTTGATACCTCAACCCCCATACTCACGGATTGTAAATGCATGAACAATTCACATAAGGGATTGGCGGTTCAAGACTCAGCACGACCCACAATCACAAATTGCGAGTCCATTGGTAATACTGAGAGCGGCATATTAATATCTGGGACATCAACTCCCGTGGTAACTGACAGCATTTTCAATAATAATAATAATGCCGGTATTGAGATAATTAATAATTCAATACCCACAATAAATAATTCTACGATCATGAACAACAACCAAACCGGCCTTTTAATCCTTGATGAATCCTCTCCCCGCCTTCAAGCTATCTATCTCATTGGAAATGGCGGGCAGAACTTATGGCAAACCTCCACAGCCTCAATATATTTAGTAAATTCCACGCTGGCAGGTGGCAGCACGATGGACGTTCAGCTCAGCAATCGGTCGAGCCTCACGCTCTTAAATACGACATATACTAAGCAAGCTTTGGTAACAGGAACCGCCCAGCTCAAGGTCCAATGGTACCTCACGTTCACGGTGCTCGACCATGCAAAAAAGTCAGTGCCGGGGGCGAAGGTCTCGGGTACCGGGATGAACGGAAGCTCGGTCAAGGCCGTAATATCCGGTCCCGACGGTGTTGCCAGGAATTTGATCGCAACTGAGTTCATCCAGAACGGCTCCGGTTCTGAGTGTGAGTTCACCAACTTTGGCCCTTACGATTTTACCATCGATAAGGACGGGGAAACGAATATCACGGAAGACTTTCCCGTTTCCCGTACCATGTCTTGGAAATTATACTTTGACTGGGCTCCAAAAATAGGTCCGCTTCCCGATCAATTGGTCACCGAGGACCGAACGG
>Ga0315291_10005241_pt1 | contig 16296 bp, 11 predicted proteins | sample YL17G12_20_MG_FD_203070 | JGI IMG/M metagenome (GOLD analysis project Ga0315291, IMG submission 203070) | Sediment microbial communities from Yellowstone Lake, YNP, Wyoming, USA - YL17G12_20 | ecosystem: Environmental > Aquatic > Freshwater > Lake > Sediment | place: USA: Wyoming | collected...
CCGGCGAGTTGCTGACCATGAGGACGTCTACCGGGCCGCGTTGGACTTCCTCGTTGCGGACGGTGACTACAGGCTCGGCCCGATAGGGGAGGTAGTCCTCTCCCGCCGCGGATAGGTGGACCTTGATAGCCTTCGCGGCACCCGGGGCAAGCGATGAGACCGGCTGAAGCCGCGGGTTGACCTGCGCCCAGGCTCCGGGCTCGAGGCTCATGCTGGCCGCGACCGCGGCCTGGGCCGAGCGATAGATAATATCGCTCGGGGCCGGGCTGCCGGTCACCCCGGCCGTCAGCGTCGTGGCGACGCGAGCCGCGTACTTGGCGGCCCGGACTGGCACGCGCAAGGTGGTGCGCTCGTCGGACACCACCAGTTCCGTGTGGCCCGGATACAGGCCGATGACTTTGAGTGTGCGGGCCGCCTTCTCGTAGGAGACAGTCACCACCGAGTCGCCGCCCTGGGTCCTGACAGCGCCTACGACGTTGCCGCAGAGCGCTGTTGTGCGGGTTTCGCCGACGGGTACGACGACCGGGCTTGCCGACAGATAAGGCCGGCCGAACTGAGCGGCGAGGTTGTCGCTCCATCTTCTGGCCAGGTTGCCGAGGTCGGTCGCGTGGACCTTTGCCTGGGCGCGATCAACGGTCACGATCGGCTGGCCTCGGCCCAGTATGGTTCGGGTCTTCCGGTCTTGCCGGATGCTGATCTCCTCGGCGCGAAGGCCGGCCTCAGCCAGCGCGTTCAGCCGGCGGGAGACCTCTACCGAGTCTGCCACCGACTGGGCGCCGTGACCGCCAATGGTCATCAGCGGCTCGGAACCGGCGTACACCCGCCCGTGAGGGCCGAGCGCCCTGGTCCCGTCAACGGGCGCGGCGGCGAAGACGAGGGTGCTCACCGCGTGCGCCGGCGCGGACGCGGTGAGGGCGACGATGATAGCGATGACGGACCACGTGGACACCTGCTTCATCTATTGCTTCTCCCAAGAGGGCGATCGCTGATAGGATTGTGGCTGTTGCGGCGACGCGTCGCGCGCCCGGATCGCCGATCACCGTGCGCTCAGGTTTTGGCCTCCTCCTTCAGCAGCGGGAAGCCCAGTGCCTCCCGCTGGGCCAGATAGGCGCGTGCAACCTGACGGGCCAGGTTGCGGACTCGCCCGATGTAGTTGGCCCGCTCCCGGACACTTAGCGCGCCGCGGGCATCCAGCACGTTGAACGCGTTCGAGCACTTCAGCACCATCTCGTAGGCGGGGATGATGCAGCTCTTGGATACCACAGCAGGCGGGCCTTCTTCCTCTGCTTGCCTGTCGGGCCGGCTGAGGTCAACAAGCCGCTGGGCCTCGCGCTCGCACATGTCGAAGGTCTGCCCGACCATCTCGGTGTCGGCAGCCTGGTAGTTGTAGCGCGACCACTCGGCCTCCGGCAGTTGATAGATATCGCCGTAGGTGACGCCCGCTCCACCCCAGATGATGTCCTTGAAGTGATCCACCCCCTGGATGGCCATCGTGATCCGCTCGAGGCCATAGGTCAACTCGGCTGAAATGGGTGAGAGCTCGACCCCACCGGCCTGCTGAAAGTAGGTAAACTGCGTGATCTCAAGCCCATCGAGCCACACCTGCCAGCCAACCCCGGACGCTCCCAGTGTCGGCGATTCCCAGTCATCCTCCATGAACCGGATGTCGTGCTCCTTCGGATCGAAACCGAGCGCTCGCAGGCTATCGAGGTAGAGCGACTGGATGTCGTCCGGGGATGGCTTGAGAATGACCTGATATTGGAGGTGGCGGTACATCCGATAGGGATTCTCGCCATACCGGCCGTCGTCCGCGCGCCGCGAAGGCTGTACATAGGCCACTCGCCATGGCTCCGGGCCGAGCACCCGCAGGAATGTCGCCGGGCACATGGTGCCGGCTCCGACCTCGACATCGTATGGCTGCTCGATGATGCAGCCGCGATGCGCCCAGAACTGCTCGAGCGCGAAGATGACTTCCTGGAATGTCACGTCACCCGAGCTCCTGGGCTGGGTCGACAGCGGCGTCTTCGCCTACCTCGGTACCTGACGGCTTCGTGACCAGATCCACGGTGAGCTGGGAAAGAAGCCCGGCGAGGACCGCGCCGAGCATCGCGCCAGCGGCGCTCCGCGGAAGTGGAAGCTGTCGGACCACGCGATCTCCGAGCTTGATCTGGAGGCCGGCAAGCTTCCCCTCTCGTGCCAGGCCGACGGCGCGGCCGATCAGCTCTCCGCTTTCCATCGCCTCCTGGCGGCCTCTGCGCCGCCGCTCGATGGCGGCAAGCGCGTGGAGCATATCGCCGTCGGTCTCCTCCAGGCCAGTCAGTGCCTCCTCGTAGGTGGCGTCGAGTCTTCGCCTGATTTCATCCACCAGCGCGATGTCGAAGCTCGCCATGGGCTCTCCTCTCCTCTGCCGGTCAGATGAACGGGACGGGCCTGTAGGCCCGGTGGCGATTATAGCACGGCGCTTCGCGCAGCGGCAACCGATAGGCCGCCATAGGTCGGTACCGTCGAGCTCGCGACAGGGAAGCTGGCGCGCATGTGAAAGAGCATCCCCTGGGAGGTGGAGCCTATGAGACGCGCTCGAGGTGTGCTCGCGGCTGCGCTCGCGGGGGCCGCGCTGGTGTCGCCAGCAAGCTGCCGCCAACAGGCCGCGCCAACCCCACCGCCTGCTCGCACGGGCTTTGAGTTCCAGCGAGAGCAGATGGTCCGTCACCAGATCCGCGCCCGCGGGGTAAAGGATCGCCGCGTGCTGGAGGCGATGGCGAAGGTGCCGCGGGAGGAGTTCGTCCCCGCGGATCAGCGTCCCCATGCTTATGAGGACGGGCCTCTGCCCATCGGAGAAGGGCAGACCATCTCCCAGCCCTACATCGTCGCGCTCATGACCGAGCTGCTTGAGATGAAGAAAGGGGACAGAGTCCTCGAGATCGGAACCGGTTCCGGTTACCAGGCAGCAGTGCTTGCCGAACTCACCCCTCACGTCTATACCATTGAGATCATCCCGGCGCTGGCGCAGCGCGCCGAGGCGACGCTCCGACGCCTGGGCTACAAGACGGTCAGCGTGAGGACGGGAGACGGTTATCTCGGCTGGCCTGAGCAAGCTCCATTCGATGGGATCATCGTGACCTGCGCGCCGGAGAAGGTCCCGGAACCACTCAAGGAGCAGCTAGCCGAGGGCGGGCGGATGGTGATCCCGGTCGGCCCGCAACGGACAAGCCAGACTCTCTATGTGCTGCGCAAGAGAGGTGGCAGGCTCCAGCAGACGGCGGTGATCCCCGTGCGATTCGTGCCGATGGTTGGCGACCGTGGGTGACGCCGCGGGTGATCTTGTCGTCGGAGGCGAGGCAGGGTATCATCCAGGCGAGGTGCCCAGGTGGCGTCTGCGGTTGAGATACTCAGGCAAAGACTGGTCCAGCTTTCGGCCGAGGCCGATCCCCAGCGTGTCATCCGCGCCGGCAACGGCAGGTCCGATTCCCAGCACACCGTTCGCGGGTCGCGGTACACGCATGTGGCCGACCACCACGAGTTGGTTGTCCCGGTGGTCGGCAAGAGCCGCATCGCGCTGCCGGACCAGATCGTTGAACTTGAACCGGGGACTGTGCTGCTCATCGAGCGCGGGGTCGCGCATTCGGAGATCGCGGTCGAGTTGACAGCTCCCTACGAGGTGTTCTGGTTCCACGTCCGGCAGAGCTCGGCACTCCTGACCGAGACTCACTTCTCCCCACCGGACAGGTGGACACCCGTCGGGCCGCTGGAGCTGAGCGGCCGGGTGGACCTCGAGAACATCGCCGCCGCAATCGCCTCCGAGGTGGCGACCCGGGGGTGGGGGTGGGAGGGGTGTGTGCGAGGGCTGGTGCACTACCTATGTGCGATCGCGATCCGGCGACTCGACCGACAGCAGGTCGCTGACGTTCATCCGGCCCAACCCACCCCCATCGAGGCGGATCCGCGGACCTGGAACATCGTACGCGGCGTGCTGGAGTACTGCGAGGCGAACTACCGCCGGGGGATCGGGCTGAACGACGTCGCCGAGGCGCTCGGCTACAGCCCGAGCTATGTCAGCCGCCTCGTGACGCGCCACCTGGGTCGCTCGCTCTCCGAGCACGTGCTCGCACGGAGGATGGAGACGGCGAAGCTGCTGCTGGCCGACCCCCAGCTGCCGGTGAGCGAGGTGGCGCGCCAGGTTGGCTACTCGGACCTGGCTCACTTCAGCCGCGTCTTCACCAAGACCACCGGCCTCTCGCCAAAGGTGTACCGTCAGCGCTTGGGTGGACTGTGAGGGCAATCCTGTGCTGCCGCGCATCGACCGGGCCGCAATGCGCTCGCCTTGACACTGCCGCGAGGGCCATGCTAGAATCGCCGCGGTGAGGACTGGGCCGAGACCGGCGCGTTTGGCGGTGCCGCTGCAGTGGGACGGGTGCCCGTGGCCCCATCGTCCAGAGGCCTAGGACGCCGGCCCTTCAAGCCGGAAACGGGGATTCGAATTCCCCTGGGGCTACCACCTAAGCGTGGGCGCATGGCTCAGCGGGAGAGCGCTTGCTTCACACGCAAGAGGTCGCTGGTTCAAATCCAGCTGCGCCCACCAGGCCACGTGTTTGGGCCAGAAACCGCGGGCGAATAGCTCAGTCCGGGAGAGCGCTTGCCTTACAAGCAAGGGGTCACAGGTTCAAATCCTGTTTCGCCCACTTCACTGCGCCGAAGGAGACGTGAAGGCGGGAGCCTGTGGGCCGGTATCCGCCGCAGGTGAATGCGCGTTGGTAGCTGCTGTGAACGCACTCGGCACGGAGCCGTGGTGCAGCTGGTTAGCACACTGGCCTGTCAAGCCAGAGGTCGCGGGTTCGAGTCCCGTCGGCTCCGCCACTATGCACGATCGGGTGCCGGGATAGCTCAGCTGGTAGAGCACCGGACTGAAAATCCGGGTGTCCCCAGTTCAATTCTGGGTCCCGGCACCAGGCTATGAAGGGCGACGGCGGAGGGGCCGCCGCCTTTGCCGCGCATGATGACGCGCCCGCCTCTGACCAGGCGCCGGCTGGGCAAGCCGCTCCCCTTCTCGCGATCTCACAGCGGCAGCTCAAAACCCCACGTAATGTACGCTGACATCAGGTCTCGCGTCACCGGGAACTCGGGATGGTAGCGCCCGTCGAGGTAGCCTGTTACCACGTAACGAAGGTACAGGTACTCCACGTGCTTCCAGCACCAGTCCCACTCGCCGCTCTCACCAGGTACGTCCGGGAACGTCGCATCGGGGCCGGCATCGTGAATGCCATCGTCTCCGTTGGGCGCCACCAGCGCTCGCGCAATGTAGACTGCCATCTGGCCGCGATCAACGACAGCATCCGGCCGATAGCTGCCATCGGGGTATCCCTGCACCACCTTCTGCGACGCCGCGTACTCGATCTGCTTGTAGGCCCAGTGGTCTGGTGGTACATCGGAGAAGGTTGGAGGCGACTCCGGGTCGGGAATGCCCGCATCGCCGTTGGGCATGAGGAGCGCGCGGGCGATGTAGACCGCCATCTGATCGCGGGTGATCTCGATCTCCGGATGGTACAGCCCGTCCTCGTACCCTCGCACGACATTCGCTGCCGCGCAGGTGATGATATAGCGGGCAGCCCAGAACGAGGGCTCGGGCGTCAGGGGAGCATCGGAGAACGCCACCCAGACGTAGCGTTCCTTGGTCTGGCTGCCCGTTCCGTCGGGGTTGGTCATCGTCAGCTTGACCGTATAGGCGCCGGGCGCGGCGTATTCATGACTCGGGTGCTGGTCGGTTGACGTGGCGCCGTCTCCGAACTGCCAGTGCCACGAGATCGGATCACCGGGCGACTCGTCGGCGAACGACACGGTCAGTGGCGCCTGCCCCAGTGTCGGGAGGCCATGGAAAGCGACGGGCGGCGGCGGCGCGGTCACCCTGATGTAGTCCGTTCGCATCACCGTATCGGAGCCGGCCTCGTTTGCCACCGTCAGGCTCACCGTGTACGTCCCCTGTGTCTGATAGGTATGGATCGGGTTCCGCTCGAAGGAAATGGTGCCATCGCCGAAGCTCCAGTGCCAGTAAGCGGGATAGCCCGCTGACTGGTCGGTGAACTGCACCGTCAGCGGAACGGCCCCGCTAGCCGGCGAGCCGGAGAGGTCGGCCGTGGGAGGCGGTGAGTCGGGGAGGGTGTCCAGCATGTTGCCGAGTTCGATGCGAGCGGCTTCGAGCACCGCCGGATCGCGTGTCCAGTTGGTCCAATCCGGTCCCACGGTCCGAGCGATGTCCAGAGCCCACTCCCCGTATCCCCTGTTCTTGAGGAGCTGGATGTAGTCGTAGTCATCCACGCCATCTCGCAGGTACTTGAGCCGCATGCAGGGGGCGACACCCGTGAGTCCGGCCTCGGCCCCCGGGTACACCAACAGACCTTCCCCCGGGTAGTGTTCGCTGTACCCGCCAATGGGGCTGTTCCAGGTATCGTCGGTCCATCTGTCTATCGCCCAGTACAGCAATCCGGTGAGGCCCAAGCTCTGGTTGATGAACCCTGGCTGGATGCGGTAGTTGATCGCCGCAAAGTCAATCTGCCACTTGGGTGTGTAGCCGTCCTGCACCAGAGCATTGTACGACCAGCACCGATCGCCTTTCGCCAGCGCCTCCCAGACATCGTAGACAAAGACATCATATATCTTCGGCAACAGCACCCAGATGTCCACCGCCGACCGGCCGGTGCCGGTGCCATCATCGCGAAGGTCGCGCACCGGGGGCATCACCACCAGGTTGTCAACGCCGGCCTGGTGTAGAACCTTGGCCCATTCCTTCATCAGATCGAAGAACATCGTGCTGCCCGTGATGTAGATCTCATCCGCAGTGTAGTTGTACAGATAGAGGTCCGGCTGATGCAGCGCGATCGCTTCCTCGATCTCCTCCACCGGCGGCGGAGGATCCATGTGGCCTGTGCGCACCTCCGCCGCGCTCCAGAAGCCTAGGTTCGTGCAGTTGAGCCCCAGGTTATCTATCGCGTAGCGCTCTTCGCTCAGCTCAACCCACGGCGGCATCAATCGGTTGCGCAGCAACTCCAGGCTCTTTGCCGCTCGACCCTCCTCGTTCTCGATCCGGAAATAGGACTTCATCGCCGGCTTGAGCGGCAGCGTGAACCGCCACACGTGCAGGTTCACCGTTACGCTCGCTTCGCCCTGATCGCTGCTGACCGTGAAGGTGCACGGGTAGCCGCCCGCCTCCACCGTCCGCGGCACGAATAGGTCCACCCAGACCGGCTGGTTCTGCCCCTCCGCCAGGTCGAACGGCGCCGCTTCCAGGACGCCTCCTACCGGCGGTTGCCCGGTGGCAGGATCTATGAATGGGATCAAGCCGTCGGGGTACCAGCCGGGGCCTTCGGGTCTGTTGTGGTTGGTGTACCAATCAGTGGTGCCGGGGCTGATGTAGGCATAATGCTCGCGGTACAGAGTCGCCACCAGCCCCCCCAGGCTCCCGGCAGTGACGTTGACGTTGGTCAACCCGCCGGGGGGAGCCTGAACGATGATCTGAAAGGACTCGGTCTCTCCCTTCGCTGCGTAGAGGTCGAGCTGAGTGGCGGCGCCGGGGGGATCCGAGGGCCGGACTCGCACCAGGCTGGGGACCACCCAGACTGCGGGCGCTGCGAAGGCGGAAAAAGCGACGCCCAGCAGCAACAACGGCACTAGCACACAGGCGCGGAGCAAGGCGCGTCTTCTGCTTACTGTCTCCGTCATCAAGCTCTCCGTCGGGGTACCTCCTGCTCTCCCTCCGCGGGCCACAGCGACGCTCTTGCTGCTGGGAAGCCTGCAAACACCCAACGGTATTATACCATCCCGCACACACCCACAGCCACCGGCTCCCTCCCGGGGCGGTGAGGGCAGGAACTGGGTCACGGCCCCGCCGACCGCTCTTTGCCTGCCTCTGACGGGAGAACGCCCTTAGCCCTGGCGGAAGGCGCTACGCGTCCCGCGCCCTGATCGCGATCGCGATCTCGCCGGTCGCCAACCCGTCCGCTTGCGCGCGCAGATGGATCTGCCCTGCCTCTTCCCCCGGCCTCACGACCACCAGACAGCGCCCGCGGAACAGCCGATGCCGGTTCCCGCGGTACGCCTCAATGTGCTGCGGGTTGTTGCTCCCCAGTGCCGCAATATGTCCCTCGGCCGCCGTCGTGAAGTACACAATATGGTCGGCCGTCGGAACGACCCGACCCTTCGAATCAACCGCTTCCACTGTCACATAGGCCAGGTCGTTCCGGTTTGCCCATATCGGATTCCGGTCGGCAGTCAGGCGAAGCCCCTCCGCCGGCCCGGCGGTCACGAGCGTATGCTCCGCCACCTTCACTCCGGCCCTATAGCCGATAGCCTTCAGCTCGCCTGCCGCGTACCCAACGCTGAAGCTCGCGATCAGCCGGTCCTCCTCGGCCAGCGACTTCTTCCCCACAGTGGTCCCGTTCAGCACAAGCTCGACCTCGTCGCAAACCGAGTAGACATCCACCTGCAGCTCCTCTCCGTCCAGGCCCGGCCAGGTCCACGAGGCCTGCACGTCCGGCCAACCCCACTCCAGCCGGACGATCTTCTTGCCCTCGGGCGTCGGCGCATGGACGCCGATGTAGAGTTTGTCCTTCGCGCCCCAAAGGATGTCCCGATAGTGTGACTGCGCGCGCTTCCACCCGCAGATGTCAATGTCGCCGCAGTAGGCCTGGTGCCAGGGCCAGCCCGGCAGCCACTTGGTCCAGCCCGGGCCGGTGTCGCCCTCGAGCCAACTGCCCCCAATGCCCGACTCGCCCAGGTAGTCCATTGATGTCCAGAGGAAATCGCCGATCACATAGGGCAGCCGCTCTGCCGCCCGCCAGTACTCGTAGGCCTTGCTCGCGAAGGTCTCGGTCGCCACCATGATCCGCTCCGGGTGCCGCTGGTGGTCCTCCTCGTAGCGACCCACCAGGTAGTTGTAGCCGCACACATCCAGCTCCGCGAAAAACGCCTCCGTCTTCTCCCACTCCGGCAGATTGTTGACCGCCGAGGTCACCGGCCTCGTCGGGTCAATGGATCGCACCCGCCCGGCCAGCCGCCGCGCTAGCTCCGGTCCCCAGGGGAGTCCCCGCTCCGTCACCTCGTTGCCGATGCTCCACATGATGATGCACGGATGGTTGCGGTCCCGGTACACCATGCTATCCAGATCGCGCTGCCACCAGTCGTCGAACACCAGATGGTAGTCGTTAGGGGTGGACCGTTCGCGCCAGCCGTCGAATGCCTCATCTATCACCAGCATCCCCAGCCTGTCGCAGGCGTCGAGGAAGGCGGGAGAGGGAGGATTGTGGGCGCATCGCACCGCGTTGAAGCCACTCGCTTTCAGCACCTCGACCTTCCGCTCCTCCGCCCGATCTATGGCCATCGAGCCGAGGGGGCCGCAATCATGATGCACACAGCCCCCGCGCATCTTCAACGGTTCGCCGTTGAGCAGGAACCCCTCGGAGGCGCTGAACCGGATGCTGCGAATGCCGAAGCTCGTGCTCTCCGCATCCAGCACCTCATCGCCCGCGCACACCTCTACCTGCACTCGGTACAGCCACGGGTGATCGGGCGACCAGAGACGCGGACGGGCGACCTGCAGTTCACTGGTGAAAGTCTGGGACGCGCCGGGCAGCACCTCCGCTTCCGCCTCCCGGGCGCCGCACTGTTCGCCATCCGGCCCCACCACCGCCCACCGCACGGTCACATGCCTGGACGCGTCGGACTCGTTGGCCACCGTCGTCTCTAGCCGAACAAGCGCAGACTCGTCCGATACCTCCGGCGTGGTCACATAGATGCCGCCATCGGCAACGTGCACCGGGTCGCGAACCAGTAGCCACACGTGACGGTAGATCCCCGAGCCAGAGTACCACCTGCTGTGCTTCGGCGCCGAGTTGTCCACCCGAACCACCAGCACGTTCTCCTTCCCCACCTCGAGGTAGTGGGTCAGATCCACGGTGAAGCTGGTGTACCCATACGGATGTCGGGTGACGTAGCGGTCGTTCGCGTAGATCTCCGCGTTCTTGAACACCCCCTCGAACATGACGGCGACGCGCTTGCCCTGCCAGGATTCCGGAACGCCGAAGCGCTTGCGGTACCATCCGACACCGTCAACGAAGAAGCCACCCTCCGTGCCGCCCGGGCTTCTCGGGTCGCGCGGCAGCTCAATGCTCCAGTCGTGGGGCAGATCCAGCCGCCGCCACGACCGATCATCGAACCCGCGCGTCAGCCAATCCGACCAGAAGCTCCTCAGCTCCTCGGCCAGATGAAAGCGCCAGTCCCTGTCGAAACACCTCTTCATGGATCAGCTCCTTCGCCCGGGACCAGACGTCCTTAGCCCCAGCAGATCGCGCGGCCGCAGCGCGCTCGCTCACCTTCGCCAACCGGTTACCAGCACCTTGACCCCTACGGGTTTCCCGCTCCCGGGGACGGCGCTGCCCCGCCCCCTCTTGGGGGGCCAAAACAGGGGTCATCCGCTCGGCGCGTCGAACCCGCGCACCGTGACCATCGCCTTAGTGAGTCTGCTCTGCCTGCTCCTCGGAGCCGCCCTGATGGCGGCCGCCGATGAGACAGAGACGCCGCTTGAGCCGTGGGTGGCGAAGGTGGATGGGGAGCCGATCTCAGCGCGGCTGTTCGAGCGACGGCTGATGCGGAGCCGCGCCGCCGCCTATCGCTACTTCGGCCAGAAGTACGGCGTCTCGGACAGCGCCGACTTCTGGACCACGCCCCACGAGGGCGAGACCCCGCTCGAATGGCTCAAGCAGCGCACGCTCGATGAATGCGTCCGCATCGTGATTGAGCAAACGCTGGCGCGGAAACGCGGCGTGCTGTCCGACGTCAGCTACTCGGCATTCCTTCAGGCGCTCGAGCGTGAGAACGAGCGACGGCGTCGGGCGCTCGCCGCGGGCGAGCCGATATACGGCCCACAGCAGTATGGGGAGGATGAGTACTTCAACTACCTCTTCGCCAACATGGTGATCGAGCTGAAGCGGCGCCTGTCGGCGGCGGAGTTCGCCGCCTCGGATGATGTCTTGAGGCAGCGGTACGAGCAGTATAGGGACACGCTCTATCATCGTGGTGATCGTGTTGTGGTCTGGGCCATCAGCGTCGCCTTCGCTTCACGGTCACAGGAGAACCTGTCCCGAGAGGCCGCTCGGGCCATCGTCGAGGCGCTTCGGGCGAGGCTGACTCCCGACGCAACGCTGGAAAGCCTCAATGCCGCGTGCGGCACGGCGGCGTCGGTCGAGGCGATGGCTTTCGACGATTCGAGCGCTCGTGCCGACGGCATGACCCGCGCCCTCGCGCGCGACGAAGCGATGAAGCTTTCACCGGGCGAGGTCAGCCCCGTGTTCGAGGAACGTAGCGCATTCTGGCTGTTGAAGTGCGTGAGCCGCGAGCCGCTCGGCTATCGGCCGTTTGAGGAGGTGAGAGACAGCGTTCGGTCGCGCTACGTTGATGAGAGATACGATGCGCTCGTGAATGGCCTCGTATGCAAGGCAAAGGTCGAGATCAGTTCCGAGGTTTACGACACCATCCGCGCCCGGTAGGGGCGACGCTATGCGTCGCCCGCCGTCCCCTATCCCCTCCGCCACACCAACACCGACCCCAGCAGCAGCGGCACGTCGCGCGCGAACAGCGGCCAACTCGCTTCGCTCGAGCTCACCCCAGTGACATCGAAGCACCCGCACTCGATCTTCAGCCCGCGCAGCTCGGCCTGCGCGATGGCGATCATGAATGCCACCGTGAGCGCCGTCGCCATCAGCCCCGCGCCGCGCCGCCAGACGCCCAGGATCAGCGCCGCGCCTGCCACCATCTCGGTCCACGGCATGAGCAGGGCGAAGGCGTTGATCGCCAGGAGCGGCAGCATGTCGTAATCGTGCACGATGTCGGCGAAACGATCCGGGCGGGCGATCTTATCCAGACTCGCATAGACCAGGACCGCGCCGACGACGATCCCCGCAGCCCGCAGGAACACCGGATGGGTGAGAAGCCGCCTCAGCGCTGCCATCTCAGGCATTCCCTGCCTTGGGATGCTTCACGGTCGGGTTGCCCGCTTTCGTCCACGCTTCCCATCCGTAATCGAGGATGACCAGCTTCCCGTAGCCCTCCTCGAGGAGCGCCTTCCCTTGCCGGGTGCTCAGTCCGCAATGCGCGCCATAGCAGTAGAGGACAAGCAGCCGGTCTTTCGCTATCTTTCCCTTCAGGGCGGGCCAGAGTTTGGCCCATTCGCGCTGTGGCAGGTTCAGGGCGCCTGGGATGTGCTCTTTGTCGTAGTCCTTCCGGTCGCGCGAATCAACGAACAGCGCCTCTCCCGCCTGGTAGAGCGTCAGCGCCTCGGCCGCGTTGATCTCGGGCAAGCTGCTTTCGAAGGCGCGGGGAATGCCCACGCGGTTGCCGGGCGAGGGGAGCCAGGGAATGCCGAGCGGCAGGCGCGCGTTCCAGACGGCGGCCGCCGCGACCGCGATCCAGAGCAGCGCGACGGCGCGGAGCGCGTGCGGGAAGCGATTGCGCGCGAGCTGCCACGCGCCCTCGATCGGGCAGCAGAAGCGGCAGGTCTCGCCGGGAGCGGGTTCCTGGGACGCCGGGGAACGCATAGGTGCAGGTGCTCCTCAGCCCTCCATGCCAGCCAGCGCCGCGATGACCGCGCAACGCGCGGCCCGCAGGTCTTCGTGATTGCGGGAGTAGCTCACGGGATCGGGCGCGAGGCCCGCGCAGATCTCGTCGGCGCGGGCGATGAGCCTACCGCTCTCCCGGGCGCGGTGGTCGAGGAGTCGGAGCAATTCGTAGTCCTGGATGCCCTCGCGCATTTGCTCCCAGCGGATCGAGTCCATTGGGCCATGCGGCCCCGGGTAGACGATCCAGCAGTCACCCGGCGGCAGGTCCTCCCGAATCCTGTCCTCCTGGAAGGGATCATCGGCCCAGTAGTTCAGCCCCCAGTGTAGGTATCCAGTCAGGCGGTAGCGCCAGTTGATCCAGTGCAGGATCCGCGTCTTCAGCAGGCTGAAGTCGAGGAAGCGGTTGGGGTAGAGCCCCGTCGGATACATGCAGGTGTAGAACCAGAGCTCGACACCCGCCTGGCCCCTCATCCGCAGGTAGTTCTCCTCGTGTTCGTGGAAGTGGCTCAACTGCGGTACCCAGATGTCGAGGAACCCGCGGGCATCCATCAGACTCATCGCCTCTAGCAGTCGGACCCCGGGCGCCCACTCGCGGACGAGAAGGGTCTTTTCCCTGTAGTCCTCCTCGGTGTGGGGCGCAGGTTCGTCCACGACATGCAGGACGAAGCGGTCGGACCACCCGCGCTGCTTCGTATGCGCGACTAGGCTCTTCACCAGCTCGCGCACCACCATCTCGGGGTCGAGTTCCGCCGGGCTGCCATCACGCCTCTGGACCTTGAACTTGCGCCACTCGAACCACGGCGTCTCCCACTTCCCCTCTCCTCGCCGGCCCAGGTGGCCGCCTTCGATCAGCTTGGCACACCCCGCCCGGTCAAACGTTCCGACCCAGCGGTCGTAATCAGTGTAATCGAACGCCAAACTGCCATCCGCTTGCTGGCGGATGTGGATGAGATCGTTCGGGCACAGCACGACGTTCTGCCGGTGCTCGCCCATGTTGCGGGCGAAGGCCTCGACGACCTGCCAGAAGCGCTCGGTGTACAGCTCCGTGCCGTAGAAGCTGGCGAAGTTGTGGAGGTTCATCCAGTTTGTGACCCAAAGACTGCGCTTCGATGGCAGGACAACCGGGTGCACCGTCAGTGTGAGCGGCACCTCAACCTTCTCGCGGTCAGCCGATACCGTCACCGACCCGCGCCAGCGGCCGGCGGGCGCGTCGGGCGGGACGAACACCGTCAGCCAGACCGGTTGTGTGGTCCCTGCCTCAACCGCAACCGTCTCGTCGGGCAAGAGCGGGTCGGGCACCTGACAGGGCGCGGTGCAGATCAGCTCCGCCTCCGGCGTGTCAGGCGTGTTGGACCTCACCGGGACATAGCTGACGAACCGGGCGACGGTTTGCACGCCCGTCGCGCCGTTCTCGTGAGTCAGCGGCGAGATGGACGCGCGCAAGTCCGAGAGGCGCTCGTGTGCTCTTACCGCGAGCTGGGCCGAAACGAACTCGTTCCGGCAGGCATCGGCCGTGATGACGTCGGGACCCGGCCCTGGCTTGGCGTCGGGGAAGATCCTGATGAGAGAGTCTACCGGCCAGACGGCGAACTTCGTCGCGTTGACTGGCACCACACTGCTCCTCGGAACGGGGTCGGCACCAAACCAAGTTCGCCTTCGAGAGCAGTGTCCCCTGCGGCGGGCGGATGTCAGAGGGACTCGCGCCGGCCCCTCCTCTCGATCTCCTCCAACGCTTCCTTAACCGCCTGCGCCTTGTCTTCGTGGACAATCAGCAAGGCGTCGTCGGTCTCGACGATGATGTAGTCCTCCACTCCCACGGTTACGACAAGGCGGCCGGAGGAGGCAAGCACAAGGCAGTTCCGCGTCTCGACGCCGACGTGGTTCTCGGGTTTCGCCTGCGGGGAACCGTGGCGCGCGGCGATCTCCTTGATTGCCCGCCAGTTGCCGACATCGCTCCACTCCAGCGCGGTCGGCACGATCGCCATGTTCTCTTCCTTCTCGGCGATGCCGTGGTCGAAGGAGATGGTGGGCAGCCTCTCGTACACCCGCACAAGGTCCTCGTGGGTCGGCTCGCCAATCGCTGCCAGTTCCTCTGTCGCCTTCGCAACCTCAGGGAGCAGTACGGCGCAGCGCTCCATGAAATGCTTCGCGACGAATGCGAACTGCCCCATGTTCCAGTAATAGCCGCCATCGGCCAGGTACTGCTGCGCGGTTTCTGCGTCCGGTTTCTCGGTGAAGCGCTCGACGCGGTAGGCGCTAGGCACGGCGGGCAATCGCTCGCCGCGCTTGATGTAGCCGTACCCGGTGTCGGGCCGGGTCGGAGTCACGCCCAGGGTGACAATCGCCTCTTGGCCAGCGGCCTGAACCGCGACAGCCACATAGTCACGATAGGCGGCAGGGTCGCCGATGAAGCTGTCAGCGGGGGCAGCGAGCACGAAGGCCTCCGGCTCGCTTCGCGCAATCAGCGCGGCGGCGCGCGCGATGGCAGGCGCCGTGCTCCGGCCGACCGGCTCGCCCAGGATGTTCCGCGCCGGCACCTGCTGGAGTTGCTGCTGTGCTAGCCCGACGAACTCCGTCCCGGTGACCACCCATACGCGGTCGGGCGACGTCAACGGCAGCACGCGCTCATAGGTCTCGACGAGCATGCTCCGGTCTGACAGTAAAGGCTGGAACTGCTTGGGCCGGCTGCGGCGGGAGATCGGCCACAGGCGGGTGCCGATGCCGCCGGCCATGATAACGACGTGCATGTTGCTCGGAGTCGCCACGCCCTACCTTTCCGCGGCTTTCCGGATGAGCTGGCGACCATCCTCCAGCAGCGCCCGGAGGTCGGCCTCAGACCATGCCTCCGCGTAGACGCGTACGAGCGCTTCCGTGCCGGACAAGCGTGCGAGCAGCCAGCTTCCATCCTCACGGATGAATTTCGCCCCATCCAGATGGTTGATCTCCGCGACCTTCTGGCCGGCGAGGCGGCGCGGCGCCAGCTTCGGGATGCGCCTGGCCAGCCGCTTCCGCTGCTCGGGGAGAATGTCCACGTCCAGACGGTCGAAGTAGAGCCGGCCCCCGATCAACCGGTAGATATCGTCCAGTATCTCCCGTACCGGCTTAGCCTCCACGGCAATCGCCTCACATGCTGTCAGCGCGGCAAGTGTGCCGTCGCGGTCCGGGATGTTGCCTTTGATGCCGAACCCGCCGCTCTCCTCGACTCCAAGGATCACGTCGTCAGAGCGAGCCATCTCCGGCCCGATGTTCTTGAACCCGACTGACGTTTCCTTGACGCTGCACCCGTACTGCGCGCAGAGGCGATCCACCATCGAGGTCACGTTGAGCGAGCGGAGCACCCGGCCTCGGTACCCCCGGTTCTTAAGCAGATGGTGGAGTACAAACACGATGGTCTGCTGTATGTCAAAGTACTCACCCCCGGCCATCATCCCGAAGCGGTCAGCGTCCCCATCGGTGGCGAGCCCGACGTTGACCAGCGGGTCGGCCGTCAGCGGCACGCTGGGCTCGAGGTACTTGCCGATGGGCTCCGGCCGCTTCCAGTCGAAAGTCGGATTCGGATCCCCACGAACGACCTTCACCTCGGCGCAGCCAACGCGGCGGAGCGCTTCATCGAAGTAGCCGCAGCCCGCGCCGTGCATCATGTCCGCGACAACCCGGAGCTTCGCCTGCGCGATCGCATCGCGGTCCACCAGTGACA
>Ga0315291_10005242_pt1 | contig 16290 bp, 7 predicted proteins | sample YL17G12_20_MG_FD_203070 | JGI IMG/M metagenome (GOLD analysis project Ga0315291, IMG submission 203070) | Sediment microbial communities from Yellowstone Lake, YNP, Wyoming, USA - YL17G12_20 | ecosystem: Environmental > Aquatic > Freshwater > Lake > Sediment | place: USA: Wyoming | collected...
GAGAGGGAGGGTTTCATCAAGTCGCGGTCCGACGGGCGGTTGAAGCGGTTCTATCCGGCCGGCATGAAGATAGCGGACCTTCCGCCGAAGCTGGAGCCGGTCCAGGAGATCATCCTGAAGACGGTCCAGCAGAGCGAGGGGCTCAGCCAGCGCGAGCTCTCCCGAGTGGTGGGAATACCGCATTCCAGCCTCAACAGACAGGTCAAGAAGCTGGTTGAGCTGGGGCTCCTGCGCCTGGTGAAAGAGGGCGCAACGACAAAATGCTATATGCCGGAAGGAAAAAGCCCTGATGCGATGGAGAGCACGACCGGTGACATTCAAGGCCAGAAGCCTGCATGACGGTGCCGCAAACGGAAGAATCGGGCTCCTCTCAGATTAACAGGCTGTTCTTTTACATGGAATGTGTTTTGGACCAGACCCCATACCCTTGACGCGAGACCGATAATGACGTCGTGGCGCTCGCTTCGGACCGGCTGAGCGCCGGTCCTCCCCGGACGAGCCGGCTCCTGCCGGCTCTTCCTTGCCTAAAGGAGCGCCTGTTGACGCTCCTTCACGGGCTCGCGCACGGCAGTGCAGATTGCGCGCAGACAATCTCGGGGTCGACTAATCGGCTTCGTCGACCGCCAATGCCGGCGATGGCCGATCCGCCTCCGGTCGCAGGCGGCAGGTCCTTAGCCATTGTAGTGGGAAAAAACCGCGCGGAATCTGCAACGGCAAAGTCAACCGGTTCGCCGGCTCACCGGCTAACCGGCTTTCCTCCCCGGCTTGCGGGCTTACCGGCTGACCGGCTTGCCGTCCGTCATCCGATGGTCTGATTATCCCCGTCGCCCATCCCCCATGCGACATCCCATGTCCGTGCCGGTACTGCCCGAGAACAAGTTCGCCGGTTTCAAGGCATATCTCAAGCGCGTCGGGTTCACGTTCGAGGACCGGCCCCATCAGTTATTTCTCGCGCGGGCGCCTGACCTCGTCGTCAGCCTTTACGATAGCGGCAAGGTGGTCATAGCCGGCAAAGATAAGACGCTGGAACGCGAGGTGCGGTGGTACCTTTCGAAGCTCGGGACGACCGGGGAACGGGTCCCTGAGATCCTGAATAACGTTGCGGGAAGGCTGCGGGTCGGAACGGACGAATCCGGCAAGGGCGACTACTTCGGCCCGCTCGTCGTCGCCGGCGTCGTGCTCGACGAGCGCTCCGAGAAGGCGGCGATGGCCCTGGGCGTCCGCGATTCGAAGGCGCTCGCTGACGCTCGCGCTCTTGAGCTTGCGGTAAAAATCAGGCAGATGGCGGGCCGGGGCAATTCGGAGCTAGTCCGCATCTTGCCGGACAAGTACAACGAGCTGTACTCGAAGATGGGTAACGTGAACCGCATCCTGGCCTGGGCGCACGCCCGGGTCATCGAGGTGCTGCTGGGAGCTCGGCCCGATTGCCGGCTGATAGTTGTCGACCAGTTCTCGGCGCGCTCTCTGGAGGCTGCGCTGTCCCGACGGGGAAGGCAGGCCGAGCTGGTCCAGTCGGTCCGGGGCGAAAGGGACGCGGCCGTGGCCTGCGCCTCGATTCTGGCGCGGGCCGGATTCCTCGACGGACTGGGAAAGCTGGGCGAGCAGTTCGGCACGACGTTCCCGAAAGGCGCGACCGCCGTCGTCGGGTCTGCTCGCGAATTTGTCCGACAGCACGGTGCGGAGAGCCTCGGCAAGGTCGCCAAGCTCCACTTTCGAACAACGCAAAAGGTATTAGGCCCGTGATGGATTGCGCCCGGCACAGGAGCAAACCGGATGAGATACGTAGGCATCGACCTCGCCTGGAAGATGAACCCCTGCCCCGATGAGAAGCGCTCGGCCGTGGCCTGCCTGGACGACGGCGCCCGGCTGGTCTTCTACAAGCAGTACTGCACCGACGAGGAGATCATCGAGGCACTCGACAAGCTCTCGAGCGGCGGCAGCGTCATAGGCGTGGATGCGCCGCTCATAGTGCCGCCCGACACCGAGGGGCGCCGGGTGTGCGAGGGGCTGTTGTCCGACATGCAGATACGCGTGATGCCCACCGACCCGAAGCGCTTCGAGCGGTGGTACGGCGGCTGCCGCGGCGTGGTGCTCCTGGAGAAACTGCAGGCCCGCGACCACGGCTATGTGACGGTGGACCGGCTGCCGTCCACGACGGGAAAGGCGGTCGTGGAGGTCTATCCCACCGGCTCCTGGAAGAGGCTCTTTGGCGACGTGCCGAAGTTCAAGGGGGTGCCGGTGGAGGAGAAGCGCCGGGCCCTTCTGCGGCTGAAGGACCTGCTGAAGTTCGGTATGCCGCCGCGCTACCCGGGCGTCAGGATGGATGCCCTGGACAAAACGAAAAATGACCTGGACGGCCTTTCGGGACCGGGCCTGGACGTGTTCGGCGACGCGTTGGACTCCGTCATGGCCGCCTACACCGTCATGCTCTGGGCCAGAGACCCCGGGCTGTGCGAGGTCGTGGGCGACCTGAAGGGCGGTTTCATCCTGATGCCCAGAAGCCCCCGCGCCCGATAGATTTATTATTGAATCGTTCCTATGTCCGGCCGTGGGCGAGGAAGAACTGACGGATGCTGACCGGAAACTCTTCGAGTTCATCCGGGCCGGCGACTTCGAGGCGAAGCCCTGGTCAACGCCGGATGCAGCAAAGGCGACCGGCCTTGAGGAGAAGCAGGTGTACGAGTCGCTCTCCAACCTTTCCAAGCACATGAAGGGCCGGATCTACATCTATTACAAGGACGGCGGCCTCAGGATACAGGCCGAGTAAGCCGTGTAAAGCTTATAATCCCACCGGCAAATCCCGCAATCACATGGACACGCTGGATTTCCTGCTCAAACTAGGCATCTCGATGGCCATCGGCGGCCTCATCGGGCTAGAGCGGGAGCAGCACAGCGACCACGAGCTCGTGATAGCGGGGGTCCGGACCTATCCTCTAATTGCACTGGCCGGATTCCTGTTTGCGTTCCTCGAGATGGACGGCCACATCCCCGCGGCGGTTCCGCTGGGGCTTGGCATTTTCGGCGCCGTTTCGATCGCCTATCTTTTCATCCGGCACTCGATGAAGCTCACCGGGTTCACCTCGCCGGTGGCAATCCTTGTCACGTTCATAATCGGCGTGCTGACCGGCTACGGGCACTATGTCGAGGCCGTGGCCGTGGGCGTCGCCGTGACGTTCGTCCTGCTGGCCAAGGGCCGGCTCCACGATTTCGCCTCGGCCGTGACGCAAGCGGAGATGATGGGCGCGCTCCAGTTCATGCTCATAGCGTTCATCCTGTATCCCCTGACGTTGAACATGGGACCGGTGGTGGTGGGCGGGGTCGATATCACCAAGGTGGTCAATTTCTCCTCGGTGATGCTTACCATCATCCTGGTGTCCATCATTTCGTTCATCTCGTTTCTGGCAATTCGCTACTTCGGCTCCACGAAGGGGCTGGCGTTCTCCGGCATACTGGGCGGGCTGGTCAATTCCGAGGCGGCGGCCGCCTCGCTTTCGAACGTTGTGGTCAAGAACCCGAATCTGGAGCGTCAGGCGCTGGCCGGGATACTGCTTGCCAACACCGGCATGCTTGCGCGAAATCTCGTGATCACTGGCTTTTCGGACACGACGTTCAAGGTCGCTATGGTGCTTCTTTTACCGGCGGCCCTGATGGGCGGCCTGAGCGTGGCCTTCTCGTACATGACCGAGAGCGCCGAAAAGAAGGAGAGGAAGCACTCGTTGAAAATCGAGTCGCCCTTCGGCATGAGGCCGGCGGTGATACTCGGCCTGCTCATCGCGTTCATCTCGCTTGTGGTCTACACGCTGGCCAACCAGGCCAACGGCCTGGCCGGCGACCTCTGGTGGGGCATCTACCTCACGGCCCTTCTCGGGTTCGTGTCCAGCGCGGCCGTGTCCTTCTCGGTCGGGACGCTGGCGTTCACCGGACAGATAAGCCCTCTCGTGGCCGGCGAGGTCGCGACCATCGCCTGCCTTTTAAGCACCGTGAACAAGCTGCTCATCATCCGGTCCAACTCCCGGGAACTCGCCTCGAGGTCGTGGAAGATCATAGCCATCATCGTGGTGGTCGGGACCGCGGCGTTCATCGCCGTGGACCTGTACCTGAGGATCTATCTGGGGTGGACTGCTTAGCATGAACGGCCACATGAGCGCAATATTATTTATCCCAATGTTGCTTTTACCGAATTAGACCCGGTGGGCGCGTGGCTTAGCTAGGATGGAGCGCCGGCCTCCTAAGCCGGTGGTCAGGGGTTCAAATCCCCTCGCGCCCGCCAACCCCCCGCCGTCAACGCCAGGGCTCCTGCGCTTCGCATCGTTGTTGACCCCGCAGTGTACGACCCCGCACTAAAGTGCGGGGCATCCCTTGCTCCTTGCCCCTTGCGCTTTCAGCCTTGCGCCGCCGTAGACGACCTTCGGTCGTCTCGGCCGAGAAGACCGGCCCGAGGCCGGTCTTCTACGGTGCGTCCTGGGCCTTGTGCCTTCTCACAGTCTCGTCTGGCAATTGGGGCAGATCTTCCAGCGGGGCTGGACGTCCTTGCCGCAGCTTGGGCATTTGGAGGGCTTGAGAGTCACGACGGGCCCTCCCGCCGGTGCCTCTGTCCGTCCGGTGTCCTCGACCTTTGGCAACGGCCCCGGCGCCGGGGCCACCGGGAGCTTGACGAGGGGCGGCCTGGCGACGGGCCTGGGGGCCGGCTTGGGCGGCTCGTCCCCGATGCTCAGGGAGGGCCCGAGCACCGGGCCGGTTCCCTTGGACGCCGGTGCCTCCTCTTCGACATCGATGGCCTTCGTCTTGCCGGTGGCAAAGGCCGACGCCTCTTCGAAGCGCTCCTTCGTACCGCGCGCTTCGTCCTCGGCCTCGGTGGCATTCTCTATGGCGTCGGCGAACTTGCCCGCCGAGAAGGCTTCCTCTGCCTTCTTCAAAAGTTCCTGCGGGTGCTCGACGTCGAGGGCCATCTCGTCCGACTCCGCTATCGCGGCGCGGGCGCCGGCAATGGAGTCCTTGGAGTTGCACTCCAGGCAAAGAAGCCCTTCCTCCTCGGTGGTCTTGCCGCAGCGCGGGCAGGTGAAGCGCTTCTTGGTCGGAGAGGCAGCCTCCGAGGCGGTGGCGTACATGGAATCGGTCTGCCCGGAGCGGTCGGCAGCGTACATGTCCTGCGACAGGACCGCCGGTGCGGCCGCCAGCGTTATCTGCTCCGCGGCGGTCGGGCCCTCGGCTCTCTGCCCGCCGGATGCCTCCTCGTCCTTCTCTTTCTGGATGGCGGCGGCGTCAAGCCTCCGTTTGACAACGAAGGCCGCCACGCCGACCACCACGAACAGTACGATGATTCCTGCCGCTATCATGGGCCAGTCGATACCGACCGGATCCACGACCCTGATGGAGGGCGAGTAATTGACGGTGTTGAACTTCTGGTCGCAGCTTACCACGACGATGATGAGCTTGTGGTTCCCGGCCGTCGAGGCCGACCAGAAAATGTCGGTCGTTCCGGTGCGGGCCATGTCGATGCGGTCGATGGAGCCTGAGGCCGCCGGGATGCCGCTCGCCTTGTCAACGTACAGCTGGAAACCGATGTTGGTGGCGTTCACCTTGCCGGTGTTCTTTATGGTGACCTTGAGCGAGGTGGTCTCGCCCGTCTTGGGGCTCTTGGGGGTTGCCACGACCTTGATGGCCACGAGGTTGGCCGCCGGCTCCTCCACGACCGAGATGTGGACGGCGCCCGTGACCTCCTTGCCGCTGATGTCGCTGCGGGCCCGGAGCTGGATGGTCAGGTTGCCCAGCACCGTGGGCGCGTACTGGACGTGGCTTCCGAAGCCCAGCAGCCGGCCGCTGCCCAGGTCGGTCCAGGTGTAGTTGAAAAGCGTCCCGTCCGGGTCGTAGTTGGAGTATCCCGACAACGTATAAGTGCGGTCCTTGAAAAGGCTGCTGCCCTCGGTCGGGAAATCGATGATGGCCACGAGCCCTATCTGGGATTCTATGTGCAGGTCGGTGACCCTGAGGATGCCGGCGCTGTCCATCCTGAACACTACCGGGACCTTCACCGGGGCCTCATCCGGCCCGGCGGTGGCGTTCAGGTGGGCCGCAAGCTGGGGGGTGATGTCCACCAGCGCGTTGTAGGTGTAGTTGATGGCCAGGTTGGCGAAGTGGAGCGTCCCGATGTACCGGTTGTGGATGGACAGCCGCACGGTCACGATCGGATTACCGTAGGTGTCCGGGACGGCGACGGCATTGTTCACGTAATTCTGGAAGGCCGTGACCACCGCCGGTCCGGTGATGGTGTCGCTGAACGGGCCCTGGTTGTTCTTCCAAACGTCCATGCGGTTGCCGTTGGTGACCACTATGTCGACGTATTCCTTCTTCACGAGCGGGCCGGCGGCGATGCATTTCGAGGACTGCCCGGCCGAGAACATCTTGAAAAGGTTGGAGTCCGGGTAGGCGCCGAACCCGTCGTTGATGATGAGGTAGACCTGGCCGTTGTTGCTGGTCCCCAGCGCCACGATGTCCGGCCATAGGTCGCCGTTGATGTCCCTTATGACCGAGGTCCGCAGGCTGTTGGTGCCGCTCTCGCAGGATATCTTGACGATTGAGCCGGGCTGGGTGTTGAACTCTCCCGGGCTGAAGCCCTGGTGGCCGCCCAAATTGACGCAGATGTAGATCTTGCCGTCGTTGCTGGCGCCCACGAGGTCGTAGTCCTGGTCCTGGTCGATGTCCACCGCGTCCACGGAGTTGAGGTCGCGTATCGCGCCCGTGACCACGGGGAAGGCGGTGTCGAAATCCCTGCCGCCGAGGCTGAATGCGACCCAGAACTGCTTGTTGGAGTTGGCGCCGACCAGGTCGGGGAAGGTGTCCAAGTTGATGTCCTCGACGTAGACGTCGTTCATCTGGCCGGAGCCGGCGGTGACGACCTTGAATGGGCCCGAGTTGGGCCCGCCGGAGGTGTCGAACTGCGCCCCACCGTCGTTGAAGAAGACATAGAATTTCCCGTTGAGATTGCCTCCGACGATGTCATTGATGCCGTCCCCGTCGATGTCCGCTATCGCCACGCTGGCCATGCGGCTGGTGACCAGGGCCTCTATCCTCGAGGCGCCGCCGAACAGGCCGGCCCCGCCCTGGTTGAGCAGGTAGTAGATGTTGCCGTCGGCGCAGGCGACCGCAAGGTCCTTGCCGGGGGCGTCGTCCAGGTCGCCGGCGGCGATCATGAGCATGTCCTTCTGGACGGACTCGACCTGGCAATCTATGAACGTGGCATTGTTGAACTTGCCATTTATGCTGCGCGAGACATAGACCTTTCCGTTGGCCCCGCACCCGATGAGGTCCGGCCACTCGTCGCCATTGATGTTGGCGGTGGTAACGTAGTTGAGCGTCTCCTTGGTGAAGGCCGTCTGGTTGGACGTGAAGGAGAGGCTGTCCTTGCTCCACACGGTCTGGTCCCCTACCGTCATCGAGTAGGCGAACTTGGTGGTCTGGGAGTTGTTCACGGTCAGCGAGACCTGGTTCACGGTGCTCTTGGGCAGGCGGATGTCCAGGCTCCTCGCGAGCCCGGCCGAATCCCAGCGCAGGTCCGCCTCGGTTGTGTTGGCGGCCAAGTTCTGCTGGAAGCCCATGAAACCGGGGAACTCCCAGTCCGGGGTCCCGTCCCCGAGGAAGTCGACCGAGGGATTCTGGGGCCAGTGCAGGGTCTGGTAATCCTGCCCCGGGTCCCTCACGTGGGGCTCCCCCTGGACCCTCATGGTGGCCGTAAGCAGCTCCGAGTTGCGGGGCACGGAGAAGTTGTAGGTCCACTGGCCGCCGGTCGAGAGAACGGATTCAATAATGACCACGTCGTTCCCGCCGTCCCACTTGTTGTTCGTGACCCAGCCTCCGGCCAGGGGAAGCAACAAGAGCGCGCCCACCAGGACCACCATCGCGAGAGAATTGAAGGCTTTCATCCGCTCACACCTCAGCATGACCTCTCTAAGCCTAAAAACAGGCCTTCTCATATATATATTTCGGTTTGTACGTAAGCCTTCATTTATTAGGTGAACGATATCCGCCCGTCCAGGGCTGGTCTGCAATGATAGGCATCATCGGGGGTTCCGGGCTCTACGAATTCATCGCCGACATAACCGGCAAGAGGACGGACATGATGCACACCCCCCACGGGGTCATCGATTACACGACCGGGACCTGGATGGGCCAGGAGATAATGTTCATCCCGCGCCACGGCCCCGGCCACGACTTCCCGCCCCACCGGGCCAGGTTCAAGGCCAACATCTGGACATTGCGCGAGCTGGGCGTCAAGCGCCTGGTGGGCACCTGCGCCGTGGGCACGCTCAACCCGAAGATACCGCCGGGAAGGATAACGGTCCCGGACCAGCTGCTCGACCTCACCAAGGAGACGAGGTCGTTCTACAACGGGCGGCGCGAGGGCGTGAAGCACGTCGACATGACGGAGCCGTTCTGCCCGGCGATGCGCGCTGTCGTCCGTGAGGTCTCCACCGAGACCGGGATGGCCGTCCAGGTGGGCGGCACCTACGCCTGCTTCTCCGGCCCCACTTTCGAGACAGCGGCCGAGATAAGGATGGTCAAGGTCCTGGGCGGGGACCTGGTCGGGATGACATTGGCGCCCGAGGCGAAGCTCTCCCGGGAAGCGGGCATATGCTATCTTCCGGTGTGCATGCCGGTGAACTGGGCCGCCGGCCTGACCAACGAACTGCTCACCCACCGCCAGACGCTGGAGCAGGTGGGCCTCATGAAGAACGAGCTCATCAACATCATCCGCTGGTCGATTGGCAAGTTTCCGGCCGAGCGCGACTGCCCGTGCTCCAAGGAATACTAGGTGACAGGATGCTTTACTTCGGCCCGGCGGGCGTCCCTCCCTCCGTCAGGTCCACCGAAGAGGGAATCCGGCTGGTCTCCTCCCTGGGTCTCAACGCGCTCGAGGTGGAGTTCGTCCGCGGGGTTCGGATGAAGCCAGAGGAGGCGCGCCGGGTGGGCAAAACCGCCGCGGAGCTGGGCGTGCGGCTCTCGGCCCACGCGCCCTACTACATCAACCTCAACTCGCGCGACAGGGAGATAATCAAGCGGAGCAAGGAGCACATCCTGCTCACGATGCGGATGGCCCACGAGCTGGGGGCCAAAATCATCGTCGTGCATGCCGGGTTCTACTCCGAAATGCCATCGGATTCAGCCACCGAGATCATCGCGCAGGGCGTCGCCGAGGTGCGGGAAAAGGCCGATAACGAGGGGTGCTCCGACGTGATGCTCGGCCTGGAGACCATGGGCAGGAAGGCCAGCTGGGGCACCTTCCGCGAGATGCGGCGGGTGTGCTCGCGGGTGAAGAACGTGCAGCCGGTGGTGGACTTTGCCCATCTCCACGCCCGGGGCCACGGGAGCATCAAGACAGCGGCTGACTTCGAAAAGATACTTGCAGAGTTCGAGCGGTTCAAATCGCCGTTCCTGCACGCCCATTTCACCGGCATCGAGTGGGGGCCCAGCGGCGAAAAGCGCCACCTGGAGGTCTCGGCGGCCTCGCCCGACTTCCGCCTGCTTGCGCCCCTTTTGCCGGCCAGGAAGTACGATATCGCCCTTGTCTGCGAAAGCCCGCTCCTGGAGAAGGACGCGCTGCTGATGAAAAGGATTGCCGAGACGGGTGAGCCGGAGAGCCGGGGAGCCGGAACCGCAGGCGAGCGAAGCTCGCCTAGGCCGAGAGGACCGAAGGTCCTCACGGAGCCGGGGGGGGGTGAGCTGGAAAGCCGGTGAGACGATCCGTCACCGGTTCCCCGGCTTACCGGTTCACCGGCTTTCCTCTCCGGCTCACCGGCTCGCCGGTTCCCCGGCTTGCCGGCTCACCCGCTTTCTCCGCCCGCACTATGTCGAGTTCGAGAGATAAAGATTATATTCGATTAGCAACCTTCTCCATCGCGTCTCTACCTAGGAATGGAGGAGAACCGGTGCCAGCCGAGGACAAAAAGGACCCCAAGAAGAAGGAGCCCACGGCGGAGCCGGACGAGCTGGGACGGTTCCGCTCGCTCTTCGAGAAGATGCTGGAGGGCAGCGCCACGCCCTCGACAAAGGACCTGGAGGCGGTCCAGACCTATTTCATAGAAAAGCAGAAGAAGGCGCCCTCCGAGAGGCACCCCGAGCCCCTGCCGGCGCCGGCAGCGCCGGGCAAGGCGCTCCCGGAGCCCCCGCCGTTGCCGGGAAAGGCGACGCCGGAGGCGCTCGCGGGCGGCCGGAAGCTGGACCGGGACGCCCAGCTGATAGTCGATTTGGAGCTCAAGCTCCGCAAGAGGGAGCAGGAGATCGCCGCCCGCGACGCCCAGCAGGCCGCCCGCGAGAAGGAACTGCGCGAGGCAGAGGTGATGCTCGAGGAGAAAAGCGAAGTGAACGCGCAGAAGCTTGAGCTCGAGTACAAGAAACTCGACGACAAGAGCCTGCGGGAGTGGAAGGAATGGCTGGGCGCCCGCTCGAAGGATGCCGTCCTGGAGATGTCCCGCGCCCGGGCTGAGCGGATGGAGCTGGAGGACACGGCCCGCCGTGTGGAGCGCCGCTCCACGGAGATCGCCGCCCGCGAGAAGCAGCTCGATGAGAGCTGGAAATCCGTCCGGGCCGAGCGGGCTCTCTTCGAGGGAAGGCTGGTGGATGTCCAGAAGGCCGAACGCACGCTTTCCGACGAGCGAAGAGAGGTCGACGAGCTCAAGAAGGAGCTCGAACGGGAGGCAGAAAAAAGCCTGGCCGCCGACAACCGCATCGAGGAGATCCGCAAGAGGCTGGCCGCGGAGGCGACCGGCATCAAGGAGCGCGACAAGGAGCTCACCCAGCGGGCCACCGACCTTGCCCAGGCCATCCGGAAGCTGCGCGCCGACCGCGACGCCTCCGACGAGGACCGCAAGGCGCTCGATGAGAAGCTCCGGCAGGTCGCCGAGAAGGAGGCGGAGCTTGCCGCCCGCGAGCGCGATATCCTCCCTCTGATGGACGAGGCCTCGCGCTGGAAGTCCGACCGGGACGGCACGGAGAGGGAGCTCAACGAGTGGCAGCGGACGCTGGAGGCAAAGGACCACCAGCTCAAATCGCGCGAAGAGGAGCTGGGCTGGCACAAGGCCAAGCTCATACTCGACGAGGAGAGGGTGAGGAACCAGGAGGAGGAGACCGGCGAGAAGGCCCGCAAGGTGGAAGAGATGGCCAGGCAGGCGCGGGCGCTGGAGGATGACGTCCGGCGGCGGCTGGGAGAGGGGGAGGCCCGGCAGAAGGATCTGGAGGAGCGGTCGGCCGCCCTCGAGGTCCGCGCGGCCGAGCTCGACGCCCGGGACGCCGACCTCGGCGCCTGGAACAAGGAACTGGACGAGATGCAGAACGGCTTCGAGGTCGAGGCGACCCGCCAGACCTCCCGCCACGAGGAGCTGGAACGCCGGGCCGGAGAGCTCGAGGACCGGGCCAGATCCCTCGAGAAGGAGGGGGCGGCCCAGTCGGAATCGAAGACCAAGCTGCAGGTCATAATCTCCAAGACCAAGGAGAAGGAGCAGGCCCTGGCAAGGCGCGAAGAGGTGCAGGCCGCCAGGGAGAGGGAGTTCTCGGTCAACGTCTCGGCGCGCGAGACACTCTTCGGCGAGCGCGAGGCGTTGCTCGCCCGGAAAGAGGCGGAGATCAAGGTCCGCGACGACGCCTTCGACCGCCAGGCGGGAGAGCTGGATGCCCGGGAGCGGAAGCTGGATTCACGTGAGGCGGATCTCAAGGGGTTCCAATCGGACCTGGAGACCCTCCAGGAGGGGCAGGAGAAAGAGGCGGCCGGGCTGGACCGGAGGAAGGCGGAGCTCGACGCCCGGGGCACCGAGCTTGACGGGAAGGCGGCGGCGCTGGGCGCCGAGGAACAGAGGCTTCTGGAGGAACGGACCCGGCTGGGCGAGGCGCTGGCGGACATCAAGAGACAGAGGGAGGCCGAAACGGCGCGCGAGGCCGCGCTGGCCGAGCGCGAGCAGGCGCTGGTTGGGGCGGTGGAGGAGAGGGAGAACCTTTTCAAGTCGAAGGAGGAGGACCTCGCCGGCCGCGACGCCGGCCTGGAGGCCCGGGACGTGGAGCTCCGGGCGTTCGAGTCCGACCTGCAGACGCTGCAAAACGACCTGATCGAAAGAACCCGCTCATTGGACACCCGCAAATCGGAGCTCGAGGCGCTGTCACGGGGCGTCAAGGAGAGGGATGACTCGCTGGCGGAGGCCTCGACGGCGCAGGAGCACCAGAAGTCCAAGCTCGAGGCGCTCACGGCGAAGCTGCGCGAGCGCGAGGAGCTCCTGATGAAGCAGGAGGGGGAGCTTGTGAATAAAGAGGAGCTCGCCCGATCCCGCGAGAAGGAGGTCGCCGCCGGCGAGGGGGCCTTCGCCAAGGTGATGGAGGACCGCGAGGCCGAGTTCGCCAAGAAAGAGGCGAACCTGGCGGAGCGGGGCGCCGAGCTGGATACGTTCCAATCCGACCTGATGACGCTCCAGGACAGCCTGGTCGAGAGGACGAACGAACAGGAGGTTCAGGCCAAGGGCCTGAGAGAGAAGGGCCGGGCCATCGCCGGAGAGGCGGAAAAGCAGGAGGCGGCGAGGGCCAAGCTTTCCGAGGCGGTCACGAAGCTCAAGGATCGCGAGGAAAGGACGCTTTCAACCGAATCGGACCTGAAGGCCAGGGAGGAGTCGCTTTCCGCCGCGGAGGCCGAGCTGGAGCAGGCCGTAGCGGCGCGGTCGAGGGCCGTCGAGGAGAGGGAGACCCTCCTGGCCGGCAGGGAGCAGGCCCTTGCCGGGCGCGAATCCTCGTTCAAGCAGAGGGAGGTATCGGCCGCCGCTGTCGAAACCGGCCTGCGCGAGCGCGAGGAGCTGCTCTCCGTCCGGGAGAAGGAGGTCGCCGGGTCCGAACTCGCCTTCGCCCGGAGAGAGGCCGGGCTCAAGGCCCGGGAGGATTCGCTGGCGGCCGCAGCCGGCGAGGCGGAAGCGCGGCTTGCCGAACGGGGGCAGGCGCTCTCGGCGCGAGAGGCGGAGCTGGGCGAGACGGAGGCGGCCGTCCAGGCGCGCAAGCAGGCGCTCGATACGCGCGATGAGGAGCTTGGAGCGAAAGAGGCATCGATTACGAAGGACGCAGCCGAACGCGATGCCGCGCTGGCCGCCCGGGCCGGGGAGCTCGAGGCGCTCTCCGACAAGCTGAGGGCGCAGGAGAAGGACCTTGCGACGATGCAATCCGACATCGAGGAGCTCCAGACCGGCCTGGACGGAAGGACGGCCGAGCTGGATGCCCGCTCCGTGGAGCTGGACTCGAAAATGAGAACGGCCGAGCTTGGGACGGCCGAGCTCGAGCAGCGCACCCTGGAGCTAGACGGGGAATCAGCAAAACACAAGGAAATGGGGGACAAGCTCAGGGCCCTTGCGGCAAAGATCAAGGAGCGGGAGGGGGCGCTGGAATCGGGCGAGGCCGCGCTGAAGGCGGCGGCGCAGGAGCTCGAGTCCGGCCGGGATGCCCTCTCTGCGCGCGAGGCCGGGTTGGCGATGGCCTCACGGGCCCTCTCCGAGCGGGAGGCGGATATGTCGAAGCTCTCGGATGCCCTCGGGCTCAAGGATGCCGAGCTGACGGCAGCGGCCGAGCGGCACGAATCGAGGGGGCGCGAGGTCCAGAGCGCCTTCGAGGGCCTCAAGGCCAGCGAGCAGGAGCTGGGGGAGCTTGCCCGCTCGCTCAAGGAGCGCGAGGAAGGGCTCCGCGGAAGGCAGCTTCTGGCGTCGGCGGCCGACGGGGACCTCAAGGAAAGGGAGGGCCGGCTGGACGCGCTCGGGGAGACCCTGCGGGCGAGAGCAGCCCGGGCGGAGACGGCCGAGGGCGCCCTGGCTGCCCGGGAGGCCGAGGCCGCAAAGCGCGAGGAGGCCCTGCGCCCGGCGGAGGCCCGGCTGGCGAAGGGCGAGGAGGACCTGCGGGCGGCCAGGAAGGAACTCTCGGAGCTCCAGGCCGGCCTGGAGGCCGAGACGCTGGAGCTGGAGGAGCGCCGCGAGAAGGTGGAGGCGGAGTCGGCGGCTCTGGCCTCTCGCCGGGCCGAGCTGGATGCTGCAGGGGCAAAAGTGGAGGCGGCCGCCCGCGGGCTTGAAGCCGGCCGCGCCGAGGTGGATTCCCACCGCGCCGGGCTGGACAGCCGCCTGCGCGAGATAGAGGAGAAGGCCCGGTCGCTGGAGGCCGAGACGGCCCAGTTCGCCGACAAGAGGGAAAGGCTGGCAGCGGCGGTCCAGAAGTTCAAGGAGAGGGATGACGCCATCCAAAGGCGAGAGGCCGATCTGAAGGTCCGCGAGGAGGCGACGGGGAGAACGGTGGTCGAGCGCGAGAACGCCGCCCGCCAGGAGAGCGAGCGGCTGTCCGGTCTCGATGCGGACCTTCGGCGCCGGGAGGAGTCCACCTTCCGCTCGTTGCAGGAGGGCCAGCTGGCGCTCAAGGCGAAGGAGGAGGAGCTGGCCCGGCTGGAGACCGACGTGAAGACCCGCGAGGCCGAGGTCCGGAAGGCCCTGATGGAGCGCGAAGGGACCATCCGCGACAAGGAATCGGAGCTCGCCAGGCTGGAGGCGGGGCTCCTCGAGAGGGAGCAGAACGCCGGCCGGTCGGTCGCCGAGCGCGAGGAGGCATTGCGGCGCAAGGACGAGGAGCTCACCGCTCGCGAGACCGCGCTGGCCAGGACCCAGGAGGAGTTCCGGGGCCGGGCCTCCGCGCTGGAGCGGGCCGAGGGCGGGCTCGATGCCCGGGCCTCCGAGCTCGAGCGGGCCGAATCCGCCCTCCGGTCCCGCGAGGCCGATCTCTCCGAGCGCGCCGAGGAGAACGCCCGGACCGCCGGGGAGCTCCAGGTGCTCGGCGCGCGGCTCCGGGAGAAAGAGGAATCCTCCAGGGCCCAGCAGGTCGAGCTGGACAACGTCGCCCAGGGGCTCGAGCTGGAATCCGAGGAGCTGGCCGGGCGCCAGGCCATGCTTGAAAAAGACCTGAAGGCGCTGGAGAGCGACCGGTCCCTGCTCAAGGACGAGGAGGGCCGGCAACGGGCCAGGGCCGACGAGCTCCGGGAGCTTGCAGAGGAGCTGCGCGTCAAGGAGGAGGCGCTCGCTGTCCAGACAGCCGTGCTCGCCGAGAAGGTGGGGCGGCTGGCCGAAGAAGAGGAAGAGGTCGAGGAACAAGAGGGCGCCGCGAGCAAGGCGCTCCTCGAGGCCGAGGGAAAGCTCGTCGCCCAGTCCGGGGAACTGACCGCGCTCCGCGCGGAGGTCACCAGACTCGCCTCCGAGCGCGACGAGGCCCAGCGCGCCGCCGAATCCGCTTCGGGCGAGCTGAGGTCCGAAAGGGAGCGGGCGCAGGATCTGGGGAAGACGGCCGCCGACCTGGAGCAGGAGGCCAAGCGCCTCGGGGAGCTGGAGGCCCGCCTGAAGATCAAGGAGGACAAGCAGAACTCCGACCTTCTGGCGGAGACGGAATGGATAACCCGCGAGCGCGAGGAGATAATCAAGCAGAAGAACGAGCTGGAAACGCGCGCCGGCGAGGTCAAGGCGGAAAAGGCGGCGCTGGTCGAACGGGCCCGGAAGTTCAAGGAGGCCGAGGATAAAAAGAAGGCGGCGCCGGCGCCGGACCTGGCGGAGCTGAAGGCCCAAAGGTCGCGCCTGGTGGAGCTGGAGCAGGCCCTGGCGGCCAAGGAGGCGCTCGCCGGAAGGGCCGGCGAGTACCAGCAACGGATCGCCGTGCTCGAGGGGGAGCTCGCCCGCAAGGGCGAGGAGGCCGGGGCCGCCCGGGGAGCGCAGGCGCTCTCGGAGCAGCTCGAGTCCATGGTGGAGGCCGCCAACGCGCGCATAGCCGCGCTGGAATCGTCTCTGCGCGAGAGGGAGGCGCAGTCGCTGCGCGCCCGGGACGAGAAGGACCTGGCCGAGGTCAAAGCGGAATCGGCCGGCCTGAAGCTCGCCGAGCTGGAGAACGCCCTTGCCGCTGCCCGCATGGAGCTGGAGGAGGCCCGCGCTGCCATCCGCCCGCCCCGGACGGAAGGGCGGCCAGCGGAGGCGCCCGGAACGCCCGAGGCGCCGCCGGCGGCTGCCGATCCAGGCCTTTCCGCCAAGGTCGCCGCGCTCGAGAGGCAGCTGGCCGAACGGGACGAGATGGAGGCCGCGTTCCGCGAGGAGCTGGCCTCCCGCGACGACGAGCTGGACCGGGTCCGCTCCGAGGTCTCGGAGCTGCGCCGGGCGGCCAGCGAGAGCCCCCCGGAGCAGCCCCTCGCACCTCCGAGGGCCATGCTCGATGCCGAGAAGAGCGAGCTGGACGAGGAGAGGACGCGGCTTTCGCGGGAGCGAA
>Ga0315291_10005246_pt1 | contig 16270 bp, 8 predicted proteins | sample YL17G12_20_MG_FD_203070 | JGI IMG/M metagenome (GOLD analysis project Ga0315291, IMG submission 203070) | Sediment microbial communities from Yellowstone Lake, YNP, Wyoming, USA - YL17G12_20 | ecosystem: Environmental > Aquatic > Freshwater > Lake > Sediment | place: USA: Wyoming | collected...
TTCCTGATGTACCATCCGTACCACTAGTTCCTGAAGTACCGTCTGTTCCACTAGTTCCTGAAGAACCTGAGCTTCCACTAGTTCCTGAAGAACCTGAGCTTCCACTAGTTCCTGATGAACCACTTTCTCCACTTGTTCCTGAAGAACCTGAGCTACCACTAGTTCCTGATGAACCACTAGTTCCTGAAGAACCTGAGCTTCCGCTAGTTCCTCCTGTAAATTCTATAATTGCTAATCCTGTACCTCCACTTGTCACAGTACCTCCTGAAACAGTTAGTCCTGTAACTGAAGTTACTGTTGTAACACCATCAGATACTGATAATGATCCACCACCTGCTGCACCTGTTGTAAAAACTCTCCATCTTGCATTTACTCTTAAAACACCATTAACACCTTCAATTGTGGAACCTGTCCACGCATTTACAAAATTTTGACCTGCAACTGTTCCGTCTGTACAAATATAATTGTCACCAGAAGGAGTCAAAGCACCTGAAATCTCGGCAGCGTTCCAAAGTGTTGCGTAGTTATCAATTTGTAATTGATAAGTTGTATCTGCCGTAATAACATATACTAGCATACCTAATCTACGTCTACCTGTTGAGATCTCGTCACTATTGACGTAAACCTGACTAGGAACCGAAAAAGGCTCATTATAAGCAAATTCAATTGGAATTGTATTTGCGGAATTTGTTACTGATCCTCCCGGTCCTATTGGATCATAAATTAAATCTTGATGTGAATAAACTTCCATATATCCTCCAATGGATAATACTGAGAAGTTTGTGCCTTGTGGATTATCAAGTGCAACCGAGTCGGGTCCGTTTAATAACGTTCCTGAAATTGGATTTTTGTACTGAAAACTCATGTGTTTTTTATTTTTTTTATATTAGGGTGTTACCTTTAAAGTAAATATCGGAAACTGATGCGTTTATTCTAAAATCTGTATTAGTATTTGAAGTATAAACTCTGTAAGTACCTGCAGGTATTGTACCTCCAGTGTATTCTACAGTCAGATTATAATATGCTGCTGTCATATTTCTTGCAGTAAGCGCATTTGGATTACCCGCAATGTTTGTAGAAATTTGACTAATTTTTTGTCCGTTTGTTGCTCCTGTTGAAACTATCCATGTATACCATGCATTTCCAGCGGTTCCGCCAGAAACTTTAGTTGTTTGGAATAGATAAGCATTGATTGGATTACCAAAGGCATCATTACCTCCCGAAGTTGTAGAAACTGGTCCCGTCAAGATAGAAGGTGCTGTTACTCCCCATCCTGAGAACGATAGATATGCGTTGAATTGACTATCGAATGTTGCAGGGTTTGCTGTGGTTGGAGTATTAATCCAGAATCCTCTCCATGAAGATCCTTGTGATAGCATCCATCCGTTGAACTGTGCATTTACTGCTTGAGGTTCAATTAAAAGATAACCTATTAATGGTGCTGGTGTTGGAGTTGGAGTTGGTGTCTCTGTCGGTGTTATTGTTGCAGTAGGTGTTGGTGACTGACTAGGAGTCATTGTTTGAGTTATTGTTGGTGTTTGAGTTATTGTTGGTGTTTGAGTTAGAGTAGGTGTCAATGTTGGTGTTGGAGTCTCAGTTTGACTTGGAGTCATTGTTTGAGTCTGAGTAGGTGTCTCTGTTGGAGTTGCGGTTTCAGTTGCAGTTAATGTTGTTGTAGTTGTTGGAGTTGGTGTTTCAGTTGCAGTCGCAGTTAATGTTGTTGTAGTTGTAGGAGTTTGTGTTTGAGTTTGTGTTTGAGTTGGAGTTGAAGTTTCTGTTGCTGTTAATGTTGTTGTAGTTGTTGGAGTTTGTGTTTGAGTTTGTGTTTGTGTAGGAGTCGGAGTTTCAGTTGCAGTGGCAGTTAAAGTTGTTGTAGTTGTTGGAGTTTGTGTTTGAGTTTGTGTTTGTGTTGGTGTTTGTGTAGGTGTCGGAGTTTCAGTTGCTGTTGCAGTTAATGTTGTTGTTGTACTTGGTGTAGGACTTTGTGTTTGAGTTGGCGTTTGTGTTTGGCTCGCTGTTAATGTTGTTGTTGTACTTGGTGTAGGACTTTGTGTTTGAGTTGGCGTTTGTGTTTGGCTCGCTGTTAATGTTGTTGTAGTTGTAGGAGTTTGAGTTTGTGTTGGTGTCTGAGTTGGTGTCTCAGTAGGAGTAGCTGTTAAAGTAGTAGTTGTTGTTGGTGTCTGAGTCTGAGTTTGAGTTGGTGTTTCAGTTGGAGTCGCAGTCGCAGTCGCAGTTAATGTTGTTGTAGTTGTTGGAGTTTGTGTTTGAGTTGCGGTTTGTGTTTGAGTTGGTGTTGCTGAAGTCGGAGGTGTTCCTGTTGGTGTGTTTGAAGGTGTATTAGTTGGAGTCGTAGTTTGTGTTGGAGTTGCAGTTTGCGTTTGTGTTTGTGTCGGAGTAGCGGTTGCGGTTGCTGAAATTGAAGGTGTGTTAGTCGGTGTTGCTGAAGGAGTCTCAGTCATTGTTGGAGTTAATCCAAAGCTTGCTGTTGGTGTAGGTGTAGGTGTTTGAGACGCAGTTGGTGTTAAAGTACATTCAAACTCAACAACAATACCATTAAACATATCATATCTCGTAACAGCAGAGTATAATATATTAGCAGGTATTATCGAATCTAAGTAGATATCAAATGGTCCTAATGCGTTTGAGTTTGAGGCTAAACGAATGATGTAATTTGTACATCCTGAGACAGTAAGCTGTTGTTCAATTATATTGTCACAACCAGGTGCAGTATTAACAACGAATATAGAGTAGAGGGAGAGGGCCATTCAAGATTTTTTTAATAAATACCTTTTTTTACCGATTTATTTTACGATACTTCAAAAAATTTATGTTGTTATCAAATTATAGTTACATGTTGGGTCTGTAACCGCTAATGTTGTTACACAACTTGCCTCAACAATCGCTAATCCTCCAACGTCGCAACTTGATGTTTGGATGGTAATATCCGTAACGCAAGAACCTTCTTGTATTGTTATTAAGAAAGAACATCCAAATCTACATTCTAATAATTCAATTTTTTCACAACCATTAGCATCAACCATTTTAAGTAAAATGGCAGGAGCGGTTGCAAAAGTTGAAGATAATGTAGCACCTGTTGCAGGAGGTATCGTATTACCTGAAGTAATAGTATAGATTAATGTCTCGTAATTACCGTAATAATCAGAGACATAAACATTAATGGGATATGTTCCCCCCGTAACTGCTGAAATTTCTATTCTTGTCATGTCAAGCACATAATATCGTATACTATAATTAGTTCGATAATTACTTCTTGACCATTAAGTGATGTTTCACTTCTATCTGTTTCTATGGTTATTTCATTTGTTAACTGATTTACAGTTACATTTCCTATTCCATAGATACTTTCTAACATAGATTCTATTGTAGAATACCACAAACTATCGGATGGTGGCTGAATTAAACTTGTTCCTGTGAAAAATAATTCTTCTAAAACAATTCCAATTGGTTGAACTTGTACTTTCGCATAAAATTCTGTAGTAACAAGATCACAATTTGTATTTCCTGTGGTTAAATCATCAAATCCTTCATTCAACATTTGTAAAATTCCTCTCTTTGTTGGAGACACTAAATTAAATTGTTCAGCCCCCATTACATAAGATTGATATGACACATATGTTTTATCACAGTCAATAATTGTTGTTCTTGTTTGAGAACATCCGCTTGAATCTAAAACAGTTAAAGAGTAAGTACCGGCAGTTAAACCCGTAACTTTGATTTGTTGTGGGTTTGAATCAACATTATCTGACCAATCATATGTAAATGGAGGAATTCCATCAGATATAAATGCGGTTATTGTTCCTTCAGATCCTTGTCCACACGAAGTTGAGTATAAATTGTAAATTAATGGTGTGCTTGGTGTTATGGTAACTTGTTGTGTTTGAGTACATCCTGAGGCGTCGGTAACAGATATCGTATGCTGACCTGCGCTTACGTTAGAAAACGTGACCGCACTTGCAGTTGTATCAATTACATTTTGAATTCCGTCTAAAGAATAATCAAATGGTGAAGTTCCACCAACTGATTTTTCAACAACAATGGTTCCATTATTAGCCGCACATGTTGTTCCTGTTGTTGATGCTGTTATTGTAAAACTATTTTGTGAAAGTATTGCACTTTCACTTAAAAAGTAACATCCTGAGGAGTCTTCTAATATCACAGTATACGTTCCACCTGTTAATTCAGAGAAGGTATATGAAGCAGCATTTGAAGTTATTGAATATGTTGATGCGTCAGGGTATATTAAAGTATACGTAAATGGTGATGTACCTCCCAAGGCGGTCACCAATATCGATCCGTCAGCATTACTACAGAAAGAAGGATTGACCTCCAAAATGATGTCTGAAATCCCATTTTCTGTGGCAACATCAACACCCGTAGTAAATTTACAGAGAGCTGCATCCGTCACAGAGAAATTATAAGATCCGGCAGGTATTCCATTCAAAGTAAAACTTTGAGAATAGCTAACATCTATCGCACCTGTTGAGGCAGAATAATAGTATGGACCAGTTCCTCCTGTGATTGTCATTGTCAAGACTCCGTCCGTATTTAAACAAGTCGGAATAGTGTCAATTGTAAATGCACCTAACCCAACAGGGTCTATTTGACCAATCGTTTGTTCTTTTATGGTAAAACATCCTGTTGCATCAGTTACTTTAACCGAATATGTTCCGGCAGTTAGACCTGATAACGTACTACCTGTAGATCCGTCATTCCATTGATACGTAAATGGTTGAACACCAGTCTGTCCAGTAACAATAATTTTTCCTGAGGCTTGTCCACATTGGGTATCATCGACAGGATAAAATCCAAAATCAACCACAACTGAATTGTTTACTATAAAAGTAGAACTTTTTCCTGTACACCCACCATAGTCAACGCTAGTCACAAAATAGGTACCAGCAGAAAGATTTTGGAAGGTAAACAAACCTAAACCTGTCAAACCAGATTGTAATAATTCATTGTTTGATGCATACAAATAATATCCTGTCTCACTAAAATCACTACTTGCATCTGCAGTAACACTACCACTATCAGTATTACAAGTTGTTGCAGATACATCAATAATACTCGTACAATTACCTGAAGATACTGGAACGTTAACGTCATATTCTAAGTTAGTTGGTACCGTTGAGTCATTAACTCTAAAAGAGTAGGTTGCAGCAGAGAGTCCACTAACAAAAGAATAAGTTTCATATGTAGTTGTTGGATTAAGTGGATCAAAGTCATAAATCAAAACCGCTGTCTGATTTATTGGCGGATCCCACGCAATGGTATATGGTGGAGTTCCACCAGAAAATCCAACTTGGATTGCTCCAGATCCATTGTTCTGACAGTCTCCTGTTAAATTAATGTTATAATTAAATGATGCCACTATCGCAACTTATACTAATGTTTATCCCCACATTTAAGCTCAGGGTACTATTCAAATTCTTTGGTACACAATCCATATTCGTTACATTCAATATATTACCGTTAACGAAGTAATTCAACCCATAATCATATAGATTATCCAAATACTCCCCAACAGCATTCTTCCACATACGTCTTGATGGCACATCATTTAGACCATTACCAGTATAGAATGGTTCATAAATTAAATACTCGTCACCTATTTTCATTTCAACAACCCATTGTGTTTGTAATGTACTTGTAATACAATCATTTAATGTAAGTCCACTTTCACTTAAGAAATTTTGTAATCTATTAGAAAGAATTCCATTAAAGTTGGAAACCGTTGAGTCACCATTTAACCAAGGGAACACCGCAAATTCAACAAATTCTGTTGAACAATCATAATTGAATACATTTCCGATAATATAACATGCATCTGCAGGTACAGGTACAAACTGACAACCTCTTTGTCTTCTGTAAACAAACTTTTGTTTTTGAAAAATAGAATTTTCAAACCTTGTACCTGAATTCCATATTGTTGTAGCCGGAATCATTTGTTCTACTAACTTCATCCAATAAGGCCCAAGTCCTTCCACATAGTCAATTAACTTTTGGTAAGTGTATTCGTTGTTTGGTATACCAATTGTTTGTTCTTGTTCGAGATATTTCCAAAATATCGATGAAAGAGTTGGATATCCTCCGGTATGTCCGTCTGTGATATACATTCTATTTCTAACATTAATTGTGTTTTGCCAAAATGTTTGAGCAAATTCAAAGAAAGTTTTTTTCTTTGGTTCTGGATTAATAAATGTCCAATCTACTCCTCCTATCGTTGGGTATGGGCTAGTCATTCCTGTTTCAGGTATTGGGTAGTCATAACTTCTTGATTGATACCAAACATCGTATGTTAATCCTTGACCAGGATTAAGAAACAAATCCACGTTTTTAACGTTCAATACTAATTTTTCACTATCTAAATAATAATACGATTCATATCCAGCGTCTGTGGCAATTCTTAGATCCTCGTCATTGGAAACCCAAGATTTTTTATTATCTATTGTTTTTTGTAATTTGAATCCCTCAGTCATATATGGAAAGTCTCTAAATCTTTCGAGATAAATTTGGCCGTATGTGAAAGGTTCTAAATTTGTTTGAACATCAGGGTTAGATCCTGTAAAAGTCGCAATATTAACAGGTAATGCAGGACTTCTATGCTGTGGCGTTTGTTGATACCATCCAGCACCTTTTTGGAAAAAGAAGTCTTCAGTTGGTATTGGAGCCTTTGGATATCCTTCAATATCAACAGGATAATCCGCCTCTTCTAAAGTAACGTTTTCGTAAAATGTTGTCGATGTAAATCCTGTAAAAGTTTGACCTTGTATTCTATAAACATTTGTTGGAGATAATCCCGGTACATCATCTGCATAAGTTCCACCAGAGATTTTAGCAAATTGAGTTGTGAACTGCTCCATATTAATCTTTTGATCCGCAAGATAGATATTCTCATTAAACTCAATAACTGAATCAGGAGCTCCAACCAATCTTAACAAAAACTCAACGGATCTTCTTGTACCCTTTGATCTGAAAAGATAACCTGCATTCAATATTAAATTTCTATAATATTGATAATTTAATTCAGTTGGCGTCAGTCCTCTAGCGTATCCAGGAAACGTAGGTGCGTTCGTATCACCAAAAATTGAATCCAAAAAGTTTTCATTTGTAATTGGTGATATGTTTGGTTCCCACCCTAATGTATCGGCTAAATTCTTTAACAATAATGAGGGAATATCATTATTACCTATATTATAATTTACAGATGTCATGTTTGCCATACCATCAATAAACTTCTTTATCTCATCGAAACTTCTACCATAAATTTGTAATATCTTCTCAACTTTTCTATCTCTCGTATCAAATTCTTTAAACGACTCTTGGGTTAAAAATCTTGATAATAAATCTGTTTTGTATATGTCAAAATCAATGGCAATCTTATTAATTTGTTCAAGATATAAGTCGAATGACGGAGTTCTGATATCCAAATTCCAAGGACCATCTAAAGGCCATGTGGCAGTACTTATACTCGTAGTGAATTGACCATTTTCAGTTTCAGAAGGTATTTGGAAAACGGCAGTATATGGTGGTTCAACCAACCTATTCAATAAAAATTTCTCAACCTCATCAAACACTTCTGCAAAAACTTGATCAACAACTAAATCGTTAGGTCTAATTTGATAGTTACTTAAAACAGTACTCGCAGTTATTCCGAATGGTGCACCTGAAACATAAAATTCTATTTGTCCTGAAGATAAACTTTCAGAAGGTGTGAATGAGTTAACTTTATAAATGTCAGGTTCATTATTTGCATCTAAAACCGCAATACAATAATCCAAATAAGTTTGGTTCATATTTCTCAACGGAGATGTAACAATTTCTCTAGCAACTATGTTTGTTGCCGCAGATATTGAGTAATCAATATCAAACGGGTTTACCAATCTTTCAACATTAACCGTAAAATACGTTTCATTGTTAATACTATCATAACTAATATTCTCAGCAGTGAATCCAGTTGTAGATTGTAAATTCACATATCTAACATCTAACGCCGCAGGAAATTGATTAATTATTCTTGTTATCGAAACTTCTAATCTTTTGGTAAGTGACCCATACATTGAGAAGTTACTAACTTCACTCAAATCTAAATTTGGATAAACTCTAAACTCCTTTGCAAAAATAATTCTACTTTGAACAATTTGATCAACATCCATATCCTCCAAACTTATTGGTGCAGAGAATGCACCAATGTTAAAGTTTCTGTTAACCTTTTCGGTTATAGCTGTTGTAAACTCAAAATTACCTTGCGTAAGACCTCCTCCATCAGTAAGTTGTAAACCTACTATGTTATCTGAAAAGGTATTCGCTCCAGATCCTGGTCTTGGTGGGTAGAAATATTTTTGAGTTGTTGCCATTAACTAATAATCGTGTTAAAGTTTTTACTGAAATCGATATTATCACCTCTATTCTGCCTAACTTCATACAGAAGGTCATTAAACTGATCTCTAATTTCAAACAGGTTGTACTGTCTGTATATGTTATTGTTGGAATCGTAGATAGTGTAGATACCGTCATCAATAGACTTAGTCTGATTACCGTAAAGAGCTATCGCAAGTGATGATACATCATATTCAACCATTTCAATATCAATCGTTAACGGATTGAAGAAAGTGTTTGATAAGATAATATCTTGATCTGGTTGACCAATGTATGGTGTTGCATTTGGTTTAGTTGTCGGTGAAGATGATGGTGATAATGTTAAAAACATTAAGTTTGAATTACTATCAACATATCTGTATCGAATAGATTTTTGTTGGGTGTTAACCTGATTTGTAACCACAGGCTCACAATAAAAATTCGATGTCACAATTCTGAAAAAGTTTGGAACTTTAGTTCCATCACTATTCAAATATTCTATTCTGAACCCAACTAATCCTTGTGGCGTGAACTTGTTTCGATATTCTTGAGGGATTAATGTTAAATCCAATATTATTCCTCTTACGTTAGGTAATGCACTTAAAACACCACAATCAATGATTGCAGTTCTGATTTGTGCAGGTCTAATCAACATTGTGTAAATTCCAAGAGCATTAAACTCTGTTGCCGGCAATGTAAGATTGTATAACCCACCCAAGATTTCAACGGGTGATCCTCCAATATCTTGATTACTGAAATATGGTCTTAGTAATGTTTTAGCGTCCAATTTTCTAAGCACAAAATTGTTTGTAACGTCTCTTGACGGAGTGTAGTTCAATATGATCTCCATATCGTCAGGTGAAACGTCAGCTGGTCTGATTGTACCGTATGATGCTATAGCCATGTGTTAATTTATTTTCTATAAATAGTTTATCTCTTTATTTGGTTTCAACATTAAAAAATCCGTAACCATAATTTATTAGGTCTCCTACATTATCCACCTCTCCCAATCTTTGAATTCTTTCGTATGCAGAATTTTTACCTCTCTCAATGTATAAATTTGTTACAATTTCAGCTTGGAAAACACTTTTCTGTAATGCAGAATTTTTAGTGATCGGAACTGCAGTTGTGTTATCTTCAGTAAATCCAGAACTACCAATAAAATAAAGGGTCTCTCCATTATTGTAGTCATAATAGTCAATGTTTGAAATAGTATATGCCGTGTATATTGGTGATATATTATTAATAACACCAAACACCTCATTATTTTTAATAATAGGAGCTCCAACAATGAACTTTTGTGGTCCATATTGTGCCAACTCATTCAATCTCGATTGAGTTGTTCCCGACACAGTATAAGGTACTGTGACATAACCTGATGATATTTGGTCTGAGACATTATTTTCCGCATCTCCCGAAAAGATGAAATCATAATTAATTGGTGTCGCTGACCAACTTCCTGTATTAGAAGTAAAAAATGCAGTTCCATTAGGGTTAGTTATTGTCGCCAATCTATATGGTGTGACAATTTCTTTTTGAACCTTGTTTGTACCCCAAGGATTTGTTTGCGTTAATGTAATTGTGTAGGCACTTATCGTCACAGGGTATCTATGTGATATTGATGCTGGCGTTAACTGATTAAAGGAATTAACTGGTGATCCATCTCCCCAATCAATAGTATATGTGGATAGTTCAAGGAATTTCTTGAACTCATCAGAAGTATTATAAACGTAATAGGTATAGGTGTCGGCAGTACTTGCTGAGAATATAAAATTAGTTACAACATCTTTTTGTATGATCGCCCCATCAAAAGGTGAGTAGTATCCACAATCCAAAGCTGACTCGGTGATTAGTATTGGGATTGTTAATCCTGTTAAAAGAGATGTGCCTCCAGTGTTTCCTGATAAAACTTGAGTCATCGCAGAATAAACACCCACAGGTGTTCCTGAATAATAAACCGTAAATAGGTCTCCCTGAATTACTTCAGGAGATATCTTATATGAATAATCTGCTGCCATTATGGGTTAACGTATTCGTACCATTTTATGGGGACTGTTCCCCCGACTCTATCTGTAGGATTAACTATATCATATACTTTATATGAATGTGTTAAATAATCCATCTCAACCCTATAATAGAAATACTCTGAACTTGAAAAGATAAATTTGTTACCTTGTATTGTCGATTGTGGTCGATTCATCATTCTAACAAATTGTCCTGTTTTTCCATCAAAGAATTTGGCGGTCATATAGAAGGTACTGATATCCAAAAAGTTTCTTTTCTTTAACCAATAGATAAAAAACCCTTCTTTGTCTCCAACATAATCAAGAATGAATTGTGGCTTTCTAATTTGAACATCTGTGTTCTGCATTTTTGTTGCCATTCTTAATCCTTGTTGGGTTGGTAATATAACTGTTATGTAATTTTCTTGTTGTGACTCAATAGGACTATCGTAGAAATCCAATTTGAAAAACGAATTTCTGAAAGAGTTGGCATAATAATATACTTCTTGTGTTGTAAATCCTTCCGCTCTATAATCTATTTTCCAATTTGATGAGTTAGATAACGAAGCTCCCTCATAAAAATAAAACTCATAATTAATTTCAGATTTATTATCATAGTCCGCATGAAAAAATCTATTAACTTCAAAATCTTTATCAGTTGTTATTAATTCATTAAGAATACTGTTTTCATATTCTTTTATTTCAGAATCAACATCCAAATATTCCCAATCTAAATTGATTGGTATATTAATTCGATTATTAGTGAACCCTGAAAATAATATTTGTTTACTCACACTCATCTACTATTGGTTTAACTACTACTGTACCTGTGTTTATACTGAACCCACTCAGTGGACCAAATTTTGGTCCTTCTACACCAGCCTCAATGTCACCATCAGGAATAAGTCTAAAGAACCCATTAATGTAAGGATAATGTGAAAAGTTTAAGAATGGATAATCAACACCATTCAAGTTTTCATCAACAAACCCATATGAATAAAGATCTCTCCACATGAATTGTTTATAGTTATTTGAGTAATATGCCCAAGATGGAACATTGTCCACATTAACTAATTGGCCAGTTTCAATGTAACTTGAAAAAACTCTTATCACCATACCAATATGTGGTTGATAATAATACCCACTTGGGTTATTTGTAGGAGTATTTGAACTTTTAAATATGTCTTGATTGTATCTTATCTTTTGATAGTAAGGTGAGATAATTCTTTCTTTCTGTGTGAAATTATTCCACTCACAAAAATCTCCGCACATTGTATCACCAGATTTTAAATCCAAATTGTAATAGAATTGCTCAGTACTACCACTCGTTTGAGTGTAAGAACTTACGGGTATATTTGAATTAGATTTAATATTATCGTCAGCCCAATATAAATTGTTTAATGATAAAATATTAAATTGCCAACCTTGTTTGGTTCCAACTCCTTGGAAGGGTTTATTGTAGTATCCTGAATATCCTTTATTTATAATCGTTAAAAATATCTCATTCAAAGGTCTTTTTTGATTATCCAATATATTATTGATATTCAAGTCATAATTGGTTGTAAAGGTATAAGTTGTTGATGCATTTTTTTGTGATATCCTCGAAATATTATTAGGAGTTAAAGATGAGAATTCAAACTTTTTATTGTTAGCAAATGGAACCTCTTCAAATCCAGTCTTCGTAACAACCAAATCATTAGCGTTCGTCAACACTTTATGCATTTTAACATAATAACTTGACATTGTTTCACCTGAATTAGTACTATCAATTATTTTTTTGAACGTACCAACCTTATTATCTGTGAAAGTGTTACCTGTATATCCAATATTGTATATGTTAAACACATACAAATCCGATCCAAAAGTACCATCACCTAATGAATTAACTTGAAATACCGTTTGACTTCCATAGGATAAACTAAGTTGAACATATTCACCTGCCACCAAATTATGTTCCGAAATACATTTACATGAAATATATTTGGTACCATCAAACTTTAAATTTTTAACAATAAAAGGAATTCCGTCTTTAGCCGTCCAATTTATTTCATCAGACCCATTAGTCCAATACATTGGCTGTGTATAATTATTTTCAAACGGATACGTTAAGTAATATGACCAATTATACGTATACGCACTTTTACTAACATAATTTAAGTGTTGGTCTGTAATGTTTGGTCTATAAAATTCATACTCATAATACTGAGGAAATCCTTTCCATAAACCACTAAGAAGTGATCTTTCAGCATCCGCATAATATAAATTATTAAGAAATGGAATATATTCTGTTGTACCAGTAAACGCATTATTATAAATCGGACTAACTTTAAATGTCGGTCTAAATGTAGTAGACTCTTGTCTTTCTTTGTCAAATTGAACAGCAAGATTAACTGAAGCGATTCTATCATATTCAGTTATTTCATTAGATTTACTATCAACAGATACGGGTACCTGCTGATCAATCGATGGAGCCGATTTAAATCTTAAATTACTTGGTATAATTGTTGTTCCGTTCATTATTCGTTAACATATTTTTTTACAAATCTGTTCATGGCACTTTTACCTTTACTCAACCCAAAATAGAATTGATACGGTAAACCAACTGTAAAATATGTACTTATATTCACAGGATCATAACTAGGTGAATCTGATGTATTTTTATCTCCTTCGAATTGATACGCCTCTGCAGTTGTTCCCGGTTGATAAAGAACATTACTTCTATTATAGATATACCCTTTCATAAACTCAGCCTTAGGATTTTCCCCCATAAAGTAATTTGAGGTTACTTCAGTTCTATTAAACTTCTGATATAAATTAGATTTGATTGATGATGTTCTCCAATCATTATATTGAGTACCGAACAAAGTATTACTATCTCTTGTTGTCCAACTATAAAACGGTATTTGTTGTGTTTTTATAGGTAAGTAATCATATATCGCAGCATTATATGGTACTTGGTCATTTCTTATAAGTCTTCTTGGTGAAACTAAATCTCTCGTTTGTGTATCAGAAGAGAAGAATACTCCAATAACAGGTTCTCCCGATCTATCAGCGCCTAAGAAGAATGGATTGTTTGTTGATGCTCCAGATTGTGCAGTATAGGCCTCGAAATTAAATTGTTTAACACCTAATTCAGAGTTGATTGATATCATTTGAGCATAATCACCATCAAATTTTTCTTTAGGTCTAGTGAAGAAGGCGTTAACCGATCCATCTCCCAATCCAATTAATTTTTGTAAAAAAGTTGAATTAAGTTGTCTTGACACAATAAACAAATTTAAAAGGTCCGAAGGATCTTGGAAAGTTGTTGTAGGTATCTTGTTAACATTATACCCATAAAAATCAGAGTTCAAACTTATCTCCTGAGTGAACGCATCTCTCGGTCCCATATCCATTATTGTGGTTGGAAATAAAATTTCTTTTTCGTTTCTTCTCTGTCTTGCAGTTGAGTGTTGTTTACCAATGAAAGAGTTTCCGTTATATGGTGACGATCTATAATAAAAATTGTTAGTTTTCTCGTGTAATAAAATAGTATCTTTACAGAATTCATTATATGGTCCGTTTGGATCTACAGGGTCAAGTGGTGACTTGAAAAATCTCAAATTTCTGAATGGAAAATGATATAAACTTCCGTTTATCCAGTTATTCGAAAACGAATGTCCAAAGACATTTCTACACGCAGCAAAGTTAATTCTAGTTCTTGCCTTGTATTCACTTAGTTGTTTAAAATCTTTCGGAAGAGATAAGATTGGAGTCTTTACAAAAACATAACAACCTCCTTTAATGCTTACTTTAGTATAACACTTATCTGTCGTAGGTTTAACCCCAAAGTTTTCTGAATTTCCTGAATAACAATTATAAGGAACCAATCCCTGACAACCAAAAGTCGACGTTAATTGATCTTCAAACTCATTACCAAAATCTTCTGCAGTTCCATTAATTAAAAAATCAGATAATAAATTCTCATACGACTCAACGGCTCCTTCATCACTAACAAAATAAAAACTCATATTTGTATTCTGATGTAACAAATATGTGTTATTTTGATTTCCTGTTCTTGATGTGGATGTTGGAAGTCTATCAGTTCTCATGACAATCTTATTTGTTTTATTGACCATTGTCATTGTGTTTCCGGTAGAATATGCCGGTGAGAAATACATAAATCTGTCATATCTAAGTGACGGTCTTCCATCTTCAAAACTTCCTCCAATTGAAGCAAAAAAGTAAGCACCTCCTTCAACATACTCATCATTCCAATAACCTAAAAACTTTTTACCTCCACATAATTGATAATATTGTCCCATTATCTGATACCATGGATTAGGTCCAAAAAAATAAGGAGGTATGTATCTAGGTTGTGATGATACATTCGGATAAACACTCGTCCCAAAAACATTTATTGAAGTGTTTGATTTAACATAACTTCCTCCAAACCCTTGGTTAACCGCAAGTTTATTTGCATCCAAAATTGTTGAAGATCCTTTAGGATCAATTTGAAACCCAAAAGATGTGGAATCTAATGATGAATAATACGATGGCATATTTGTTGTATAACCTGAGTAATTTTCACCCGGCTCAAATAAAAATGATTCGAAATAAATCGGATTATTTGGATTATCTTCGTTAGTAGTAAATTGATTATGTCTAGGTAAAACTAAACCAGCCTGAATAGGTACGTTCAATTTGTATTTTGAAGTTACTTGTACTGAACCATATGATTGTCCACATAATCTACTTATGTCGACAGTTGTTGTTTGTCTAGTTGAGTTTGGATCAACTCCTCTTTGTAAAATAACAACGACCAACTCTGTTTGGTCAGGTATTGCAAAGAATGGTCTAGTTGAAAAACTAGGGTTCCATTGTAAGTATTTTCCACCAAACCACCCGTCTTTTTCCTCACTTTCTTGCCAATATAAATTGTAGTTGTCAATGTATCTTTCTTTTAAACTTTTTTGTCCATAATATCCAAGTGGGTTTAAATTAGAAAAAGTACTGTATGTCATTGCAGTAATGACTTGAAAATATTCTATATCTGACTTAACTCTTGTATAATGTAAATTTAATGGTTCTTTACATTTTACACTCGTAATTGCGACTCCTTGAGTTGGATAAAAATCATTAACACATATTGTTCCTGTTTGAGGAGTGTTACCTGAATAATATGTTCCATCGCAATCATAATAATACCATTCATTTCCTGTTATTGCGGTAACAGATCCCACCCAACAGTTTTGAACTGCATCTGGTGTTTGATTAACAATATATTGTTGTGTCAGATTTTGATCTGAACTATCAGGATTAGCATAATTTACTGTAATCGATTTTAAATTCTTTGAGTATCCTGTTGAAGATGTGAAACCTGAAAAATTCAACTCAGCCTTATCGGTATTTGGATCTAATGAATTATATGGGCTTTGGAATGATAATACTCTACCTGTAAGAAAGTTATCTAATGTATCAGGATCACATAATAGTGTTATCGTATTATCATAATGAAACGCTCCGTTATTCGCACTTATATCTGAAGCGACATAGGTTTTAACTTGATTAAACCCACCAAACCTATTGAAGTATTGATGTTTATAATTAAAGAGATTCATCCTCTCAGTAAGCGTTAAATCAAATCCTGCTCTAGGTGTCCCTCCAATCCATATTCCTGCTGGTAATCTTTGTCCTGCAAATACTTTATTAATTCCAGACAATAATCTTTGGTAATCAGTTTGATTAGCCAAATTTGGATTTTCAACTGTTTGTAAGGCAATTTGTCTTTGAGCCACTTGTGGTCCCCAAGGTTGTGTTGTTATTGTTAAATTTTCAAACCATGGATCATCAACAACATAACTATCTTCAAATATATTAGAATAACTATTAGGACTTGGTGTATCCGC
>Ga0315291_10005247_pt1 | contig 16269 bp, 15 predicted proteins | sample YL17G12_20_MG_FD_203070 | JGI IMG/M metagenome (GOLD analysis project Ga0315291, IMG submission 203070) | Sediment microbial communities from Yellowstone Lake, YNP, Wyoming, USA - YL17G12_20 | ecosystem: Environmental > Aquatic > Freshwater > Lake > Sediment | place: USA: Wyoming | collected...
AATTGAAGAAGATGAAACCCACGGCCTGCCTCATCAACACAGCTCGCGGCGGCGTGGTAGACCCTAAAGCGCTGTATACAGCCTTGACCAAGGGATACATTGCTGCAGCAGCCTTCGATGTCACCGAACCGGAGCCCATTCCCTCGGACAGCCCTCTATTGAAGCTTAATAACTTTATAGTAACAGCCCATTCGGCTGGTCTGTCGCCGCAAGCCCTCGCCGAAATGCAGAGCCGTCCCGGCGAGGAAATCATCAGAGTAGCCAGAGGGAAATGGCCCTTTGGGCTGGTCAACCCCGAGGTCAAAACCAGGTACATTAAAAAATGGGGGAAGGCTCTCCAATAACCGCTGAGGGGGAAACATGGCTAAAGGTGAAATAATAATCAACGAAGCGATTTGCAAGGGATGCGGCTACTGCGCCAAATTCTGCTCCCGAGGGGGCATTGTGATGTCCAGAGATAAGTTCACACCCAAGGGTTATGTTCTCCCTGCCTTCGACCATCCAGAGAAGTGCAATGCCTGTGGCATCTGCGGCTGGATGTGCCCCCGCTTCGCCATCGAGGTCTACAAGTACAAAGAGGAGACGCCGAGGAACTAGTCTTTGTTCTTCTTTGTCATTGCTTCGCCTGTAATGACATCGTTAGCATTTATACACATGCAAGGGCACAGCACGCTGTGCCCCTACAATCAACCTATGCCTTTTGGGTCACCTTAAGAAATCAAGCATACTCCCGAGGCTTCCGCGAAACTAGTTCCTGTGCGAGCATGCTCGAAGCTAGCCGTGTGGGTTTAACGGAGATCGCTGTAGCTTGAGTCGAAGCTGTAACTGAAGAAAGTTAGCGTTTCGCGGAAGCCTCACTCCCACAAGTATTTGTAAAGGGGAAATGAATTTGCTATCATAATATGATATGAGCAGGTGCCCAGTTGGAGAAAAGCACGCTCATAAATCGAGAAGGTGAAGCAGGGCTTGAAGTAAGCCCTCTTGAATTGTAAGACGCTATGACTACCAGCTCTAAAGGCCATCCTATGAAGCTATGGAGAACTCCCTTCGACCACGCAGGGAAAGCCACCAAGCCGGCAAAGGTCATAATCGACAAGGAGAGATGCAAAGGCTGCGGCTACTGCGTGGAGTTCTGCCCCAAGGATGCGCTCAAGATGAGCGACGAGCTGAACGCCAAGGGCTACACCCCTGCCAAGGTGGCAGATAAGCAAAAGTGCGTGGGCTGCGGACTATGCGAGATAATATGCCCTGAGTTCGCTATCAAACTGGAGCATGAGGACGACAAGAAGAAATAGGGTTTTTCTATGTCTAAAAACGGTGTGCTGACTGGAACATTTTTCATGAACGGCGATGCCGCCTGCGCCGAGGGAGCCATCAGCGCAGGGTGCCGCTTCTTCGCCGGATACCCCATTACCCCGGCTACCGAGATAGCCGAGAGGATGGCGGAGCGGCTCCCTCAAGTGGGAGGCACTTATATCCAGATGGAGGATGAGATAGCCTCCATGAACGCCGTGCTGGGCGCTTCCTGGGCAGGCGTGAAGTCCATGACAGCTACCTCTGGTCCCGGATTCAGCCTGATGATGGAGAATATAGGGCTGGGAGTGATGCTGGAGACCCCCTGCGTGGTGGTGGATGTGCAGCGCGCTGGTCCCTCCACAGGCTTGCCCACGCTGGTGGCGCAGGGCGATATGATGCAGGCGCGCTGGGGCTCTCACGGCACCTACGAAATCATTGCGCTTGTGCCCAGTTCTCCGCAGGAGATTTTCGACATCACCATCACAGCGTTCAATCTCTCGGAGAGATACCGCGTCCCCGTCATCATCTTGACCGACGAGGCTGTGGGGCACATGAGCGAGAAAGTTGTTATTCAAGAAGTAGCAGCCGAGGACTTGGTATCCCGCAAAAAGCCAAAGGTGACTCCGGATAAATACCAACCCTATAAGCCGGATAAAGACCTGGTACCACCCATGGCTATTGCCGGCGAGGGCTACCGTTTCCATGTAACCGGGCTCACCCATGATGAGAGAGGCTACCCGGCGATGAACGCTGAGGCGCAGGATAAGCTGGTACGCCGCCTTTCGGATAAAATCAGGTTGAACAGAAAGGACATCATAAGATACGAGGAGATAGATACTGAGGATGCCAGAGTCATAGTCTGCGCCTACGGAATCACATCACGCATAGCGCGGCACGCGGTACAACTGGCGCGGAACGAGGGCATCAAGGCGGGGTTGCTGCGTTTGATAACAGTATGGCCCTTCCCTGAGGAGCGTGTGAGGGAGCTGGGCAAGAAGGCAAAGGCTTTCGTAGTCCCCGAGATAAACTACGGGCAGATTGTGCTGGAGGTGGAGCGATGCGCCGGGGGCAAGGCTAAAACCCTGCTTGTCCCCCACATGGGCGGCAGCGTGCATCTTCCCCAGACCATTCTGGAAGCGATAAGGAAGGCAGCGAAGTAACAGAGATGACAACAGCGGCAACATACAAACCTATTGACCACTATCTCAGAGTAGACAGGATGCCCCATATCTGGTGCGCCGGCTGCGGCATTGGGCTGGCAACAGCGTGCTTTGTCAGGGGCATCGAGAGGGCCGGTCTCGACCTCGACAAAATAGCATTGGTGTCAGGGATAGGCTGCTCGGGCAGGGTCGCAGGTTATGTCAAGGTGGATTCCTTTCACACCACGCACGGTCGCGCCCTCCCCTTCGCCACCGGCTTGAAACTGGGCAACCCCGAGCTTAAGGTAGCGGTCTTCTCTGGCGACGGCGACATCGCAGCTATCGGCGGCAATCATCTGATACACTCCGCACGCCGCAATATAGACATGACCGTCATCTGCATCAATAATTTCAACTACGGCATGACAGGCGGACAACTGGGACCAACTACCCCGCTGGAGGCTTACAGCGCCACCTCGCCATATGGCAACTTCGAATATCCGTTCAATTTGCCCTACCTGGTAGCAGCCAGCGGAGCCACCTACGTTGCCCGCTGGACAGTGCTGCACCTGCGCCAACTGGAGAGGTCTGTAGCGGAGGCACTGCTCAAGCCGGGATTCAGCTTCATTGAGGTGATAAGCCCCTGCCCCACTGTATATGGACGCATGAACAAGCGCCCCCGTGGTCTTGACGAGATGCACTACTACCAGGAGAAAAGCATAGTCAGAAACGGGGCAGACCCCAAGGAAGCGGACATCGTGGCAGACGGACCCATAATCGTGGGCAAGTTCGTTGACATACAGCGACCCACTTTCTTCGACTTCCGCAACAAGGTGCTGAATAAGGCACGCGAGCAGAAAAAGCTGTAGTCTGAAAGATTCGACGTCCAACAGGGACAACAAGCTGGAGGAAAAGCTTGGGCAGAACTGAAATTAGGTTAGCGGGCTTCGGTGGTCAGGGCATCGTGCTCTCAGGGCAGATTATAGGACAGGCTGCCTCTATATATGACAATAAATTCGCCACCTTCACCCAAAGCTACGGTCCTGAGTCCCGCGGCGGCTCCTGCATTGCCGAGGTGGTAACCTCTGAAGAGCCCATAAGCTACCCCTATGTGTCGAACCCACAGGTGCTCATCATCCTGTCTCAGGAAGCCTATGCCAAATACGGGCGTAATCATACCCCGGGCACTCTGGTTATCATAGATACCGACCTGGTGAAGCCTGAACCATCCCACGACTCAGAAGTACTATCCATACCAGCAACACGCCTGGCGCGGGAGATGGGGAAAGTGGTGGTGGCTAATATCATCATGCTGGGATTCCTGGCGGCTGTGAGCGATGTGGTTTCCCCCGAGGCGCTCCGCAAGTCCATCCTAGCCTCTGTCCCTCAGGGAACGGGAGATTTCAATATCAAAGCCTTCGAACTGGGATATAAATACGGGCTAGAGCACAAACAGCGGAAGTAGGACAGCGATGGCTAGGAAAGTTGCTGTAATCGGTAACGATATAGGCATTGCACAAGCTGCTCTCACTCTGGCTGAGATGGGCGCAGAGGTTTCGATTGTCACCCCAGCTACCTCACTGGGCATAGACCCTGCTGCCAGCGACTCTGCTATTTCACCTCAGGATATGCTTCGCGTCTGGCCCCTGCTGCTGCGAGCAGCCAGTCATCCCAGGGTAACCCTCTACACCAACTCGCGGGTGGAAGCCATTAAAGGGAAGCAGGGTAAATTCACCATAAAGGCAAGCAGGCAACCCCGCTATGTGCTCGAGGAGCTGTGCACAAGCTGCGGACGCTGCGAGGAGGCGTGCTCGGTAAAGATTCCCTCAATGGTCGACCACCAGAAGGTTATCCACAGTGCCATTCACGCTCCCCTTCTGGGTGGCAGGGCAGTGCCCTCAGCATATTACATTGAGAAAAACGGCGTTGCCCCCTGCCGCGCTGCTTGCCCCCTCGGCATCAAAGTACAGGGGTACATCTCCCTGCTCTCCAAGGGTAAAGTGAACGAGGCGCTCAGTCTGATAAACGAGGCTGCGCCCCTGGCAGGCGTGCTCGGTCGCGTCTGCACCCATCCCTGCGAGAACGATTGCAAGCGCGCAGAGATCGACAGCCCTGTATACATTCAGGCGCTGCACCGCTACGCTGCTGACAATGCCCCGGGCGGTATTAAGTACACCCGCAAAGCCCCCGCAGGCTCTCTAAAGGATAAAATAGCCGTAATCGGAAGTGGTCCAGCAGGGCTGACGGCTGCCTGGGAGCTGGCACGGCGTGGCTACTCCCCCACCATATTCGAATCCCACGCAGTAGTGGGCGGGATGCTGGCGACAGGAATCCCCCGATTCCGCCTGCCCCGCGAGGTGCGCGAGCGAGAGGTGGAGGCAATCAAAGCGCTGGGCGTGGATATAAAGACAGGCATAACCGTAGGACGCGATGTCACGCTTACCGACCTCAGGGAGAGGGATTACAAGGCGTTTTTCGTAGCCATCGGCGCACATCAAAACAACAAGCTGGAAATCCCTGGCGAAGACCTCGAGGGCGTAGCGGACTGCATCTCGTTATTGTTCGCATTAAACCTGAAAGTGGGCGCCTCTGTAGGCTCCAATGTGGTGGTCATCGGCGGCGGCAATAGCGCCGTGGACTCAGCCAGGACAGCCAAGAGGCAGACCAAAGGGTCGGTGAGGATACTCTATCGCCGCACAGCAGGGGAGATGACTGCGGTGAAAGAGGATGTGGAGGAAGCCCTCAAAGAAGGCATAACGATAGAATACCTCACAGCGCCAGTGGAGATACTGGGCGATGGCGCCAAAGTAACCGGGGTTCGCTGCCAGCGGATGAAGCTGGGCGAAGTAGAGCCTGACGGTCGCCGCAAACCGGAGCCCGTGCCGGGATCGGAGTTCGTGATAGAGGCTGACCATGTCGTGGCAGCCATAGGACAGAAGCCCAACACAGCCCTGCTCAATATAAAGGGCTTTGACGTTAATGAGGATGGCACTGTAAAAGTAAACTCGCTTACATTCGAGACCAAACTGCCAGGCGTTTTCGCCGGCGGCGATTGCATCACGGGTCCCAACAATGTCGTAGAGGCTATAGCAGCCGGGCTTCAGGCTGCAGAGTCCATAGACAGATATCTGAGAGGACAGGACTTGAAAAAAGGGCGCAGTCTGGAAAAGCCTCAAGCAGCCGAGGTTGATGTCAAAGAAAGGGAAGCCTCACCTCAAAAGAGAGCACGCATGCCCGCCATCCATCAATCCAAGAGAATGGGCAGCTTCGAGGAGACTACCCTGGGACTGCCCGAGGATGTAGCAGCTAAGGAGGCAGGTCGCTGCCTTAACTGCGCCCTGTGCAGCGAGTGTCTGGAATGCGAGGAGGCATGCGAACTGGGGGCAGTCCTTCACAAAGACGCTATCGAGAAACTAGACATAGATGCCGAGGTCATCATCAACTTTGTGTCTGGGAAAAACGGCTCCGGCAAGGCTGCCTCTCGCCCGCCTGCAAAACCAGGCATCTACACCGTAAAGACCAAAGATGATGGCAACTTAGGAAGAAAACTTGCCCAGGCTGCAGCAGCAGCCATGGAGTCTGCAGCAGAGCTCAAGCTGAAGAGAAAAGAGCCTCAGCCAAAATCGGTGCGACCAGGCTCCCTCGATGCTCACAAGGCTCAGCAGCATAAGGCAGAGACAAAGGAAGCACACAGAGGACATATAGGTCTGGTCTTGTGCGACTGCGGGGGCAGCACCAGTTCAATTATAGATTTCGAATCTATAATAAATAAAGCACAATTACTTCCTTATGTGCACAGCATCCAGCAGGTATCGCAGGCTTGCAGCGAAGAAGGCGCAAAGCAGATTGCAGCCAAATCAGAGGAGGCTAAACTCAGTCATGTGGTGATTGCAGCCTGCCGCTGCTGCAATCAGGAGCAGATTTGCTTTAGCTGCACCGACAGGCGGGTAAGGTGTCAGAACCATATCACCGACAGCGTCATATCAGCCATAGGCACACCGGTAGAGTTCGTAAACATCCGTGAGCAGTGCGCCTGGGTACATAGAGATCACCCCGCAGACGCCACACAGAAGGCAATGGCGATAATCCTGGCGGGAATCGAAAGAGCCAGGGCAACTCTGCCCACACACAAAGAGGAGCGACCCGTGGAGGGCAGCGTGCTGGTAATGGGCACAGGGCTAAGCGGCTTGGCAGCGGCAAACGCTCTGGCATCTCAGGGCTACGGCGTAGCTCTCATCTCGGGGGCGGAGCCGAAGGGACGCAAGAAGAGCACAAAATACCTCGATATGAAAACGAGCCTGCAGAAACAGCTTGAGGAGCAGGGCATACATATCATGTCCTTGCCCCAGAGCCTTGAGCTGGGCGGCTCCCCAGGGAATTATGAGGCGGTGCTGAAATACCGTTCTCAGACCAGCCACATCAAAGCAGGAGCACTGGTCATAGACATGGATGTACTGGACGAAGAGATATTCACAACCGCCGGCATCTCCAAGGAGAGCCTGCTCGGACGCATCCTCTCTCGAAGAAGCTCCTGTGGCACAGGCATAGATACCACAGCAATTCGAGAGTTCACCCTGAAGGAGACTACAGGAATTTTCGTGATACCTTCGGATGGCAAAGAACCACCTGAAGAACAGGTGGTAAAAGGGACAGCGGCAGCAGCGAGAGCCTCAGCCTATCTGGCGCAGGGCGTCCTGAGCCCGCGAGCTTCAGCGGTCATCATGGATAGCAAGCTATGTCGAGGCTGCGGCGACTGTGCCGCTATATGTCCCTATATCGAGATGAGAATCGAGAAAAATGGCATAGCCTGCGCCTACGTTGACCAGGCTCTGTGTCTGGGCTGCGGGGCTTGTATTCCCCGCTGCCCCACCGGGGCTATCGTTCAAGCCATTCAGAGCGACAAACAGATAACATTAACTCTGGAAGCCCTGCTCGGCGTAGCACGCAGCGCAAGTGGTGTGGGATGAATAAACCTTCAGCAAACATAGTGGTATTTGCCTGCAATTGGGATGGGCTGAGTTGCATCGAGACAGCAGCTCAAAAAGGGCTGCGCTACCCCGCATCGGTAAAGGTGGTCAGGGTGAACTGCCTTTCCAGAGTGCACTCGGGTATCATGCTCAAGGCTTTCGAACTGGGAGCAGATGGCGTGATGCTCCTGGGATGCGAGCCAGGAAACTGCCACTTCGAAATCGACCCCGCTCTTACAGAGCGTGAGTACGAAAAGACGCGGAGCATACTGGGATTACTGGGGCTGAGAGAGGACAAGCTGGTCCTGACCCGCCTGCCCCGCGGCGATGGCTCCAAATTTGTCAAGAAGGTAACAGACTTCGCAACGAAGATAGGACAAACCCAGCCTGCCCTATGAAGGGAAAGAGCTTAAGGTGCATAATATCGAGAGAGAGATAAAAGATACCAACATACGCCTCTGCCTCGACTGCGGCAAGTGCACGGTGGTATGCCCGATTGCCCAGCACGATGAGTCGTTCAATCCTCGCCTCATTGCTAAGAGGAGGCTGACTCCAAAAGGTCATAGCTCACGCGATGACACAATCTGGTCATGCCTCAGTTGCTACATGTGCGTGGAGCGCTGCAATTACCATGTGAAGTTCCCCAAGTTCATCCATGCCTTGAGGGCAGAGGCGCTCTCAGAAGGTGCTCAAGTGCATTGCAGCCACGGCGAGTCGTTCCAGACGCTGATGCACCTGATGTCCCGCGGAGACCTCCAGCAGAATAGACTGAACTGGTTGCCCAGGGATATCAAGGTGGATACACAAAGCGACACGCTGTTCTTCGTAGGCTGCGCGCCTTACTTCGACATCATGTTCAAAGATTTAGGAGTGAAAACCCTGGATGGCGTAAAAGGGGCGCTCAAGCTGCTGAACCGCGCTCAAGTGCCATTCAACATCCTTGCCAACGAACGCTGCTGCGGACGAGACTTGCTCCTCCAGGGAGACACAAAAGGCTTCACAGCGCTGGCAAAGGCTAATATCGAGGAATTCGCCCGCCACGGCGTGAAAAGGATAATAACCAACTGCCCCGAATGCTACTACACGCTCAAGGTGGATTACCACAACACGGCAGGAGCCAGGGGCATCGAGGTTACACACCTGACACAGGTTATAGCCCCGCTTTTGCACGAGAAAAAGCTATCCCTGGGCAAGCTCGAAAAGAGGGTTACTTATCAAGACCCCTGCACACTGGGCAGATGCTCCCGGATATTCGACGAGCCCCGTCAAATCCTCAGTGCTGTAGCAGGTCTTGAGCTTGCCGAGATGGAGCAAAGCCGGGAAAAGGCGCTCTGCTGCGGGGCAACCTCATGGCTGCAGTGCGGCGCGGTGAATCGGCAGATACAGAAGCAGCGCCTGGCTCAGGCAGAGGCTTCTCAGGCGGAGATGCTGGTCACCGCCTGCCCCAAGTGCCAGATACATCTAAAATGTGCCCAGAAAAGCGGCGATGCTAACAACCCCGGTATAGAAATTCAAGACCTGGCGAGCCTGGTAGCTCGGTCTCTGGAGTAGGAGGTGAGCAGGTTGGCTGAAGAGGAAATTAGAATAGGAGTATTTGTCTGCGACTGCGGACTCAACATAGCAGGTTCAGTTGACACCGAGGAGGTACGGCGTTACGCGGAGAAGCTCCCCAACGTCGTGGTCTCGGTGAGAAACAGGTACACCTGTGCCGACCCCGGACAGCAGGAGATAAAAAAACACATCAAGGAACACCGCCTGAACCGCGTCGTGGTAGCTTCATGCACGCCGCGATTACATGAGGTCACTTTCCGCAACTGCATCGAACAGGCTGGTCTCAACCCCTATCTTCTGGAGATGGCGAGCATCAGGGAGCATGCCAGTTGGGTGCATTTATATGACCGTGAGGCAGCCACTAAGAAAGCCAAGGATATAGTCAAGATAGCGGTAGCCCGCGCCAGCCTGCTCCAGCCACAGCAGGAGCTGGAGATACCCATCACAGATGACGCACTGGTCATCGGCGGCGGTGTGGCGGGAATACAGGCAGCTTTAGACCTCGCCGATGCCAGACACCATGTGTATCTGGTGGAGGAGCAGCCCTCCATCGGCGGCATTATGGCCCAACTGGACAAGACCTTTCCCACCATGGACTGCTCTATATGCGTGCTCGGTCCCAAGATGATGGACGTAGGGCGTCATCCCCGCATCACCCTTCTTACCTACAGCACGGTGGAGGCGGTATCAGGCTATGTAGGCAACTTCAGGGTGAAGGTGCGCAAAAAGGCACGCCATGTTGACGAAACCGTGTGTACTGCCTGCGGAAAGTGCGCCGAGGTTTGCCCTGTAGTGGTGCCTGACGAGTTCCAGCACGGATTCTCCTCGCGCAAGGCAGCACATATACCCTTCCCACAAGCGGTGCCCTCTGCCTATCTAATAGATATGAGACATTGCCTGGGGAACAACCCGGTTGCCTGCGCCAAGTGCCTGGATACCTGCGACAAGCATTGCATAGACCTGCACATGGAAGACAAAATTGTCGAGCTTGAGGTGGGCACCATAATCGTTGCCACAGGCATGGGGGTGTACGACCCCACCCCGCTTGACGAATACGGCTACACCAGATACGAGAATGTCATCACCAGCATGGAGTTCGAAAGGCTGATATGCGGTGGCGGTCCCACCGATGGTCATTTGATACGCCCCTCAGACCACCAGACCCCTAAGCGCATCGGCTTCATACAGTGCGTAGGCTCGCGGACAGCCAACCGCGGCAACCCTTACTGCTCCAACGTGTGCTGCATGAACTCCATAAAAGACAGCCTGCTCATTAAAGAGCACTACCCCGATGCTGAGATATACGTCTTCTACATGGACATACGTGCCTTCGGCAAAGGCTTCGAAGATTTGTTCCGCCGTTCCAAAGAGATGGGTGTTCACTATATACGCGGCTTGCCCGGAGAGGTAACCGAAGACCCGAAGACCAGGAATCTCCACGTCAGGGTGGAGAACACCACCGCAGCCCGCATAGAGGACTACGAGCTGGATATGGTGGTTCTATCGGTGGGGCTGGAGCCACGGGGACACCTGAAGCAGCTCACCACAATATTGAATCTCTCGCAAACCGCCGATGGCTTCGTGATGGAAGCGCATCCCAAACTGAGACCTGTGGATGCACCCACGCCCGGCATCTTCTTCGCTGGCTGCGTGGAGGCGCCCAAAGACATCAAGGACAGCGTGACCCAGGCGGGGGCGGCAGCAGCCAGAAGCTCCATCATACTCAACGCAGGCAAGCTGAGGAGCGAGGCGCTCAAGGCTATAGTAGACCTGAACAAGTGCAACTCATGTGGTCTCTGCGCCAAGGTCTGCCCCTACAGTGCGATAAAGGTAGATGTGAAAGCCAAGTCCGGCGCACATATAACCGCTGCAGCCTGCGCCGGCTGCGGTACCTGCGCCGCGGAGTGCCGCTTCGATGCCATAACCATGCAGCACTTCAGCGATGCCCAGATTCTGGCACAAATAGACGCTGCCCTCGAAAGCGAGCCTGAGAATAAGATAGTCAGCTTCCTATGCAACTGGTGCAGCTATGCTGGAGGCGACCTGGCTGGCGTATCCAGATTGCAGTACCCGCCCAATAACCGCTTCATCCGCACCATGTGCAGCGGGCGCGTCAGCGAGAAGTTCATCCTGCACGCCTTCGAGAAAGGCGCACCCATAGTATTGGTCTCAGGATGCCATATAAACGACTGCCACTACATCAACGCCAATCACTGGACCAAACGCCGCGTCGAAAGGCTGTGGGAACGCATGAAGAAGCTGGGGATAAGACCGGAGCGACTGCAACTGGAATGGATCAGCGCCGCCGAAGGCCCCAGGTTCGCCCAAATCATGCGCCAGTTGGAGGAGATGCGGCAGAAAGTCACGCCAGCGGAGATAGAGCGCACCAGGAAGGTGCTCAAAGAGCAAAGGCTGGCGAAGAAAAAGGCAGGAGAGCAGGAAAGGGTCGCAGAGCCATACGTATAAATTCTAAACTCTAAAATCCTCTGCCTCGACGGGAGAGGATAAGTGAAGGTGAAAACCGTAGGGGCGTTCAATTGAACGCCCCTACTAATTTAAAACAGCGGCTGATTTACATACCCACAACGCACCCGGGCACTTTTACCAGCAACACTGGTATACATGACGAACGCAGCACCTTCTCTGCCACGCTGCCATAGGCCCACCTGCTGACCCCGGAACGACCGTGGCTAGCCATAATAATCAGGTCAACCTTGCTCTTATTAGCGAAATTAACAATCTCCTCGGCTGGTTTGCCCAGAGAGGACTCCGCCTTCACCTTGAAGCCCTTGTCCTTTAGACTCTGCTCAACATCCTCGATGTAGAGGCTGCACGCCTGCTGTGCATTAGTTGTCATACGCTCTACATGTTTATCCCAGGTCTTGTTCTTGGTTTCAGGGTAGTCAGCAACAATGCTCGGGGAATCACAAACCCTGAGCATTATAATCTCCTTCACCATGCCGCTTTCTGCGAGCCTCTCGACATGGGGCAGCACACATTCAGCGAGTTTCGAGCCATCTAGTGGAACAAGTACCTTCTTATACAATTCTCATCACCTCTGCAGAGATTCTATCACAATTAGCCAGCCCCGTGTATAGGACTCCCCTGTTCTCACACAGTCTTTTTCCCTAACCCTTTCTGTCACCCCTCATGCCAATGGTCACTTCCTTAAGTGGAATAGCCTTTCCGCTCAGACGTATCGCCTGCCTTGCCATTTGCACCAGCCCCGAGCAGCAGGGCACTTCCATGTGCACCACTGTCAGGCTCTTCACCTCCGAACGGCGCAGTATCTCGGTCAGCTTCGCCAGATGTGCCTGAAAGTCATCCAGCTTGGGACAGGCTACCAGCAGAGCGTGCCCCTTCAAGAAGTCCTGATGAAATCCAGCGTAAGCGAAGGGAACGCAGTCCGCAGCCAGCATCAGGTCAGCCCCCTGCAAGAAAGGCGCCCCCGGCGGCACAAGTGTGAGCTGCACGGGCCAATGGCTCAGCATCGACTGGTGGTGACAGCAGACCGCCTCTTCATGAACAGCCTCCGCTGTCTCATGCCCGGCGAACTGAGTTACCGTGGCTGAAGAGCAGCCGCAGGGGAGATTTCCCTCAGTTTTGTCAAGCTGAGCAACCCTTGTTGAGGGGCAACCGCAGGGTGCTTTCTCTTCAGCATGTTCTTTTTCGTGCAGGTGATGCTTCACCGCTTCCTCGTCGAACCCCACTGCTTCCCTTTCCTCAATAGTGATAGCCCCCTGAGGGCACTCTCCCAGACAAGCGCCTAGCCCGTCGCAATACTTCTCGCTCACCAGCCTCGCCTTGCCATCTATAATTTGCAATGCCCCCTCGGCGCAGGAAGGCACACACTCACCGCAGCCATCGCACTTCTCCTCGTCGATTCTCACTATCTTCCTTGATATATTTGTCGCCATTTCACACCTCCTTAACGCAGGTTTGTAACCAACTTACCCCTCAACTGCTCTCACCTTCCACTCTCAGCTGTGGCAGGCTTGGGGGACATGCTAGCCTTTTTCTTCCTATCCTGCTCCCGAACCAGCCTTCGGGTGTACTCCATGCCCTCCACAGGGCAAACCTCTTTGCACCTGTTGCACATGTAGCATTCCTGCTTAAAATCAGTCCAGCCGACCTCAGCGGTGGGGCAGGCTTCCCCGCACTTCTTGCAGTTAATGCAATTCTCGTTCCTTCTCAGCTTGAACCGACCCTTGATAACAGCAAGCGACAGCAACGCACCGTAAGGGCAAGCGAGTCGACAGAAGGGTCTATAAACCAAAGCTGATATGACCACTATTATCAAGAAGACCCAGAAGAACACCACGCCGGTATCCAGATTGAAGAACTCTTTAACACCCAGATACCTGAGCAACCCTATCGAGAACCCCGCCGCAAGTATCACGAAAGCGATGAGGAAGCCGATGCGGAAGGCTGTGGTGATTGTCTTATTCGTCACCTTGAGTTTCTTCCCCGGCAAGAGATAGAGCAATTCCTGTGCCGCTCCTATAGGGCAGACATAGCCACAGAAAATCCTGCCGAAGGCGAATGACAGGACAACGAACATGAACAAAAACACCGCCGGAATAGCTACGGGCATGCCCAATTGCTTGATTTTGCCCAGCAGGAGAAGCTGGAACTGATAGGGCAACATCGGCGCGAAGATGAAGAACCCCAAAGCTGTGGAAATCGCCAGGAACAGGTATCCTATCCTCCTGTTGAACTTGCCCTTGCGGAGCATGACCACCAAAATAATCGTAGCGACGACAGCATAAACCATCGCTGCGACCTTTGTTGCCTCAATAGCCATCTCACGCCTCCTTTAGACAAGGGGCTTTAAGCCCCTTGTCAGACTAGTCCCCTTAAGTTAAGGGAAGCAGCCCAACTGGCAACTGGCTATCTTTATCTTCAGCCTGTTCGCAGCATCTCCCACCTCTTTGGGGGCGACCTTGAACTTCTTGGCTATCCAGAATGCTGCGGCACAGGGCAGCTTCCCGCTAACCAGAGATGCCCGCATCTCCTCCTCCAGAGCTTTCTCGATTTCTTCCTTAGACCCACGCGTTGCATCTGCCATAGATAAACCTCCTTTTCAAAGTCCAGCTTCTCCGCATCCCTTCAACTGCTTCCATCTCTCCTCGCCCAGACACTGTTTGGCTGAAGCGCACCAGTCGATGCAGGAGGGCAGTTTCTCCTTGTAAATCCAGTTTCCGCACTCATGACATTTCACCCTGGTCTCATTGGAGAAAATCTCCTCCTCAGCGCCACAGTTGGGGCACTTGTAAAGCTCCACCCTCAGCCACCTGAAGTCTTGCCCTGGACATCTCAGCGCCATCTTGCACCTCCCTTGCCCCTTTGCCCTCATGATAAAGCCAGTTTGTAAAACATACTATGATTTAAATCATATAGACAGGAGTTTTTTGAGGAAACACAGGGACAAGTTAGAAGAGCTTCTAATGGGTGCTAGAGTTTTGGCGGTCCTTCGCTCAATAGCCTGAGCTTTGTTTCATCGAGGATAACCGTCTTGCCCCGAACGGAGCGGATGATGCCGCCGTCCTTGAGACGGCTCATAAACCGTATCGCCGTCTCTGTAGTGGTGCCAGCCATATCGGCAATCTCCTGGCGGGTGAAAGGAAGATTGGGACCCAGCTTCGAGGAAAGCATGAGCAGCGTCCTGGCAAGCCGCTGTTCCACCCTCTCCCCTGCGAAGTCCCTGAGGCGGCTCTGAGCCTCCCTGAGCCGTCCCCCCAAGACATTGATGATCCTCAGGGCTACCTCGGGGTGGCTGGCGAGGAATGACAATAAATCCTCCCTTTTGATTCCCAGGACTCTGGTCTGACCCGCCGCCTGCGCCGAGGCGGGATAGGGCTTGTTCTCAAAAACAGCCACCTCGCCGAACATCTCTCCGGGTCCGAAGAAGGCTATGATGAACTCCTTACCGCTTGAAGAATGCTTCAGAGCCTTCACCTGCCCCTCAGCTACGATGTAGAACCAGTCTGGGGCATCCCCCTCCCAGAAAATGAACTCACCAGCTGGGAAGCTTCGCTCGAAAGCGAGAGCAGCCAACTCCGTGAGTTCACTATCACTCAATTTGGAGAAAACAAACGATTGCTTTACAACTCTGGCCTTATCTGTATCTTGCATCTTCTTATTTGTTTAGAATCTCGCGCTTAGGATTTGGAGCTTGCTTCCAGGACATGCGTCTCATCACCTAAAGGCAGCGTAAAGCAGAAGATTGAGCCACGTCCTGGTTCCGACTCGACCCAGATACGTCCTCCGTGAGCCTCAACCAGCCGGCGGCATACCAGAAGCCCCAACCCAGCCCCCTTAACCCCACTGAGCCTCTGGTCTTCCAGCCTTTGGAAAGGACCAAAGAGTTTTGCTTGATCGAAAATAGATATGCCAATCCCTTGGTCCTTAACCCCGATAACTAGATGGTCTGGCTCCTCTCTGGCGAAGACCTGTATATCGCCCCTGTCGGGTGAGTATTTAATTGCGTTCTCTAATAGATTATGTAAAATGCGCTCTAACCTCAACGCATCGGCATATACTAAAGGAAGTCCCCTGGGCAGGTCTACGGCAATCCGATGTGTTGAATATTGTTGTCTTATCTTATCCACCGTGTTTCTGAACACGCTCCTCAAGCTAACAGGTTCCCTGCTGAGAACCAGTCGGTCAGCCTGCGCTCTGGATAGCTCAAGCAGGTTGCCTAACAGGTGAGAAAGACTCTCTGTTTCCCAAGCCGCATCCTGAAGCAGTTGCCGTATTTCCTCCCTGGATAAACGCGGCCACTCAGTTAGAGCTGTATTTACAGACCCCATGATTACAGTCAAGGGGCTGCGAAGCTCATGAGATACCAGACCGATGAATTCGTCTTTCAGCTGCTCCAGCTTCTTGCGTTCGGCGATATCTCGAATGTAGACCAGAGCCTGACTTAACCCGCCATTTGAGTCATAGTTCGCCACGATCTTAGCCCACACTGGTATTGACCGCCCCCCAGACCCACGGAGCTCAAATTCAGTCTCAATGAGTCCATTTCTAGTTAGCTGGTCATAGTAGAACGAAATTTTATTGGGCAATTCCTTGGCAAGCAATTCCCGGAAACCTTTACCCTTTAACTCCTCTCTAGAATAGCCAAGCAGATTACTTGCCCCTTGGTTGCAGTCAGCAACACGTAATTTGGTGTCCACCGATAAAATCACATCAGGGGAGGACTCAACCAACGTACGATAGTTAGCCTCAGATTGTCGCTGTGCCTCCTCTACCCGTTTCAGGTCCGAGACGTCCTGCACACCGGCAAGTGCTCCTATATAATTCCCGCCGGC
>Ga0315291_10005248_pt1 | contig 16267 bp, 19 predicted proteins | sample YL17G12_20_MG_FD_203070 | JGI IMG/M metagenome (GOLD analysis project Ga0315291, IMG submission 203070) | Sediment microbial communities from Yellowstone Lake, YNP, Wyoming, USA - YL17G12_20 | ecosystem: Environmental > Aquatic > Freshwater > Lake > Sediment | place: USA: Wyoming | collected...
TCAAGTCCGTCGCCATTATCTCTACACATTCATCTTTTGTGCCTAATGGTAGATGATAAGAGAAGCTTTTCAGAATTCGTGTGCGACTACGATTCTGAGGGAAAGCTGTTCAGGAAAAGGAAGTGAAAAAGTGAACTGTTCGTTCCAAATCAACGTTCCATGCAGACAGTCAATGATTACGTGTTGAGATTCATCAAATGAACTCATCTTTCGCGTGCAGCACGCCAGAAGAGCACCAGTTCATTCTTTCCTTAGTTTTGATGCTTCTGGCTTTCTTTGGACAAGCGCACGCTGAGATTCATCATCAAATGATGTTATCTTAGTCACATGTTTTCCAAGAGGCAAGCTGCGGCGGAGAATCCCCAACCATAGCCGACCATCAAGACGTTATCTCCCTTCTTCAATCTGCCATTTGAGACTATTCTTTCAAGGATGAATGGTAAGCTTGCTCCAGCCAGATTCCCACATTCGTTAAGCACTTGATGTGATTCCTGAAGCTTTTCAGGTTCAATTCCATGGTGTTCAGCCAGAGCGTCAAGTATTTTTTCGCTGCCCGTATGAACTGCCCAGTTCTTTACAGCTTTGATTTTGCTCGTTGCGTCGTCTCCTAGCAACTTCCTCAAGACCAGATCCGTATACTCAACGCCGAGCTTCGGAATCTCCCTGTCCAAATAGGAATAGAAACCGAACTTGAACGGTTCATCCAGAGCCGCAAGCCTCAAGTATCCAGCCATATAATCCATTTTCCTAAGATTCGTAACCTCTGTTATTCTCCTAACCCTTAAACCTGACTTCTTGTTGGCCACGACGGCAGCGGCCACACCATCCCCGAAGAGAAAGAACTGAATGGTCGCTATCCACTTTCTCAGTTCAAACTGCTTTCTCTTCTTATCTTCTATTCGACTGATTTGGCTGGTTTCCAATATTTCCTTCAAGCCATGCACTTGATTTTGGAACCAATATGAGCTAACTCCGGAGACACATATCAGAACATGATGTCCAGGATGCACGGCAAGGTGATTCTCTGCGAGTTCTAACGCTTTCGGAAAGGCTGTGCTTGCCACTCCTTGAGCGCTAACGTGTTTTGTAAAAGGGTCAAGTTCAAGTCTCGGCACCAAAAAATGGCTTAGACCTGGGCTCAGGAAGGCGTTAGCGTCGTAAGTTGTGATGAGATAGTCTATCTCCTTGCTGGATAGGCCAGTCTTCGCGAGAGCTTTTTGGCAAGCTTCTGAACAGAGATCAACCAGATCATCTTCAAGGAGTAGGCTCTCTCTGTTGGGTTTAGTGTCTGGCTGGTTTATGAGGTGGCGGTTTGAAACTCCAAGGTTTAGTACGTTCTGTTTGACTCCTTCTGGGAGCTTGCATGGAAACTTCTGCATCAGTTCTTCTGTTGAATACTTGTTCCTTGGCAAGGCCGTTGATAACTGCAGTATTTGCATGTCAGTGAAGTTGATGTAAAGTTATAAAAGCGTTCTCAAATCCTGCGTCTCCCCCTCCAAGTACGAGGAGTGAAAGGATTTATACAAAAAGAGTCCACAACATAGTGCGACAGTGGTGGACGAAACAGTGAGCGCTCAAGAGTTCTTTGACTATCTCGAAAATCACACAATCTTGGGGGTGAAGCTCTCCACATTTCTCCAGTTGCTCGTCATAGCAGTCGTAGCAGTGGTTCTTGAGAGGCTTTTCACTCGGTATCTCAGTCGATTCGCTAGGCGGGCACGTCTGGCGCCTCATGTCACTAACGGATTAGTCCTTACGGCTAGGCTCTTGATACTGATCGGGGCGGCAGTGTCAGCAGTCAGGGTCGGCGGGCTACCCACTGACTGGTTTGTAGCGTTTTCCGCAATCGGTGGGGCAGCAGTGGGTTTTGCATCTACGAAGACCATTGGAAACTTCGTTGCGGGGCTGTATCTGCTTGCGGCAAGACCGTTCAGAGTAGGAGATCTTGTCCGTTTGGGAACTGTTGAAGGGATCGTTGAAGAGATAGCTATCAACTACACCAAGATATTGACGATGGCCGACACTCTTGTGTCCGTCAGCAACCTCCAGATCATGGATAGGGACATCACTAACTACTCGTACAAGAGCGATGAACGTGACGGCTTGCACTGCTACACCTTCGAGATCAGCTTCGACCACAGCGTTTCGTCCAGCAGAATCGCCAAAATACTCGACGAAGTCTTCCAGAAATGCTGCAGCAACCTTCCAAAGAGACCCCGCTACGTGTTGCTGAGATCAGGCGGGTTCGAAAGGGTCTACCTAATCTACCTCTATGCCAAGCGACCCGAAGACATATTCATCTTAAAGCCTCAAGTTGCAGAACAGGCGTTCAAGCTCTGGGATAAGGAAAGGCAAAAAGATAATCAATAGATGTTTCAATAGGCGAGTTCGACTAGTTCTAAGACAGTTGTTGTAAGCATGTGAGATTTGAAAGATGTTCTCCGTAAGTGTCATATATTTGTTGGAATGCACTAACTAAATCACTCAAATGATGAGGTGTTAAATTGAAAAAAGTCGGAATAGTCGCTGGCAGCATATCAAGGTTTGACAATCCGCGACATACGTTACAGGAAGAGATGTGTGCAGAAGCCGTAAAAATGATACTCGACGACGTTCCAGAACTGGAACTTGGAGACTTCATTAAGAAAGGCTACGCATGCTGCTATTCCTATTTCAGCGATATCCTAGAGCAACAACAATGCATGCATTGGATAATAAACGACTACCTGGGACTGAGCGGTGTTCCATCATACCGTGTTGAATCAGGCGGAGCCACACCTATAGACGCAATAGTAAACGCGGCTCTGTGGATTCGATCAGGCATGTTCCCAGCCGTTCTCGTAGTCGGATGGGAGAAAATGAACGAAATGCCAATCCAGAAAGTCAACGAGGCCATAGCGATCGCAGGCGACACAGACTGGGATTTCGTCTCTGGCTTCACCTACAACGCTTTCTACGCAACCATGGAGGCTCGTCGAATGCAAGTCTACGGAGACACCGAAGAAGACCTAGCGGAAGTTGCAGTCCTAGCTCATAACAACTCGCTTGAGAACCCGTATGCACAATGGCCCGCCCAGAACGGATTACGCAAGATCACCGTTGACGATGTGTACAAGTCGCGTTTAATTTCGTGGCCCTATAGGCTCTACGAGTGTGCAATGACAAGCGAAGGTGCATCTGCCATGCTCTTGGCAAACGAGGAACTGACAAAGAAACTGACTGACAACCCAATTTGGCTGACAGGCGTGGGCTTTGGCTCAGACACCATGAGAGCTGGAGACAGACCAGACAACCCAGCATGGAAAGGCTTGTACCCAGAAGACGAGAAAATATGGCCCAAACACATTCCAAAACCCCTGTCACCATACCCTGACCTCTGCAACTTCGGCTCATTAAGAGTCTCCGCGAGAATGGCGTACAAGGACGCGGGCGTCAAGAACCCGAGAAAAGAAATCAGCTTCGTCGAGATCTTCGACCCCTACGCAGGCGTCGTCTTAGCCGGGCTTGAGGACTTTGACTTCTGTAAACGCGGCGAAGGAAAACAACTACTCAGAGATGGCGTAATTCAACGCAGTGGGGAGCTTCCATGTCAACTCAGCGGCGCCCTAACCGCTCAAGGCCACGCTGTAGGCTCAACGTCAATCGCCCAAGTGGTGGACAGCTACTGGCAGTTGAGTAACCAGATCGCTAAGAAGTGGGGCGCGCCTGGAAGGCAACTGAGCAAACCAAAGAAAGCGTTCATTCATGGACACGGGGGCACAGGATGCCAAGCTGGCGCAGTAGTGTTGGAGGTGTAAAACGATGAAGCAACCCGGACCAGAAAAGATTCTGAAGGAAACCAAGATCGACGAGAAATCGTGGGACGAATGGGAGCGCAAGGGCGGCTGGAGACCTGAAGGCTGGAAGATCATAGAAATGAACGACGGACCAACACTGAATGAGCTAAAGCCTGAGAAGTTCCTTGTAGTCCATCGCCCACATGGCAGCATGTTCCATCACAGCTATGGCAAGGTCTCGAAATTCTTCATCGGCTTGCTAGAGGGAAAACTCTACGGAACAAAATGCCCGAAATGCGGACTAGTCTACTGCCCACCACGCGCACATTGCTTCAACCCAGAATGCAGACTGAAAGAAACCGAGTGGACTGAGCTACCCAAGAAAGGCGTCGTACACGCTCACACAATCATGGCCATAGCATGGCCTTCGATGGCACATCTGCAACCCCTAGTCGGGGCAATGGTCAGAATCGATGGAACAAACACTTGCCTTCCAATGACCATGAGGGAGATTGACCCTGAAAAAGTCAACATCGGTCTCAAAGTGAACATACACATTGCCAAGAACCCAAAAGGAGACCTTCTGGACGTTTATGCGACCCCAGCAGAAGAACCAGTGCCGCCGAAGCGAACCGCAGAAGAACTCAAGCGCTTCAGAGAGGACATGGAAAAAACGAGGGCATGGGTCAAGAAAACCTTCGGCCCCAAATAGGCTCCACTGGGCTACACTGAGAAGCCCAAGCTCCATTTTTCTTATATCCATTTCAAAACAACTGACAAATACCTGAAAGCAAGGCCCAGCCGTTTCTCATTTCTATCATCACGCGTTTAGATGATCAGAACGTGTTCTCACAAAAGCTCAACTCCAGCACACCAGATAGGTTTTGTCTTTGTAGTTGAAAAAATGTTTAAATCAGCCACTCAGACTATAGTACAAGTCTTCATGGTTGGAGAGCACCTTGAAGGGCAAACCACTTGTTTCGATAGTATCTGCTGGTCTTTCAAAGTTTGGAAAACGGGAAGGCATGTATGGAAGGGAGATTTTCGCTGAAGCAGTCAAGGAAGCCTTTGACCGTTGCCCCAAGCTGAACCCTAAGAATGACATTCAAGCCCTTTTTGTCGGACACATGGGAGAATCATATGAGCATCAAGGACATACGGGTGCTACAATGGCTGATTGGGCTGGTTTGCTGCACGTACCTGCTACGCGAACAGAGGCAGCATGCGCTTCTTCAGGAGCAGCGTTAAGAACTGCTATTCAAGCCGTACTTTCAGGCCTAGCTGACGTTGTTATGGTGGGTGGAGTGGAGAAGATGACTCATCGCACCACAGCGGAAGTTACAGAATTCCTTGCGATGGCTTCGGACTACCCGTTTGAACAATGGCATGGAATAACTTTCCCAGGCCTCTACGCTTTGATGGCAACTGCGCACATGCATGATTATGGCACGACTGAAGAACAGTTGGCGAACGTGGCTGTGAAAAACCATTATCACGGAAGCCTAAACCCAAAGGCACAGATTCAGAAGGAGATAACCTTAGAGAACGTCATGTCTTCACGGGTCATTGCGTGGCCACTCAAGCTTTATGACTGCTCCTTGATCACGGACGGGGCAAGCTGTCTAATCTTAACAAAACCCGAGTTAGCTAGGAAGTTCACGGATTTGCCCGTTCACATAGTCGGGAGCGGTCAGGCAAGCGACACTATAGGCCTGTACGAAAGAGAAACACTCACCTCCTTGGAAGCAGCGAAGATTGCGGCAAAGAAAGCCTATGACATGGCAGAACTGAAGCCGAGTGATATTGACTGTGCAGAGGTGCACGACTGTTTCACTATTGCTGAGATAATTGCGTATGAAGACTTGGGCTTCTGCGAGTTGGGAGAGGGCGGTGAACTAGTTGCAGACGGCGAAACGAAGCTTGGCGGAAGGATTCCAGTAAACACAAGCGGAGGGCTTAAGGCCAAGGGGCACCCGGTTGGAGCCACGGGAACGGGTCAAGCTTATGAGATGTATCTGCAATTGACTGGGAAAGCTGACAAGAGGCAAGTGAAGGATGCTGCGGTCGGCTTGACTCACAATGTTGGAGGTTCAGGCGCGACTGCCACCGTTCACATCTACAGGAGAGGTTGAATATGAGTGAACAATCTGATTTTACCATTGAGCAGTTCTACAAGAATGTGCTTCAAGGAAAACTGCTGGCTGGAAAGTGCAAGAAATGCGGGAAAGTCCATCTTCCGCCAAGGCCACTGTGCGACGAGTGCTTCTCAAACGAGTTCGTGTGGAAAGAGATCCCCCAGAGAGGTAAGCTTCTGACTTACACGATCATTCAAGTGGCGCCGGCACAGTTCCAGTCAATGGCTCCGTACGCCGTGGGCATAGTACAACTGGAAGACGGAGTTCGAATCCCTGGCATGATCAGAGGCGTGGCCTCTGAACAAATAAAGATAGGCATGGAATTGGCGTTTGACTTTGGGATTTGCACGGCAACCCAGCAATGGCCACAATGGCCGCGGTACTACTTCAAACCCCTGTGATTTTCCTCAATACCTAGTCCTTTTTTCATTTTCTCTTCCTGAACAGCATGATGTTTTCAGTAGTGGTGCAGACGTATTCAAAGCCTGCTTGGACAAGCTTTTCGGCTTCATCAGTTTTGGTGGCTGTCGCGCTGTGGTATTCGTCGCTTTCAAAGACTATCAGCTGCGTGTAGATCTGAGTGTTCTCGATTGATCTATGGCCTAGCTTCTGTTGAACCAGGATTATGTTCTTCGTTTTAGCATAGAGCATTGTTGCGTAGAAGTGCCTGAAGGTGTGAAATGTTATCTGATTGAGTCTTGGACTACTAAGATTTCTAGATATGCTTCTCCTTTTCTTCATGTACCCGCTTCTGAAATTGCTTCAAACTGTAGATTCTCTAAAACTTCCAGTACGTAATGGTATAACGATCGCTCAACAGGATGAGGAAGTGGAATTGCTTCGTCAGTCATTTCATCTTACCTTTCTCGTCTTTCGGGTTCTCATGCGTCCGTATAGTTGGCTTCTTACCCTCTGCTTTGGTTTGGTTTAGCCAAAGGTTCAAGAGCCTCTATCATGGCCTTCTCAATGTTCGCCCTCATTGTGTTTACTATCCTTTAGAATATATAAAATGGGCTTATGGTATGTCCGATAGCGCACTAGCAGGTGACGGTTTTTCACAAAAGTGTAAAGATGATATCCGAGAACTCCCTGCAACGAGTCATCTGCAACTTCAAAGACTCTCTGAATATTCGCATCTCGCTTCATCAAGATCTACCCTATTCAGAGCCTTTGATGTCTTGAGCTAAAAAGAATAGCGTGAGCGTTCTGAACGTGATTCCTATCCATCACATAGCAGAAAAAGAGGGAGAGGTGCGGGAGACGTCTCCATTAGACGACGGATATTTGGATTGGAGTTTCTTCCACAAGCCATAAAAAAGCCGCGAAGCAAGACTGTGAAGCATGTGAGGTATTTGCTTGGACAAAGAAGCGGGTCGTATAAAGATCACTGTGCTCAAACGGTTTGACACTAGAGACGTATTCAAAGATCCTCCAGTCAAGGCAAAGTATAGTGGTCCATGCCCCATCTTCAAGGAAGGACAGGTGTTCTGTGTTGATGACAGCATGCCAAGCGGGTTTTGCCCTTATGCTTGGGACGCGATTTTCTTTGCAGTTGTAACGCTCAGATCAAATGGCAACTTCAGCGAGTGGTATGATGAACCTGGAGTTGCAGTAGGGTGTTGCGGAGACGGGTTAAGACCAGTGGTCTTCAAACTAGAGCGGAGATAGCCAGAGGATTCCTCCATATGCCTTCATAAACCATCAGAATCATAATACCTATCAGATATCCTCCATCCAAAGACTGAGTTCGGGAGACATCGTCACTCGGCATAGGTTCAAGTCACATCGACGGCGCCACAAAACGCAGATAATAGAGCACTAGTATTCCACAACTCTTTTTCCCACCTTGTGATAGAAGCCTTTGTCGCCGACCCATTTCATAAGAACCCCATCTTTCCAGCCGTAGCCTTCTCGAACATGGGTGGCGAGAACTTCTCCCATGAACCAGACATGGTCTCCGACCTCTACAACCTGAACAACCTTGCACTCGATGCTCAGAGGACTCTCCTCAATAAGAGGTGCTCTCACCTTGCTTGCGGGAATCGCTGTCAGTTTTGCCAGCTCGAACTTGTCCACGTCTCGCCCGGAGTTTTCCCCGCAAATCTTCACTGCTTCCACTAATCTCTCGTCAACCACGTTGACAACATATGCCCTGCTCTTCTGAATCAGTTCAAAAGAGAATCTTGAAGGCGCGATTCCTACGCCAACCAGCGTGGGTTTCCCAGAAAAATAGGCAAACATGCCCACACTAATTATGTTCTTCTTCCGGTCATGCCCGCATGACACAAGGTATACAGGTCGAATTGGCAACTTTCCGAGACCTTCTTTAACTTCAATCTCGTTCTTCATAAACATCAAATCCGCTAGTGTGTTGTTGCTTGAAATTCATATAAAGGGCTATGGCTGTCAATCTTCACACATGAGAAAGCTGCCCAACGCAGTATCGTTTGAATAAATCACGTATTTGCGAGGAATAGAAAAAGGGGGCTTTGTGGGTGATGTCGCCGCTGGTCGGAGGTCCAACTCCCATCCCCAGCTTCAAGAAGAGAATTGATACTGAACAAGTATATGAGAAAAAAAGGGGCACGCGCTCGAACTGAAAAGAGCGCTTAAGCCCTAAGTGACTATTTCTGCTTCTGCGTCCATAGGTCTTAATGTGGTGATTTTGATTCTTAAGTGGTCTCCGGGCTTTGCGTTACCAACGAAAACTATGAAACCCTTGATTCTGGCTATACCTTCCCCTTGAGGGCTTGTTTCGGTTATATCCACTTCGTATTCTTTTCCAGTCTCAACTGGGGAGTTCTCAACGCCTCTGCCACGTTTGCTCTTTGCATTTCTCGGGCTTCTTTTTGACGGACTCATTGACATCTTCCTTTTTCTGCATTTGTGATGATATTATGACCATTCCTCATTGGCTTAAGTGTTCCGCATTTTACTGCTCGCGCGCTTCTTTTCATTTATGGCGTTCTCCTTCCATGCTTGAATCGGGAAAACAAAAAAAGGGGATTGCGCGGGAGAAATCGCCAATAACCTAGATACTACTTCAAACCTTTGTAACTTCTTTTCATACCTTGGCATTTTCCTATTTCCTCTTCCTATATATTGTCACTTGTTCCTTGTCATTGTAGCGTACGAACTTAAACCAAGCTTTAAGCAGATCGTCTTCCTCTTCAAGTGTCTTGGCAAAGGCAGTATGGAACTTGTCACTTTCAAAGTCTTCTCTGTCTTCGCTGCGTAGAAGACGCAACTACGGTCGGATATCAAGAGCTAAATCTCTGAATGCGCGTTTTTCCAGTAGGTGACTTGCTTGACTGAGAGAGCCGGAATTGGTAGACTTGTGGAAAACCCTTTCAAAAGGAGCGGCAAGGTCTTGGTGAGCAAAGTCAACTCGGAGGAAAGACACTTAAAAGATGACGTTTTGAGGGCTGTGGATCTAGTCGGTGGCTTCGATAAGATCGTTAAGAAGGGTGATGAAATATTGTTGAAACCCAATTTCAATAGTGGCGATGCTCCACCCGGTTCGACCGATCCAGATTTTGTTGACGCCATTATCACTTTGTTGTATGAGCATGGAGCAGGTAGGGTGATTGTCGGGGAGTCTTCGATGATGTCGCTTTCTACCCGAAAAGTCTTCGAAGAGACTGGGATGATGCACAAGGCGGAGCAGGCTGGCGCCGAGGTAGTGTTTTTTGATGAAGGAAAATGGGTTAAGGTATCCACAGGCGGCAAGTATCTTGGGAGTGTCAGTCTGCCGGACAGCGCTTTAAGAGTAAACAAGCTTGTTTATGCTTGCGCGATGAAGACTCACAAGTGGGCAAAATTCACACTGAGCCTTAAACTGGCTGTGGGTTTCATGAAACCTGGCGAAAGGATGCAGCTACATATGAGGCATTTGGAGGAGAAGATAGCTGACCTGAACTTGGTTGTCCATCCATGCCTAATAATCATGGATGGGAGGGTTTGCTTCATTTCAGGCGGTCCGGCTTGTGGCGAGAGGCGAAATCCCAATCTCATGCTCACTTCTGGGGACCGCGTGGCTCTAGATGTGGAGGCAATAAAGACAATTCAAGGCTTCGCTGGCAACAGCCTAACTGATGATCCTTGGAACTATACTCAGATCCGGCGAGCAGCGGAATTGGGTTTGGGCGTCAAGCAAGAGACGGATTACGAGGTCGTTAGTTCATCCAATTGAAATTGCAGTTATGTGCTATATCATTTCAGCTTCTCGAAATGAATAATGTAAACTAGTTGGCTCTCGTCCCATTCCTCATAGACTTCTTGCCACTTTTGCTTGAACTCTTCCAACATATCGTAGCCTTCATTCCTTGCATCATCTTCATTGAAGTATCTCAGTCGTTTCCTTTCTATGGATACTATCCTCAAATCTGCAAAACGAGGTTCTTGTATCACGGCATGAACCGTCGCCCCGATTTTCATTTTAGGGTCAGGAATCGTGGTTCTGGAAGTCTGAGTCTTCTTGCCTTGAAGTATCTTCTGTTTGTCATCGGACAGGAATTGAAGATCACTAGGCGCTTCAACCACTTCCTCAATGACCTCCTCAAGGGGTCGTTTTGGTTCAAGAGCGGCTTTTTCAATGACCTGAGCCCTTTCTTTCATTGGAAGCCGCTTTTCCGCCAGCTTCTTTATTACTTCCACCTGTCTTTCCGGTTCCTTGATGACACGGCTAGCCTTGACTGCGGTTAGGTAGTCGATTTTTCCTTCAGGAATGTCGCCTGAAACTGTGGAAGGAGCTACAAGCTTTTGAACTTCTTCGGGAACCACTTCAACGGTCTTTAACCAAAGAGAAACTGCATCAGTGCTAACTCCGATTTTCTCGGCAATAGCGGTTCGAGAGGGGTATTTTTCAGGGCATTCGTCTAATAGGTATTTGCAGACTTTTCCTTTCTCAACTGCGTTGAGCTCTTCCCTCTGAATGTTCTCAATCAGGTTTAATTGAACCACTTCGTCATCACTGTACTCTCGCACGATCGCAAATATCCTTTTGAGGCCTGCCTGTTGTGACGCTCTGTATCTTCTCTCCCCAACGACCACTTCAAACTCGCTGTCAACGGGTCTGACTATTATTGGTTCCAGCAAACCTACTTCCTTGATGCTTTCGGCAAGTTCGTTTAGGCGCTCTATGTTCACCTCTAGTCTGGGGTTGAGCCTGCTTGGACGAATCTTGTCAAGTTCGATTTCCTTTATTGTACCTATTGCCAAATCCAACACCAGAACTGTTCAATCTTAATTCAGCCCGTTTCTATTTAAGAATTACAAATATCAATCAAGCCACGTAATTCAGCAGTGGCATCATAGACCTATTTCTGAAGCCGATTCCTTCAGACCCGACAGCGCCAGTTCAAGAAACCTTTCTCTAGGTATCCCTATCTCCTCACACATGAGGATTCTTTCTCGATCAGCGCCTCTGGCGAAATCCTTATCCTTGAACTTCTTAGCGACAGTCTCGGCTTTCACGTCCTGAAGCTTTTTGGATGGCATCACGAGAGCACAAGCTACCAGCAAACCTGATATGGCATCACATGCGATTAGTGCTTTTTCCATTCGGGTTTCGGGCAGGGCGCCAGTGTTCTTGGAATTGTGGCTTTTTATTGCCTTCGTGAGCTTCTCGGGAACTAGGCCTCTCAGTGTTTCTTCTGTCAAGAGTCCATGCTTTTCAGGGGTGGCTTCGGTTTTTTCATAATCGAGGTCGTGGAGCAAGCCGACAAGACTCCATTCGGCCGTGTCTTCACCGAGATATTTCGCGATTGAGCGCATTATGGCTTCGACCGCAAGCATGTGATAGATGACGTTCTTTTTTGAGACATGCTTCTTGACTAGATCCATGGCTTCGTCTCTCGCCATCAAAACTTCCACCTTGTCTCATTTATGAAAAATCAGCGCTTATAACTCCTTCACCTAAATTGGAGCACGCCTGAATGATGATTTGGGACGTAGATACCGAGCATGTATCAATGCGGATTTGGGCAAAGTATATAATCGCGCTCCAGACCTTTTTGCATTCGTCGCTGGGTGCAGACCTCAATGGATTCGATTAAACCGAAGATTACTTGGAAGACCTTTGTTTTGCCGGCGATAGGGCTGCTAGCATTCGTAGCGTATCTCATTCTGTTCAAAGTAGATATCCCGGGGATATTGGGAAAAGCTCGACTCGTTAACCCTCTGACGTACTCCATCGCGATCATCCTAGTAATAGTTGACCCGCTGCTTTTTGCGGCTTCATGGTGGGTTATGCTCAACTTTCTATCCATAAAAGTGTCGGTCTTCAAAGCATACCTCTACACGTGGTATGGAATATTCATCGACACAATCCTTCCCGGAGAATCTGTAAGCGGCGAGATCTCAAGAGTCTACTTGGTCACAAGGGATATTCCAGGAACCAGCGGCAAAGCTGTTGCTTCAGTTGTCACTCACCGAATGATGAGCATGGGCATGACCGTTGCCACGATGGTGTTCGGTACAGCAATGCTGCTTGGCCAAGGGCAGACCAACACTATCCTTTTCAACCTTTCTTTGCTTTCTGTCATCTTAACCAGCATCTCTCTAGTATTCCTGATCTTACTGTGCACTAGGGAAAATTGGGCAATGAAGCTCGTCAACATGGTCTTGGGCTTTGTGGAATACGTAGGTCGCGGGCGCTGGAAACTGGACAAGATCAGAGAGGACGCACATAAGGCTGCACGCATTTTTCACGAATCGATGAAAGAACTCGGTCACAATCCGAGAATTCTGGTTGAATCGACTTCGCTGTTTGTCTTGTCATGGATTGCAAGTGCAAGCGTGCCATACTTCGTTTTCTTGGCGATCGGGTTTCCGGTGGACTGGAGTGCGATCCTCATTACATCTGCCATAGTGTCAGCAATTAAATCCATACCGATCGGCGTACCCTTTGAAGTAGGACTTCCCGAAATAGTGATGACTTTGCTCTACGGATTCGTGTCGCCTGTCATTACGACACAGATAGCTGCGACCGTGACTGTGTTGACTAGGATCTTGACTTTGTGGTTGAGGTTCTTCATCGGTTTTGTAGCACAGCAATGGCTTGAATACAAGGCCATCAAGATACCCACAACCAAATTGGAGGAACAGGAAGGCCTGACACCTAGTCTCGTTCGCGTCAAAGGAAGATCCTGCAATGCCAGTCACGATTGAAGATGCTTCGATCAAGCACTTAGATAGACTGTACGAAATTGAGACAGAGTGTTTCGACAGAGAAGCCTTCACAAGACAGCAGATTGCACATCTACTGGCCGACTACAACTCTTTGGGACTGATTGCGAAGGAAGAAGAGAGAATCGTAGGCTTCATAATAGGCACGATACAGGCTGAAGAAAACGGTTTGACTGGTCACATAGTAACGATAGATATTTCGAAGACGCACCGACGGAAAGGTCTAGGCGTTAAGCTTCTGCAGGAAATTGAAAGAATATTCGTAGAGAAGGGAATACATGAGTGTTGTCTTGAAGCCAGAGAAGACAACACAGCTGCTTTGAATCTCTACAAGAAACTCGGATACACGAAGGCTGGAAGACTAAGGAACTACTATGGAAGCGCTCATGGAATGTTTCTCCGAAAAACCCTAACTCGGCCTTAGCAGCTTCAAGTTTGTCTTCTCATCTAGACTCCTTACAAGATGTAAACCGAGGCCCTCAACAATCATCAGCTCAGCGGTTACGCCAACGCGAGAACCTTCCATCAAGTGACCACCAAAGGCCTGACCCTTCTCGTTGGAAACAACTATGTGAGCGTGAATTACCACGTTGTCTTTCTCATCAACAGCGATGTTGCCTGAGCACGAAGCAATTTCCAACGAACCCGCAAACTTAACCTGCTCATAAGCGCCTTTCCTGTAACAACCCAATGTCACGTTCTTCAAGGCACCAATCAAAAGAAAAACGCCTGCCTTCACGCCGCTTTCTTCAGCCCGTTTCTTGATGGCAATGGCTAGGTCCTCATCTTCAGATATTCGGAAAACGAGCATACGCCCAATTTGACCTGCAAACATGGTTTCTCACATTCGTATTCTTTGAAATCAGTGGTTTCTAAACGTTTTGAGCGCAAAACCTAAAAGTCTTTCCCTGCATATACGTGCTTGGCAGTGAAAACTCCATTGTCCAAGAAAGGAAACAGTGAACGAAGACTGGTCAGAGCGATAGTGATTTTGATACGAAACACTACTTGGAGATGTGGACGATTAGAGCGGTCAATAGTGAAGCATCTTTACAGCAGGCATGCAATGTTTGGAAGACCAGAGATGCCCGTAAACGACATGCTTCGGAACTTCAAATTGACTGGAAAGAAGAAGAACGAGTTCTTGGACGCGATACGTCGATTGGAAAGAAGAAATATAATAAGGGTATTGAATCTCGTAAGCTAGCACGTTTCGCAGAGATTCTCAGGGTTTTTCGACCAGTTTCTTAGCGTTCTGTACCCAACTCTCAGTGAACTTTGGTGAGATTTTCAGCTTCTTGGCCAACTTCTCCGGTGATGCTGTGGAAAGTTCTTCGACGGTGTTTATCCCCAAAGCTTTGAGCTGTGCGGCGCGTTTTTCCTTGATGCCCTTTACCGATGTGAGTTCCAAGGTTTTAGATGCGGTTTCGACGACGGCTCCTTTTTCTTCTTTGATGGGGGTTTCGATGGCAACTGGGGCTTGTGGTGTTGGGGCAGTTGGCGCAGTCGCTCGTGCTGTCTTAGTGCTTGGTCTCAGAGTGAATCCTAATCCTACAAAGAGAATGCCGAGTACGACGGTCGTCACGACTGAAAGGCTTTGTTCAACTCCGCCCAATACTATGAGTGAGAACGCGGTTATGACGAAGAATATTATCGCAACTCCGTACAAAGCATAGTCTGAACGCATGTATATTCTCTCCTTGATGCCTCTATTCTAAATAGAAGAGTTTAAATAATTTTCTGCTAGGCGGAATGAAAAAAGGAAAGTTTGGGTTTTGTTAGTTCTATTCTACTTGAGCAACTGTTCTTCTGGTGGTGGCGGCTTTATTAGGCCTTCTTTCATTAGTATTTTCGTGGAATCTCGAGCATTCTGAATTATCGCTTTGGCCCTCTCGTACAGTTCTTGCCTGCTTGGTTTGATCCTTGCGACGCCTTGATCGATCGACTTCAACGCGCATGCTACAGCTTCCCGTGGATAGACTTCCCACTCCTCCATTCTAGGCAAGATGTCCTCTTCGTGCATCCCACGTTCCTCAGCAAATTTCGCCAGTTCTTGGGCTGCCGCAATGCACATGTCGTCAGTTACAGTTCTTGCTCTCACGTCTAAGACGCCGCGGAATATTGCCGGAAAACCTAAACTGTTGTTGACTTGGTTCGGAAAATCACTTCTACCTGTCGCGATGATGTGTGCTCCTGCTTCCTTGGCTTCCCATGGCCAGATTTCAGGTATCGGGTTTGCGCATGCGAAGACGATAGACTTGTCTGCCATCATGCTTATCCATTCTTTCTTTATGGTTCCCGGCCCTGGCTTGGAAGCAGCGACTACTGCATCCACATTCTTGAAGGCTTCAGGAATGTCACCCGTTCTGCCTTCGCCATTGGTTTTCTGTGAGAGTTCATATTTCCATGGATCTTCATCTTTTGTTATGTCTTTTCTGCCAGCGTAGATTACACCTTTAGTGTCTGCCAGAATTATGTTTCCGGGTTTGAGCCCCCATCGTATCAGGACATATGCAGTTCTCAGGTTGGCTGATCCCGCACCTACTAGGGTTATTAGGGCTTTCTTGGGGTCTTTTCCCACAAGTTTGAAAGCATTCATTAGTCCTGCGAGAATAACTGTTGCTGTTCCTTGCTGATCGTCGTGCCAAACTGGGATTTTTAGTCGCTTTCTTGCTTCTTCGAGCACTTGGAAGCATTTTGGTTTTTCGATGTCTTCGAGGTTTATTCCTCCAAATGTCGGTTCGATAAGTTCGCAGGTTCTGACTATTTCCTCTGGGTCTTTCGTTCTAAGGCATAATGGGAACGCGTCGACACCGCCTAGATACTTGAACAGCAGGCCTTTTCCTTCCATAACAGGCATGCCTGCTTCTGGACCTATGTCGCCTAGACCTAGCACTCGGGTTCCATCTGATACTACGGCCACGTAGTTCCAGCGGTTGGTGAGTTCGAATGACTTGTCAGTGTTTGCTTGGATTTCTTTGCATGCTGCGGCCACGCCTGGTGTGTACCATATGGCGAAGTCGTTGGGACTCGTCACGGCACATTTGGGCATTACTTGGAGTTTTCCTCCGTAGAATCTGTGCATGGGTGGTGAGAGCAGCGAGGGTTTCTTGGCTTTAGCCAGTAATTCGTCGACTGTTGGTTTTCTCTCTTCTTTGTTAGGCTTAA
>Ga0315291_10005249_pt1 | contig 16263 bp, 18 predicted proteins | sample YL17G12_20_MG_FD_203070 | JGI IMG/M metagenome (GOLD analysis project Ga0315291, IMG submission 203070) | Sediment microbial communities from Yellowstone Lake, YNP, Wyoming, USA - YL17G12_20 | ecosystem: Environmental > Aquatic > Freshwater > Lake > Sediment | place: USA: Wyoming | collected...
AATAAACCGAATGCAGCCGATGCCACCGTATTTACTAAAATCTTTTTGACAAGAAGTTTATTATCAATTTTTGGTAGTTGATTATTTTCCATAATTTTATTTTTTAACTTATCCTGAGCAAAGTCGAAGGATTAATTTTTCGACTTTTTGTGGATTTTGCATCAAATATGGCACAAAGTTTTAATAATAGCCTTTAGGTCTCCAATGACAACTCTTTTGATGTGTCTAATATATTTATTAATCATCTTTTGTCGTTTCTTATAATCTTTCAAATCTTGCTTAGTTAAAGCTAACACACAGAAAACTGGTTTTGCCTTGATTGAATCCATACAGTAATCGGCAGTAATTATACCGCCGATTACATGTTTTCTAGTACCTTGTTCTACTTCTATAATCGCCTTTAATCTACCTCTTTTTTTATCATAAAGAACTAAGTCGGGACTATAATAGGCTCCATCAAAATAAAATTTATTTTTGCTTTCTTTCGTAATCTTAAACTTATTTTCAAACTTTTTAATTAATACTTTAATTACTGGTTGGCTACTTAATTTCGCCATAAATTTATTTTCCTAATTTTTTTGTTGACCGAGTCATTCATAATTGTCCTGTGTTTTTCAAATAAGCTAACTGGCTCAACCAATCATGAAGATAGCCTATCAAACGATTTTTATCACGCTTCGAGAGAGGGTTATGGTGTGCTGTTACATTCCTAGAGGGAAACAATTCTTCAAGTTTGTTAGTAAAACTAATTAGTTTTCCAGGTAAATTTTTAAAAAATGAATTAAAATCTGCCTGAAGAACGCGGAGAATACTGGTTAGATCAGAAAAATCAATGTAGTAAATAGGATGTGCTCCCCGTTTTCCATGATAAGAATTTCTTTCCTCCTTCCGCATTCGATCTTTAGCTTTCTGCGAAATATCATCTAAAGTCTTACTCCCTTGAATTTTCGCACCCCACCAATTTGTCCCATACTTTCCTTGAAGCACCAACGAGATAAAATTCCTCAGTGAGTTCTCAAGCATGTAAAAATAGGGGTATGCCGTCCCGGACATATCGACCGCATCTCGAACTATATTACCCGGAAGATATGGATCATTAATTTGACCCAGTGGGGTTTTTAGAATAAAGATATTTATTCGTCTTCCCTTTGATCGCCCCTTCACAACAGAAGTAAAAGATGTGTTTCCGATATGTATATTAATCGCAGAATTCACTCGACTTTGGCTTTCTGGAAGAAGTTTTTTAAACTCCCTCGAAAAACCAACTTGATTTTTATGAGCTAATACAAATAACGCCTCCTCTGTCGTGAGGCCTCTGGTGGCTTCACGAGTCACTCGTTTGTCCAATGCAATTTCGGATGGATTACCGAGAGCAACGCGAAGCCGATTATATAAACCTTGAAAGTTTTTCTTCCAGCTCATCTATTTGGAGATTTCTTAATCTGCCGCGCAGGAGCGATTCGAGTAATAGTACTTTTATTTACCCCAAGTGCCTGTGCTATATCTTTACCTTGTACACCGCTCTGAATTAACCCCAGAATAAGTAGCCGCTTAATTTCTTCCAGTGGTTCTATTTTTACCTTGCGTTCAGTTTTTTTCTTAGTCATAAATTATTTTTTATTTTTACTACCTTTAATACGGCTCCTTGTAACATTCACCGTATTTGCTGATGTATTTAGTATTTCTGCGATTTCTTTAGGAGTTAACCCGAAACGGCCAAGCATTTCGATATTTTCGGTAGTCGTCGCCTCTCTATTCATCGAAAGTAAGTTTAACGTTATGAGAACACCTAATTTTTTAGAGATTGATTCAAGTAATTTTTGTTCTTTCATATTATTTCTTTTTAAGTTTTTTACAGATATCGCTAACCCGATGTGTACCTACTCCTAGAAGTTTCTCTATTTTAAATTGCGGCACACCAGCAAAAAAAAGAGCAGTAATTACTTTATCCTCTACCTCGCTCACTCCTTTTGACTTTGAGTTTTTTACGACAACTTGTAGAACGCCTGCAACTAACGCCACAAGAGCTTCAAGTCGCTCTTCTATGCCTCTATTCGAATTTGGTTGTACATTATTATTATCATTATTCATGTTTTTTTGATTTTTCTTTACGGAGCCCCGCCAGCTCCTTATTAATATGAGTTGCGGTACGACCTAAAAGATCTGCGATGTCGCGTGGGCGCATACCAAGACTATCTAATATCCGTACCTGCTCTTTTAGACTGATAATTGGACCGTCTCGCGGTATCATGCGAAGTAGAAGCAATATCATTACTCCTAACTGCTTGTTAAGCTCAGAAAGTTGTTTATTTATAAGATCTTCTTGATTGTTCATAGTATCTATTTTAGCAAACAATGTTTTATATGTCAAATACCATGCCACGAAGTTGACACTTGTTAAGCTACTGCACAAGTATAAGCTTTCGAGATTAATCTGTTAAGAGAACAGCCGCCCTGCGGCGGCTGTTTAGACTTGCTTCTTGATTTCTCCTAGTATTTGGACTATTTTCTTCTCTCCATTCTCTACCTCCCCTAAAATCTCCTTCGGGTCGCGGTGGGTGGTTTTTATTAAAAAACTTTTTTTATAACGTCCCCAACATTTCCCGCAATTTCTTAAATTGATTTTCGCTAATCTGGAGCAAGCCACCCCTTCTTTGAATAATTCGTATGTCAGTTAATTTTTTAATTTCTTTCGAAGAAATTCCGTCTTTGGGGTTTATTCTCTTTTTAAAGATCACCCTGACCCCATAAAGCCAACGCTTGCCTCCCGCCCCTATATCCCTCTTTATATTTAAATTCCCCTGATCTGAATCTATCACTCCCCATGCATAAATCGCCCCAGCTCCCTTTAACTTTTCATAGCCATAAGTTTCGTAAAGCAGAAAACCCGCACAATTTCTAAATCTTTCGCATTGTTTTTCGCTGCCCTCGGCAAAATGAACTATATTATTGTCCGGATAACTTTGACCGCGGGGTCCCCAAATGTATTTAATATAATATTGTTTATTATTCATTAAATTTACTCCTCAAATTAAATTTTCGATCCTTAGGTTAAATCGCTGTACCTGGATATTCAATCTCCGAACACCGTTTAGCTAATCATCTCTTTTATTTTAGCCAAAATCGTTTCTTTTCTTGCACTTAAAAACTCTTCGATATTATCTTTTAATAGAAAATCTAAAGCATCGTCGGATATAAGATGAGTTTGTAAAATTGTTTTTAGTCTATTTCCCCCATAATCCTTAATTCTTTCTCTAAAATAAACTGATGGTATTTTGTCGCTTTTAACTGTATTAGTAGTGATTAAAGTCCTATTCAAAATTGAATTGTTTTTATATTTTGATTTAGGGAAGATATGATCATCTTGAATACTTTTTTTATCAAACTGGGGAGGATTACCAGTTTGAAAATCCAAAGCACCTGAAAGTACTATAAGGTTTATTATACCCCTGTAAACAGCTGACCCTTGCTTATCGACATCTATATCTATGTCCTCATCTATGTTCTCTTTTCTGATATTTTTAATAAATTCCGGGGTAATAGAATCATCCTTTAACCATCTTTTCATTAAATTCACATCTTCTACAGATCTACTATCAACAGCCTGGTCGTATCTATTTGAAAATACCGAAATCCAATACCACCTATTAAGTTTTTCATAATTTTTAGGAGACTCTATCTTGTCTATTCTCATAAAATGAAGAATAGCTGCGAGAGGAACTAACATAGTAGAGTATGGCATCCATCTAGAAAAATCAAAAACTCCGTAGCCATTTTTAATATCACTAACTCTTTCATAAGCTCTATTTAATAGCTCGACAGCTATCTGCCAATCGTTTTCAAAATTATTAGCATTCAAGTTTAAAATACTTTTACGCTTTGGTTCTTCTCCTCTAATTAAGGCTATAATTTTTAAAACAAATTCTGGCTTTAGTAAATTTAAAATTTCATATTTGGACTGTGATTTTTCTAAAAGATCTCTTATCTTTACGCCTTCCTGATATAATTTTGCAGTCAAGAGATCAAAAATCGAAAGCGCTTCACCTGTTCTATTTATTCTTTCAAATGTTTCAACAATCTTTTCTAAATCAGTATCTCTAGGTAGTTTAATAATATATATTTGTCTATTAAGAAAATCTTTTACTAAATCAAAAATTTTCTCAAAATTAATGTGATTTTTAAATTTCTTTGTAATTTCCTTTGAGTCTCTCAAGAGGCTAAATGGAATGATTAACTCTTTATTTTTGATCTCACCTAGCCTTCTTTTATCTCTACTGTTTAATCCAATTACAGCATTATCCCAATCCTTATTCAATGCTCTCTCCAAGTCGAGATAAAATCTATAAGTTCCCTTTCTTCCCTTTAGCGGCAACTTTGGTTCAAATAAGGCATAAAATAATGCGGTAGTTCTTTGCTGACCATCGAGTATAATTTTCACTATTGATTGAAATCTCGCATCTTTATCAATCTCTTTTACGCCCTCGGCTAGTCTTAAAGCAAAAGGAGAATCATCTTTATAGAGTTCGAGTATTAACATTGTCCCTATAAAATAATCACCTAAAACAGAGACGATCAATTCCCTTACATCCTCCGGCCCCCAAATAAAACTTCGCTGAAAATCTGGCAAAACTACTTCTCCTTTAGACACTTTGTCTACTAAATCTTTTACTGTTAAATTCTCATTCATAGATTTAAAATTACTTTTATAATTTTTTAGTTCCTAATTAATTTTTCGACTTTTTGGTCTTTTCCCGTATTTCTTTTCTAAAATTTTCTCTCCAATTAGATAAAATAACTTATCAAACTCTTTAATATCTTTTTGAATTTTTTTAAAATCATCTCCTATAAATCTTGGTAAAATATTAAAAAATTGCAATTCAATTTTTGCCTTATTATCAGGATATCTAAAAACATCATTCTTTTTATCTTCCATTACTATATTTTCACCAAGCTTATTTTTCAAAAATTCATTATTATAATAATCTAACACTAAGTTTTCTAAACTATCTACTGTTTGCCCGCTTATCTTTCTTTTTAATTCTTTAAATAATATTTTATAATCATGTTCTTCTTTCGGCTGCATATTTAAAAAATGTGTCAATGTTTTTATAAAAATCTCTATTGCATGCTTCAAATCATAAATAGCCGGAATCAATAAATAATTACATTCTTCAGAGAAGTCGGGTACCATGTCTCCAAAAGGATTACTATATCTTTTATTATATTTTTCTTTTGAATTTTCTAATTTGTATAAAATTTCTTCTATACCCCGATAAGCAAGTTTAATATATGATCTTGAAAAATAAAGATACTCAAATTCCTTCTTGACTTCAATTTTCTCATCTCTTATATTTTTCATAAATTTATTCTCCTAATTTTTTTGTTGGCCAGTTATGTTGCATTTTCATCTAATAAGCGCATGAGAAGGCTGGCCAGAGAAAGATATTCAATAGTTTTTAGAGAATCTTTCTGAATAAAATTAAGGTGTGCTTTTTTATCTCTGACACCAACGATGCCTTTATATAAATACATTAATCCTCTCTGCTCAGCTTTTTGTAGACTTGTAGAGAGATCATTAAATTTTATTATTGGAATCTGATCGCCATCACATCCAAAAACCTTTTGCATAAGTTCATCTCCATCTAATTCTTTTTGCTTGCCGTTAACTATTTTCTTTGGCCGTCCAGATTTTTCTTTTACATGATCAATAACTTCTACAAGTGAGCTCTGTATCGCTAATTTAAAATAGCCATCCCGAAAGAGTTTTTCAGAAACTTCTTTGATTTTTGGATGCAAATCGTATTTACCAAATAATTCAAATATTGTATCTTCTTTTAATTCGGGAATCCCGACAACCGGTATTATTTTTGTTTTTTGTTTTTTAAACTTGGCTCTCTTCTTGGCCTTCTTTTTGTGCGATTCGACTTCGCTTCTCAAGTCTGCAAATATTCTGAATATAGAAGTCTGAACAAACGATATTAAATCAGTAAACGCATCGCTGTATAAAACACCCTCTCTTGTTGTTGTATCAACTATTTCTTGATTCTTGGATCGGCTTATATGAACCGTGCCGATAACAGCATTATTTCTTGGTAAAATACTCTGATTATGTGCAGCCACATCAAGACCAATCCAATCATTTTTTGGTTCTCCATAGGGCTTAACTCTGAAATTGTCTCTGTATAATTTTATGCCACTATAAATCCCCAGAATATTCGTAATCTCTTTGGCGTCAGCTCGACTTATTTCTATACCCAACGCATCTTTTAAGTATCTTGGGGATTTATAAAAGAAATAAAGCTCAAAAACCGCGTCACCGCACTTTAATTTTCTATCCAAGGTAAAAAGACCTTCCTTTTTCCTGTCTTTGACTATAAATTCGTATCTGACGGAAATTCCCCCAGATAACCGTGTTTTTAATTTGTAAACTGCTTTTTTTAGAAAGCCCGTCTTAATTATCGGGACACTTACCAAGGTCGGATTAATTTTCGGTATAACCTTAAAATCAGTTAATGGTTTATTTATCGGATTTAATAAATTTATATCTCTCAGTAAATCCTCCTGGGATGCTTTATCATTCCAATCATGGTTTAAATTCAAAATTTCGAGCATTGTGCCATGCCTCTCCTTCGTTTTAGGAAACCTGAAAGTCTGATTCGGAACTTGATCTATCAAAATATTTTCTGATTGATATTTCTCCCAATCAAATAAAATTTTGTATCCCGTAGATTCATTTCGTGGATATGAATACAGAACAGTATTTTTGCCCAAACTTTCTGCAGATAATCTGCCTATTCCTTTTTCCCCAATTATTGTACGTTCTCCGTTCTTTTTTGCCTTACTTTTGTTAGTAGTAGCTATAGTCATCCATTTATTCATCAAATCAGAATAATCCATCCCCCCGCCATTGTCAGAAATAGTGATATTACCACCGGCTGTATTTACATCATTAAAAGATATCTCTACCTTATTCGCTTTTGCATCATACGAATTTTTAATAAGTTCCAGAATGGCAACATTTTTATTGGATATTGATTCACCTCCAAGTTTTCTTATCAAATTTCCACTAACCTGAAACCGTGAAGGATCAAGTTCTTCCATCTGTATATTCTGTTTTATTATTTTAGATTTTGTCTTTCTCATAATTAAATTGCCTTTTTAATTTTTGTGCGATATGCAATGACATAAGCGGTGGCACAGCGTTTCCTATTTGTCTGAATTGAGATGTACGACTGCCTTCAAATTTAAAATTGTCAGGAAAAGTCTGCAATCTTGCCGCTTCCCTGATAGTCAGAGACCTATTTTGGTTAATATCCGGATGTATGTAATAATTTCCATCTTTAGCTATATGTGCAACAACGGTATGACTATCTTGGCTTAGAGCATCAACTACCTTAAATCTGTCTAAAAATCCGTTTTCGTTTTTATGACTTTTTAATTTCTTCGGCAACTGATTATATTTCATATTCTTACCCTGATTTTTAGATAAAACTGCCAGTTTAAATATTTCCAAATCGCGTTTAGCATGCGACCTTGCAACGTGATCCATTAAAAGACCAAGTTTTCTGTCAACTATCCCAAGTTTTTCGAGTATAGTAGATTTTGCCTTATATTTTACAACTTGTACTCCTTTACCGGATTTTATTTTGGGTAAACCTTCCAGAAAATCTTTTACCAGATATGTTTTTTTAATTTTTTCAAAATCCGGATATTGTTTTAATTCAGACTTATCATTCCAGCCGATAAGTATCAACCTCTTTCTGCTTTGCGGAACCCCAAAATCAGTAGCATTAAGAAGTTTGTAATCCATAGAGTAACCGGTTTTCTTTATAGATCTTTGCATATTTTTTAAATGCTGACCGCCGCCTGCTGTCAGTAAACCAGGCACATTTTCAAAAACAAATATTTGTGGCCTCAAGACCTTCAAAAACTCAACATAATATTTATATAAGTAATTCCTATGATCTTTCCTCATCTTGTTTTTATCTCTTGCTCTACCAATATACGAATAAGCTTGGCAAGGGGGACCTCCAATAATAACATCCAGCTGTGCACCATTTAATCTTTTTTTAATAATACCGATAAGTCGTTTGTAATTATCTTTGCTTATTTTCGCTCTTATAACCGAGTCCATTACTTTTTGTAAATTATATTTTTCAATAATCTCTTCTTTACTAATTTCACCGAGCAAATACTTTTTATAATCATCTATCCTACCCTTCTTTTTTAATGAGTAGTAAATAAGTCTAGTTCTTATTGTTTCGCATGCATCTTTTTCCATTTCAATATGCCCGACCATATCAAAACCAGTCGCAAGAAAGCCCTCAGAAAAACCACCAGCTCCCGCAAATAAATCAAGAACTTTTAATTTTTTGACCTCATCTTTCTTAAACTGATTTATAAATTTTTTAATACGATTATTCCCTAAGTTTTTGATCTCGTGCTCCCAAAGTCTTACCACCTTAAATCCCTCTTTTGATAATAATGAATTTACCTTTAGATCTCTTCTAATATTATTTTTTACTTTTTCCATCCAGAATTTTTTATTAGTCTGTGGTTTTTGAAAACATTTTTTACAACCGTGCCAAAAACAACCATCAATAAAAATTGCAAGTTTCTCTTCAGGAAAATAAAAATCCGGCTTTCCTGAAATTTTTTTAGGATACATTTTAAAATTTCTTATACCGCGGGAATGCAAAAAATTGCGAAATTTAATTTCGGGGCCGGTATTTTCTGCCTTTATCATTGACATATTGAATGAGCGTTGAGTTTTGCTTAATACATCTGTCATATTATTTTCTTAATTTCTCTTAAAACTTTCTCGATTTGCTTTTCGCATTCGTTAATTTATTTTATTAAGTTTTTCTCTGTTTCTGAATAAATTTTATCTATTTCTTTCATAATGCGCTCTGTTTCGGTGAGAGCCACAATTATTTTTTGATAGTGTTCGATATCCTCATTGGTTAAAGTTCGGTCCTTGCGGTCTTTAAGCCATTTTTGTGCCGGTTGGTAGCCGCCAATGTAGAAATTCCACGCCAATTCGGGGACACTACCAAAATACTGATCTTTATTTATAAAAACTTTGCCGTCTTTGTAGGCCAATTTTTCGACAATGTTTGATCCGGTAACGGGATAAGTAGTAATGAATTGTTTTACATTTGGTGATTCGAGTAGATGAAGTGAGCGTAATTCAGCACCAAGTGCGACAAGTTCTTTAAAATTCTTTGCATTTTTTGGATACGGCACGCGTGGGAAATCAATTTTTAGAAATTCCTTAAATTTTTCTCTATAGCTCGGCGAATGAAGAATGGCATAAATGTAGTCAAAAATATTTTCTGGAGAAACCTTGCCAACAATTTTTTCTATCTCATCAACAATTTCTTTTTTCAAATTTGGTATGCGTGAACCATCTTCGGAATATAAATAAAGAGGAAATTTAAAAGAATTGTCTGAAACAAAATGTTCATCAGAAATATTTTTAGAAACAAAAATATAATCACCGACACGCGAAGTTTCAATACTTATATTATCTTTATTAAAAAAGTTTTCCATGACTTGAGACCGACTCCTCGAAAGAAAATTTTTATCATAATAAATATATCTCTGATCGAAAGGTCTGTAATCATAGTTTGTTAGACAACGATCATTATAATCAATCTTCAATACATTATCGTATTCCCATGTGGTTTTTGGATTTAAATCAAACTTTTGAATAATCTCTCTTAAGGGATATTTGTGAGTAATAATATCTTCTATTCTTGTGCCAAGTAATTTCTTGTCAAAATCAACAGCAATATTATCAACCTTAGTTTTTATTCCTGCTGAATATACATTGAATAAATCTGTAACTGAAAAATTTTTATCGTAATCATCTTGCAATCTGAAATCCTTAGGTACGAAGAAATAATATGGCACTGAGTAGTCAAGCTTCTTCCATTTAACAGTTTGTATATCGCTTTCATTGAGCGCTTTGAATTTATCTTCTCGCTTGCCGTAAAGTTCGGCATGATGAACGGTGCCGAGACCTTTCTTATCACCTACCCTGCGCACGAATATGGAGATTGCCACACCCTGCTGGATGTCAAAGACATTTTCATCTTTACCACCGTCTGGTGCTTTTTCTTTTTTCTTTGAGTTGCCATGGAGATCAAGAACATAAACATCATTAAATGTTTCAAGTAAATGCTTCCTCATCTGACGATGAGTAATACCATCTATGAATGAATTATTAGTAATCATTGCCACAATACCATTCTCATTTTTCTCTATGAAATGCTCGGCAAAACGAATAAATTTAATATAATCATCATCAAGATTAATTTTCCGCTCACCCAAGCCTTTTTTATAGTCCTTAATAAGATTTAAAATCCACTCGCCTTTATTAGAAGAACTTATGCTATAAGGCGGATTGCCAATAACAATCATGATGGGCTTTTCGTTTTTAATTTTTAGTGCATTTTTAGCTTCTTCCGCAATTGCTGCTCCAAAATCAAATGCAAATAATTCTTGCTGTGATTGAGTAGCTTCAAGTGAATTAGTAAGATAAACATTCAAACGTGTTTTACCCGCACGCGTTTCATTAAAGTATCTAAAACCAGTTTCCTGTAATTTCATGCTGATTTTTAGATGAGCGATAGTGTACGGTGCCATCATGAGTTCGAAACCATAAACACGAGGCAATAAATCATAATGAACATAAGCTGGCCAACTACCTTTTTGACCAATCTTCAATTGATGCGCATAAATAGTATCAATAACCGTGCTTATAAAGGTACCTGTGCCGACAGCTGGATCTAAAATTTGTATGCGATGAATACCAGCAGCATTTTTTGTAGTATCTGCGAGTCCTCGCACAAATCCAAAATCCCGTTCCATTATTGTGCCCACAGAACGCACAATAAATCGCACAACAGGTAAAGGCGTGTAATATGCACCCATTTTTTTTCTCAATTCTGGATCATATTCTTTCAAAAAATCTTCGTAAAAATGAACAACCGGGTCTGGTCCACTAATCTCTTTGCCCCAAAGATCTTTCTGAAAGTACTGACTCATTAATTGTTGTACATCTGCAACCTGAAAGACTTCACACAACTCATTAACAATATATGCGAGGCGTTGGTCAAAATCGACACCAGCTATGTGGTCAAAGAAATGACGCAAGAACGGATTAGACGCTGGGATAAGATCACGTGCTTCTTGGCGATTGAAGTTAGTCGGTGAATCGTCATAATAGCGCGCAACAAAAAGCCCATAGACGAGCGTTTGTGCGTACATATCGGCAAAAGATTCTGTAGTAAGATCGTGAACAAGAAGTTCTTTAATGATTTCATATATGCGAGCAAGTTCTTTATTATTTCTCGACTCCATAGCAAGAAATTTTTTAACATTATCACGAATACGACGCGCTTTGCCTCCCATAATTTTTGCTAAACGAACACCACTTTTAATTGCTTCGGGCTTTGCAGTAAGGAAATCAGTAATGGCACCATCAAGAAGACTAACAGATTCTTCCTGTACATGAATTCTGTTGTCTTTAATTTTTCCTATAATAATTGACTCACCGTAACGTTCCCCGTTTCTAAAAAAGCGAAATTCAAGATAATTGGTAAGAATTAGATTTGAGTAGCCTAGATAGCGTTCTACTTGTTCGGTTTTTTCGACTTTATCAAGGTCTGCATCAATATCTTTAGTTTCAGCATAACCAGCAATAAGATCGCCCCTCACAAATATAAAATCTGGAGCGCCATATTCTGTACGCTTAGGGTCGTTAATAACTCCTAATTTCTGATCTAAAAACTTAATAAGCTTTTCAAAAGTTGGTCTATATGCATGTTCACCAGCACGACCAGTCTTATACTTTTCAGAAACCTCATTTATGTATGTTGAGATATTTTGAAACATAATTTTTCTCTCCTCCTTCGTTAAAACTTCGGAAGGACAAGGTTGGCCTCTCTACCCCAGTAGTAGAACACTTTGTGTTCTCTACGGGGCAAGTTTTGGGGATATCTTTTATTCTCATAAATTTACCCTTGTTAAATAAAATTATCCCCACCGTTTTTATATTAAAATTATCAATTTAACATCCAAATTGCGTAATTTAGAATGGAAGCAAAACTAACCCAAAGAAGATAAGGAATGAAAAGTATACCTGCGGTTTTATTGATTTTATAGAATTTAATTAAAGTAAGGAAGATAAATATCCACAAAAAGATAATTTCAAGAAAAGCTAAACCGGGATTATGCATGCCAAAAAAGATTATTGACCAAAGAGCGTTTAAAATAAGCTGAGTACCATAAAATCGTAAGGCTTGTTTTGTTTTCTGATTATCTCGTTTTTGCCAAATCAAAAAGGCGGCAATACCCATCAGAATATAAAGCAAAGTCCAAGCAGGAGCAAAAAGCCAATTAGGCGGGCTAAAAGAGGGTTTATTGATAAAAGCATACCAACTGGCAATACTGGGTGTGGTGAAGAAAGAGCCAATAAAGCCAGCAGACAAAGCGATAAGGATAGAAATTAAAAGAGGAAAAAGATATTTTTTAGACATAATAAGATATAATTTTGACTTTTGAGGTTTGATTTTTGAGTTATCTATATATTTTACTCCCTTTTCTACATTATGTTAATCCCTTAAATTGATAGCAAAAAATAATAAAAAAGCAGGTAAAAAGCCGCTTTTGAGGAATATTTCCTTTATTTAGAGAAGTTTAAAATCATTTATGACCAAACCAAATTTATAACCCAAGTATTTGGCTGCCTTTCGGCAATAAACCATTCTCTCGGTGAAAATCTCAAAATACTCCATGATAGAAACAAATTTTGTATCAATTTTCAAAGTTAAAATAATCTTTTTCTTGTTCTTATCAATTTTTAATTTACTCCAATAGGTTGCATAATTTACCCGGTCGTGGATATCTTTTTCTATTTCTTTTAAATTTTTTGAATCAACTCTTTCTTTTCTGACATCTGATTTATCAGCAATAACCAAAAGAGCGGAAAGAGGATGAGAAAAATTCATTTCTTCTTTATCATGAACAGCAATCGCCTGCATTATAATGCTTAACTGAACTATCGGAAACTCATCTTTAAACACTTGATAAAAAAGAAGAGCTCCAAAATAGTGATGATGAGAACGACTCAAAAAATTCCCCATATCATGGCAAAACCCACTGATGGCTGCCATTTCTTGTTCTTCTATTGATAAGCCAATTTCTTTAGCTATGGTTCGCGCTCGATCAGCTACTAATTGAGTGTGAAGTAAACCATGATTAGTATAACCTTCATTTTTTAAAGCTTTTTCGCTTTGTTTGATAAATTCTAATATTTGAGAATTATTTTTAACTTTAGTAAAACTAATCATAAATTAATTTTTAATTTAACAGGATAAATTTTAAGTTTACCCCCACCGTTTTCAATATATATTTTACTCCCTTTTCTACATTATGTTAATCCCTTAAATTAACAGCAAAAAATAATAAAAAACCCGCTAGAGGTCTTGCGACATAGCGGGTAGCAGTTAGCCTGATCATTTTCTATTACAGGAAAATAGACACTTATTTTTAAAATATCCATCATTTTTAAGAGTTTCGACAATATCTTTAGCTATCGTAGTCAGATTCAGTTTTTTAAGCAATATAAGATTAGCCCATTTACTGCCTGTCAATTCAGCGCCAGGTTCAATAGAACCTTCAATATCGGTAAAAAATGTATTTACTGCTATTCCAACTTTACTATGCGGCGTTATGCCTAAAAATTCTTTATAAGGGATAAGTTTTAGAATTGTAATATTGGGAAGTTCTTCTTTGATTTCTCTTCTAATAGCAGTTTCGTCTGATTCTCCTTCTTGTACTCTGCCTCTTGGCAACGTCCACCAATCACCTTCGCGAATTCTAGTTACCAAAAGACGATCTTTTTGAATGACTATCGCATTAACAACTTTCTTCAGCATTTTCGTTTCTTTCACTCCTTTCATTTTTATAATTTCACAAAAAACCAGGAAAGATTAAATAAAATCTTTGAAACTGAATTCCCTATGAAAACTGATCCCTGCTTCTTTTCCCATCCACCTATCTCCTGCAACTATTCTTCCTGAAATTTCTTTTATATTTTTACGAATAAAATTTCGTTTTCCGAAAAGAAAAATCATGATCTTGGGATGAGGAAAAATAGCAGGTCGAATAGTGTAACGTAAAAAACATAATGTTAGATCAACCCATCGAAAACTATTTTCATTTAGGAATTTATTAAGAATTCCTAAAATCTCATGATAGTCTCTTGGATTTTTCCAAAAACTAAGTGTTTCTGATAAAACAAGTTTATTTGTGAGTTTTTTAATTTCCGCTTCAATAACTCGATTTGTTGTAAGAAAACTTTCTAATATGATTTCTCTTGTTGTTATCGTTTTCATTTCCTTTCTCCTTATTACCTGGCCTGCCATTATTGGATCAGGACTTATCGGTTTTCAAAGTACAATTATCATCTAACTAATAATAACATATTGGCATCTATTCGTCAAACGTCTAAAAAGCGGCTAATAAGCCGCTTCAAATGGTTTCATTTTTTAGATTTCTTTGGTTTTTTAATCTTTCTAATGCCAAATTTATGCTGTTCCGCGCTAAGGCGAGGCGGCTTTCTTATGGGAAGAAAATTCTTTTTATGAGGATTAGCCATAAATCAATGATTAATTTATCATCCGCACAGTAAAATTTAAAATTGAAGCAAAACTAACCCAAGGGGTAAATCTTTAATAATTAATCTAATGAATACTTTTTAATTTCTTGAGTAAGAAGTTTTTTAAAGTCTTTTAAGATGATATGATGGCTGGCAGGAAGAATTTTTTTGAGTTCATTTTTAAAATTAATATGGGTGCCTTGGAGCATTTTTAAAACTTTCTCTAAGTTTTTCTTTTCTTTCACAAGAGGAAAATTGCCGGATAATAAAAAATAGTAATCGTAAAAATCCCGTGGCTTAGTGCGGGTAAATAGCGCCTGTAATTTACCAATAATGATTTCTTCTATCGGCAAATGCACTATTGTGTAAGCCGGCAAATATTCGCTGTGAACTAAAGTTCTTACTCCTTTGAGACGCTCAACTTTTCGGAGCGAAACTTCGATCTGAATTTTAATTTTAAGGTCGTGGATAAAAAAAATAGCGATGCCTAAGTAACCGCCAGTAGTTTTTTTTGCTTCATTAATCTCCATTCTTACACCTGTCTTTTCTATTTCGGTTAAAGTATTTGTGAAAATTTCTTCTATGGTATTTTGTCTAACGCCTATACCAGTAAAATCTAAATCTTCGGAAAAACGAGGGCTTTTAAACAGAAAACGCAAGGCGGTGCCGCCTTTGAAAAGAAGTTTTTCTGCATCAGCTTGCTGATACAAAAAAGATAGAAACAACTGCTGGCAGTATTCGCGAGCCACGTTTTCAATATCAGTCTGATACAGTTTAGTAAATTTTTCGAGGCTTTCTTTGCTCAACATAAATTTGTTCAACAATTTTAAGAAGACTCGGCCTATGGAAAAGTTTAACAAATTCCAAAAGCTTAGTTTTTTTAATATTTCTTAAATCAAGACGGTCATTTAATGATATCTTTTTAAGATCGACAAAATAGAGATAATCAACCAAGGCTTTTTCTGGCTCGGCAAAAAGAGTAGTAATGCCTTCTATCTCTTTGGGCACATAACCGATAAAGGCTTCTCTTTTGATGCGTTGATAAGAAAAAACTCCCGTAGGAGTTGTAAATTCGCGAGTAGGCTTCGTGGTAATTGAAGTTATCGTATAGACAGTTTCGGGAATAATACTATAATAAGAAAGAGCTTTTTCCAAAGAAATATAAGAAGGCTGATAAAGTCTATTGGCAATAAAATAAGGCAAAACATAACTATCTTTAAGCATATAAAAACCATTCCGCAGTTTTAAAAAGAGACCGCTTTTAAAATTACGTTTAACAAACACAGAAGCAGTATTTTTGCTTACTCTAAAAACATCCCTAAATTCTCGAGGGGTAAAAATCAATAAACCCAAAGACTTGAGTTTTTCCTCTACTTGGAGACGATTCAGTTTTTGTACCATATTGTACTAAAAATGAATTGTATATTATATTCATTATAGCGAAGTTATGGATAATGTCAAATAAAGGGGAGCGGATTAAGTTAAAATTGAGGCAGAACTAATTATATATTAACATTTTAAGCTTTTATTTCATTTTCTAGTTTTAATTTCAACAGGAACACAAGATCTTCTTTGAGATGGGTTTTTGCCCAATT
>Ga0315291_10005251_pt1 | contig 16262 bp, 24 predicted proteins | sample YL17G12_20_MG_FD_203070 | JGI IMG/M metagenome (GOLD analysis project Ga0315291, IMG submission 203070) | Sediment microbial communities from Yellowstone Lake, YNP, Wyoming, USA - YL17G12_20 | ecosystem: Environmental > Aquatic > Freshwater > Lake > Sediment | place: USA: Wyoming | collected...
CAGCACCCCTATCGCCAGGATGGTGGCCGAGCCGGTGGTCTTGGTCACCCACCAGACCAGGGCAAACTGGGCCAGGCTGCTGCCGATCCACGACAACTGCTGCCCGATCCAGACGGTGAAGAAGCGTTTCTTCCACCCGGGCTGCTGCGCTTGTGCCACGTTCACCTGTTCCCCGTCCATTGTGTGCTCCCGCAACGGAACGCAAAGAAACCGGGTTTTGGGGAAAAACCCGGTTTCTACAAAGAGGTGGGCCGGGCAGGACTCGAACCTGCGAAGGCTGAGCCAACGGATTTACAGGCCATCTCTCACCGCCTCCTGTTTCTCTATCTCTTCCCAATCCAGCAGCTCGAGCGCCTCCATTGTCCGGTCCCAGTACGAGCCCGCTGCCGGCACGTTGCCGAAAAGCAGCCGTACCGCCCGCGTCTTTGCGCCCCACTCCCCACGGTGTTGCTGCCAGAATCCGCGCACCCGCTCAACCAGTTCTATCTTTTTGCTCATCCCTATCTTGGAAAATCTGGGCTATCGGGCTGTGCCGCGCGTGTTTCTCCTGCAGTTCCTGGATCGTGAAGATCCCATAAAAGTCCTTGGTGACCAACACGCTAGTATGCCCGAGGAGGTCGGCCAACGTCCCCAGGTCCCCGCCGTCTAGCAAAAAGTCCCTGGCGAAAGCATGTCGGAAACTGTGCGGGTTGACCGGCCCCGTGATCCCTGCCTGCTTTGCGCGGCGTGTGAGCATCCTGGCCATGCCGGTTGGCGTAACGGTATCCTTTGCCCGGTTTCCCAGGCCGACAAACAGCGCCGGGCCCTTGTCCTGTGGACGTACCGCCAGCCACTCCTGGAGCGCCCGCGCCGTTGTCCTGGTGAAAGGTACCTGGCGCGTTTTGCTACCCTTCTCTACCAATAGGGCCAGCCTGGTGTCCAGGTTCACGTCACCCACCAGCAGCCCACACAGCCCCCCCACCCGGCAGCCAGTATCGGCCAGAAACAGGATAATAGCCCGATCGCGCAGATCGGCTACGCTGCCCGCTCCTGTTGACTTCAGGAGGGCAAGCAGGTTCTGGCGGCTGATCCCCTTGGGTTCCCGTCGCCTGGGCTGGGGCGTCCTGATGCGCCGCATGGGGCTTGTCTCGATCCTGCCCTCCTCCTCCAGCCAATTGAACAGCCGCCGGCAGGCCCGCACATTACTGGCCACCGTGAACGGTGAGAGGGCGCCCTTTACCTGCTTGCGCGAGGGATGGACAGCGTACAGGATGCGCCGATCCATCAGATCGGCGATGTAGCGCCGCAGATCGTCAACGGTGATCATCCCCACTGGCACATTGCCCAGGAAGGTCAACAAAGCGGCCAGCTTCTGGCGGTACGATTCCACCGTCCTGGCGCTTCTACCATCCGCCCGCGTTGCTAAGCAAAGCGCCTCTATCGCCTCGGTGAGTAGCATTCTGGCCCCCGCTCACATCCTCAGTTACCGGCCGCCATATCCACAAGCCATATCCCCTGCCGCTCGAGATCCCCCACAAGTACCGCCTTACGCTCTTCGTCTGGCGGTTGCAGATGATCACTCATCAGCAGCCGGGCAAGCTCAAGGAATAGGAAGATCAGGCGGATTCTCCCCTCTGACGATTCCGTTGCATCCTGTACCACTGTTTTGACATCCTGTTTCCCCCCGCTCCTATACCGCCGTGTGAGTGGTGACATCGCCGGCGAGCTGGCCGCCACCTGGTGTCACCATCCAGGCTGGGGCGAAGGGAAACCCCCGCCCCAGCCCGAGCTCTTCTGTTACTTGCTGGGCAAGCCAACTGTATTGAGGAGGTCGGCCTTGTAGCTCACCAGGTCCATCAGCGTATTGCTCCACCTTTGCGGGTCGCTGATCAGCGCCTCGAGCTTCTGCAAAAGCCCAGCCGCCTCGTCCGGATCACCGGCCAGTAACATCAACCGGTAACGATCCTCCAGGAGTTTTTGACCCCTCTGGACTGGGGAGCCAGGCACCGCCCGGTTTTCGTCGGCCAAAATAGCGATACTGGCCTCTAACCGGTCGAGACGCGATACCGCCAGAAGAGCCACACGCTCCCGCACCTTGTCCAACTCACCGGTCAGACGGGTTACTTCCTTACCTGCCTCTGCCAACAGGTGAGAAAGTGCCTCTCCCTGGCCAAGGATCCCAGCCACGGCTTGCACGTCATTCGTATCCACTGGCACCGCACCCAGCGTGGTTTGCACGTTAGCCAGTTCTGCCCGCCGTCGTTGCACCAAGTCTACCATAGCTTGCCGCTTTGCCTGCACAGCCTCCTCAGTTGCCATAACCCGCCCTAGAATGGACTTCGGGTGTATGTTCTTGTTCTCCATCACGCCCTCCCCTCGGTGAGACTGGCGATCCACTCACCGTCGGTATCGGCGAACTCGCTTAGATCGTACTGGCTGGGGTCCCCGAGATCTGTCTGCCCCATCCCGAAGAACTCCTGCAGTGAGTGACCTTCCTTCACCCACTCTGCCAGCGCCGTTCGCCACGCGGCCGGCAGCGGTTTCAAAGTCCCAGGTCGTGCCTTAGACCGCCGCTCCCTGCCCCGTCCAAACTCAGCCAGGTTGTAACCCATCGGATCTCCCAAACCAGCGATACTGAAGAATTCCCCGAGATCCCGGCCATCTTCAAGCCAAGCGCGAAGCTCTGCCTGCCACTCCTGTGGGACCTCTCGGAGATCAACCTCCCCCGCTTGTATCGCATCGCCGACTTTCACGGCCTCCTCCACCAGGTCGCGGTAAAGCGTTCGGTACGCTGCACGGCCGAGGTGTGCTGCCTCTGGGCGTTTGTCCAGGGCCTGCGCAACTGTGTCACACGCAATCTTGACTACTCCATTTTTACTCATTTGTTTGTCTCCTCTCATTGCTTTATGTATTCCTCCCCCTCCCACTGGGGGGACCACCGGGTGATCCCCCCAGGCTGAGGAGGAGACGATGAACAAGAACCGACGTCTCAAGCGGGCCGTAGGCCGAATCACGGCGAGCCTAGGCAGCCGGGGGCAAGTTCTTACCGCCGACCTGGTGAGATCCTGCCCCCGACCGCTCACCATGAGACATTTGAGACGTCATGAGACGTTGCTTCCTAGATACCGGCCTAAGTGCTCCATTTCTCTATCCCCCCCCTTTCGGTCGAAACAAGAAAATCGTGTTTATCACATGATGTCTCATAACGTCTCACACGTCTCATAAAAGCAGTTACACTTTGCACGAGCAAAATACCACCACATAGAAAGGCAGTAAACTTGCATAGAACCATTGCGCTATCTCCACTCCTTACAGTAATCATTAGTATTTATGAGACGTTGAGACGTATGAGACGTCGTTTTGCCCTTTAGAGGGGGTAAACGATGAATTTACAATCTTTTCCTCTGTTAATCCCTGTAGGATGTCTCATATGTCTCAACGTCTCATAAGTTCAGCTGCAGCTGGGCTTCGGTCTCTGCCCTCAATTCTTCCTTCGCTGCCTTTATAGAGTGCACAATTGCAAGAAGGTTTACCTTTAAGTCGTCGTCAATGCCATACCGTCTGCAGAGCGTTTCAACGCGCGCCGCGTCATATACCACATGACGCTGTCGCGTGGGGTCGGTTGTCCTCTGAATGGTCTGGAGTTGCAGTTTCCGCCTCAGGATCTCGCCCACGCTGCGGGCCGATATGCCATACTTAGTGTCGCGCTTGGTGTTGGGCTTGGGGGGGTCATAGTCCTTTTGCATGATGGCCACCTCGCGCGCATCCCCCCCATTGTTTTCAAAATCCATCAGCTCATTGGTGAGAAGTCGGATTGTATCAATTCTCAAATCCCACATCTCAGCGTCTGGCTTCACACGCTCGATTTCCACCTGGACAACTAAGGCCTCCAGGACGCGCGCTGCCTTAGTTTCGCCGCGTTCCTCAATGAGTTGGCGATGGTAATTCTGGACGAAGGCACGCAGGTCTTGACGCAGCCCATCATCGTCCACAACTGAATAGAGGGCGAGTGTGATCTGGTTTAGACGGGCCTCGATTGCCGGATCGGCAATTGTCCGGTCTATCGCGATTTGTGGCTGCCAGTGTGCGAAACGATACCGCAACAGGAGCCCCCGCAACCTGGGAACCTCCTCCAACCAAAACTCGCCGGGCAGTATCTCGGGGATGTCATTACGCAAGGTCGGTGCGCCCATCTCCTTCGTCAGACAACGGGAAGACAACGCACGATCGATGAATTCCCCACGCATCGCTAGAATTTTCGGTCCGAAAACCTCGAACACTTCTGGCTCAAATCCCGAGTCCCGATCACCGGATCGTAGCACGATCCCTTGCATGCGGTCGAAACCTGAATTTAGGATTTTTATAATGTCGGAGGCATAATCACTTGCAGAGTAATCGCTCTCCTCAAGTAGGAGCGTTCCCCTCCAGGTATCCAGCATACGAAAAATGGGTGAGACGGTGGCCGCGCCGCTCGCTCGGATCGGGCGAAAGCACAGCCCGCCGATCACCTGTAGCGCGCGGGATTTCCCAGTACCGTAATCCCCCTGAAAACGTAAATAGGGCAAGACCGTGAAGCAATCGAAGAGCCAGGTAAAGACCACATAATAGGAACTGAGGTACTCAAAAAACGGATCCAAATCCACGTAGCGCCGAATTACGGTAACGACTTCCTGGACCAGCTCGCGTGATGTCAGCAACGGGCCGATGTCCTCAGCGAGAGAAACTACTTGCTTGCGCAACATCACGCTATCTCCAGGTGGGGGCATGTAACGGGTGTCGCCTACATCCAGGTGGCGCCCGACTCGGATATTGCCGTTGGGCTCTCGGATCGCCAGACGCGTCTCGCCGCTGGTGATCGTGATCGCCCCAGCCGCCTCCTTGGGAGGGGTGTACAACGCTTCCACCAGATAGTAGCCCTCGGCGTTCTCGATCATTCCACCGACGGTCGTGACGGTGATCAGGGGGCCGTCATGACCTTTTTGCGCATCGGGCTCACCGAGGGTTGCCTTAAACATCGTAGTGAATTCACGCAACCCTAGCCCCATTGTCTCTGCCAGCTTCTGACGCATCGCGGCCTGGGTAAACTCATCAAGCCGCGCCACTTGCGCGAAGGTATGCCGCAAACGCTCGATTCGTTCACGGTCGGTGGTTTGCCCCGCTTCCCTGGCCAAGGTTTCCACCCATGTGGGGGCAGCAGCTAGGAGGGGCGCGCAGTCCTCGGCAGTAGCCTTGCCCTGTAGCCATTCGTTGGCGTCTTTTGCTGGCCAGGTGACCAGCCGCGTGAGTGGGCCGAGGACATCCGCGATATTCCGCGTCGCCATGATCCCGGCCTGGTCCTGATTCAGCCCCAGGTAGACCCGCTCATGCCGCGCCAGGGTCTTAAGCAACTCCTGGCCCGCCGCCACACCCGCCAGCGCGATGGCCGGGATCTCCCACTGGCCCAACGTCACCGCATCGGCCTGGCCCTCGACCAGTACCACAGTATCCTCTCGCGGCGAGTAGCACCAGTTGCAGTAGACCCGCCTCTCTCCCACCAGGTCAACAGGCGGATTATAGTGGCGTTTTTCGGTGATGGCCCGGGCCGACACGTACACCACACGCCCGGCCTCCACGTGGGGGTAGATCAGCATCCCCCCGCTGATCTTCATTGCGGCCTGGGCCGCCGGCGCGCTGGTGTCCACCTCGTGCATCGTGAATTCCCCGCGCAGCGCCTGGACGTCGCCGTCAGCGTATCCGAGCCCAGCCTGCTGGATCGTCTCCTCAATCCAGCCCCGCGACTTGCAGTACTCGAGTGCAAGAGGCGTCTGCCGCAGAAGTCGCACAAAGTGCCTCGCTGCGATTGTCAGCGCATCGTAGCGCGCCCGCCGTTCGCTGGCTGCCTGAGCATCTTCGGTGCCCCACTGTGGCGCTGGCAACCCTGCCTGTGTACACAGCCATTCGATCGCCGCCTTGAACTCACACTTGCGCCGGTGCATCACCCAGGTGATGACATCGCCTTGCTCCCCTTGGCTGTTCCAGAAATACGCTTGCCCATGCGTATCCACGACCAGACTGTCGTGGTTTTCCGCTCGCAGATAGCGTCCCCTCCCCCGCAGGGGGTATTCGCTTCCGACGATGTCCTCAATGAGATTCCCTTTTTTGACCCGCTCCAGGTCCATTACTCATCTCCCTTGGTTCTACGGATGGTGCGCTTTCCTAAGCCCCAGCCGCCCACCCCTCAAAAACCGCACATTTTCTGCCGGGGGGTATACACGCCCAACTTTACAATAACTACCCATTTGCTCGACATAACAACTTCCGACTATAGCTATTATGGTAACCTTGCCTATCTCTGTTGCAACGCGGTCCCGTTCCATGCCCGTGATTCTGCGCACCGCGCACGTGCCCCGCCCACCCTGTAATTTACGGAACTTCCGGTTCTCCACTGCTACTAAACCTCATGGGGGGCTGCCCTGTGTTCCACCTGGGCGATGGCATCAGATTCCGAGAGTTCAACCAGAGTTCTCAACAAACCACGCCGCTCAAGTTCGCGTCGAATACACAGGGCCGCTTGCTCGCGTGGGTCACGCCTCTCCCGCCGTGCCAGTGCAAGCAGCGCTTCCTGTTCATCACTATATAAAGTAATTGTGATCCGCGCCATTCTGCCACCTCAACAAAACTGGGCTACAGTAAGATTGTAGCCCAGTTATAGGGTCACCGGGGTATCAACTTTGGATCGAAATTAGGTCATCAAAGCCAGGATCAGATCGTCAAAGGCTCACACCTAGCTCAATTGTCCCGTTTTCTTTAACCATCTTATATCACGTTTGACGGTTGCCTCGCTCTTAGACACTTTCCATGCTATCTCCCGGATGGTCGGACGCCCATCAAGATATAGTTGCTTAATCTCTTCCCGGCGTTCCCGTACATCTTTAGGTATAGGCCTGCTTTGCCCCTTTTCGCTTTCGCTTATCTCAATGACCACATAGCCCATTTCTTTGAAAGCTTGCACTAGCTTACGGACCCCCCAGTCAAATTGCTCACTTGCCTGAAACGATCTGAAGAAGAGCTTTGTAGCTTGTTTCCCCTCAGAGTATATCGCTACTGCAAGGATCCGACCGATGGCCACTTTCTCAGGGTCCCCTTCATCACCTTTCCTCACAATATGCCACCAAGCGCGTCCAGATAAGTAGTCGTTTGTGTAGCATATTTGAATCGGTGTGGTTTCATCATGATACCAACGCCCCCGTTGCCACTCAACAAACCCTACTACACCCCTCAAAGTGGCATTTGACAAGACCACCAACTCTTTTCCCTTGTGCTCATCCATAGCAAAAAGCCGCCTCTGTCTCTGCTTGACAGCGACGGCCTTTCGTGGTATCTTACCTATGTCAGGCCGTCGCTCCCGGTCTGATGCCGCCCTTCGGCACTTCACTGCCGAGGGGCTTCCTCTATTCTAGCACGGGTGTTTCACCGTGCCAAGTCCATCATCCCCTCAGTCATCCTTGCTTCCAGTCCGGTTCGCACGGCCGGGGCGGTGGGTTATATGTTTGACAAAGTGCTTCTCACGACTTACTCTATGGTGACACTCGCTCGATGCCGGCCGGCCCCCGATGTCACCACTCAATGGTGACAGGCTGTCCGCGATCGCGCCATGATCATCGCCCTTGGCACCACCTGCCTGTCACCACGCCGGTGGTGACGGGATCCACGTCGCCGGCGCCGCTTCCTGTCACCACCAGGTATACTATGTGGTGACATTTTCGTTGACCTGGTTGGCCACCGGTGTCACCACTCCCCCCATCGCCACGTTCTTGTAGCCTAGTTGCCCGTAGAACTGGCGCAGGTAGTAGCCACAGGAGGCCAGACCATGCCGTATCTCTTGCGCCCGCGTTTCCATCTCCTGCCGTTGCACCTCTCGCGCTATCGCCTCTCGCGCTTCATTGATGCGCTCGCGGTCCCTGCCGATGTAGACCCGTAGCCGCTTGCCAGGCTCAGGCTTGCCGTGCACAGGGCAAGCCGCATCAACACTGTGAAGAATGTACATCTTGCTCTCGCGGGTTAGGTGACCTCTATCGCGCCACCACTCCCGGCCTGTGCACGTCTGTCCACCCAGCTCCTCAAGCCCAGCCTGTAGCGAGGTCAGCTCGTTAACACAGTCTTGGATCGCCGTTTCACACATCGCCGCCATATCCAGCAGCCGGTTAATGTTCAAGTCGTTCATCGCCTTTGCTCCTCTCTTGTGGTGACAAGTGAGACGCGTCGCGGCCAAGATCGCCACTCGCCCTGTCGCCACTCTACCCGCCCATCATATATGGCCTACCGTGTACGCCGGTCACCTGCCAGCAACCCGCCTGTTGCTGGTACACCTCGGGGCCGACATAGCATGGTGTCCAGTCTGCCTCTAGCGGCTCACTCGCAGGCCGCCGCCGCGTTTTCTTGGGTGGGGCCTCATGCACCACTACCACGAACGGGCAAACCTCTACCTGTAAGGTCACTTTCACACGCGCCACACCCAACACACGCGCCAGGTTGCGCGCCCAGGTCGTCTCAGGTGCCGGGACATTGAACACCGCCCGACCGTCTGCGAACGTCTCCCCGCTTGCTATGCCGATGGGAAGACCGGTAGCCGCAAGCGCCGTTTCAACTGTTCGTGCCCATCGTCTGAGAATCACCGTTGTCACGCTCATCGTCTCACCTCTACCCGTTGCAAGGTACCCGCAGCAGGTTTGTACAGCCCGTAACCAAGGGGGACAAGCGCGCCGTCCACGTCGGCCAGGGGATCACGGGCCGGATCGGCGGTTTGTAGGTTTGTAGATTGCGCCCGCCCGGTTTGTAAGCCGGTTTGTAGGTTTGTAGGCGGGGTTTGTGGGGTTTGTAGGGTTTTCAGTTTGTAGGCGATTTGCCTCAAATCCTCGGTGATGCGCCGCTTGTTCCCGGCCAGCGGGTCTTTTGCCAGCCACCCGCGCAACTCCCATTCATGCGCAAGCCGCCGAGCGTATCCTTGACCCGTCTCGCACATGCGCGCGCCCGTGCGCGCATGCGCGTGCGCGCCCGCCCGGGCGCCCGTGCCCGGGCGCTCCTGAATATCTGCCAGTGAGAGATACCCCCCGTTTCCCTCCAGCGCCCACAGGACAAGCGAGAGTTCGTCAGCCGACAGAATGCCCGCGCCGGCCGTCGCCGTCGCCAGGTCTGCCTTGTCCAGCCAGTACGCCTGAAACACCCCCCACCGGGCAGACAACGCCCGGCCGGGCCGCGTGATCTTCCATGCGCCGCTGCAGCCTACTGCCCGCGCGAGTTCCTTCGACTGGACGCGAAACAGGATTGCCCCCAGCTGATCGCGCATCCTGCCCACGACGTCTTTTGCAAAGTCCTGGGCCGCCACGACCAGGTTGATGCCAAACTTGCGCCCGCGCCAGGCCAGCGCCGCCACGTCGCCGGCGAACTGCCCCCGGGCGCCGCCGCTGGCCATCACCGTTGCGTTGAACTCATCCAGCACTACCAGTACACGGGGCAAAGGATCGTCACCCGCTTTGATGGCCAGCGTGTTGTATTCATCGAGATTGTCAGGATAGCCGCCACAGGTCGCGTACAAGGCCGCCCGCCTGTCGCATTCGCCCAGGGCCAGCGCCACGACCTGGTGGACCTCCTGGGGATTCCTGGCGATGGGAGCCCACAGCGCCGGACCATCGGCCAGCATGGGGAAGGTTGCGCCGTCCAGATCGGCCAGGATCAGCCGCGCGCCGTCGGTGATCGCCTGGTGCACCAGCAAGCGCAGGAACACCGATTTGCCAGAGCCGGTCATCCCGGCCACCAGCAAGTGGCCCAGGCGGTCCCAGGATTCGCGTACCTCACCATGCAGGCCCACGCCCAGCCGGGTGACACTGCGCTCACAGCCTGGAAAGTCCACCTGCTGGGGCAGCCGGGGCCGCCCGCTGAGTAAGAAACCGTAGCGCAGACCCGATGTGTTGGACAGAAAGACGGGCACACCCCTACAGACGGTAGAGACCTGGTGCAAGAGATCCGGATCTATGTACCGCTCCAGCCGCGTCACCCGCCGCACGTCCAGCGCCCCGAAAAGCCAGGTCTGGCCGCCTTCCGTGCGGGTCAAGAGCCAGTCCGTGAAACACGGTTCCAGGCCACGCTGGACCAGAACATGGGGCACCATGCGCGCGATACGTGCGCCCCGGTCTAGATAAGTCCGTTCAATCTCCATCGTCTACCACCTCCGTTAGCAGTCGGGTTTCCACGTCACCGAGCCACATCTTGACCTGCCCAGGCTCTACCACCCGCACAGGTGAAGGGGCCAGAGCCAGGGCTGGGCCTGGAACTTGCGCCGGTTCATTCTCACCAGGGAGCATGATCACCGTGCCGGCACCGCGGCCCGTGCGTGCCTCTACCGTCTTGGCCGCCTGTTGCGCCTGCACCAGGTTTGCCGCCTGCTGCCTCAGCGTGGTTTGCTCCTGGAGATCTGCCGATTCCGCCAGCAAAGGCGAACGTTCGGCACCGCGCGCCAGGTCCGCGTAGACGTTGGAGGATCGCAAGGGCAAAGCGAACCTGTTCTTGTCCAGGAGCATGACCGGTTCGCCCTCCTCGGGCTGACGTCGCACCAGCCGCGCCCGCGCTTCCCACACCTGCAACAACCGGTACCCCACATAGAGAAACGACGCCAGCCCCACCACCAGGACCACCCAGGGCATGGCCATCACGAAGGGGTCAAGCGCCCGGTCCCGGACCGCCTTGCGCTCCAGGGCCAGAGCCTGCCCCTGGAGGTCTAGCGCCGTGCGGGTCGCCTCCAGCGCCGTCGCCGTCCGCGTCGCTTCGGCCCGTACTGCCTCCAGTTCGTCACTACGGCACGCTGTCAGCATTGCGGCCAGGATGATCAGGATCACCAAGATTGCCAACCTCATCTTGCCCATCGGTCTACCTCCCTAAATCACCACTACCTCCACCGGCCACATCGTCAGCGCCGGTCGGTAGGTCAGTGCCAACAAGCGCCGGAACGTGTGCGCTCGATACGCCGCTTTCACGCGGTGCTGGTGTAGCGTGGCCAGTGCCCGCCGTTCCTGTTCGATTGCCAGCGCAGCATACACCATGAGCACCGTACTCAGCGCCGATGTCAGCATGATCACAGCGCACGAAAATTCCAGGACTGTTAGACTTGACATTGTGACCGCCCTCCCTATAATGAAACCGGATCGCGCGCCTCTCGCGTGATTTTTCCTTGGCCGGGGCCAGGGGTTGCCGCCCCTGGCCCGTTGCTTTGCCTGCAGATTGGGCACAACTTGGGTGAGTTATGCCAGCGCTTTAGCCGCTTCTCTACATCGCGTCCCCCGGGCCATGTGCGGGCCACAGTCCAACCGATGCCACGTTCGGCCACGACCTCCATCAGCCGTGCGCCGTTCCCACTGGCGTGGGCTGCCAGCCGCGCCTCGAGATCCTCAGCGGAACCCAGGTAGTGCTGGGCCTGGCCACGGGGGTTGTCCAGGTTGCCGATGGGTTGGTCAAAGTGAAGCAAGTAAACAGTCATTGTCCTTGCCTTCGCCGCCCGCCTCCACCGATACCACCGCATCGGCATGGCAGGCCGCATACCGGTTCGCTGCTTCCGTTGCTTCATCCAACGCCTGAAAGTGGGCCACGGTCCCGTGCAGCCGCCCCACCCGCTTCTGCACCGTGTACGGGCAGAACGTCTCACCCGGTCTATTCACTACTGCAAACACGATACCAGCCATTCCTACACCTCCACTCCGAAAGATCGTCACCAGTCCGCGCCAGCCCACAACCCGCGAGAGCATGGGGTCATGGGCTGGGGCTGCCGGTGAGCCCGGTTACTGCAGCCATTGCATAATAATTATTATGCATCCGGCTTCCATTCGTCACCGTCAAGCCGCGATAGCAGGCCGTCCAGGTTCACCGCTGATTCTGTCGGTTCCTCCCCCGCCGTCTCTACCTCTGCGAGGGGCGCCGGCGCCACCATCCGCAACCTTGACGGCAAACCGCGAATCTCGGCCAGCAGGTCGGCCAGCGTGGGGCCTTCAGTCTCTGCAATGTAGGCCCGGATCGCCTTGCGGATCGCCTCGCTTCGGTTGGATTGCTCCCCGAGCCAGCGCACGATGTCTCTATCGTGCCGCTCATCCAGAGAAAAGTTGATGATCATCGTCATTATCGCTTACCCCACCGTCGCCAGGCAAACCTCAGATACCCGTTCACGTTGGCCCACTGCGGATCACTTACCACACGGGCGTGGGGATATTCTGCCACCAGCGCCGGGATTACCACCTCCCCACCGCCACCGGCCACAAGCAGGCTGTCCAGCCGGGCCGCGTTGCCCCAGGTTTGCGTTGCCACAGCCATGATTTGACGGGCAAACGGCCGTAACACATCCTGGCAGATGCCCGTTATGTCCCGGTCCTGCCCAAAAAAGTGCACCTTACCTGCCTGGATCGCGTCTGCGATCTCATGGCCTACCAGGTTCAAACCAGGATAGGCCGCGTTGACACGCTTGCCGATCTCAGTCACCGGCCCCCACATGCCCGCGTCTATACTGGCCGTCTGGCGGGTGATCTCGCGTAGCGCCTTGAAAGTGGCAACGTTGACCGTGTGGCCACCGATGTCAATCAGGCCCACCATCCCCTGAGACACCGGCCCGGGCCGGATCTTGCCTTGACTGTCCAGCGCCTCTGACAGCACCGCCGCCAGGCCCTGGGGCAGCACGATCACGTCAGCAATTTGGATCCGCTGTGCCCGTCGGCCAGCGCGCTTGACCGTGTGGACCTGCTTCAGCCAGGCTGTGAGATTCGCATGGTCCGAAAAGTACGCCACCGGCAACCCTGTCACAAGCTCTACTGTGACACCCGTTGCCCCCGTTATCTCAGCAATAGCAGCCAGGGTCAACGCATGATACTCGGGCGTCTCGATCCACTTCCGATCCTGCCGCCGGGTAGTCATCCCCGATTGCTCTACGGCCGCCTGACCCACGAACCAGGCCCCCTCGTCGGTCTCGATCTGCAGGTAATCGTCGCCCTGCCCGAGGGCCTCCAGGTGGGCCGTTTGCACCTCGCCGACCACGGAGGGGAAGATCACCCGCCGCCCGTCGGTGGCGCCCTTCGTGTGCGAGTAACCGATGTCTGTAGCGATAATCATAGTCACCTCCAGAAACTCGTTGCAGATGGGCAGGGGCCGGTGTGGGCCAGCCCCCGCCCCTTCCACCTACCTTGCCGCCGGGCACCAGCCCGCATGATCACCGGCCAGGGCAGCAGGGCTACCCGGCTCGAAGCAGGTGCACTCACGATAGTGCCGCTCCCCATCGCGTCGCCCCATCGCGTATCCGTCATGCCGTTCGGGATCAGTGTACGGATTTTCGCAAAGCACGCCGTCAACGCCATCGGACCAGCCAAAACGGTAGATGTCAGTCAGCGTCAGCCTGTCCGCTGAATCGTCGGCCAGCGTCGCCAGACTTCCCGATTCGCTGCAGATGCAAACAGGGGTAGGGCTGTCCACGTCCACCTGGCCCGTCACGACGTCCCACCAGGCCACCAGGTGACCGCGCAGATCGCCGCACTCGAGGACGTCGGCCAGTGTCCCGGCCAGCTCGCGCAATGCCTCAACCGGCCCCATCACGCTCCTCTCAGGCATAGGTAACCTCCCGAACATCTACCGGGAGGGAGAAACCTGCCAAGAGCATGATCCGGACCGATCTCTGCGCAATGCGCTTGAAGATGTCCAGATCCCGCTGCACCTGCACCAGCGGGCGGACCAGTTCCACCACGGCCGCCAGGTCGGTACAGTCAAGCCGATCCACCATCTGGTGAAGCTCTGCCCGCCAGTTGGCCTCAGCCACGGTGTAGTCTGGATCCTCCCCGAGGTCTTTCGTGGGGTAGAGCGACAGGCCAACCAGCGCCATGCGGGCGTTAGCCGCGTCCGCTTCGGTGAGGGGGTCTACCTGGCCCTGCCGCTCCTCTGCCAAAGTCTTAGTCTTGCCGATCATTTGAGCACCTCCGTTTGATGTGGTATAATATAGGTGGGGATGGGTTGTGGGTTTGAGCACCTCCGGCCTGTACCCCACCACGCCCCAGGTCACTGCCTGGGGCGTACTTCATGACTCCCTCTGCCGCCCGCGCTCCGGATCGCCGAGGTCATCCCGCCAAGGGTTGTGCTTCGCAGTCCCCAGGCGCTCCATCTGGCGTTTGTAGGCCAGCAGGCTTGACAGGTTCACCAGCCAATCCCGGCCAACCTTGCGGGCCTCGATATTCCCGTTACGTGCTAGTATGCGCACATAGACAGGGGAAAACCCTGTCACCGCCGCCGCTTCTGTGGTGTTGGTCCATCCCTCAATTATTGGCTCTGTCATAATACCCCCCTGGTTAGTGTTTCTCCTAACGAAAAGAGTGGACGCAAAAAAAGAAACTGGTCTTTTCGCTTACGAAAAGAGTATACCACAGGAAAAACGCTTTGTCAAGCGTTTGGGGTGACCAGTTTCTATCTTAGGTATCGTCATGCGCTCGCGTCGGATCGTGTTTTGCTGTCCCTAAGCGCCTCATTTCGTCAGCGTAGACCTGTACACTCCATCGCTTTATCATCCAATCACGCCCAAACTTCTGCGCCTCGATATGTTGGTTTCTCGCAAGGTATCTAATAAGCGCCGTCGTGTACCCGGTCAGATCCGCCGCCTCTGCGGTCGTAATCCACTCTGTGGGGTTGAAGCTGTCAGCCATCGCCATAAACCAAAAAAGCCCCACCACCAGGTGGGGCCATGCTCACGCTGGGGCAGATCAGCCCCGGGACCAGCGCAAGACGTCCAACAGCGCCTCCCGAAACTCCAGAAGGCTTTCCTTTTCGATCAGCCAGGTATCACCGTCTTGCTTGGTATCCACCGCCCCATCCTGGATCAGCCAATGGATGGTATCGAGATCGTACCCAGAGAGGTACGACGCCTCCTCGGGCGTAAGCCACTCAGGGGCCTCCAACCAGACAACTGGCGTAGTTATCCGCACAGACGGGAACACCATCATAGCACCACTGGAGGGCACTATGTCATCTTCAATTAAGGTGGGCCGGGCAGGACTCGAACCTGCGAAGGCTGAGCCAACGGATTTACAGTCCGTCCCCTTTGCCGCTCGGGACACCGACCCACAATTGCCAACCAACGCTCAAGCCGGCGATGGGACTTGAACCCACAACCTACTGATTACAAGTCAGTTGCTCTGCCGGTTGAGCTACGCCGGCACACTAGATTATACCATAATCACCCCAGTGGTCAAGGCCGCGCGCCACGCCGTGCGGTTACGGACTCCCAAACTTGTTTGGGCCGCCAGCAGTGCCCCCAACGAGTTGGGGACTCCGGCACACCTCATCTCACCGCCGTGCGGCTACGGACTCCCAAACTTGTTTGGGTCGCCAGCAATGCCCCCAACGAGTTGGGGACTCCGGCACACCTCATCTCACCGCCGTGCGGCTACGGACTCCCAAACTTGTTTGGGGCGCCAGCAATGCCCCCAACGAGTTGGGGACTCCGGCACACCTCATCTCACCGCCGTGCGGCTACGGACTCCCAAACTTGTTTGGGCCGCCAGCAATGCCCCCAACGAGTTGGGGACTCCGGCGCACCTCATCTCACCGCCGTGCGGCTACGGACTCCCAAACTTGTTTGGGTCGCCAGCAATGCCCCCAACGAGTTGGGGACTCCGGCACACCTCATCTCACCGCCGCCAGCGGTAGTCGCGGTCCAACGCCTTCTTGAAATCCCGCTGCACTCCCCCCAACCGCTCGAACGCCCACTCGTCCCCCGTCCAGCGGTACAAGAGCAGGCAGTGGACCTGCTGCACGTGCGGCGTGCTGTTCCAGCGGTTGATCTCCGCGTAGGCCGCCTGCACCCACCCGCTGTCCTTGTCCACCCACCCCACCTTGCGCTCCTCTTGCGGGTTCTGCGGCGGGCGCTCCAACGCCAGCCAATGGTTCGTCTCGGTGATGTAGAGCGGGCGGCTGCGCCACTTGTTCGGGATCGCCTCCGCGAACGTGCGGTACGCCTGGAAGTCGTAATAGTGCTCTTGCGGCGTCCCCGGCTGCAGGAACGCATCCTGAAACACCGTCAACCTGGTGATCAGGCTCACGTCCAGCCAGTGCGTGTACGTGTGCAACACAATGCCGTCCAGCTCGCCAATCCCGCTCAGCATCTCCGAAAAGTAATCCAGCGGCCGGTAGCGCCGGTTCCCCATCAGTTTCCAGGGATAGGTATTGTACGGGTCCACCGCCCCAGGCACCACGATCGCCTCCGGCTGTACCTCCTTGATGCGCTGGCGCGCCAG
>Ga0315291_10005252_pt1 | contig 16258 bp, 9 predicted proteins | sample YL17G12_20_MG_FD_203070 | JGI IMG/M metagenome (GOLD analysis project Ga0315291, IMG submission 203070) | Sediment microbial communities from Yellowstone Lake, YNP, Wyoming, USA - YL17G12_20 | ecosystem: Environmental > Aquatic > Freshwater > Lake > Sediment | place: USA: Wyoming | collected...
AATGCCGCACCGCACAAATCGCCCAGGTTGCCAAGTCACGTGAAAACCAGGCTGAACCACGCAAACTGTGCATCCGTATACGACATTAGATATCTGAGGGTCAATAGCCGCCGCGGCCACGCGGCGGTCCGGACGATGACGCTTTCCGCTGTTTCCGCCGCGTGGCCGCGGCGGCTAAACAGGATACGCGATCCGCCGGGACTTCCCGCAGCAGCACCTATTTACCCGGATTCGGCGTCGCACACAACTACCCCCTCCCGGAGGGTGAGAGTGTAGACGCCGCAGGAAGATCTGATAAGCTGGCTCCCGATGGGGGCCAGCGCCGCCCGACTGCGGCGGACTCCGTGTCCAGTGGCTGTCCGACAACGCGAGGGAGGAAGAAATGTACCACCACGTGAAGAACCTGATTTTGATTGCCTCGGTGCTGGCTTTCCCGGCCGAGGCCCCCCTGGGATCGGCCGCTTCGCCGGCGGCCGCCGAGCAGGGCGCGAACCTGCTGCCCAACCCGTCGTTTGAAACGCAGACCGACGGACAACCGGCCGGCTGGAAGACGCAGACCTGGGGCGGCGAGGGTGCATTCGGGTATGCCGACATCGGGCGGACCGGAAAACGCAGCCTGATGATCAGCTCGCAGCAGGGGGCCGACGTCGGCTGGTCCGCCGTCGTGCCGGTCGAGCCCAATTCCACCTACCGCCTCTCGGCCTGGATCAAGACCGAGAACGTGCGTGCTCCCAGTGCGCGGGGTGCCCTGCTGAATCTGCACAATCTCCAGGGGGTAGCCACCAACGCCGTCACGGGAACCAAGGATTGGACCAAGGTGGAGGTGGTCTTCGACACTGAGGGCGTTGATCAAGTGCAGGTGAACTGTCTGTTCGGCGGTTGGGGGTCGGCCACCGGCAAGGCCTGGTACGACGATCTCCGCCTGGAAAAACTCACCACGCAAGTCCGTGAGCCGAAGATCGCCATCGACGCCCGGCAGACCGGCCAACCGATCTCGAAGTACATCTACGGCCAATTCATCGAGCACCTGGGCCGCTGCATCTACGGCGGGATCTGGGCCGAGATGCTCGAAGACCGCAAATTCTACTTCCCCATCACCGCAAAGTACAACCCGTACCGGTTCCCACGGGACGCGGACCGCAGCGCGGCCATTCCTGTGGTGGCGGCTTCGCCCTGGGAGATCATCGGACCTGCCGACTCAGTGAAGATGGTCAAGGAAGACTCGTTCGTGGGCGAGCACACGCCGTTGATCGCCCCGGGCGGCGGCATCCGTCAACGGGACCTGGGCCTGGTCAAGGGGAAGCAGTACGTGGGGTACATGTGGCTGAAATCGGTGCGTGGGCCAAGCTACATCGAGGTGTCGTTGCGCTGGGGTGAGGGCCCCGAAGAGTCGGATGGCATCTGCCTCCTGCTTGAAGCCAACGGCTACAAGAAGTCCACGGTGTCCTTCACATCCCGTGCCGATACGAACAAAGGCGTGCTCGAGATTCGGGTCATTCCGGCAAAGGACGGCGGGCCCTGCCTGGTGGGCACGGTCTCGTTGATGCCGGCCGACAACGTCCAAGGGATGCGGGCCGACACGCTGGCGGTGCTCAAGCAGCTTGATTCGCCGGTCTACCGCTGGCCCGGCGGGAACTTCGTCAGCGGCTACAACTGGAAAGACGGCATCGGGCAGCGCGACCGCCGGCCGCCTCGCAAGAACCCCGCCTGGACCGGCGTCGAGCACAACGACTTCGGCATCGACGAGTTCATGGCCTATTGCCGCGTGCTGGGGACCGATCCGCTGGTGGTGGTCAACAGTGGCGAGGGCCAGGCCGCCAACGCCGTCGAGGAGTTGCAGTACGCCAACGGCGGGGCCGACACGCCGATGGGTAAGCTGCGGGCCGACAACGGCCACCCCGAACCCTACAAGGTCCAGTGGTGGGGCATCGGCAACGAGATGTACGGCAACTGGCAGCTCGGTCACATGCCCCTGGAAAAGTACATCGAGAAACATAACCAGTTCGCCCAGGCCATGAAGGCCGAAGACCCGTCGATCAAGCTGATCGCCGTGGGGGCCGTGGGAACCTGGAGCGAACAAATGATGCAGCATTGCGCCGACCACATGGACCTCGTGAGCGAGCACTTTTACGTGCAAGAGAGGCCCACTCTGGCCGCCCACGTCCGCCAGTGCCCCGACCGCGTCCGCGCCATCGCCGAGGCCCACCGCCGTTACCGCCAGCAGTTCGATTCGCTCAAGGGCAAGGACATCCGCATTGCCCTGGACGAATGGAACCACTGGTACGGACCGCACGTCTTCGGTGAGCTGGGCACGCGGTATTTCTTGAAGGACGGCCTGGGAATCGCCGCGGGGCTGAACGAGTTCGCCCGCAATAGCGACATCTACTTCATGGCCAACTACGCCCAGACGCTCAACGTGATCGGCTGCATCAAGACCACGAAGACGGCAGCGGCCTTGGAGACCACGGGCCTGGCACTGATGCTCTATCGCCGGCACTTCGGGGTGTTGCCCGTCAAGGTTACCACCAACCCGCCGCTGGACGTGGCGGCCGCCTGGACCGAAGATCGCAAGACGCTGACCGTGGCGGTGGTTAATCCGACCATGAACAAGCTGGAGATCCCGCTGGAGGTCGAGGGCGCGAAGCTCAGCGGGGCCGGTCGGCGCTGGCAGATCGCCGGCGACGGCCCGATGGCCTACAACGACCCCGGCAAGGAGCCGAAGGTGAAGATCGAGGAGACGGCGGTCACGGGCGTCTCGGGCAAGCTGTCAGTGGCGCCATGCAGCGTGACGCTGTATGCACTGGGCGTCGAGTAAGGACCCGCGCAGAAACAACTCGCCCGATTCTGACTTCTGTAGGAGGCGACTCCAGTCGCCGATTGCCCGCGGATCACGGTCCGGTCGGCGACTGGAGTCGCCTCCTACAGGTCAGCCTATTCATGCCCAGGTCCTCAGGCCGTGAAGGAAGCCGCGACCATCAGCCGTAACGGCCGAGCACACGGTCCGCGGACTGGTGCTTGCTGAGGTGTTCAAACCGCCCTATCTCCATTCTGGGCGTCCGGGTAGAATTGGCGGTCCGAGTGCGGGGCCGCCGAGGGCATTTCTTGTCGCCGTAAGTCGAGATTGGCAAAGATGTTGCGATATTGGACCGCAGGCGAGTCGCACGGCAAGGCATTGTTGGCGCTGGTCGACGGCTTCCCGGCCGGAGTCCGCCTGGACGCCGAATTGATCGACGCCGAACTCCGCCGCCGCCAGGGTGGCTACGGCCGCGGCGGGCGTCAACATATCGAAAGCGACCACGTCGAGATCCTCAGCGGCACCTGGCGGGGCGAGACCCTGGGCAGTCCCATCGCGCTCTTGGTGCCCAACAAGGACTACAAGATCGAACGGATGGAGGACCTCGATCGACCCCGGCCGGGGCATGGCGATCTGAGCGGGTCGATCAAGTACCTCAGCTCGATCCGCGCGATCCTGGAGCGGGCCAGCGCCCGGGAGACGGCCGCACGCGTGGCCGCTGGAGCGCTGGCCAAGCAACTGCTCAGCCCGCTGGGCATCACCGTCTTCGGCTACGTGGTCGAGCTGGGAGGGGTTGCCGTTCGCCCCCAGCCCGGGACACTCGACGAGCTGCGAAAGCTCCGCGACCAGAGTGAGCTGTACACGCTCAACCCGGACCAGGACCAAGAACTGAAGGAGCTGATCGACAAGGCCCGCAAGGCAGGCGACACCTTGGGCGGCGTGAGCGAGGTCCGCGTGGAGGGCGTGCCCTTCGGGCTGGGCTCACACACGCAGTGGGACAAGAAGCTCGACGGCCGGCTGGCCCAGGCCGTGATGTCGGTGCAGGCCATCAAAGGGGTGGAGATCGGCATGGGCTTCGAGATGGCCCGGCGGCCCGGCTCCGAGGTCCACGACCCGATCCACTACGACCCGGCGCAGGCCGACACTCCCACACTCGGCTTCACCCGGCCGACAAACAACGCCGGCGGCCTGGAAGCCGGCATGACGAACACACAGCCGATCATTATCCGGGCTGCCAAGAAGCCGATCAGCACCCTGGCCCGGCCGCTCCAGTCGGTCAACCTCAAAACCAAACAGCCCCAGTCGGCCTCCTACGAGCGGAGCGACGTCTCGCCGGTGGCCGCGTGCAGTTGCATCGTGGAGAACGTGGTGGCATTCGAGATCGCCCGGGCGATGGTCGACAAGTTCGGCGGCGACAGCTTGGCCGAGATGCAGGCCCGGTGGAGGCTATTCCACGACATGGCACGGGAGAAACTCGGCGGATAGAAGACTCACCACGGAGGCACGGAGGACACGGAGACAAATGAAGGGTTGGAATTGGAGGGCTGGACTGTTGCCAACGGGCGGACCCGTGATATGGTGACCGAAATGGGATCGTTGGTGCACGAGGAGTTGACCAAGTCGATCATTGGTGCGGCGATTGAGGTACACAGGATTCTTGGTCCCGGTCTGATGGAATCAGCCTACGAGGAGTGTCTCTGCCGCGAGTTGAGCCTTCGTGGACATGCATTCGAACGTCAGGTGGCCCTTCCCGTCACGTATAAAGGAGTACGCCCAGATTGCGGTTATCGCTTGGACATCGTTGTGGAGAATACGGTGATCCTGGAATTGAAGGCGGTGGAGGAGATAGCGCCCGTCCACGAAGCTCAACTGATGACTTATCTCAAGCTGAGCGGAAAGAAGGTCGGCTTGCTGATCAACTTCCACGTACCCGTTCTCAAAGACGGTATCCTCAGGCGAGTCAACTAGCTTCATTTCCTCTGTGTCCTCCGTGCCTCCGTGGTGAGACTGAGTTTCCCGGGTGAACAAGGATGTTCCGACTGCATGACAACACGCGGCGGCGGATCTGCCGCGCGGTCTTTCTGCTGCTGTGCGTCGTGCCCACCGCCGGCGTGTCGGTCTGGTGCGCGCGGCGGCATCTGCCGGGCGTCGCCGCGGCCGAAGCAGAGCGACTGGAGCGGGAACTGGGACTGGACGTCTCGCTGGCGGGCCTGCGGTATCTGCGGCCGGGGCGGGTCTTGTACGAGGGGCTGGAGTTGGCCGATCCGGAGACGGGCCGGCCGTTGCTGCGGTGCCGGGCGCTGGAGGCCGACTGGCAGCAGTCCACCGATCGAGAAGGGCGGCCCCGGGCGTCGCTGGTGTTGATCGCCTCCCAGCCGGAGATCGAGGCTACCGCCGCCGACCCACAAGTGGGTGCCCGACAAGTGGGTGCCCCGCTGGGAGAGCTGCTCGATCGCCTGCTGCGGCGCCCGACCATCCTGCGGACGGTGCCCGGCGGATCGCAAACCGACGTGCGGCTGGCGGCCGGCCAACTGACGCTGCGGGCGGCCGGCGGCTCGCAGACCTTGAGTGAACTGCAAGGCAGCATCGAGTCTTTTGCCGGCGGGACCCGGGCGGAGGCCAGTTTCCGGCTCGCCGGGATCGACACGCCGCAACCGATCCGGATCCGCGTCGTCCGCAACCGCCAGATCACCCCTCCGGCAACCGGCTTCGAGCTGGACACCGGCGGTGGTGCCGTGCCCTGCGGGCTGTTGGCCATCGGGCTGCCGCTGTTGGAACGGTTGGGCCCCCGAAGCCGCCTGCGGGGCTACATCTGGGCCAACCAGACGGGCGACGGCCAGCGGACAGCGACCGAAGCTTGGTCAGCGGGCTGGGACGGCGAGTTTGCCGGGCAGTTGTACGACGTGGACCTGGACGACCTGGTGACCGGGCATTTCGCGCACAAGCTCAGCGGGGTCGCCCAGGTGACCATCCAGTCGGCCCGCTTCCGCCGGCAGCGCCTGGAAGAGGCGGCAGGCACGCTGGTTGCCGGTCCCGGGGTGATCAGCCGTTCGCTGATCGACGCGGCCGTCGAGCAGTTGGGGCTCGTGCGGGGTGCAGAGTCGCCGGTGCCGGGCGAGCTGGTGCCCTATGAGCAACTGGCGGCGGGCTTCCTGATCGATGCGCGGGGCCTGCAACTGCAAGGCGGATGTTCGCCGTCCGGGCACCGAAGCGAAGTTTTGGCCGCCGGGGCGATCCTGGTCGACCGCCAGGGCCGATTGCTGGGCGAGCCCGTTGTGCAGCCCCAGCCGGTGGTCGCCCTGGTGCGGACGTTGGTCCCGGCGAGCCAGCACCAGGTTCCCGCCACCCGTCAGACCGACTGGCTGATCGGCCACCTTCCGGTCCCTCAGGTCGTTCCGCCGGCAGACGCGCGGCCGGTGGTGCCGCAGGCGCGGCTGCGGCTGCGTCGCGGGTCGTAAGGGCGATCGCCAGGGTGACGATCCCGGCCCAGAACAAGGCCCTTCGCACCAGCAAGAACGAGAAAGCGAAGCAGACGGTTGACGCCAGGCCGGCCAGGTAGGCCGCGCCCAGGGCCGTGGTTTCGGCCACCACCGGGCGGCGGACGCAGACGCCCAACAGATCGGCCTGGAACTGCATCAGGTGGTTGCTGAGCGACGCGCCGCCGTCGACTCTCAGCTCGGCCGGGTCGTGCTCAACCAGCCCCGGCGCCGGGAGGATCTGCGGGAATTCCTGCTGGGCGGCGGCCACCACCCGGCCGTCGTGGGCGAAGACGATCGCCCGGCTCGAGGTGGTGCCTTGATCCAGGGCGAGGATGTACTTGCTCATATTGGCCCGAAACGGGACGGCGGCAACCATTCCCGAGGCCGGCCCGCCCAGATGCAAGCGCTGGATGGAACCGCCGACGCAGGCGTATCGGATCATCTGGGCGAACTGGCCGGGTCCGGTTCGAGATAGACTTGCAGGTCCTCACGACCCCGGTCGACGTAGACGGCGAACCTGTTCAGCGGCAGCAGTTGAAAACGCATCCGCTTGGAGGCCAGGCGGTAGCCGGGAATGCGAACACTGATCGTCAGCGGCTCCTCAGGCACACCGGCCAGGGCGAAGCTTCCGTCGGGGTTCAACACGATCCGTTGAAAGTCCCAGGCGTATGCACGGCTGACCAGGACCTGGGTCCCCTTGGGTACCGGCTGCTTATCGGTCAGCATCACGCGTCCGGCCAGCCGATGGGCCGGCAGGAGACGGAGCTGGCCCACTTCGTGGTGCGAGCCGTCCTCGCCCACCGTAAGGCGTTTCACCCGCGAGAAACCGATGCGGCCGGCGTCTTGCATCTTCGTGTAGATGTGGAACTCCGTATTGGGGACCACGTTGTCGAACTGGAACCGGCCGCGTTGGTCGGTGCCGATCTGGTACTCGCCGACGAACTTGCCCGAGGAGCGATCGGACTGGGCCAGCCCGATGGTCGCGCCGCCCACCGGCCCGCTCTCCCCCAGCAGGGTCCCGGTGAGCGTAACACCTTCCTTGAGTTGCAGTTCGTGCAGCTTCTCGCCGGTGGGGAGGAGGCTGAAGATTCGCGTGCCGTATCGGCGGGCCGAGACCTCCAGATCCAGGGCCACGTCCGGCTCCTGGCAGACGATGATGCACTCACCGCGGTCGTTGGTCACCGCCAGCGGATCAACCTCCCGAATGGCCCCCATCCGGTGCGTCGTGGCTGTCTTGATGCCGAACGGGTCCACGCTGGCTCCCTCGATCGGCGTGCCGTTTGCGTTGACCACCCGGACGCGGAGCACGCGGCGCGGGTCGAGGTTCTCGGGCATGGGTTCGAGCTTCAGCGTGACCGCCTCGCCGGCGGGATCGACATCGGCAGCGAATACCGGCCGGTACTTCTCGGCCACGACCAGCAGGCGGAACAGCAGCGACGGGTCGAGTTTCTCGATGCGGAACCGCCCCTCGGCGTCGGTGTTCGCCTCCTTGGCGCAGTCGGCATAGCACCCCGGGCAGAGGATTCCAGCACCCTGACGCGGCTTGGCCGTGTAGATCGACACGCGGGCGCCGACAATCGGCTCGCCGTGCTGGTCGACGACTCGGCCCGTCACATCGTGGCCCGCGGGCGGTGCGGCTAAGGCCGCCATCATGGCAGCAGTCCAGATGAGGGCTTGCATGTCGGGTTCCTCCGGAGAATATCGAGGGAAATGTTGGGCGGCGGCGCGCCTCGCACCGGGGGGTGGTCTATTCCGGCCGTCCAAGTTGCAGTTTCGGATCGAGCACGATCCGGGTATTCTTGTCGCCGGGCATGGCGTCCACCTCGGCGGGGAAGCGGATCAGTCGGTCTTTGGAATCTGGCGGGACAGGGAAAGAGGCCATTATCCGTAGCGGCACGTTCGGGACGCCTGCGATCGTGAACCGACCGTCCTTGCCGGTCGGCTGTTTGATGAATGCCCCCCTGATGAATTCCCCGTTGCGCTCGCGGGCGCTCACCTGGGCCCCTTCGACTGGGTTGCCGTCCGGATCCACAACGATCCCTGAAACGCTGAGGTTCTTGCGGCGCAACTCGAGCGTGGGGAGTTCGTGCGTCTGGCCCGGTTCCAGCGGGAACGTGGGGCTCGGCACATCCGTGAATTCTCTGTCGAGGCACTCCACGCGGTAAGCCTTGCCGGGCGGCACCACGTCGAACTCGAACCGGCCCGCTTCATCGGTCTTCACGGTATCAACAGACACCATGTACACCTCGTTCCGGTACGCAAGGCTCGGCATCAGCGTGACGCGGACGCCGGACTGCGGCTGGCCGTCGACCAGCACCCGTCCCCGCACCACGGCCGCCGGTTGGAGCTGGACGTCAAAGGTCACCGGCTCCGTGTTCTCGCCGTGCCCCTCGGTCTCGACACGGAGTCGACGGATCAGCCTCCGCTGGCGATGCGTGGCGTTCAGCCAGAGTTCTTTCATGGCCGGCAACCCCGCCAAGGTGAACCGGCCGTCCACGCCGGTCTGGCTGGACAGGTCCACGTTGGGGTCGTCGCCCGGGGAGGGGAGTGTCTTGACTTCCGCGCCGTCCACGGGTTTGCCCTCCGGATCGGTCACCCGGCCGGTGATGACCAACCCGCGACCCACGGTGAACCGCACTTCGGGCACCGGCTCGCCCGGCTTCACCTCCAGCGAGTGGATGAATCGAGGGTCCGGACTCTGGCCACGCCTGGGGATAGAGCTGCGCGGAAGGTCGTAGCCTTCTACCGGTCCAAAGACTCCCAGGCGGCCACTGCCCGAGGGAACCGCGATGCGAAACGCGCCGTGTTCGTCCGTGGTCACGGACGAGGCGTAGAACCGGTCCGACGCGTCGTCGGGAAGTTGGTCGCGGAAGTAGACACTCACGCCCGGAACGCCCTTGTGGGTGTCTTCGCCGACGACCGAGCCGGTAACCGTCTGACCACGCGGCAGTTCGATTTGAGCCTCGGCCTCGCGCTGATCCTCCCCGAGTGCAACGTGGACTCTCCGGCCGAGGTAGTCGGTCTGGGGCGGCGGCGAAGCAGACACGTACCATTCGGGATCCGACAGACTGTGAAAGGCGAAACGGCCTTGGGCATCGGCGATCTGATGGAGGGCGCGGCTCCTGAAGGAGAGCATTACCTTCGCCGCCGGGTAGGGTTTCTTGGTATCCGCACACAGGACACGGCCACGGACATGAAGACCCGGCTTGAGCTGGACGGTGAAGTCTCCCGTGTGGACCTTGCGAGTCCTTTCCTGGCGCTCACCCTCAGGCGAGTAGGACGTGTCTTCAAGGTCCGGTTGCGGCCGGTCCGCGGTGGCTGCGTAGATCCCCTCTCGCGCGTACTCGTCGTGCTCTGCGACGAGAACTGCGCGCATCTCGGGCGGCAGACCGCCGATGGCAAACCGCCCGTTCGCGTCGGTCTGGTCTCTGGGCGCAAGCTGCGACCAGCCTAGATCCAAACGGTCCGCAGGGCCGCTGAAATCTCGGATTCGACTCCCCAGACCGGCAAGCTCGTGCAGCCTGACCTCGGCGCCGGCAACCGGCCGGCCCTGTCCGTCGACCAGCCGGCCGGTGAGCTTCGCTTCGGCGGGCAGTCTGAGGGTCGTGGGGGTCTTGTCGTCGCCACTACGGAGGTGCCGCCAGGCCATGCCGTGTCCGCTGGCCACGGCGACGACGTCCCACGGGGCCTCGTCGCCCCTGTACTGAAGCGGCGGTGCTGGGACATTGTCGAACCGGAACGTGCCGTCGGCGGCCGTCTGCACCGTCGCCAGGACGTCTCGGGGGTTTTCGTCGTAGGGATTCTCGCTTACCCGCGACCTGGACCATTCACGCAAGTAGACTTTGGCCCCGGCAACCGGCTTTCCCTCCACGTCGACGACGGCGCCGAGTGCAGAGAGGAAGACGGTGCCTTTCGCCGGCTGCTTCTCCTCGGTAGGTTCATCGGCCTGGGTAGGGCTACCGATCGCGGCGGTTGCGTCGGGTGGCTGTTCGGCGCGGGTGCCGCCGACGCCCAACAGGCCGACGAGGATTGTCGACGCAACCGCGACCACGCCGACCGTGACTATCAACCGCGGGCCGACTCGGGTGGAGAGCTTCCGTGATGAATCGAGGATCCGCACCACTCGGCGACCGAGCCACGAGCGGAGTGATACCACGGCCACCGCTGCGGCAGAGACGGGTACGCTGTGCCGTTCCGCCACGTCGGCCAGCCGCCGGGCGTAGTCGCGCGAGTCGAATCCGAGGCCGAGGACGTAGTCGTCACAGACCTCTTCCGACGCCCGTACCATGCGGCGCGACAAGACCCACAAGAGCGGCTGGAAGAACAGGACTGAGACACTGACGCGGCTCAGGAGGTTCCAGAGGCAGTCGTGGCGGGCCAGGTGGGCCAGCTCGTGGACCAGGATCTCGCTGCTGGCAGGATTTTCGTCTTCGTCGGGAAGCAGGATCGCCGGACGCAGCAGGCCGAACAGACAGGGACTTGTGACCAGTGGACTTCGCAGCAGCGCGGGCGCCCGGACTCCCAGCCGGGCCGCCAGGGCACGACCGTGGGAAAGTGCCTGCGGATCCGCCCGGCGGGCTTGCCTTCGGACCCGCACCATCAGCCCGTACGCCACCAACAGCCGCAGCAGCAGAAATCCTGACACGATAGGCCAAGCGACAGTCAAGACGCAGGCCAGCACGGCGGCCACGTTCGTCCGTGGGGGCGACGGCGCGGCTCGATCGGGGGCCGGCTGAGCGGGTCTCTGCCAGAGAGGCTGATCGGCCGATGCGGCAGGCGCGACCGCCGCGTCGCAAGGCGGCGTGTCGAGGCTTTCGAGGGGGCGTGCCGCACGGTCTGAGGCCGCCAGTCCGGGCAGTGCTTCGGCGCGGTGCACGTCGCCGGCGTTGGTCAGCTCCGGAGGGCGGGCAACGTCGTGCGGGGCCGGTGCCGGTGCGGGCAAGCTCAGCGTCAGCCCGTCGAGGCCCGCACGCAGCAGCAGCCAGGACGCCCCAGGGCACAGCAGCACCGCGGCCAGCGTGGTGCGGTAGATCATCGACTGCACGGCAGCGCCTCGGCGGCAAAGCATCCGTCCGGCCAAGAGCCCCAACGCGATCAACAGGGCAGACTGGAGGAACCAGTTCGGCGCCAGCCGGGCCGCGCCATGCTGGAAAACGGAGAAACCCGCATACAAGTCGCTGGCGGACATGGCATGGCCTCCTTAGGTACGTTGCATGCGGTCGATGAGCTGGCGAATCTGATCGAGCTCCTCACGGGAGACCTGTTCGTGCTCTAACAAGCACGCGACCAGACCTGCGGGCGAGCCTGCGAACATCCGCTCCAGCAGTTCGCGGGTGGCGCCGCGTTGGACTTTCCGCTCTTCCACCAGGGGATAGAAGACAAAGGTTCGGCCATCTACTTCGTGGGCAACCGCCCCTTTGGCTTCCAGTTTGCGCAAGAGGGTCTGAACGGTGCTGTGCGCGACCCTCTGGCGGCGATTCAGGGCGTCGGTGATCTCGCGAGCAGTGGTGCGGCCCCGCTGCCAGAGGACCCGCATAATCATCAACTGGACGCGTCCGAGACGTGGTGTGGTCATTCCGGTTACCTCGTACCACCTAGGGATGCAGTAAGTACAGCGTGATAAATCTACCAAAGTAAACAAAACATGTCAAGCAGCCCCTTCCGGGGTGTCTGCCAAGTTTTCCTGGCGGATGAATGGGTGGCTGGTGGTCAGCCGGAGGCTGCCCCCAGCACGCTTTCCTAGGGGCTCGCTGCGCTCGACCCCAGCCACCCCGAGCACCGAGTTGCCAGGAAAACTTGCCACACACCTTCCGGGGACCGCAGCGGACGATCGGTGCTGTCGGGGGTGCCAAGGACGAGGCCGAGCTGTTTTCCGAGGCTGTTTGCATTTTTTGCGGACCGCGGATAGAATTATGGGAAAACTGGACCAGCCTATCTGAGGGGGCTATATACTACGGGCTGGGGGCTTGAGGATGGGCAACCACGCGGTGGACGAGTTCCTGGCGGTGCTCGAGAAGAGCAGGCTGCTTACGCCCGAGCAGATCGACGACGCCCGGCTGGCCGCCCAGCAGTGCAGCGACCCGAAGGGCGCCGCCAAGGCCCTCGTCCAGCGAGGGCTGCTCACCCGCTGGCAGGCCGGCCAGTTGCTGGCGGGGCGAAGCTCGTTCTTCTTGGGCAAGTACAAGCTGATCGAGCCCATCGGCCGAGGCGGGATGGGAGATGTGTTCCTCGGCCAGCACACCACGATGAACCGCCGGGTGGCCCTGAAGATCCTCTCGCGGGAGGTGGGCAAGGACCCTGCCTCCCTGGAGCGATTTCTGGACGAGGCCCGGGCCATCGCTGCCCTGGACCATCCGAATATCGTCCAGGCGTACAGCGTCGACCACGACGCGGATCGCTACTACCTGGTGATGGAGTACATCGACGGGCGGGATCTGAAGCAGTTGGTCGAGGAGGAGGGGCTGCCCGACTGTGACACGGCCGCCGACTACGTCCGGCAGGCGGCCGACGGCCTGGCACACGGCCACGGCCGGAACATGATCCATTGCGACATCAAGCCGTCGAACCTGCTGGTCAATGGCCAGGGCGTGTTGAAGATCGTCGACCTGGGGTTGACGCGGCTGAACGGGCGGAGCCGGGAGGAGGTCAACCTCCCATCGGCGGGACATGGAACATGCCCCACCGAATGGGCGGGTGAGCGGATCCTGGGCTCGGTCGACTACCTGGCCCCCGAGCAGGCCCTCGAAAGCCCCGATTTCGATCACCGCGCGGACATCTACTCTCTGGGATGTACCTTGTACTTTCTGTTGACCGGTCATCCACCCTTTCCGGAAGGGACGCTGCCGGAGCGGATCGTCAAGCACCAGGTGCAGCAGCCGCAGAGCATTCACCGGCAGCGCCGGGATGCGCCTGCGGGCCTGGTGAAGATCTGCGAGAGGATGATGGCCAAGCGGCCCGAAGATCGGTTCCAGTCGGCCGAAGAGGTCAGCCGGGCGTTGGCTGAGTGGAAGCTGCGGGAACCGGAGGCGAGGCGGGCCGTAGCGCTGAAAACGGCCGAACCGTTGGAGGAACCGGCCAGTGGCATTGGCGTCACGCCAGTGGCACGCGCGTCGCCGTCGATCGACGTGGATGCAGAACCCACGCTGGCTGGGGTCACCGGCGCAGGCAAAGCGGAGCGGTCGCGCAAGGCAGGATTATGGCGGACTCGACGGCGGGCAGTCGCCGCCTTGGTGGTCGCCGGGCTGGCGCTGGTGGCGGTGGCAGCCGCAACCGTTTTCTGGGTGATCCGCTCGGGGTCGGCTCCGACCGGGCGCGACCGGACGCAGGCCGGGTTGCGCGCCGGGGGTGCCGAGGAGGGCAGGCCCGCCGGCAGACGACCAAGACCCACCGACCCGCGAGGAGGCAGCCGCAGCAAAGCCCCGGCCGACAATCGCGCGGACAAGAAGCCGCCAGCCGAGGTACCTCCCAGCGAAAGCCCGCCCGCCGAGAGCCCGCCCGCCGCCAAGCAGGAACCGGGTGCCCAGGACCACAACCCGCCCGAGCCAAAGGAGGCCGAGCCGAAGGGGCCCGAGCAGGGGCCGCGAGAACCTGGGGAGGGACCGGAGAAGCGGAAGGACCCCTTCCGCCAGTTGGCCAACGCCGTCGATCTGCCGGTCCTGCGGGTCAACGGCGGGGCAGACGGGCAGTCGGGCGTGGCGGTGGCGTTGGGGACACTTCAGTTGGAGCCCAACGCCGTATGCACTGTGGAACTGAAAGGGGGCAAAGACGCGGTGCCCGGCAATCGGCACCTGGCCCTCGACCGCGAGCAGGGCAACAACGCCTGGCTGATCCGGCTGGATGCGGACGACAAGCAGGGCGCCGCCGACCAGGGAACCGACCTGGCACGGCTCTGGCTCGAGGAGCAGACGCTGAAGTTTCAGTGGCTCAGCGGCGCCGGCCGGGCCCGAGGCAACTGTCTGCGGAACTGCGGGCTGTTGGTCGGTGTCGACCAACAGAGCCACTGGCTGCCGCTCTCGCCGCCGAAGGCCGTGGACCCGCTGGTGCTCGACCTGGACGGTGGGGTGGCAAGGATCTCGCTGCCCACGGCCGAGTGGATGCCCAAGGTCGAGAAGCTGCGGCTGCAAATCACCGGCCTGGAGGGGCCCTTTCCGCAGCATACACTGAGGCCGGCCGACGGGATCTCGGAAAACGGCCGGGTGGAGGTTCTCCTTTCCGGCGAGAAGCTGCCCGGCGTGAGGCTGCAAGTCGGGCTGATCGGCAGGGGGCGTGCGGCAAGTGTGGAGGTGACGGCCCTGTACCAATTGGCCGACCAGGTCCAACGACAGTTCAAGGCCCAGGAGGCCGTGCGCCTCTCGGGCGAGTTCTACGTCCTGCAGAATCGTTGGCAGAGCACCCTGGATAAGCTCAGTGAACAGGACCCCAGACGGCCCGACGCCCGGCGGCAGGTCGACCTGTTGAAGGAAGCGCTGGAACAACTCAAGGCCCTGGGCGAGCTGTACCAGCAGATCCACAAGAAGGGCAAGGTCCATTTCCGCGTGTTCCGCGCAGTGGATGATCGGCAGATCGAGCTGTTTACGACCCAGGCGACCACGCCGGAAGGGCCGCGCAAGGAGCAACGCCAGAGTCGTTGATGACGGCGAAGGCGGCTTGCGGCTGCAACCAAGCGGCGGGCAGGCCCGTCCGCCGAATGCTGTGGTGACGGTTGGGTAGACGAGCAGGTTAGCCAGACCGCGGCCCGGGCGCTGGGGAAGATCAGAGAGAAACAGGTTGCCGATCGAGTTGGACTTGCCGATGAAGTGTCCTCAGTCAACCGAGATTCCGTTGCGTGCGAGTGACCACGGCTGGCAATACAATCTGCGGGACATCCTCCTTGTGACACTGGCTGTGAGCGTCCTGCTGGGGACCGGGAAAGCGTTCGGCGGCCTTTTGGCACCCGTTGAGCTCGGCCTGGTGATGCTTGCCGGCGTGTCTGTCCTTGCCGCGGCAGTTACCACCCGCTTTCGCTGGCCCTGGCTTCTGGGGTTCATCCTATTGCCTCTTGCCGCGTGGTTGCTGACGCCTTCGGGTTGGCCGCTGAAGTACCGCTTCCTCCCTGCCGGCTTGACGGCCGGCGTATACGCAGCGGCAGGCGTGCCGGTGGTCCTCGTCAGTCGGCCCGGCGAAAAGAGGTGGCCGTGGATGTTCGGGGCCGTTGCCTGCTTTTTGGCCCCGGCGCTGGTGACGACGGCCGACCCACTGAGCATGCTGATCGCAGCGGCACCCCTGTGGCTTTGCTACACTCTGGTCGCACTGGCTTGGAGGAGACGAAGATCGGCCCTTCTGGTGATGGGGCCTGTGTTCTTCCTGGGCGGCGTGGGGATCGTGCTGGGCAGCTACTACTTCTCCGATCGAGCGGCCCGCTATTCGGTGGCGACGCCGGCGTTCAACTTGCTTACGCCTGGAGCCATCGATCTGCTGATGAGCGTATCGGTTCCGATTGCGCAGCTCGGTGCTGCCGTGACAATCCTTGCGATGCTCAACAGATCGCGTCCCGAAGCAGAGCGAGATGAGCAACGTAGCGACGCTAGCTGAGCCCGCACTGGCCGAGCGTTTTGCGGATCTTGTTCCAGCCGGATGGGGCCAGGCCTGTTGATGAGCACGTGAGGACAACCGGCGTCTCGTTGTCCAGGCCGAAAGCAACCGGCTGGAGGGCTATGATCGTGCCGGCGGAGCGAATGGCCCGTCAGCGCACCCGATCATTGCAGCACTTCGACAGCGATGTCGGGACAGGTGGTCAGACGCGTGTCGTTGGTCAGAAACACGTCGCACCCATTCTCCACGGCGGCTGCCAGGTGAATCGCGTCCGCGGTCCTGGAGTTGTAGGTTGCGCGGATGTGCGCAGCTCTGTCGAAGACGGCGGTGGTTAGCCCGCATTTCTCACCAACACTCCACGTTGGATCACAGTGTGCCACTGCTTCGCAGAAGCAGTGCGGGGCGGAACCCCTCA
>Ga0315291_10005253_pt1 | contig 16256 bp, 15 predicted proteins | sample YL17G12_20_MG_FD_203070 | JGI IMG/M metagenome (GOLD analysis project Ga0315291, IMG submission 203070) | Sediment microbial communities from Yellowstone Lake, YNP, Wyoming, USA - YL17G12_20 | ecosystem: Environmental > Aquatic > Freshwater > Lake > Sediment | place: USA: Wyoming | collected...
GGCGTCAATTGCCATCGTCTTGGTAGGCTTATTTGAGAATCCTTGGATGGCACTCAAAGGGTTCTTGATCTATCTCGCAGTTAATCAACTCCTTTCATATGCAGTTACACCACGTGTGATGGGGAAGCGCATGAAGCTACACCCTCTCACGGTTATGGTTTCGGTTTTGGTGGGCGCGCGGCTCGCTGGAGTGGCAGGGGTCGTCTTCGCACTTCCTGCTGTTTCCGCGGGCAAGGTAGTACTCATGCATCTCATCTTCGGAGGAAAGGTGACCAATGAAAAGGCTACTCACAATCAGTAGATTCTCCTCCCCAGCTGGACTCTTTTCTGTGAGCGGGCTCTCCTGCGTAATAGGGCTCCTCTATCTCTCGGTTATCGCAATTCTCATGTCTCTTGCAGGTTGTGCGACGACGGGAGTCAATATTGGCGATTTCAACTTGGTCTCTTCTCCCCAGGAAGTGCAGATGGGGGATAGCCTCTCCCTGGAAGTTGAAAGCAAATACCCGATGCTCAAGAATGAGACTGTGGGAGCCTACGTGAATGAAGTGGGTCAGAGAATTGTCTCGGTTTGTGACAGACGCGACATCCCATACTACTTCAAGGTGGTTGCGGATAAGAAACAAGTCAATGCTTTTGCGCTTCCGGGTGGGCACATCTATGTGTACGAAGGCCTGCTTCTCGAAGCATCAAACGAGGCTCAACTTGCCGCCGTACTTGCGCACGAGGTTGGGCACGTCGTGGCAAGGCATGCCACAAAGCAACTGACCAAGCAGTATGGCTATAGTCTTCTCGTGAGTCTCATTCTCGGCAACCAACCCGGCCGTTGGTCGGGCCTCGCAGCCGATCTATTTGGAACGGCGGGACTCCTCAAGTTTAGTCGCAACGACGAGTACGAAGCAGACAAGCTTGCCGTCGTATACACAAATGCGGCCGGATACGCGCCGGGTGCCGTGGCCGATTTTCTGGGGAAACTAGAGGCCATGGAAGGAAGGGAGCCCGGCAGACTCGAGACCTTGTTGATGACGCATCCGCCCACGTCCGAAAGAATAGGCAAAGTGAAGGCTGAGACAGCTACCCTTGCTTCTTTGTCAACGGGCTCCTTCCCTGAAAGATATCTCAGCAAAACTTCCTCAATAAGAAAATAGGCATCGATGCAATCTGCTTGTTCCCCCACTGGCGCATTGTTGGGACTTCTCCTCTCGATAGCGCTTATCATTATCCTGCTTCGCCTCCGGGCTGACCTCGGGCTTTCCCTTTTCGCAGGGGCGGCTCTTATCGGTCTATTTTCAAGGCTTGGCGTAGAGAAGGTCTTCACTACGCTTTTGCTCGCCTGCGTCAAGGTTCCCACGGTTCGGCTCGTTTTCGTGATTATTCTGATAATGTTCCTGGCTGAGCTAACTTCTCACTACGGCTACCTGGAGACCTTCACAAGAGCTCTCGAAAACCTGATTTCGGACAGGCGCATCAATATGTGTCTCATACCAGCCTTCGGCGGGCTCCTTCCCATGCCAGGCGGTGCGATGTGGTCAGCGCCCTTGGTGAACAGCGTGGCAGGCGAATCGGACATTAGCCCGGAAGAACGCACTTTTATCAACTACTGGTTCAGGCACGTGTGGGAGTATGTGCTTCCAGTTTACCCAGGTGTCGTGGTTGCTTCGGCAATCCTTGCATTTCCAATCGAGCGAGTTATCGCTGCCCAGGCCCCGCTTTCTGCTGCTGCTATAATCGCAGGCGCTGTCATGGTCATTTTGAGGATTAGGAAGGGCAGTCAGCCTCTGGGGCGAAGGCGGCCTTCGCTACGGGCTTTCTGGCAGCTACTTTCCGGAATCTGGCCTTTTGCATTTGTGATAACACTAGTCGTTGCTTTCAAGGCAGACCTTCTTATCGTACTCGTATCAGCGATCGTTTTGATAGGGTTACTCAAGAGGACTAGTCTGCGCAACATGGCTAACGTGGCCCGCAAGGCTTTCTCTCCGTCCACGATCTCGCTTGTTCTCGGGGTAATGGCGTTCAAAGACATAATGGAGGTGGGTGGGGTGGTGCGAGTTTTTCCGGGGCTTCTGGCCTCATTGCACGTACCTGACGCGCTGGTACTTTTTCTAGTACCCATGCTGGTGGGACTTCTTACAGGCATAACCCAGGCCTTTGTCGGTGTGAGTTTTCCCGTTGTTATGCCGCTTATCGTAGCTGCTGGTTCGCACGCCTCTGCTGCCGCTGCGCTGGCATATGCTGGCGGATTTCTTGGCGTACTCTTGTCTCCGGTCCATCTATGTCTGGTTCTCACATACCAGTACTTCAAGGCACGACTTGGCGGAGTCTACTACCTGATGATCTTTCCTTCGCTCGTTGTAACGCTGGTTGCTTTTCTCCTACGCTTACGCTAGATTGGTCAAACGAACCCTTGCGTTTCATCTCACGTAAACTGTATCCGTCAAACTCATCCTCCGACGTTGCTTTTTGGTCGAGAGCAGTTCGTATAGCCCGTCACAAGGTAGTCGTCAGACATGGATAGTCAAGAGCGAGGGGACAAAGGACTCAGTAGGGGCAGGAGTCTCAGCGAGAGGGAGCTCAAGAGTTTTCTTGAACAACGTTTTGTTGCTCTTGCTCCTGAGGGTCTGCTTGAAGTCCTCTCGGCGCTCAGGAAGGCCGGGTTTAAGGCATACGTTGTCGGAGGGTGTGTCCGAGATATGCTTCTCGAGCGAGGCATCAAGGACTGGGACATTTCAACCGACGCCACGCCCCAAGAGGTGCAGGCAACTTTCGGGAAGACTGTTCCGACAGGCGTCACGCACGGCACGGTAACGGTTCTCCTAAGGGGAGCAGCTTTTGAGGTGACCACGTTCAGACAAGACAGCGACTATCCAGATGCTAGACATCCCGAAAGAGTCTTCTTTGCAGAGGAAGTGGAGGTTGATCTTTCGCGTCGGGATTTCACTGTGAACGCGATCGCGTACGAACCTCTGAATAACGAAGTCGTCGCTCCTCACGGGGGACTGCACGACATAGCCAAGAGAATCATACGAACGGTTGGAAAGCCGCTCGACAGATTTAGAGAGGACGGCCTACGTCCTCTGAGGGCGATACGATTTGCATGCCAACTTGACTTCGAAATCGACAAAGAGACATACGACGCCATGTCTCCAGCGCTGGACAGAGTGTCGCTTGTCTCCGTGGAGAGAGTACGCGACGAGATTATGAAGATGCTCGAATCCAGAAAGCCTTCGAGGGGCTTCGAGCTAATGAGAGAAAAAGGGTTGCTCGCACTGTTTATGTCTGAACTCGAGCACAGCAGAGGTATCACGCAAAACGAGTTTCATGCATACGACGTCTTCTGGCATAGTCTCTATACTTGTGATGCTGTCCCTCAAGAGAAGCCTCTCGTGAGACTGGCTGGATTACTGCACGACATAGCGAAACCCTCTACCTGGGAAGAAAGGGAGGGACGCGTGACCTTCTACAACCACCAGCACGTTGGCGCTGAGATGACCGCTGAGATCATGAGTAAGTTCAAGTTCAGCAATGCTGAGAAGGATTACGTCGTGAGGCTTGTCGATAACCACATGTTCGATTACAAGAGCGAGTGGACCGACGGCGCCCTGCGAAGATTCATAAAGAGGGTGGGGGTTGAAGCGATTGCCGACATCTTTGACCTTCGCATCGCGGACTTCCTCGGGAACGGTCTGAGGCAAGGCTTTCCTCATTACCTTGAGGAAATGAGGGGCCGCATCGAAGATCTTCTCAAAAAAGACGGTGCTCTCACGGTCCGCGACCTCGCGGTTGATGGGGAAGATGTGATGCGTGAACTCTGCATCGGTTCCAACAGAAAGGTAGGAATGGTACTAAAAGAGCTACTCGAGCTTGTCCTTGACCACCCTGAGCTCAACACAAGGGAAGAGCTTCTGGGTCGCCTGAGGGACATCAAAGGTCCTGCTTGTGACTGAAGGAGGTGTGGCTGGCTCTGCCGCATCTCGACGTGGTGCTATGGCAGTTTGCTAGCGCACACACGGCACTTTGCAGTTGACAACGTCCCACACTGTGAATAGCATGGCCGCGAGCTCAATCAAGCGGAAGGGGTAACATGTTCAATCAGATAAGGAAGCCTTCCAGCGGTAGGGTCACTCATGTCAGCGTGATTCTTCTTGTCCTGTGCGTCTTCGTGTTCCTCTTGTGGAAATTCAAGGAAAAGCAGGCCAATATCGCGGTTCTCCAGCCACAAGATTCCTCAGCAGTGGCAGTCGGAAGGGGTGAGGGGCTACGTTCCCAGTCCGACACCCTTAGCGCGGGCACTTCTCTCTACGCTTCTCTTCTCCAAAAGAACATCTCGCTCGATCAGATAACGGGTCTTTTGAAGGAACTTGGGAAGGTCATAGACCTCAAGAAGACCCTCCCGGGAGAATCCTACGAGCTGATTACTGACGCTGAAGGTGCCCTAAGGTCTCTCCGCTACTTCAAGGCACCGGGTGAGGTTGTTGTCGTGGAGCCCGCCGAAGAGGGGCTCACGATCTTTCAGGAGAACGTGCCTCTAACGAAAATTGTGCGTAAGATAGAAGGCGAGGTGACTATCTCTCTTTATGATGCCGTATGTGCCTCTGGGGGGGATGCGGAACTAGCGATGCTCCTGAGCGACATCTTTGCGTGGGACATTGACTTTTTCACCGACCCAAGAAGCGGCGACCGTTTCTCACTCCTTGTCGAGCAGTACGTGCGAGGAGGAAACAGACGAGGATACGGGGCCATTCTCGCGGCACGGTACCAGGGCAAAGAAGTTTCAAGGGAGGCGTATTCGTTCAGGCTGGCAAACGACAATCGCGGTTATTTCGATGGAGAAGGAAAGTCTCTTCGTCGAGCATTTCTTCGCTCCCCGCTCAACTACAGGAGAATCAGTTCATTCTTCACGAACAGCCGTTTTCATCCGATTCTCAAAATACGCAGACCGCATCATGGAGTGGATTACGCTGCAGGCTACGGCACCCCGATCGTGACAATCGGAGACGGCGTGGTGCAATACGCGGGATGGAAAGGCGACTACGGCAGATTTGTGAGCATACGCCACAATTCCACTTACACTTCTACGTACGGGCACCTTTCCAGGTTCGGGAAGGGAATTGTGGGGGGCGCCAGGGTGCAGCAGGGACACGTGATCGGTTACGTCGGCTCCAGCGGACTTGCAACGGGTCCCCATCTCGACTTTCGGATAACGCGTGGTGGCTCTTTTATAAATCCTCTTCGGCTCAAGATTCCTCCGGTTGACCCTGTTCCTCTGGCAGAGATGGCGAGCTTTAGAGGCCACGTACAGGAGCTTGCAAAAGCCCTGGACAGTATGCGGGCTTCTGAGTGGATGGAGCTGGGCGAGTTTGAGCGGAAATTCTTTCCCGATTCGGCCTCCATTTCTATTGCTTCTAGCAATAAATTCTAGACGAGCTAGCCTATTGTCTACCTCTGCGATGACATGCTTCACGTGCTTCCGGTGCTTCAGGTGCGCGGTCCACCTTGGCCGATGGAACGTTGATGTGCGCCTTGACGTATACGGAAGTGTGGGCTTTTCGCTTGACACTTGGCGCCACTGGTGCTAGCGTTTTATTGTGATCCTCGCAAGAAGTATTCTGGCCAGTGTTCCGATCGTTCCCGGGTGGTTATCGTAATGGAGCCTAAGGGGCCTCAAGGTCCCATAACACAAGAGCTAAGACAAGTTGAAGAGCAACTGCAGGCTGCTCTCATTTCCAATCGTCCGCTGATCCGGCAGGTTGCAGATCATCTTCTTGCAACACGTGGAAAACGATTTCGGCCGACCCTTCTCTTGCTGAGCGCAAAGCTCAACGGGAACCTTCCTCCTCGTGCAGTTTGCGCAGCCACCGTTGTAGAATTAATCCATACGGCAACACTCATCCACGACGATTCGATTGACGGGAGCGAGTTGCGACGAGGCTTTCCGACCGTGAATTCCGTTTGGGACGATGAGGTGTCGGTTGCCATGGGTGACTTCATTTACTCCAAAGCATTCTCTATTCTTGTGAGTAACGAAATGCATGATGTGATGGAAGTCTTGGCAGAGGCAACGCATAGGATGAGCGTCGGAGAAATGCTTGAGCTTGAGAAGCGAAATGATCTGGATATCACGGAAGAAGACTACATGATGATAATTGCCGAGAAGACCGCCTCTCTCATATCCGCTTCGTGCGAAATCGGCGCGATGCTTGGTAGTCCCGAGGATGGAGCCAGAGAATGTTTTTCGCGATACGGTCAAGCGGTGGGCCTTGCTTTTCAGATTACGGATGATCTTTTTGACTATGTTGGCCACGCGAGAGAGCTGGGGAAGAATGTGGGAAACGATGTTAGGGGTGGCAAGTTCACCCTTCCTTTGATTGCAACTCTGAAGCACGCCAGCTCAAGGGACAGGGCCAGGATACGCAGTATTGTTGCGTCGAGTGCTGTTGCGGACGGCAGATGGGAAGAGCTCTTGGTTTTGATGAACGAGTACGACGGTATCGGATACTCTAGAAAGAGAGCTTTCGCTTACGCGGCTGAAGCAAAGGAGACAATAAGGCCCTTTGAGAGCTCGCCTTGCTACGCGTCTCTTTGTTCTGCAGTTGATTACACGGTGGAGAGAAGACAGTAATTTGATGTCTCACACTGTAGGCCCCCTTCTTATCACAAGAAACTGCTTAGAGATTCTTGGACAGGCTAGAATATTCATCAACTTTGTCACGTCGTATGTCGCGCGCTTGCTGGGCTATGCGTTGAGTATTAGGCTTCTCCTTAACTCTGAAGAGGATGTGCGTTATGGTTGAGGCCAAGCACTGGACTGTACTGGAAGCCGGTAGAGTGCGTTGTGAATTGTGTCCTCATCACTGTACGCTGTCGGACGAACAGGCGGGCATATGCCTGGGCAGAGTGAACAAGAACGGAAAGCTCTATTCAACTAACTACGGCCAGGTTGTCTCGGCGGCGGTAGACCCTATCGAGAAGAAGCCGCTTTATCATTTCTTTCCCGGAAGCGTGATACTCTCAGTCGGCCCGAATGGTTGCAACTTCAGATGCCCATATTGCCAGAACTGGGAAATTGCCCAGCAGCCGGCGCACACTTCATTCGTGACTCCTCAGGAACTCGTAAAGAATGCAGGCAGGGATCGTTCGATCGGAATCTCTTACACCTACGCGGAGCCCCTGATCTGGTACGAATACGTTCTGGAGTGTTCGAGGCTTGCGAAAGAAGCGGGTCTTGTGAACGTCCTCGTCACTAACGGCTTCATCGAGGAAACACCCTTGAAGGAGTTACTTCCCTTTGTGGACGCCTTGAACATTGATGTGAAGTCTATCAGAGAAGAGTTCTACCGGAAATTGTGCAAGGCTTCACTTGCCCCTGTTCTGCGGACATGCGAAATGGCAAAGAAAGTGGCGCACGTAGAGCTCACAAATCTTTTGATTCCTGGAGAGAATGACCAAAAAGAAGACATAGCTGAACTGGTGCACTGGACTGCTTCCAAGCTTGGCAAGGAAACGCCGCTTCATTTCTCACGCTACTTCCCGCACTACAAGTTCACGGTAAACCCAACGCCGGAATCAACGGTTTTTGCGGCGTATGAAATCGGCAAGAAGGAGCTCTTCTACTGCTATATTGGAAACATCTATTCAAAGAACGGAGCTGCCAGCTATTGTCCCAAGTGCGGAAATGTGTTGGTTGAGAGGGTGGGTTACTCTGTCAAGATCACGGGCATCCGTGAAAAGAAGTGTTCGCGCTGCGGGAGGAAGGCTGACTTTGTGCTCTGAAGACGTGACTCGGCGAGGGTTCTGTGGAGCCGTCCCATATTCATGTCTGTCGGCTTAAGCTATGTGGTGGATCTGACTGTTGGTAGCAAGTGAAAATGTCCGTTCTTATCATGTGATGGATCTGACTTTTCGCTGACGATCTGGGAATGTCGATTCCAGCAACCTGAGAGAAAGGAGACGTCGCTATCAAAGAAAAGACTTCTTTGACATCTCTAAAACTGGCAAGGGAAGCCGCCAACCTTGCTTTATCCAAGAAAGCAGAGGACGTGGTTATCCTTGATCTGCGCGATCTATCTACAGTTACAGATTTCTTCGTCATCTGCAGCGGCTCCTCTGATACTCATGTCAGAGCAATCTCAGACGCGATTGAGGATGGGCTTGAGGCAAAAGGAGTGCGGAAATGGCACATCGAGGGCTACACGCATAGGCGATGGGTACTCCTCGACTACGTCGACGTAGTTGTTCACGTGTTCCATCACAAAACTCGCGAGTTCTACTTGCTCGAGCGACTCTGGGGGGACGCCAAAATCGAAAGACTCGATGGGTGAAGCGAGAAGACGCAAGATCGATTGAGTCAACAGTTGATTTTGGACGATAGGGAAGTTGATGGGTTCACTAGGTGGCATTTGGAGATGGTGATTGACATCTGGAGACAGTGAGATTGAAAGGCTCGATAGTTGACATTCTGCGCGACGCCGTAAAGGAAGCCGTTCTACAAACTGGGCTCGTGACGGAGGCGAACCTTCCTTCCGTGATTATAGAAGTGCCCAGAGAGAGAGAGCACGGCGATTTCAGTACGAATATCGCCATGCTGATATCCGGCGGCACTGCCGTCCCTCCAGGCGCGGCTCCTGGATCGATTCCCGTCAAGATAGAACGAAAATCTCCACTTGCCGTCGCGGAGGCAATCGCTTCGAGAATAGACACGTCCTCGGCGAGGCTTGAAAAGGTAGAGGTACAAACTCCAGGTTTTATCAACATGCACCTTAGTCATGCCTACCTCGAGGAGAATGCGCGTTTGGTAATCACGGAAGGCGAGAGATACGGCACGTCTGACTTTGGAGGGGGAAACACGGTCCAGCTTGAGTTCGTGAGTGCGAATCCAACAGGGCCACTCAACGTGGTGAGTGCACGGGCAGCCGCTGTCGGAGACTCGCTTGTCAGGATTTTTAAGGCATGCGGGTACGACGCCAGAAGCGAATTCTTTGTCAACGATTCGGGGACGCAGGTGGAACTTTTGGGACGTTCTCTCAAAGCACGAGTAGAGGAGCTTCTTGGCAAGGGAGAAGCCAAGATTCCAGAAGAGGGATACCACGGGCAATACCTGGTGGAGCTTGCAAAGGAAATTCCCAAAGAGAAGGCTCTGGAGATGCTCAGGGGGTACGAGGGCACGGGACCCGGTAAGAAGGACGACGAGCGCGGAGCAGCTCCGAGCAAGGTCGCCGGAGAGAAGGCGATTGAGAGTGAGCCTGTCAAGAGTACGGGTCCGCAGAGCTTCACCAAGTTTGCGCTTGAGAGAATGTACGAAGCTCAGAAGAACGATCTGGTCGAGTTTGGCGTCAAATTCGACCGCTGGTTTAGGGAGTCTTCTCTTCACAATTCTGGCTATGTAGAAGAGACTTTCGCCCGACTTAAGAACTCGGGGTTCGTCTATGAAAAGGACGGCGCAAACTGGTTCAAGTCGAGCGAGCTGGGCGACGACCAAGACCGAGTGTTGAAGAAAAGTCCGGCTGATTCGTCGCAGCAGATGGGGGAGCCGACCTATTTTCTTTCTGACGTTGCGTACCACCGAGACAAGTTCGAGCGTGGTTTTGCCAAAGTCATCGACATCTGGGGTCCTGATCATCACGGTCACGTACCAAGAATGAAGGCAGCCGCGCGCGCCCTCGGTTATCCGGACGATTGGCTCGAAGTGCTTATTGTGCAGTGGGTGCGTTTAGTGAGGGGGAAGACCCCCGTCTCCATGTCCAAGAGGGCGGGAGAGTTCATTACCCTCGTTGATCTAATCCGAGAGGTTGGGGTGGACTGCGCAAGATTCTTTTTCCTGATGAGGAGAGTTAACAGCCATCTGGATTTTGACCTTGATCTTGCAAAGAGACAGTCCGAAGAGAATCCTGTGTACTATGTCCAATACGCTCATGCCAGGGTAAGCAGCATCATCGGGTTTGCCACAGAGGGTGGAATAGGTCTGTGCGGGCTGGAAGAAGCAGACCTGTCGCTTCTTAAGGAATCCGAAGAAGTGGCTTTGCTCAAGCTCTTGGTGAGCTATCCTGAGCAATTGCGCGCAGCTTGCGTGAGTCGCGAACCGCAGAGAATTGCAACCTATCTTACTTCGTTGGCCACAGCGCTCCATCAGTTCTATCACAATAATCGAGTCGTGGGCGTGGAGCAGAGATTGATGCAAGCGAGGCTGGTTCTCGTTCGAGCTGTCAAGATTGTGCTTAGAAACGGGCTCGAGCTGATGGGCGTGTCAGCCCCTGAGAAAATGTAGTTGCATTTCCCTCAGACAGAGGTTAGTAATTCTTGTGCTAGAAACGAGGTTGATTTGTTCCCGCAAAAAACTGGTGACGGCGAGGTAAAGAGATGAGTATTTTGGTTGTTGGTTCGGTTGCCCTTGACACAATCAAGACACCTTTTGGCTCGTGCGAGGACGAGCTTGGCGGTTCGGCCTCTTACTTCTCGATGGCGGCGGGCCACTTTGACAAAGTGAAGCTGGTTGCGGTCGTCGGGACTGATTTCCCGAAGAAACATATAGAGTTTTTTGAAAGCCGCGGCGTCGAGGTCGCAGGCCTCCAGGTGGCCGATGGCCAGACTTTCAGGTGGCAGGCCGAGTACGGGTTTGAACTTGGCGAGGCAAAGACCATCAGCACGTGTGTCAACGTCTTTGAGCATTTTCACCCCATCATTCCCGATCAATTCAAACAGTCTGAGTACTTGTTCCTTGCAAACATTGACCCCAGTCTTCAGCTAGAAGTTCTGGACAAGGTGGGTGGGTCCAAGTTCGTCGCATGTGACACCATGAACTTCTGGATAACGAGGAGACACAAAGAGCTTTTGCAGACAATCGAGAGGGTGGACGCTTTCATCCTCAACGATGCCGAAACGCGTCAACTGACCGGGGAACCCAATCTGATCAAAGCCGCAAAGTGGATTCTAAGTATGGGCCCCAAGATGGTAATCATCAAGAAGGGCGAGCACGGTGCGCTTCTCATCACGCCTGAGTTCAAGTTTGCTGCGCCTGCTTACCCCGTGGAGCTCCTATTTGACCCCACGGGCGCAGGAGACTCCTTTGCGGGCGGTTTTGTGGGTTTCCTGGCCCGCTGTGGCGACTGCTGCGAAGACTCGCTCCGGCTGGCAGTCATATATGGCACCGTTATGGCCTCCTTTGCAGTCGAACGCTTTGGCGTGCGAAGGCTTGCGGAGATAGACACCTTTACCATCCTCGAGAGGCTCAAAGAGCTCAAGAAGTTGTCAGAATTTGAGATACAGCCGGTGTAGTTTCGGAGTTACGATTCGGCCTTACCCTTTATCCTACCGTCGGTTCGCTGCGAGAGAGCATTCCGCTAGGAGTCTTGGCCCGGGCCCAAGTTGCAAGACAATCTAACCGGCCCTGCTCGCTTCCTACCCCGGATCAATAGTTCCCGCTCAGAGTCATATCACTTCCACAAACCGTCAAGCTCTCATCCAGTCGTTTGTCACAAATTGATGGTTCTCTTCTAGATTTTCTTGCTCGAGGGACTTTTTTCAGTTGACCTAGATGCAACGTAGTGATATCATGGTTACTGTTTGGCAAGAGAGTGTTGTGATAGGAACGCGGTCACGATTTGTTTTACCAACTAGCGGTTGTTCTATCGTTGCTTTTTTGGACTCTTTCGCTTGCCAAGAATAGGTGTAGAGGGAGAGGGCTTGAACCGAGACTTGCGGCCTGAATAGGGCAGAGCAGTCGGGGTGGTGAGCCACGGGTAGCTGTTTCCGTTTACAGACCTGGCTTCTTGAAGCAGCGAAGCCCTCAGGCGGAGTCTCATCCAGACTGTCTCCCGGTTGCGTTGGCGCCTTTCGGGCGATAGCCTCGAATGGTTGGCGTTGTTTTGGGTGACGGAGGATATTCGTCTTCCATTAGAGGAAACGGAGGGCAGTATGCGAAGGTCAGTAGCAAACTGTTCGGTAACACTTCTGGTAGTGATCTCGCTCGGGCTTGTTTTTGTCTTTGGGCAACTCGCCTTGCCGGGTCCGGTAGACTGTCGCGAGACTCCCTATGGATTTGAGGACGGTGGAGATCCTGACATGCCGGATCGGGTCACGTGGGTGACAGACAAGATGGAGGGTCTGCTATCTGCGCCTGAAGTTGGAATCCAGGATATGGCAAATCCGACACATAGCGAGACAGATCTTGGGTCTCCGTCTCGTGTCGGCTCCGGAGTTATTCACGCGCGGGTGGGATACAGACGGCTCGTGCTCAGACTCTGGTTCTCCATAGCATCACTGGTTCTTGCATTCTAGCGGGGAGGTCTCCATGGTTTTCGAAATTCCTGAAATTCAGAGAATAGAGAAAAAGCTGGAGACCCTTCGTAGTGTCTCCGGCAGTCCAGAATATCTGGAGCGCCTGGAGCTTCTGGCAGATCTCTACCTGAAAGAGGATAGCTACGAGCCGGCACTCGAGTATCTTGAAGAGATTTTGTCGGAGACTCATAGGCTCCAAATCTCAGACAAGAAGAGAATTCTCTTGCAGATGAGAGTGGTTGATTGTCTCCTCAAACGCTCGCGTTGCAAAGAGGCCCTTGAAAAGTGCAGGGCTATTGCCGATGAGTTGGAGACACAGCCCGATGACGAGCTTAGAGCACAGCTCAACTTGCTTCTGTCGGAGGCGTATTGGAAGATTGGCGACTATCCAAACGCACTGAAGGCTTGTCAGGACGCCGTTCAGCTCTTCGTCAATCTTGGAGACGAACGCGGCCTGGCTCAGTGCCGCAGTACCTTCGGCAAGAGCTACCTCAGGCTTGGGCAATTCGAGGCAGCACGGGAGCATTTTGAAGAAGGGCTGGCGATCTACAGGAGGTTAAAGGACAAGGCTGGAATTGCAGTCTGCCATAACAATCTTGGTCTCATGCACAAAAACCGTGGTGAGTGGCAGCTTGCCTCAGATCATCTGATGAAGGCGCTAGAGCTGGACAGAGAAATCGGGAACTACGGAAAGATTGCAATAAGGCTACTGAACCTGGGTCTTGTCCGCTATAAGACCGGTCAGTGGAACAGAGCGAAGGAGGCGATGGAGGAGGCTCTCACGATTGCCAAACGTATTGGCGACCAGCATACTTGCGCTGCGGCTTCCATCGGGCTGGGCAATTGCCTGAGACTGCTCGGTGATCCCCGCGGGTCTGACGCGCTCTACAAGCAGGCCATCTCCATAGCTGAGAAGGAGAGGCTGTTGCGCGAGCTTGCTCTGGCTTATGAATTCACGGGAGAGAACGAGTTAAGCCGAGGGAATCCGAAGGCGGCGCTAAAGAAACTGGACCGGGCTCTTGCTATTGCGGAGGAGATCGCTCCTGGCGGAGACATCGTTGCAGAAGTGGAGCGAAGAAGGGCTGAAGCTCTCCTCGAGTTGGGAGAGACACAAAGAGCGTCCAAGGCGTTAAGGCGCTCGCTCAAACTCTGTCGTCTTCTGGGAGACAGATATGAAGAAGGTGCTGTCCTTTCCGCCGTCGCGAGGGTCAAAGCAAAAACAGGATGCAGCAGAAGCGCCGTTGTTGCTTTCAAGGGTTCAGTCAAGTGCCGTGAATCAGTTAGAGACAGATACGGCCTGGCTTGTACCCTGCTTCACTTTGGTCGATTCGTGCTAAGCGCTGTTCGTTCGCAAGATGAGAGCAGACAGGCGAGACTTGCTCTCGCAAGGGCTGCTGGGCTTTTTGCAGAGCTTGGAGCTGAGGGCCTTCTCAGAGAAACAGAGAGAGAGCTCGAATCCGCATGGAGCGGGGGTGCTAGAGCCTTCTCCACAGCTGATGTGAAGCAAACTCGCAGCCAGAAGCCTTGTTCGATGCACGGATTTGTGACCTGCGATGCTTCCCTCATGGGCGTGATACGCTCTACCGAACAGTTGTGTAAGAGCGACACCCGTGTCTTAATTCAGGGAGAAACAGGCGTTGGCAAGAACCTTCTGGCGTACATCTTCAAAGCTTACGAAGAATCCGCAGGCCGACCGTTTGTTGAACTCAACTGCGCTACTATTCCTGCGGAGCTACTCGAAAGCGAACTATTTGGTTATGCGAAAGGTGCTTTCAGCGGGGCCAACTCCGACAAAAAAGGGATACTCGAAGAAACCAACGGCGGCACGTTGTTTCTGAACGAGATCGCCGAGATGGATTCGAAGATGCAGGCTAAGCTTCTTCAGTTTTTGGATGATGGTTCGTACAGACGCGTTGGCGACACACGTCTAAGGAAACTCCACACCCGTGTAATTTGTGCCACGAACAAGGACCTGTGGAAGCAGGTCGAGAAAGGTAGGTTCAGGCGTGACCTGTTTTTTAGACTCTCGCAGGCTGTTCTGAACATCAAACCGTTGCGCGAGAGAAGCGAGGATGTGGTAGTGCTGGTGCGCCACTTTCTGAGAACATACTGCGAGTCCTACTCAAAGCAGCTGAGCTTGGATTCCGATGCAATAGAGTTGATGCAACGACACAGTTGGCCCGGCAACGTTCGTGAACTGAAAAGTAAGATCCAGCTTCTTGTGCTGGAGTTGCCATCGGGAACAATGATCGCAGCAAGTGACGTGGAGAAGGTGCTCAGCCCTTCCGAAGGCGAGGCCGAACCTAGGACTCTCGCAGACAAGATCGAATTGCTTAAGAGAGCGGAGATAGCCCGTGCTCTTGCCAGATTCGGTGGCAATAAAACTAAAGCGGCTCAGGCGCTTGGAATCAGCCGCCGAGGTCTGGTCAAGGTGATCGAACGTATGGATACCCTTGGCGGAAAAAACCCTAGAGAGATGTCTGCATAAACAATGGGGCTTTCTGCCGCAGAAGCACAGGCAGTGTGGCCTGCCTGGCTGGCCTGAAAGTACTGCTGGGCTCCGGCGGATTTTCTCAAGGGCCAATTGAGAGTGCTAGCACTGGTTGTCAGTAGGCTATGATGGTGTCCAGCTGAGAACACAGGTTGCGTTCCGTAGAACGCCGTTCTCGGTAAGAGCGCTATGAAAGACATAGACCTACAAGACTCCTGCCATCTCCGAGAATCCCGTTCCCATTTCTCCTTTTTTCCCCGACTAAGCACGACGACACGTTTGCCGCGCATATTGTAACCTCTTGAAACAATAGCGATTAGAACGCAGTCTCAAGCTTCTCCTAACGCAGTTCATCGGTACGTCTCTTGCAATGTCTGTTCTTGAGCTTAATGGGTGTCTCGGCGCTTGGTTACGAGGTCATAGTTTCTGAGTCGGCTTTGCGCGTCCGACCAAGTCGTACGGCAGGCAGGCGTCGAGCACCCTTCTGCTCCGCAGTTTTTTGCCCTTGCATCAATAGCGGTAGCATGATATATTTGTTTTTGGCAGATGTGCGCTTTCACCAGAAGGGAATGGGGATCAGATTGGCTAACGCACTGCATAAGTCTGCTCTGGCAATTCGTGCCGAAAATGTCCTCCGTGGGCTTCGGGACGTTTCGGCAGTTTCTGTTCTTGCCGAGGGTGAACAGATCACCGAGATCCATATCACAACTACTAGCAACCGTTCTCCTAAGCAACTCGTGAGGGATGTCGAGTCTGCTCTCGAGGCCGAGCTCGGTTTGCGGGTTGACCACCGATGCATAAGTGTTGCTCAGAAGAAGGAATCTAGCGAAGACGGCGAAGTTCGGGAGCTGACCCTTGCCGATTTCTGCGAACCTGACAAGGGGGAGGCCAGAGTTCGTTTTGGCAGCATCAACGTGAGTTACTCTGAACTCAAGGGCCATGCCAAAGTAGAGTTGTGGCTGGATACCCGTGAGTCCGCAGGCTTTGCGGACGGTTCATGCGATCAGCATGACGTCAACAGATTGATAGCAAGCGCTACGTTACAGTCGATAGGGCAGTTTGTTGCTGAGGAGTGTTCTCTATCTTTGGGCGACGTGGAGGTGATACGCCTAGGGCCAGACCAGGTAGTCGTTGCGACAGTCAAGTTTCTCGTGGCGAGAACCGATAGGACTCTAGTGGGATCAAGTGTCGTGTCGCAGAACCTGCATCAGAGCGTCGTATATGCCGTTCTCGATGCGGTTAACAGAGTGTTGGGCAACCTGCGTCTGAAGGAACCAGTGGAATATGAATTAAGACCGACATCAATCTGAGGCTGGAGCGAAGCGGCGTAACTGGAGCGAAGCGGCCATCTTACCTTTTATTCGACCGGGCAGTTTCGACTGCCCTTAAGGAGGTGGCTGCAGGGTTATGCCGAAAACAATTCACACGATTCTCGCCGCCCTGCTTAGCTTTATGGTTAGTGGCGGGCACACTTGGTGGTCCAACGGTGGACACACCT
>Ga0315291_10005254_pt1 | contig 16255 bp, 10 predicted proteins | sample YL17G12_20_MG_FD_203070 | JGI IMG/M metagenome (GOLD analysis project Ga0315291, IMG submission 203070) | Sediment microbial communities from Yellowstone Lake, YNP, Wyoming, USA - YL17G12_20 | ecosystem: Environmental > Aquatic > Freshwater > Lake > Sediment | place: USA: Wyoming | collected...
AGCAGTCACGTTCGTCATACTTGTACCAGAGAACCACATCGTGTACGCACTGCGGAAACTCAGGATACCGCAACTTTGGGTGGCGGTTATCGCTGCATTTCGTGCCACCGAGATTGGATACTTCGCCTTTGCAATGGTCAGGAAGACCCAGATCTCAAAGGGCATCTCGCTTTGGCCGCCGCGGTCAGCTCTCTACTGCATGGATTCGTTTGTGACGGGGGTGTTCGGCCACTTGTTTCACATTGTCGATGAGTTCGAGCTGGCCATTCGCTCGAAAGGGGTCGAATCGAGCCTATATACTCCTGCAGAGGAGATACCGCGTTTCGGTCACTGCGACCTTGCCCTGTTGGCGGCGATGGCGGCTCTCGTTTTCGCTGCGATCCGAGGTGTGTGATGGCGGCCCCAAACGACAGCACATCGCGCAAGTACTCTCACAGACCACCGGATCAGCACAACGTGCGACCGGGCGAGCGGGGCGGGGCGCCGGCCCCGTCCCCTTTCTTGCCGTCAGCTCAGGCCCATCCCCGTTACAGCGCCGATGGGCCTGAGCCGGCGCGACATCGTGCAGAGGTGGGAACAGCTCACCGGCGGGAAGTGCGTGCCGATCTCCACGTGCCGGACGGCGCGGTGGCCCCCTGATCCTTGGCGGCTTTCGCTTGACCGGGGGGCCGAAGTACCGTACAGTCATAGTCTCCCACACTCGAACGGTCTTGCCTGGCTGAGTTCACCGGCTCCCGCATCCAGATGAGTTCCGAACGCGCAGAGGATCTCGTTGTACAGCTCGGCAGCTTCAGCGCCCTGGAGCGCCGGCGCGCACTGGAGGGCCTTGTCCGCGCCGCGGACGCGAAGGTGCTCACCAGGCGACGCCCCGAGGTGAACCTGCATTGCCACACGTTGTTTTCGTACAACGCGTACGGCTATTCGCCGAGCCGGTTTGCGTGGGAGGCGGCCCGCTACGGGTTGGAGGCGGCGGGCATTGTGGACTTCGACGTGCTGGACGGGACGAGGGAGTTCCTCGAAGCGGGCAAGCTGCTCCGGCTCAAGACGGTCGCTGGTTTCGAGACGAGGGTGTTCATCGAGGAACTGCGGGATAGGGTGACGAACTCGCCCCACGAGCCGGGCGTCTCTTACTTCATCACCACCGGGTTCACGGCGCCGCCCGAGCAGGGAACGAGCGCCGCGCGCACGCTGGCGAGCATGGCTGAGTGCGCTCAGAGGCGCAACCGGACGATGCTCGACCGGGCGAACGCGCACTTGGAGCCGGTCGCGGTTGACTACGAGCGGGACGTGTTGCCTCTGACGCCGGCGGGGAACGCGACCGAGCGCCACATGCTCATCGCCTATGAGCGTCGCGCCCAGGAAGTGTTCCGGGACGAGCCGCGATTGGTGGACTTCTGGAGCGCGAAGCTGAGCGAGCCGAAGGCGAGCGTGAAGCGGCTGCTCGCGGACCCGGTGGCGCTGCGCAGCCTGATGCGCACGCGCCTGATGAAGCACGGCGGCGTCGGATACGCCGCGCCCGAGCAGGGGAGCTTCCCGCGCCTGGAGGCGGTGGTGCAGATGACGCTGGACTGCGGCGCCATCCCGAGCGGCGGCTGGCTGGACGGCATGAACAACGGCGAGGCGGATCCCGTCGAGCTGTTCCGGTTCTGGCTGGGCAAAGGCATCCCGACGGTTACGATCATCCCCGACCGGAACTGGAACGTGAGCGATCCCGAGCAGAAGGCGATCCGAGTGAGCAAGCTCGAGGAGGCCGTCCGGGCCGCCGTGGACCTGCAGATGCCCATCCTTGTCGGCACGGAGATGAACGCGGACGGCCAGAAGTTCGTTGATACGTTCTCGGCGCCGGAGATGGAGCCCCATCGGGAGGCGTTCCTGGACGGCGCACACTTCGCATGGGGCCATACGTTCCTGAAAGGCGCCGTGGGCGTCGGCTGCACGGGAAGATGGGCGGAGCAGCACTTCGGCGATGACGCTGCCCGCAGGAACGAGTTCTTCCGGCGCGTGGGCGCCGGTCCGTACCTGGAGGCCGAGACCTTCCGGCGCCTTGCGGACCAGGGACCGGACGCGCCGCCCGAGGCGCTCCTCCGGGCGCTGAGCCACTGAGAACGGCTTTGCGTGCCGTTGCCGGAGGGCCTGAACCTTTCGGCCGGCTGCTGCACTAACGTGGGCGAAAGGCTGCTGCTCTATGCAACGTCTTGACGCACGGGAGCTTATGACCGAGATAGGAGGAGGGCTGGTTCTCCATCCTGAGAAGCTTATCTGCCGTCTGGGCCGCAAGTTACGTCGCCCGCCGCGCGTCTTTCGGCGGCGCTCGCCTGCTGACGCCGTTCGCACGGAGGCCTGAGGTTGCTGTCAAGCTTCTGGGCAATCACGAAGAACGCCTTCATCGAGATCATCCGTCAGCCGGTCTACGGCATCCTGCTGCTGGCCGGCCTGGCGCTGACCGGTCTCTCGCCTGCCATCACCATGTTCAGCATGGCCTCGGACGAGACGCTGATGGTGGACATGGGCCTTGCCACGCTTTTCCTGCTGGGCCTGGTGGTAGCGGTGCTGAGCGCCACGCAGGTCGTGAGCCGCGAGATCGAGTCTCAGACGGTCGGGGCCGTCATCAGCAAGCCCGTGGGGCGCTTCCTCTTTGTGCTGGGCAAGTTCGGCGGCGTCAGCCTGGCCATGTCGGTCTTCTGCTTCCTGCTGAGCGTCATGCTTCTGACGGTGCTCAGGATCGGCGTCCCCTCGACCGGCTCCTGGCGGATGGACTACCCGGCCCTCCTGGCGGCGCTTGTGCCGCTGCTGCTGGCCATGGTGCTGGGCGTGTACTGCAACTACTTCTACCAGTGGAACTTCACCTCCACGGCGATCCTCGTGAGCTTGCCGCTTTACGTGCTCGCCTTCGGCGTTCTGCTCGTGGTCAACGCCGGGTGGCAGCCGGAGCTGTTCCCCAAGGTCTTCGCCGAGCGGCACGCCTGGCAGGTCGCACGGGCTGCCGTGCTGGCGTTCCTGGGCGTCTGGATACTGAGTTCCGTGGCTGTGGCGGCATCCACCCGTCTGAACGTGGTCATGAACGTCATCGTCTGCCTGACGGTCTTCTTCGTCGGGATGACGGCGCAGTTCCTGTTTGGGCGCTTTGCGGACACGTTCGTGCCCGCGTGGCTGGCCCTGCGCGCCGTCCCCAGCTTGTACGTTTACTGGGTGGGGGACCAGCTCGTGGCCGAGGTGCCGTACGTGCCCCTGCCGTACGTGGCGACGGCGGCGGCCTACGCCGTGGGCTTCAGCGCCGCGATGGTGTCTCTGGCCGCCTTCCTTTTCGAGCGTCGCGAAGTGATCTGACCGCAGCAGACCTCATCATTCAGGAGAGACACTGAGAATGGCCGCTCCGAGGAAGCTGGAGGTGACGGCCCTCTTCGGCCTGGTGCTCCAAGGCGCGTTCGTGCTGACCTGCTTCGTGCTGGAGCGCGTGAGCGGGAGCCGAGCCGTGGCGGCCGAGATGTGGTACCTGATCCCGGGGCTCCTGGTCTGGTTCCTGGTGCTGGTGCACGGGCGCCAGCGCCGGCTTGCGCAGCAGGAGGCCGAGGAGAGGGAAAGGCTCAAGGAGACCCGCCTAAGCAGCGAGATATTCGAAGAAACCGAGCTGGACACAACGCGGGCCGGCGCCGGCCTGCTCATATTCGAACGCTACTTCGTCCCCGCCCTCAGCGTTGTGCTCAGCGGCGGCCTCCTGTTCCTGGCCTATCGGCTTGTGCGCGGCTCGTGGGGGCAGTCGTGGAAAGTGAGCCAGCCCAGCGCCGTCGCCATGGGCATGGTCTTCGTGAGCTTCCTCGGCTACCTGATCGGCAAGTATGCGGCCGGCCTTGCGCAGAACCGCGGCTTCCGCCTGCTTCGGGCCTCTGGGGGCTACGTCCTTGGCAACGTCATGGCCGCCATCCTGATCGCGGTAGCCATGGCCATGTACTACTTCGACATCAAGTGGGGCGAGACGATCGTCACGTACGCCATCCCCCTCATCATGGCCCTGGTGGCGCTCGAGGTGCTGCTGAACCTGCTGCTGGACATCTACCGTCCCCGCGTGGCGGGGCAGGAGACGCGCCCCCCTTACGACAGCCGCATCCTCGGGCTCTTTGCCGAGCCGCAGGGCGTCTTCCACACGCTGGCGGCCACGCTCGACTACCAGTTCGGGTTCAGGGTCTCCGAGACGTGGTTCTACCGCTTCATGCAGCGGGCCATCATCCCGCTGTTCCTTGTCCAGATCGTCAGCCTCTGGCTGCTGACCGTGTTCGTGGTGGTCAACCAGGATGAAGTCGTCTTCATCGAGCATCTGGGCAAGCCGTACGTCAGCAAGGGGGACAAGGCGCACGGCATCGCAGCCACCGTCTTCGGGCCGGGGCTCTACCTGAAGGTGCCGTGGCCGATCTCCACAGCGCGCCACGTCCCCGCTTATCGGATCCTCAGCCTCGAGGTGGGTAAGATACGGGTCGAATCCCCCGGGCCGCAGACTCCCCTCATGCCGCAGGACGTTATCCTCTGGCGCGAGTCGCATATAAACCCGCGGCAGGGCTATGAGGCCAGCTTCCTCGTTCCCAGCACGGCCGACACGAGCGAAACGGAGGCGCCCGCGGAGGTCGAGGAGGCCGCCGTGACGACGGCCGAGCTCCAGGAGCCGGCGCAGAGCGCCGCGGTCAAGAAGAAGGCGCCCACGCCTCGCGTGAACCTTGCTCGGGTCGACGCGGCGGTCTACTATCGCGTCAAGCGGAAGCCGGATGGCGGGATAGACGAGAACGCGGCCTTCTCCTACATCTACCGCGAGAGCGACATCCAGCAGCATCTGGAGAAGTTGGCCTACCGCGCCGTCTGCCGCATCGCCGCCAGCCAGGACTTCCTGAAATGGGTCGCCCAGGAGCGGGCCGAGACGACCGAGGAGTTCAAGAAGCAGCTCTCGCAGGCTGTTGACCAGGCAGGCCTCGGCGTGGAGGTGGTGGACGTGGCCTTCGCGGCGGTGCATCCTCCCTCTGAAGTGGCCGGGGCCTACGAAGCCGTGGTGGGCGCGCTGGAAGACCGCGAGAAGCTGATCTACCAGGGCCAGCAGGAAGCCATCCGCACGGAGAAAGCTGCCGAGGCCGCCGCCGCCGAACTCGTCCAGAGCGCCGAAGGCTACGCCTACAGCCAGAAGGTGGACGCTCAGGCGACCGCCGAACAGTTCCTGGTCCAGTACGAGGCGTTCAAGAAGGCGCCGCGCGTCTACGCCTTCCGCGCTTACTTCGATACGATCGAGGAGGCCCTCCCGGGCCATAAGGTCTTCATCGTTCCCATGTCGCCGCACGAGGTGCAGGTGATAGACCTTCAGGAAAAGTTGCGCACCGAGCTTCTGGAGAACCTGGACGTGTTGGAGGGACAGTCATGAGAGAGAAGTGGCCTACGGCCATCCTGGTCGCGGCAGTGTTCGCTGGTCTGGCGGCATACCTGGTCATCTACACCGTCCGGGTGGACCAAGTGGCAGCCCACTACCGCCTGGGGAGCGTCAAGCAGATCATCAGGCCTCCGCTCGGGATCGGGCCGGGAGCCGAGGGAGGCGAGCGGCAGCCGACCGAGGTGAACGGCGTGCCCGTGGTCAGGAGGGCGGGGTGCTTCTTCAAGCTCCCCTGGCCCTTCGACAAGGTCCGGTGGTATGACCAGCGCGTCCAGGTCGTGGACAGCCCGCAGACGCAGATCCAACTTCCCGACCAGAACCAGCTCATCCCCAAGGTCTATGCCACGTGGCGTATCGTGGACCCGGTCGCTTTCCAGAAGAGCCTGGGCGGCGACGTGGAGACGGCCAAGCAGACCCTGCGCCAGATCATCAGCGGCCGCACGCCCGAAGTGCTCGGCCGCTACACGCTGCGCGACATTGTGAACACCGACCGCCAGGCCCTCAAGTTCGACCAGATTGAGCGCGAGATATACCAGGCGGTCAAGGACAGCGTGGAAAGCTCCGACAAGGCATACGGCGTCGAGGTCTGCTCGCTCGGCATCTCGTGGATCGCCCTGCCTCAGGACGCCACGGCGGCCGTCTTCGGCCGCATGCAGGCGGAGCGCAAGACCGAGGCGGATAAGCTGACGAAGGACGGCGAGACGATCAAGCGCACGCTGATAGCCCAGGCGAGGGCTGCGAGCGACATGACGCAGGCTGACGCCGAGTCGAAGGCCAAGGCCATCCGCTCCGCCGGCGAGGCGGAAGCGGCCAAGAGCTACGAAGTCTTCGCCAAGGCTCCCGAGTTCGCCATCTACCTGCGCCGCCTGGAAGCGCTGCTCACGCTGACGACAAGGGCGGCGGCGAAGAACGAGCCGTTCACCTTCGTGCTGACCAGCAACACGCCGCCCTTCGACCAGCTCCAGCATGCGCCTCTGACCGAACAGGCGGGCGGGTCGGTCCTGCCGCCGGTTCCCGCGCCGCTGGGGTCGGGTGAACTCGCGCCGGCGCCGTCGGCGTCTCCGTCCTTGCCGAGCGGCCCTGTTGGGGCGCCGGCCGCCCTCCTGGCGCCGGCCGCGTCCGCCGGGCCGGCTGCTTTCGTTGCTCCAGCCGCTGAGGGTGCCCGCTGATGTCCGCAAACGACCATGACAACCGGGGAACGGGTCCGTTAGGGCCTGACGCGCACGACCACTCCGAGCCCGAGCCGCCAGCGTCGGCCTCCGGGCCGCCGGCGGCGGCCTCCGAGCCGACGCCCGAGGTGGCCGGCAGTCAGGCGCTGGCGCGCGCCCTGAAGGGCAGCTTCACCGTGTTGAAGGTGGGCATGATCGCCCTTGTTCTCTTCTACTTTGCCACGGGCGTTTTCAAGGTGGAGCCGCAGGAGGTGAAGTTCAAGCTGCTCTTCGGCGCGGTCGAGCGCCCCGGCGGCAGCCCCGCTCTCCGTTCCGGCAAGATATACTTCCGGCTGCCCGGTGAAAAAATCGAGGTTGTCTCCACCGAGGAAAGAACGCTCGACCTGGGCCAGGAGTTTTGGACCAGTCCGCCCATGGAGCTCGGCGAGAGGAAGAACTCGCTCGACGTGCGCAAGGACGGCTACCTGATCACCGGCGACGCGAACATCGTCCATATGAAGCTTCGCGTGCGCTACCGGGTGCGCCACGATGCCGACGGCGCCATGTCCTACCTGTTCGCCGTAAAGGACCCCGAGGAGATCCTCAAGAGGGCCCTGATGGAATCGGCCGTCAAGACGGTCGGCTCCATGGAGATCATGGAAATCCTGAAGCGCCAGAATATCCTCGACGCCGTCACCGCGGACCTTCAGGGACGCGTGGCCGACTTCGAGAAGAAGGCCGGCGTGCCCCTGGGCATCGAGGTCGGCGCCGTGGAGGCGATTGACACGGAGAGGATGAAGAATCCGTGCGAGCCGTACGTCGTGCGGGAAGCCTTCGCCGAGGCGCAGAACGCCAGCGCCCTGAGAGACCAGTTGGTGGAGGAGGGCCGCGCGCAGGCCAACACCATCCTGGCCAATGCGCAAGCGCAGGCCACCGAGATCGAGGCTGAGGCCAGCGGCAGGAGGGCCCTGCTCGTGGAAGCCGCCCGGGCCGATGCCAAGGCGCTGGAACAGCTTCTGCCCATGTACAGCCATTCGCCCGAGGAGGCTAAGATCCTCCGGGAGACGTTCTACGAGCGCACCATCCGGGACGTGCTGCAGGGCGCCAAGGGCATCTTTGTGCTCTATCAGCCGGAGCCGGGCACGCAGCGCGAGCTGCGCCTGCTCCTGAGCAAGCCGCCCTCCCTGGGAAGGGCCGCCAAGAAGCCTGCGGGCGCGCCGAAGTAGCCGCCTCCCACGGGCGCCGCGGCGCCCTGGAGGGGCCGGGTCCGACATCGAGAGGAGAGGACAGAGGTGGCGGAGGCAACGACTCAACACATCCACGATCACGAACACTTCGGCTCGATCCAGACGCGCCTGATCATCACGTTCGTGGGCGGCGTGCTGGTCCTGAACGCCTACCTGGCCAAGTACCTGCTGTTCCGCGACGATCCCATCATCGGCGGGATCAGCGGCCTGGTCGGCGCCCTGATCTTGGCTACGCCGATCATGCTGGGCGGCTTACAGGAGATGAGGCGCGGCCGCATGCACATGTCGGTGCTGGTGGCCATCGCCGTGTTCGCCGCCTTTGCCCTCGAGGACTACGAGGAGGCTGGCATCGTCGCCTTCCTGATGCTCGGGGCCAGCCTGATCGAGCAGCAAACGGCGGCGGGCGCGCGCGAGTCCGTCGAGAAGCTCATGACCCTGACGCCGGCCAGCGCCGAGCTCGTCACGGGCCAGACCGTCCGCGTTTTCGAGCTCAAGAAAGGCGACCGGGTCCGCGTGCGTCCCGGCGACCGCATGCCGGCTGACGGGCGGATCATCCGCGGTGAGAGCGCGATTGACGAGGCGACCATCACCGGCGAGTCCATGCCCGTGGACAAGGGCGTCGGCGACGAGGTCTTCGCCGGCACGAGCAACGTCACGGGCTCCGTGGACGTCGAGGTGACCCGCGTCGGCGAGGACACGACACTCGGCAAGGTCAAGAAGCTCATCCTCCAGGCCGAGAGCACCAAGACGCCCATGATGCAGCTCATTGACCGCTACGCGGAGTGGTACACGCCCGTGGTCCTGATGATCGCGGCCATCGTCTGGGTCTTCACGCAAGACCAGCAGCGCGTCATCACCGTGCTCGTCGTCTCCTGCCCCTGTGCCTTCGTGCTCGCCACACCGACGGCCATGGTGGCCGGGCTCTCGGCCGCGGCGCGGCTCGGCATACTCATCAAGAAGGTCGCTCACTTGGAGAGCGCGGGCGACATCACCGCCATGGTCTTCGACAAGACCGGCACTCTCACAACCGGCGAGCTGACGGTCACGCGCATGTCCCCCGTCGAAGGCGTTGACGGCGCCGAGCTGCTGACGGCCGCGGCCAGCGTCGAGCGGCATTCGCGCCATCCCGTCGCGGTGGCCGTGGGCAAGGTCGCGGCCCGGGCCAACCTGCCCCTTCAGGACGTGGAGGGCTTCGAGGAGACGCCCGGCCGCGGCGTCGTGGGACGCGTCGCCGGCCATGAGGTGGTCGTCGGCAGGCAGTCCTTCCTCGACGCGCACGAGGTGGACCTGTCCGCGACGCGCCACGACGGGCACGGTGCGAGCGTCGAAGGCATGAGCCTGCTCTACGTCGCCAGGGACGGCAAGTGCCTCGGCTGGATCGGCCTGGAAGACCGCGCCCGGCCCGAGGCCAGGACGGCCGCCCAGGAGCTGCTCGGCCTCGGCGTCAAGCGGCTCTCGATGCTCACGGGCGACCGCTGGAGCGTGGCCAAAAAAGTGGCCGGCGAACTCGGCTGCACCGACGTGCAGGGCGAGTGCCTGCCGGAGCAGAAGCTTCGCCTCGTGGAGATGCTGCGCGCGGAGGGCCACATGGTGGCCGTCGTGGGGGACGGCGTCAACGACGCTCCGGCCCTGGCCGCCGGCGACCTGGGCATCGCCATGGGCGCGGCCGGCAGCGACGTGGCTATTGACAGCGCCTCCATTGCGCTTATGAGCGACGACTTGGGGCGGCTGCCGTTCCTGGTCCGTCTCTCGCGGCGCCTGCGGAGCGTCATCATCCAGAACATCCTTGTGGGTGCCGTCTTCGTCGTCGGCGGCCTGATCCTGGCCAGCATGGGCTACATTAGCCCGATCGTCGCCGCGCTGATGCACAACGTCAGTTCGTTCATCGTCATCTTCAACAGCGCCCGGCTGGTCCGCTTCGGCGAGAACCTGTCGCCCTACTCGGGCACGGTGGCCGACGCGGCGAAACCGGTGCCCGTCACAGCCTGAGGGACGGCCAAGACATGCCATCAGCAGACGCCAGCGTGCTCGAGGTGATCGAGCTCACCAAGGTCTTCCGCGACTTCTGGGGCCGGGAGAGCGTCAAGGCTCTCGACGGCCTGACCTTCGACGTCAGGCGGGGCGAAGTCTTCGGCCTCCTGGGCCCCAACGGGTCCGGCAAGACCACCACGGTGCGGATCGTCCTCGGGCTGCTGTTCCCGACGCGCGGCGGCGTGAGCATCTTCGGCAAGAGCCCCCGCAGTGTAGAGATCAAGAAGCGCGTCGGCTACATGCCGGAGGAGTCGCACCTTTACTCATATATGAACGCCGAGGAGACGCTGGACTTCTTCGGCCGGCTCTTTCGCCTGCCCGGCGCGGAACGGGCACGGCGCACGGACGCCCTGATTGACATGGTCGGCCTCCAGAGGGCAAGGAAGCGTCCCATCGGCCAGTATTCCAAGGGCATGGCCCGGCGCATAGGCCTCGCGCAGTCGCTCATCAACGACCCGGACTTCCTCATCCTGGATGAGCCGACCACCGGCCTGGACCCCATAGGGACGCGCGAGATCAAGGAACTCATCCTGTCCCTGCGCAACATGGGCAAGACCATTCTGCTCTGTAGCCACCTGCTCGGGGACGTGCAGGAGGTCTGCGACCGGATATGCATCCTCTACGGCGGCAGGCAGCGCGCGCTGGGGCCGGTCAGCGAACTGCTGGCCGCCTCGGACGTCACCCAGATCAGGGCACCCCGCCTGGACGAGGCCACACTCCGCAGGGTCATGGCTGTCATCGAAGAGTCGTCCGGGGCGGAGAGCCGCGTCGAGGTGTCCTCGCCAACCAGGCCGCTGGAGGAGTATTTCCTCGACGTGGTGGACGAGGCGCGGCGCCAGAAGCTGGCAACCGCCGGCGCGGAGCGCGGCACCGCTGCCGCCAGCTTCCTCGGCGGCGGGCAGGTGGAGGCCGAGAGGCTGGTGGAGGAACTCGTGGAGGCCGGCCGCGAGCCGCAGCAGCAGGCCCCCGCGGCAGAGCCTATCGCGGCCATCCCCGTCCAGCAGGACACGGCTTTCATCACCGAACTCGTGGACCAGTCATCCAAGCCCGAGGCGGAACGCAAGGTGGAGCAGGCCCGGCCGGCCGTCTCTGCTGAGCCGGCGATCCGCCGCGGCGTCCTCGACGAACTGATGGCTGACGCCCGCAAAGACCGGAAGGCTGATGAAGGCAAAGCTCCTTAACCTTCTGCGCGCGGCCGCGCACCGTCTGCCCGAGGCGCTCCTGGGCGTCTTCCTGCTCGCGTTGGCGCCCATGGCGGTCCTCGGCGCGCTGGCGTTGTGGCGCCAAGTCCTCAGGCTGATGGACTCGCCGGGCGTTTACTGGGACGGCGTCTATCGGGACCCAGGGCCAACGCTCGCCACGCTCGCCTGCATACTCGGCATGGCCCTGCTCGCCTTCGTCCTGTGGCGCACGTGGACCCCGGTCTGGGCCGTGGCCCGCAAGATGATCATCGAGGCCATGCACCGCAAGGTCGTTCTGATCCTCCTCATCTTCTTCGTGGTTCTGGTGTGCTCCATGCCCTTCCTCCTGAAGACGGAGGGAACGGTCAAGAGCCAGGTGCAGCTCGTCCTCATGTACTCCCTTGTCCTGGCCATGGTGTTGCTGTCGTTGCTGGCCATCTTCCTCTCGGTGGCCAGCGTGTGCTCCGAGATCGAGCACAAGCAGGTGCATATCACGGACACCAAGCCGTTGCGGCGTTGGGAGTTCCTGCTCGGAAAGTGGTTCGGCGTCGTGGTTCTTTGCACGGCCGCGCTGTTCGCCATGTCTGCGGTGGTGTGCGGGTTCGTCCTGTACCTGGCACGCCCTCCCGACCTGTCCCACATGGACCAGAGGGAGGCGGCCCGGGCCCAGAAGGACTACGGGGATCTCATGGACGAAGTCCTGGTCGAGCGCAAGAGCGTCCAGCCCTTGCCGCCGCCGGGCATAGCCGAGGCCGTGGAGAAGGAGATCGCGGAGCAGCAGGCCTCCGGCAAGCTCTCGCGCAACCCCCACATGGTGAATGAGATCCGCACACGTCGCACCCGTGAGCTCCGGGACCAGGCTGCCAGCGTCCCTGCGGGCAGCTACTCCGTCTGGTGCTTCGAGGGTCTGGCTCCCGGCAGGCCGGGCAATATCTACGTGCGCTTCAACGGCTGGGTGGCCTCAAGCAAGCGGATAGTGGACGGGCAGTGGGTCGCCCTGCGTCGTCAGTTGGTGAAGGGAGAGGACGGGAAGACGCAGACCCAGTTGGCAATGCTGGGCACCGTGTCGCCCCCGCCGTACGGCTGGCCCAGCGGCGCAGTCAACCAGTTCACCATACCGGCCAGCGTCGTACCGCCCGACGGCACGCTCTTCCTGGCCTTCGAGAACACTCACACGGGCGCCGCCGTGACCTTCGAGGCGGCCTCCATCGAGATAATGCAGCAGCAAGGCGGTTTTCTGCCGAACTACTATCGCACCGTCCTGGTGCTGGCAACGCACATCGCCCTGCTGGCCGCCCTGGGCCTGATGGCCGGGTCCGTGTTCTCGTTCCCGGTGGCCAGCCTTACGGTCGCCTTCTTCTTCATCATCGGCCTCGTGGGGCCGTGGTTCGCGTCATTCCTGGAGCCTGATCCGTTCGCCCAATACACGGGCTTACAGGGGGCTGTCAGGATCGCCTGGAGCAGCTTCATCGGCGGCGTGCTGACCGTGCTGCCGCACTTCGGCAATTACAGCCCCCTTGGCGCCCTCACGGACGGCAAGGCCGTCACGTGGGCATTTCTGGCGGCTTCCGGCGCCGTGATGGTGTTCCTGAAGGGCGGCGTTGCCCTACTGCTCGGCATGTATTTCTACACTCGCAGGGAACTGGCGCGCGTCATCGTCTGAGCGCGAGGTCTGGCGGCCCATGAGCACCAAGGTCAAAAGGCTGCTTTTCCTGACCGCGGCCATCGCGCTCCTGTTTGCCGCCAGCCTCGCCCTGGCGCCGTTGCGGCAGATGCGGCAGGACTACGACCTGGACAGCGAGCCCGTCGAGGGCATCAGCCCGCAGCTCGCCCTGGCCAACCAGGTCCTCGGCTGGGGGCGCGGCCTGATCATAGACGTGCTCTGGATCCGCATGGAGACGCTGAAGCAGCAGAGCAAGTTCTTCGAGTTGGTTCAGCTTGCCGACTGGGCGTGCACGCTCGCGCCGCGCTTCCCGCAGGTCTGGGACATCCAGTCCTGGAACCTCGCCTACAACGTCGCCGCGAAGGTTGATTCCCTGCCCGACCGCTGGGTCTGGGTGCGCACCGCCATAGACCTGCTGCGCGACAAGGGCATCCCCATGAACCCGTACTCCGCCATGCTCTACGACCGGCTGGCGTGGATTTACTTCCACAAGATCGGCGAGCAGGACGACAACGCGCACTTCTTCTACAAGCTGCAATTCGGCCTGCTGATGCAGGATGCTCTCGGCGGCGAGGGGGACGAGGAGACGCTGAAGGCCTTCATCGCCGGCCCCCGGACCCGCGACGAACTGCTAAAGGACGACATGGTCCGGCGGCTGGACGACGAGTGCCGCAAGCGCGGCTTCGACCTTGTCGACGGGTACTTCGACTACTTCAGGGGCACCGAGTCCGTGCCCGCAGCCGTGAGGGCGATTGCCGACCTCCCCGAGAACGCGGCGGCGCTGGGCAAGGTCGCCGTGTTCGCGCGCGCCCGGAGGCTCAGGGAGGAGTTCAAGCTCGAGCCGGAAAGGATGCTGGCGCTCCGCAAGCAGTACGGGCCCTTCGACTGGCGCAGCCCGTATCCTCATGCCATCTACTGGGCCACGGTCGGGCTCGAGAAGCTGGACGAACTCGAACAGAGGACCAGAACCAAGTTCGACCGCTTCGGCCTCGGCACACTCAAACTGACTGAACACAAGGAGAGCCCCCTCGGTGACCACGCCATGACCGGCGTGGACGAGGCGCTCGGCGCAGACGAGACGCTGTACGAGTTCCGGCGTGTGACCCTGGAGCGCATTATCTACGTCTCCATGCAGAGCCTCGTGCGGCACGGGCGGCTCCTCTTCGACACGAAGGGCAGGTTCCTCATGGAGGCCGGCAGCGACTACCGCTTCGCGGACGCTACACTGCCGCTTTTCGAGAAGGTCATCGAGGCGCACGGCCTCCGCTACCAGATGGGCACCAGGGACGGCTACATGAACTTCCTGCGCACAGGCATCATGGAGTTCTCCCTGGTGGAGCAGGAGCCGAAGGTGAAGGCCTACCAGTACTTCACGCTCCTGAAGGAGAAGTTCCCCGAGGAGGTCAAGAACATGTCCTTTGACCAGTACGTGGCCGCCACGCAGCGCTGGTTCACGGAGGATATGGCGACCTCCCAGGCCAGAACGGTCATCACGGCCGAACTCCTGAACTCCTTCCTCGCCCTCGGCTGCAATGCGGACGACAAGGCCGTCCTGTTCGAGCTGAAGGCCCGCACCGACGCCCAACGATGGAACGAGAAGGCCGACCCTACCCTGCGCGGAACCGTTCGGTACGACCGGCTCAAGGAAGCCGTCCTTACTGACATCCTGACGGGACGGGCCCGCTTCCCACCGGAGGTTATCGAGAACCTGAAGACGCGCCTGAACGAGCGTCAGGACGGACTCTACCAGCTCATCATGGCGAAGCTGGGACAAGGCCAGGGCAAGCCTCTGCAGCCTGAGGAAGTGGGCCCCGAGTGGAAGAACGAGGTCCGGTAGCCGGCCTTCCTCTGCGGGCGAACGCGCCGCGAACGCCGCTAGTCCTACGCCCGGTCAAGCGGGGCCCCGCGCAGGATGATGGACGCTGCCGTCCCGAGGTCCGCAGCCGCCGCGTCCGCAGGGACTGGACTGCCGGAGCCTATCAGGATCGTCGTGCATCCGGCTCGCCGGCCGGCCTCCACGTCCCGCTCCGAATCGCCCACCATGTACGAGCGGCGCAGCTTCACCCTCCACTCGCGGGCTGCTTGCCTTAGAAGGCCCGGTGCGGGCTTCCGGCAGCGGCAGGCGCGGTCGTAGGCCGCTTCGACCGCGCCGGGGAGGTGCGGGCAGTAGTAGAACGCGTCGAGCGCCGCGCCTTCGGCGGCCAGTCGGCGGTTCAGCTCCTCGTGCAGGACGGCCAGCCCCGACTCGGTCAGCCGCCCTCTGGCGATTGCGCTCTGGTTGGTCACGATGATGAGCAGGAAGCCCGCCTCCCGGAGCCGCCGCAGCGCCTCGGGCACTCCCGGCAAGATGCGCATCTCCTCGATGCGCGTCAGGACGTCCACGTCCTCGATGATCGTGCCGTCGCGGTCCAGGAAGACGGCCCGGTTGGTCCTTGCGGTCACACCAGCCCCTTCCATTTCCTCAGGGCCCACTCCCCGGCGATGCAGGCGGCGAACACGGCGAACAGCGGCCACCGGTCCCAGACGTCCTCGCGGCGCCGCGTGGTCAGCTTCAACGGCTTGCCCCGCTGCTTGAGCTGCGCGAACAGGTCGGCCACCTGCGTGTAGTAGTAGTAGCGCCCGCCCGACTGTTCCGTGACGGCTGAGATCCTGCGCAGAAGGCTCAGGTCGGCGATCGGGTCCTCCAACTCAACGTCCACCGTCCCGGCGTGGAAGTGGCTCTTGTCCCATCCCAGCACCTCCTCGCCCCGCCGGGCTTCGGCGCTCACCGCGTAGTCTCCCGTCAGGGCAGGGGAGTAGCTGGCGACGTAGGCGCCCTCCTGCCGCGAGAACGGGGCGGGCAAGTCGGCCGTCTGGTCGCGCGGGTCGGTCACGCGCACGGAGAGTTGGGCGTCCCGCGTGGGTTGGCCGTCCGGGCCGGTGAGGCGGACGGTGACCTTCAGCTCCTCTCCCAGCAGAAGCCTCTGTTCGCTGAGCTCAAGTTGCAGGCGCGCCTTCGGCTTCTCCTCCCGGCCCGCCGTCCACATGACAAGCTGCCGCCAGAAGCGCCGGTAGCAGTCCTGAGTGTTCTGCTCCGTGAAGTACCAGCGGAACGTCGTATCCGCCATCAGGCAGGCCACTCGGCCGAGTCCTGAACGCTGCACGACGAGCAGTGGGTTGCCGTCCTGGTCGCGGGCGAGCACGGTGGCGCCGCGCTTGGGCTCCAGGCCCCCCACGGCGCCGGCCAGGGGCGGCAAGCTCTGCCAGGCCTTCTGCGTCGCATCCGCAGACGGGCCGAGCGCCATGATCGGATGGTCCATACCGTCCGGCGCCACGCGGAACTCGCGTTTCCCCGGCAGGGCGACTGTCCCCCCCGTCAGCCTGACCGGCAGCAGGTCCTCCAGCGCCGTGTGCCGCCAGCCTTCCTGGCCCACGCTGGCCTGCGAGGCCAGGACAAGGAGGCCCTTGCCCTCTTCCTGCACGGCGCGCCTCAGTTCCAGCATCCTGCTGGGCGGCATGGCCCAGGAACTCAGGTCGCCCAGGATGACCACGTCGTACCGGCCCACGTCCGTCTGCGCGTCCGGCAGGCGCTGCCCGGTCAGCAC
>Ga0315291_10005257_pt1 | contig 16250 bp, 22 predicted proteins | sample YL17G12_20_MG_FD_203070 | JGI IMG/M metagenome (GOLD analysis project Ga0315291, IMG submission 203070) | Sediment microbial communities from Yellowstone Lake, YNP, Wyoming, USA - YL17G12_20 | ecosystem: Environmental > Aquatic > Freshwater > Lake > Sediment | place: USA: Wyoming | collected...
GGTGGCACATTAATTCTCATTTCATTCTCCCTTATCCAAAAGCCCATAATTGAATTCGATGATGCGAAATCACACACTTGACATTCTTGCATTTGGAAACATCAATCTGCACATATTGCATGTCCCCATTTGTCGCCGGAGTTGCATCGCTCCCCACCTTGACCCATAACAGGATGTCTTTGAATTGTTGTGACAGTTTATCCACTTCTTTCCCAATATCCGCCATTTGTGCAACAGGGTGTTGCACGAGTTGAACGGTGGCCGAAGAAAGTAATCCCTTAGATACTAACAACGCAGGAATGACGTTAAATGTTTCCACAATGATCTCATCAAACATATCCCTGAAAGCATATAATCCAGACTTCAAATCCATAATTTCTCTGGCAGTTGGTCCATGAGTCGTATCGCCCACACCAACGACCAAAGTATCTATCAGATCAATTGGCAATACTTCAATTATGGCATCAGGAACAGCTATTGTGGCAACATTTTGAGCTTGAACCTTAGACGGTTTATTAACATTCATTTTACATTCACCAGCTTGGCTTTAGATTTGGTTTTACGTCTTCCAGATAAGCATTTTCACTTTCAATTTGCTTGTTGGCCGCAACTAAACAACGCGAACAGATCTTGCTATGAGCAATGATTAGCCTATCCAACTTCATTTTCTCTCCTACTTTTCGCATGTCAGGATTCACTGATTTCGCATAATATGTGGCCGAGCCACATAGACTTCTCACTTCGTCAATGCCTATCCCAATATGATTTACCCCGTTTTTCTTGTTTTTAAATAAAAATGAATCTAACATAAAAATCCTCCCAGTAATACTAACTATTTAACTTTAATTTTAATCCAACTATTTCCTCGTCTTGTCTGGCAATGACTGCATTGTTGGCTTTAATGATTGTAGCCTTAACCGTAATCAATTCATTTTGAGATCTAATAATATTATCCTTCATATTAATTAACCCGTCTTTGATCCGAATTAGTGAATCCTTAAACTTAATAGTGTGATGCTGAAACCATAGCAAAAATCCTATACATACAGCTATGGTTCCAATACTGATCCATATACTAATCCATGCCATCTTATTTATCTCCTTCCCTGAAAGACCCAATGTCAGACATGTCTGGGCTTGGGGTTTCACACTTTTTGTGGTTGTTGCGAGTCTTCATGTTCTCAATCTTGTTCGCACAGAAATCATCAACGTTTTCAGCATCAAGACAATAGGCGTCCAAATCACCATATTTGACTCCCATTTCACCTTCGTCAGTTTGGCCTTCCCACAGATTTGCAGATGGTGCGGCATTCAAAATGACATCAGGGACAGCAACTGCAAAGCCATCTTTGCCTAGTTGGAAAACCTCTTCTTTTAATAGGCCCTTAATGGGTTCGATATCAACCGCACCATCTCCCCATTTGGTGAAATACCCTATTACCCATTCTGGTAAATTGGTAGTGCCAACTACCAAGGCATTATTAACTTCGGCAATGTAATAAAGAATGGACATTCTCATTCTAGCAGCGAAATTACCAAGGGCTTTAGGAGAAGGGGCATCCGCAGAAGAATCACATCTCATAAAAACATCTACCAAACCGTCAATGAAAATTGTTTGTACAACAGTCTCATCTCCAACTAAATTCTTTACAATTCCACCAAGTTGATTGTCTTGTGAAACATCAAAAGGTAGAAAAACTGGAATTATTTCTATGCCAGTCATTTCACAAAGTCTGAAAACAACTGCTGAGTCAATCCCTCCAGAAACCCCAACCACTAAATGTTGTTTCCCAGCCGCCACAGTGTAATCTCGAATCCAATTAGATAAATACTTAGTCATAGCCTTAGGATCTCTAATCATTTTCAGAACCACCTTTCATCTGTAGTCCAATTCACTATGATTTTCATCATAAAAAACATCATTCATTACAATTACATCAATGGGCTAGTCCGGCATAGAAGAATCAAACTTCTATTCTCAATTGAGAATGGCTTATGAAACCATCGGTCGTTCACCGACCACATGCCGGGAATTTGGAAACGGCAGTTGGACGCTCAACATCCTTCGCCCCTATTATACTCCACCCCACCGCATTTTTCAAGAGCCGCTGGAGGAGAATTGCACCCTCAAGATAGAGTTGCTAAATATATAGAAAATTATTCCATATCCCAGCTTATATCAGATCCAACCGAATGAGGGACTCCGGGCTCCTCACCGCTTTCAGCTAACCATTCAAATCCTGTAATGTTTAGCTTCTGCTTACTGATCAAACTCATGTCCAACCAGCACAATTTAGATCTGTTGTTTTCCGAGGCATTATAATCCGCATCGGCGGCAAAGCCGCATCTTTTGCATTCAAATTTCTTCCGGTCTCGGTTGGACTCTTGAGTCCAACCGCAATCGGAACATCGCTGTGATTTATAATTACTCGTCTGCATTTTCACTTGGACGCCAAGTTCTTCTGCAACTTGTTCCAACTTTTGCTTAATCTCGCCATAGGCGTGATGTTGCAAATATCTCTTCAATCTTTTCCCTTGTTTTAGATTTTGATTGTCTTCTAAATTAATCTGTTTCACATTGTCAAAATTGACTAAATTAATCAAAGCATTGATGACATTTTTGCGGCAGGCCATAGCCTGCTGGAAGTTCTTTGAGCCTTTCTTTTGTCTGGCACACCGCTCCACGGTGTCTTCATAGGTTAACCCATTTATTCGGTCTGTTTCATTCTCTTGATGTGAAAAATAAGCAACTGTTTTGATTCCAGTATCACAACCAATGGTCTCACCTTTTTCTCTTTTTTCAACTTCTTTGTCATAGCGAATTTCACAGTAATCTCTGCCAATGAGAAATGAGCCTTTGATTTTCATTTGTTTTCCCATTAATCTGTGGTCTTGCTTGTGCAAGACCACAGGAATGACAAATGGTTCGTTTGTTCCAAGGGATGAAAACTTTAGCCAATATTCGAAATGTTTTGCTGTTTTTGAGATTTCAACTGTCACATTTTTTGAAGAAAGTTCTGCCTTATTGTAATATCCGATGTTTGGTTTTTGTAGTTTTTCGATTGATTTCTCTAGTTTTTCTTGCAGTTTTTTGATTATTTTATCAGATTTATGTTCTTCTGTCGCTTTTTGCAAAGCATATTTCCTTTTCCTGACATCATTGGTTTTTGATTTAACGACAGACAAAGACTGAGTTATTGCTGAAGATAAAGCTCTGGCCGAGAGATTAGTTTGGAAAGTAGTGATTTGATAATCATAAACTGAAGGACAATCCAGAATGAGATTTTGAATATCTAACAGCCTGTCTTCACCTTTAGAGGTTTGCCAAGGCAAAGGATTTTGCCAGATGAAATTAATATATTTCTGCATGGCAACATGATATTCATCCAGAAAATCAGAGATCAATTGGGTTTTGATCTTGTTATTTTGATGATAGAAATGTCTGGAGGATCTAATTACTTTCATTGTCTTGCAACTCTTTGATTATCTTTTTAGATTTATTTTGGCATCTTCGATGCCCATAAATCTTTGCACAAAAAGAAGTGATGATGGAAATAAAATCTTGCATGATTTCGGTTTTTTCTTCAGCTAGATTAATGACTTCAATTTCTCTGTTCTGTTCTTTGAATAGTAATTCAATATATCTGAACCCGAATCTGGTCAATCTATCTTTATGTTCAATAATTAGTTTATTGTAGTTTTTATCCTCTAAAACTTTGTTTAGTTGTTGTCTATTGTCGTTGAGTCCAGACCCGATCTCTTTGACAGTTTTGTAAACAGTATAACCTTTAGCTACTGCAAACTGGTATAATCTATCTGCTTGTCTTTCTAGATCGTCTTTTTGTTGATGAGAAGAGACTCGGGCATAAAGTAGAACTTGATTTGGAGAGGCATTTTGAATATGATCATTAGGCACTATGATAGTGCCAGTTGGAAGTTGAAAGGCACCAGGGATTTGGTTATGATCGAAAAGATCCCAGGCACAGCGATAAGATATCCCGAGTTGTTTGGCGTAGGCTGATAGTTTCATATGTTAATATTATACAGGAAAAGAGAGATAACCTGCATTATTTTTCATTATTTTTAAATATTTTCATTGAATGTTAAATAGACTTACGGGGTCCATCTAGAAAACTATTCAACAACGGCATTATAGCACATAAAATGTCAATCTGGACCTCAATATCATTCCTAAAATACTAAATGTATTCCACATGGTTGCTTCCAAAGCTACATACTGCATGTCAGTATCTGACATGTCATGCCCCAGAGAAAAAAACAAGATGTTGTCATCAATGAGATGCAAATGAGTATTGATGTAATTTTTTATGTGCTCCCAATCCCCTTTCAACACCGGATCATTCAGCTTTCTGGCATTGGGGAAGGCCCCAGAAACCAAATCATTCACCTGAATCCCTGTAGCCTTAGGAATACACTTCAAGGCCGGAGATGCATAAATAGGTAATAGGGCCATCGTGAATTCATTGACATCTTCCAGCGTTGCCCCATTATTAACATCCCCCAATCCAAAAATTAACTCTTGTTTGTCATTTTCCACCTCGCTGCGAGGAAGTAAATAAACAATGATTTCTTCTTGCGTCTTGGATGCAGCACTAATTTCTAAAGACTCTTTTTTACTAATTCTATTGATTTTCATAATTTACTTGGCAAATCCATATACATCTAAACATCGGTGGGTGCAAATCCCCTGTAAAGCCTCTATGACATTATCCGGCAACGTGACAATTAAATTATCAGAATAATCATTGGTCTCACTTTCGGAAATGGGGTCATCATCAGGCCCGATTTGCACAATGAGAAGATGGTCCTCCAATTCCCAGGAACTCATTTTTCTAATTTTGTGAGCAATTTGAGCATTATCTAAAACCTCTGATTTAAAAGCAATTGATTTAGTCCCCAATAAAGAAGGATCGGTTTGGAAAGTGTGATCTTTGACTTTATAATTCAAAAGTATGATTTGATCAATATTATACATGCTTTGGGCAGTTTCAAAATCACCTTTTGCCCTGGCCATGTCCAATTGCGTGGCATCATATTTACTGTTGCCAACCGTGACTGCTAAGATTTCAATGGCCTCCAGCGGAATAGTTGTCATTTTGACCATGCTGGTTATTGAATTGTCTATTTTCAATAAGTCATTTTTACTGATTCTATTCACTTTCATAAATATCACCTTTTCGAGCCGCTACTCGAACTTGCATCGAGATTTTCCAACTTACCAAGTTGGCGGATTAGCTTTTCTCCTATAGCGGCGATCATCATATATTTATAATTCTAGGGCGATTCCACCTGCGAAATCATAAATACATACTGGTGATGCAATTTTTTCTGGAGCCGCCTGTTTAACCACAGGCTTATAATTACTATCAAACAACATCTGCATCGGATATTGGATGCTTTTTCTTTCATTCGTCAATGAAAAATTATTCGATTCGGCGGCTGTAATATGATAGGTCGGACTTGTTGAAATAGTCATCCGATAAGAACTCATGTAGATGTCGCCCTCTAAAGTATAATTTGGCACTTTCAGCCTCAAATGGTTTGGGCCATTCTCAGTTAAATAATCCATGGAATCAATGCTAAAATATATTTTCTGGGCACCCTGATCATTATACGTTATACTAAAATCAGACCAACTGCTATTATTTAATAGAGAATCATTAAGATAAAACTGAACTCCTTCATAATAATTTACTGGCCATATATCGGGCAAGGACATGCCGTTACCATAAGTAGTCTCGTCCGCACTCTCCATCCCTCCTGCCATGATTAAATATTGAAAACAAACAAACCGACCATACGAAAACTGGAAATTCAAATCCTGTAATTTTAACTGTCGATAAATCTCTGATACTTGCCTGCTCTCTCCTTCATTTTCTTCATCCCCTTCTGGGTATACTATTCTTGGAGGATGAAAAAATGTGAAAGCGTTCATATGCTGCATCAAAAACCATTCCCAAAGACTAAAATTAACATCCCACAAATCAGGAGTAGTATACCTGAAAGCAATATCCAAAGAAAATCCAGGTGCAGCAGAAAAACTAGTCCGTCGTTGACTATGTAAAGCATCCACATACTCTTGTGTTGAATCAGCGGCCCGAACACTTGCCGAGAAGTCGGTGGGATTAGCATCTAAATAATCATTCGGCCCATAAAATCTTATCATGCCTTTATTATACAGCCTTATAATTCAAATGGGATATCCATGCCTTTGTCAAAATATGAAATGGAGCTTTGCTGTGATAATAAAGCATTCAAAGGACTATATTCCGCCCCGATTAAGTTGTTATTCTCAATGATCAACTGACTCTCCGCTATGGATTGCCCATAACATCCCAAATTGTTGCGAACTCCTCGATAATAACCAAAATCTTTGTCCTTCTCATACCCATGAATTTCACAATCTGACAATTTGAGAGAAATGAACTCCTTATCCCTAGATCCAGTCAAAATTAAGTCAATTCGGTTCTTATTTTCAAACTCAAACATTTCATGGGCACTGTCCCGCCATTCTTTCCTGTCAAACCCCATTGAGCAAGTGAATAGCATAGGTAACAAAGAATGAGGGGTCAATTCAATTTTGTAAGTCTGCAACCCAACCGAAGTAGTACCGCTGATTAATTGTGTATTCCAGTCAGTATGACTATTAAACCCGATGACTAAATCTTGTCTTTCCCACTTTATTTCTTCCGAAAATTTAAAATTACCTTTCATGAATACTTCGGGAGGAAGATACTGAATTCCATTATGATAAAGAAACATATAATCAAAAATTACATCATCCAATCTATAACTTCCACGACAATCATCCTCTCCCCATAAAGTCGGCATTAATTCAGGATGTTTAAGCCATTCAGTAACCATTATCAAAGCATCATAACTCAAAGGTAAATAAAAACTAACTTGTCCAGCTTCAAAATCTACTTTCCCCTTAGACAAACGATACCATTCAGCCGGAAGGGTCTTTCCAGACATGAAATCTGCAGGATACATTTTTAAAGCAACTCTATTAATCTGTTTTTCATTATCCATAAGAACTAACGTCTACTCCTTCCCCATAATAATTCTGAATCATGCCAACAATGTGCTGTCGATCAGAAATATACCAAGGGGTCTCTTCATTCAACCGCCATTCTTTCCTACCATCTTCTGTTTCGTATTTTATGACTTCTCCACCTACTCTATAGATATTCCTCACCTGATCAAAAACTGAGCCTGTTTCTTTCTCGGTTAATTCTACTCTTTCACCGGCCTTTAAACCATGCAACATCTTCCGAGCGGTCCCCATTCCGACTTTCTGCCCTAATATACACTCACTCCAGATGTTTTTAGCATTTCTGGCGGCATCTATTTGCCTAGCAATGAAAGCGTTGATGACTTCATTGTTTGGAACATTGAAGGCCCTGGAATCAAAGATGGCTTCACAATCAATGACCTTATTGAAAGCCACTGAAGCAGTTGAAGCCGAAAGTGAAACCAACTTGTTGATTTCATTGTCGAAAATAGCCTGAGTCTCAAAGGTCTTGTCATCCAATAATAGAATTGAGATCTCATCGCTCTGGAAATAACCAAAAATAGCACTGAACTTCTTGCACAATGCGATGGTTGCCTCTTGCATTGCCAGATTCACACGCATGTCAAACGGTTTCTCGGCATGAATCTTTTTCGTCAAACTGTGAAACGCCGATCCGTCGCTTCGGATTATAACTGGGGTGCGTTTCATCAAAAAATGACGGGCTGGAATTTCATAATTGGTTTTAAACCTATCCATGATTTGTAAGTCAGCCATGATAATCTCCCTCTCATAGAAAATGGGCAGTAAACGTGCCCATTCTCTCAGCCGCTATACACCCCCTGTCACAAGACAGCAAGGGCTATCTGTCAAGCTGGTCTGCGGTCGTCACGATCAGCAGCAAGGCGGCATGGGCTGCAACGTCATGGAATGAAATTGACCATTTATCATTATAAATTAATCGAGCTAATACATCTACATTTTGTAGGAGATTACAGCCCAAACAGCGCAAACATGGATAGATTTTATATTTACTATTATTAATATCCCAATAAACAAATTGATCATTTTTAAGGGTTGCCCCGCCCTCTACCCATACCATATTAGTCGTTGGATGTCCCCATGAATGCAATCTTTCTCGACTATGCTGACTCGGGCAGGTATCATAAGATAACCCATGAGATTTACTGGTAATCTCACGGCTGCAAGTGCTACTGAAACGACAAATCTCCAACATTTCCCAAGAGGGTCTATTCACTGACAGAGGCACCAAACTCCCATTTTCTAGCTCATAACCATTAATGACGATTTCTTTCTCCACGTCAATCAAAGATGCACCGAAGAAACCACGATGACAATATTTGTAGTAGTTCTTTTCCACTACCTCTTCTGTTGCCTTAATAATATTTTGTGACAAAGTTAAAATTAAATCTTTCTTATCTGCATAAGCTTCTTGCACCAGTAGATCTTCTTTTTGCACCCACGGATACCCAATTTCATAGGCTTGCTCTCCGGTAATTTTGTCCTGATACACTCTTTGCATCAACTCTTGCCAATTTTTCTGCTGGTCTAATGCCTCTTCTAACATCATTCTTCTCCTTCTAATTTTGGCTCAAGTGGCAGCCATTTCTCGCCATCATGATATTCAACAATGAATTGCTGCGGCGGGGCATTAATGATGAAGTTAATACTCCGAAATGGCTCTTTCCATACAGGGATAAAATCATCTTCATTATATAAATAATATATACCATCTATTAACATTCTATACCTCCCTATAGCTCCAAGGCAACTCCGCCATCGAAATCCATCAGACTCGCCTCTAGTATTATACTGCTTTTCTTGGGTTGTAGGGGGTTACAATGCTTACAAATATTTTCCTTGCGGCATTGAGCACACAAAATCTGCAGCCTCCCACATTGATTACAGGCCACAGAAACATTGATCCCGTAATCATAATAACCAATGCGACCATTACTACAGCCATCACAACGATGATTAGCCACTTGAGCCAATGGGCCACCACGCTGGACGCCCGGTCTCCAGATGGGGTTATTGGCAGTACGGGGATTTTGGGGATGAACATATCGAAACGATAATAATTCTCGGCGGTGGCCCGTGGGGAGGGCTGTATTAAAGGGAAAAACACTAGTACCAGAAAGATTATTATCAGTGCTTATTCCTAGAGAATAACCTATGACGGGAACATTCTCTGCTAATGCAGCTAATCCTTGAGATATGATTAACCCACTATTTTCTCCCATGCCATATGTTAATGAATGATTGATAGTGTTAAGAAAATCAACTCGCGAAGATGGCTCGTCATTTGTTTCAACAATTGCACTATACATGTCTCCATTATATGTTCTGGTAGAAGTAGCTATGACGCTAGAAGAAAATTGATCAGTCGCGAAAGTGCCCCCGTTACTATGGACTCGGATTTCTCCACGAAAAGGAGCACTGCTAAAACCCTCCGATACAAGAGTGTTGCTGATAATGGAAGCTATGCCCGCAATGTCCCCCGAGGCATGAATGGCCCTGTCAGCCTTTGTCAATATTTGTCGTCCATCCTCAGTATGGCTCCAGGCCACCACCATCCCTTCTATTATGTCAGGGTCGAATTCATAATGTATTGTGTAGAAAAATTCTTGTTGAATAACTAACGCCATATTACGACCTACAATTCTAAAGCAGCACTATTACTATTATATTCATCTATTTCTTCTAACTCAGCCTTTGCCCCACAGCCTTGACACAAATTCCTCTCCAGGCATTTAGGACAGGATACAAAGTTTTTACTTCCGCAATGATCACATTCACAATAGTAAAACGGTCTCAACTCACTCGCTGGGTAGTTACAATATCGGCATTTTCCAGTAATGGTGCAACGAGGACAAACATCTCTCTTTTTAGTCTCATGCAAATTGAAACAGGCATCACAAAGCGGGAAGGTCTCATTGCATCTGGAACAACGAGCCCCATGCATCTTTTCGCCCGTCTTCCATTCATGGCCGCAGGCAGAACAGGTGTGGTTGAACCAACAGGAAACAATTCTTCGCCAGGAAATTTTCCTCATTATTTTTTGTCTCTCTTCTCATTCCAAATCATTAAATCATATTCCACAATGGGCCGGTCCTGTTTTTGTGCCTCTGTTAAAAACATTTGCTCGATTTCCAAATATTTCTTGCCACAGGGAGTCGCTTTAGGGACATCATAGCCTTTATCCCTCAAATAATCAAGTAGATGCCGATCTAAAACGGCCACTTTGGCATCTGGCCTGCTAAATAACACGAAAAATCTGGAAGTTTTGGGTCCAATCCCATGAATCTGTTCCAAATCCACCACACTGCAATTTTGCAAGTCTAAACGAGCATTAATGAGTGATGTGAAAGATTTGGCACGGTTATTATAACATCCAAATCCTGTGTTCTTGAGGTTTGTAGTTAATTCATCAAAAGACAAAAGCCTGATATAATCGAAAGGACTAAGATTATATTCTCGGGCAGGTTGGAGGAATTTATCTAATATTCTTGCAGTTGTTATAGCCGATTTTCCGGCCACCGAAATTGTAAAAAGAACGAATTCCTCTAACTCTTCTATGGTTCTATCATAGCGAATAATGTCCTTTGGGTCTGTCGGATCAATCATTTCACCAGGGCTCCTGCTGATATTATACTCCAAAAATCAAATTCTATGAAGGTCTTTGGTAGATGAACGACGAAATATAATAATGAGAAGGCCAGATAAATATATTGTATAATGATATTAAGTCTATTAGCCTTCTGGTCTTCTCAAAATTTCAAAGGTTGATGGACTTAATTTTTTAAGGAGTTAGAATAATGAAAATTTGTAAGAAATGTGGTAAAGGCTTCCCTAAAATACTAGAGATTAATGGTAGAAAAGTTAAATCTAGCGGGAGATCATTTTGTTTAGAATGCTCACCATATAGGGCTAAAAATATATTAAAAATATGTGAACAATGCGGCAATGGCTTCCGACTCAAAGTAGAGATTGATGGAGCAATGCGAGATATTAGTTGGAGAAAAATTTGCTTAGAGTGTTTGCCACTACAAGCAAAAACAATTAAAATGAACATTTGTCTATCTTGTGGAGAAAAATTCCCCTGCAAAATAGAAATAAATGGTGAAATAAAATCTATCTATAATAGACATTATTGTTTAGAATGTTCTCCCTATGGTAAGCAGAATCATATAAGGTTTAGTGAACAAAACAAATATCCTTCGGAATTAACTGATACCCAAGAACAAATTTTAAATGGTCATTTATTGGGTGACGGGAATTTAAGTAAAGTAAAAAATAAAGGTAATTCTACATTCACAGTAGTAAGATGTGCTGAAGATATAGAATATTTAGAATGGACCGCTAAACATTTTAATATATTTAGTTCTGATAATATGATGTATGACAGGAGTTATTTTGATACTAGAACAAATAAAATATATTATACCTACTCATTTCATACTAGACAATTACCTGTCTTCACAAAATATTATCATAAATGGTATCCAGAAGGAAAGAAAATTGTTCCCAGTAATTTAATTTTAACCCCACTCACTATTGCGGTTTGGTTTGCTGATGATGGTAATATTAGGAATGATTCTTCAGGAGCGATTACTATAAAATTCTCCACACAAGGATTCATTAGAACGGATGTAGAATTTTTACATAGTCAATTAGTTAATTTATATGGAGAAAAAGTAAGAATACAAAAAGCAGATAAAGAAAATCAATTAACCATTCAAATATCACATACTCCCACTTCTAAAGAACTAATTCGAGATATATATGATGTTTTTCCACCATTATTGAGAAAATCAGATATATGGAACAGGCCATTGGTTGATTTATGGGATAAACATAAAATTATTAACCCAAATTGTATTTGGTGCGGCTCAGATAAAAATCGTCGCAATGGATATGATACTAAATATTATAAAAAACAAAAATATTTATGTGCAAATTGTGGTAGAAATTATTATGATATATCAGATTATGAAATATTATCTAAAAGATTACATTATAATTCAAATCCCCCAAGTGATCCACTACTAAATGCTGCTGAACTTTGAGAGATTCTTAGGGTTGACCGAGAAACTAGATTCCACGCTTGTCTCAGTGAATGTGCATCATTTGCGGAAGTTAAAATCCATTGACTCGGGATTCCCATTCTACTAAAAATATCCGTAAAGTCAGTATGCCCATCAGAAATTCCCATTCCGGCAACAATAAAATTTTCCTGAGCAATCATGTCTGTTATCATTTGATTCAACGATTCTGGACTACGATACCGACGACTATGTTGATCGGATCCATCGGAACATGTCAAAAATATTGACTTTGCCTGGATTCCATTGTTTACGAAGTCTTGAACTTTTGCAATAGCAGTACCAGCCATTACAGCAATTTGATCATATAATGGAGTACCCCCATCAGGATGATAATTATTAGTATCCATTTCAATTGCTTGGTCTAACTGCACATAAGGATATAAAATAGTTCCATTTAAATATTTTGTATGGATTAAAACAGAATCTCCTTGGGTGCTTCCCCGCAATGCAGTAAGAAGCATATTATGTCCATCGATAATATTTTGTACATTATTACCATGGTAAATAGAAGATGAATCATCGGCCAGAATCGAAACCAATACTACCTCTGGGCTACTTATATTATTCACACTGACTCCCAACCCGGCAGCAATTTGTTGCCCAATATCACTAACAATCAACGATGACATGGACTGATTACTTAAAACACCATCGGCCTGAGCACCACCTAGTAAATCCTCGACGCTTTGCTGTGTTACGGTATCCATAATTAAGTTCCTTTCTATATTCTTTTAGCCAACACGCCTTCTGCCGGAATAATCAGATATTCTACCCCTTCATATTCGACTTTCTTTCCGACTCTTGGTTCATACAAAGCTACATCTCCAACCTTGACCTCGATTTCGGAATAACTACCATTCTCCAACTGAATGCCCTTCCCAATCCCAACCACAGTGCCTTCAATAACAACTTCGTTTCTATTCTGCACCAAGACAATTCCTCCACGACTCTTCTCTTTCAATTCAAACGGCTGGATGATAACATTATTTCCCAAAGCTTTAAGGGGAGGGATTTTTACTAGATTCTGTGGCATTATTAAAGACCTCCGTAATTCTTTCAATTAAATATTTTGAAGTCAAATAATCGAGAAGACTCTTCCCCAGAGTTGTCAAAACAACGAATTTGGAGGCATTCGACATTTGAATGCTGAATCCATCATTGAGACCAGTTTCTACACGATTACTCTCTATCACTTCCATGAGATTTTTCTCAAAGAAAAATTGGATGGGGGATGATTGAGAATTCATCCCCAAAATCCGTTTTAATTCTGCGTCAAATAAATCCATTCGTAATGGGGTCTCTCCCAGGAGACTGAGGATGGCCATTATTGTGGGTTCTTGATTCATTGTTGTCACCATCTCTATTGATCTAAAAGCATATTTAAATCTATTGTTTTTAACTTGGTATAAGGTATTCTAATCAATTTAATGCCGTTGTCTTGACAATATTTAGTTTTCTTTTCATCTATTTCTTGTTGTATTTTGAATCTTTCAACTCCTCCCCAAGATGGTACTGGTTTAAAGTGTTGATTACCATCATATTCTATTAGATGTTTAATAGACCCATTTCCCATAATTGCAAAATCATACCTATATTTTGTAGATTTCATCCCACAATCTCTTTGACCTTGGAATCCATCAAATGATACTTGTGTCATAAAATCTATATTATTATCTCTAAGTATTTCTTCTATTTTAAGTTCTCCTTTTGAGAAACAACACTTTGCACACCCTCTAATTTTTAATCTACATGCTATAGCAACATCCCATATTCTCCCACATTCTAAACACTCAGCTTTGATTGGGTTTGCCCCACCTTCATATTGACTTAATATTTTTATTTTTCCATAATGGATTTTATCAATTACAGCCACAAAATCATCATGAGATTGTCTCCTCCTTTTAGCATCAGCCCTTCTACTACAAACTATACACCCATGATTATGATATAAATGAATCGGTTGAGTAGTCCATTTATTACCACAGTTTTTACATTCTACATCTATAGGATTTGTTGATCCTTGATAATAATTTAATATAGTTATATTATCTGTTATTGTTTGTGGGAGACGACACAACATATCCTCATGTTTTAATAAATTAGTTGCTTTAGGTTTATTAAATTTCCTTTTATCTGTGTTACATTTAGGACAACCCCCTGTTTTCTCTATAAATAATCTAGCAACATCTTGCCATTGATATTTACAAACATTACATAATATTTCTATTGTTGATTTTGTATTAATATATTCTGAAAGAATTGTTATTTTATCTCCATATTTGTTAAAAACTCTTTCTAAAAATTCATCCTGTGTTATTTTCTTTGACATTATTACCACACTCCTTTTATATTATATTATGAAGGGTGGTATATAATACCTTGTTTTGGATAGGCCAAATTATAAACGGAAATATTTTTATTATGTTAAATCATGGATTGGAGTCTGAGTTGTAATAATGTTCATCCCAGATTTTCTAAACTCCTCAAATGCTGCATCAGCCTGATCTGTGAAATCCACTACTCCTGGTACACACACTGAAGAACTTGCATCTTCTAATAGATAAACTTTTTTCACTAATGCAGGATCTCTGGTTTCAATCTCATTTTGAAGATCTTTTACGCTGGCATAGAGACAATGACTCTTTGCCTCACCTCCAATAATAATCTTATCATAACTTAATAACATCTGGATAAAATCCACATTTTTGGTTGCGTGATTTACGGTGTTTCGGACCTCCGGCCCCAAGACAGAGTAGCATTCTGTGAGTCCGTTGCCACCTTTAACCTGGAATTCGGGGATAGTATTTCTTGCAATACTATGGAAGAAAATTGCTTCTTCAATAGCCGATACAAGAGCATGCGAAATTCCACCCAGTAAGCCATGCTGCGGCCAGATGGTTAAAAAATACTTCTGCGTTCTTTCTAGCGTTTCTACATAATCTAAAGCATAATGCTGCAATGCCATATAATTTCCACCAAAAATTCCAGCTACACCAGGATTAACTTTCCAAGTTCCATTTTTAACATCATCAACCGAAATCATAGTCATAGGAGCAGGGTTCTCTCCAGAATCATTCGTCCAAAAGGGAGGAAAAAAGATGCTTATTGCCCGATGCGTGTCAAGACTCGCGGAGATATTATAAATATTATGAAGGTTCTTATAAATATATTGAGCCACTCTATCACTATCTTCGACGGCCCCATTCCCACTTCTGCCTCCAACGAACAATTCTCCGGTCGGGACTGAAAAAGTATTTTGAAAATCAATTAAAAAAAGACAAATTTTTTCCGGCGAGCTTCCGATTGGTTTTATATCATGCAACTTCGCCCATTCTTTAGCCTGCTTTGCTCTTTCCTGATATGGCACCTGATAAATAGTCCCTACTTTACTTGAATCGTAAAAACTTGGGATTGGCAATGTTCTATTTTCCATTTCAATTTCCTTTCTTATGCTCTAATTCAGTTGTTTCCGTTCTATATCTTCCATCTGATCTTGCGTCTAAGAGAAGATTAACATCAATCCCCATTTAGCGGGCAACTTGGTGATGTATTACTTCCCAGTCACTACCCTCCAACACTTCAAGTCGAGCTACTACAATATCAAACGCTTTTTGTAATATTTCTGCCCGGTCCATCTGGCACCTCTTCTTACCCCTATTATACAGCCTTCTGGCCCCACGGTCAAGCCTTTTTATGATTTAAACTGCAGCAATAATATCTCCTGTCGTTTTATGACATAAATCCCATTTGGAGCAGGGAACAAATGGTTACCAGAGTTGACCCATCCGCTGGTGTCAGGGTAATCCCTTACTAAGTTAATCTGCCCACTATTATCTTCCACTCTGACAATCCCATTGTCTGTTGGCACGAATAAGAAGTTATTCACCGCACAACATCCTCTAATCCCACCACCCAACCATGTATTCTTCCCTTGCACATCTTCAGCCTCAGCCACCACTTGCCCCTTGTCATTGATGGCATAACACTTGTTTACAACCTGACCATTCAACTGAGCAGATGTGAAAAACCAGCACTTCTTCTTGCCAAATACACAGTTGGCATCAATCAGGTTGCCTCTAATGTTGTTA
>Ga0315291_10005259_pt1 | contig 16242 bp, 12 predicted proteins | sample YL17G12_20_MG_FD_203070 | JGI IMG/M metagenome (GOLD analysis project Ga0315291, IMG submission 203070) | Sediment microbial communities from Yellowstone Lake, YNP, Wyoming, USA - YL17G12_20 | ecosystem: Environmental > Aquatic > Freshwater > Lake > Sediment | place: USA: Wyoming | collected...
TTTTTGATAAGCTGAGCCGGACCACCCCGCACCTGACCAAGATGCGGCCGGCCGGGGAGCACATGATGGAAGACCTGGACGAGGCCGGCGGCGTCGGGGCGGTGATGTATCGGCTGCGGGATCTGCTGCAAGATAACCCGACGGTCTCCGGTCGCCGCGTCAAGGAGCTTTTGAAGAAGAAGCCTTACATCAACGAAGAAGTGGTGCGGCCGCTGAGCCGCCCCTATTCAGCGGAAGGCGGCATCGCCATCCTCAAGGGCAACCTGGCGCCGGAAGGGGCGGTGGTCAAGCAGAGCGCGGTCTCGGCCAAGGTGATGAAGTTCGAGGGCCGGGCCCGCTGCTTTGACAGCGAGGAGGCGGCGAACGCCGCGGTGCTGGGCCGGCGGATCAAGCCGGGCGACGTGGTGGTGGTGCGTTACGAGGGTCCGGCCGGGGGGCCGGGGATGCGGGAGATGCTGGTGGCCACCTCGGCCCTGGTGGGCCTGGGCCTGGGCGAGCAGGTGGCGCTGATTACCGACGGCCGTTTCTCCGGCGGCACCCGGGGCCCTTGCATCGGCCACATCTCGCCCGAGGCTGCGGCCCGGGGCCCGATCGCCGCGATCAAGGACGGCGACCGGATCCGGCTGGACATCCCCCGCCGGCGGCTGGAACTTTTAGTGCCGGCCGCGGAGATCCAGCGGCGACTTAAAAAATTGAAACCCTTCCGGCCCAAGGTGACCAGCGGCTTTCTGGCGCGCTATGCGGCGACGGTGACCTCGGCCAGCGAGGGGGCGGTGTGCCGGCTGGGGACGTGATCCCTGTCCGAATCAACCCGATGGAACACCCTGGATAAGAGAGAAGCAAACCCATGGAAAAAACCGGCGCGGAAATTTTGGTGCAGTCGCTCCAGGAGGAAGGGGTGGAGGTGCTCTTCGGCTTCCCGGGCGGCGTGGTGCTCAACATTTACGACGTGCTCTTCGACTCGGAAATCCGGCACGTGCTCACCCGGCACGAGCAGGGCGCGGCCCACGCGGCCGACGGCTACGCCCGGGCCACCGGCCGGGTGGGGGTGTGCATGAGCACCTCCGGGCCCGGGGCCACCAACCTGGTCACCGGTATTGCCACCGCCTACATGGACTCGATCCCGATCGTGGCCCTGACCGGCCAGGTGACCACCGCCCTGATCGGCGGCGACGCCTTCCAGGAGGCGGACATCGTCGGGATCACCCGGCCGATCACCAAGCACTCCTACCTGGTGAAAGACGTGGCCGACCTGGACCGGATCGTGCATGAGGCGTTCCATATCGCCCGCACCGGCCGGCCGGGGCCGGTGTTGGTGGATCTGCCCAAGGACGTGACCAGCGCCAGCACGGTGCATCACAAGCCCCAGCCGGTGGAGCTGCGCGGCTATCGGCCCAACCTCAAGGGCAACCCCAAGCAAGTCAAGCTGGCGGCGGAGGCGATCCGCAAGGCGATCCGGCCGGTGATCTACGCGGGCGGGGGCGTCATCCTCTCCGGGGCCAGCGAGGAGCTCTTGCGGCTGGCCGAGCTGACCCGGATCCCGGTGACCCTGACCCTGCTCGGGCTGGGCGGCTTCCCCGGCACCCACGAGCTGTTCCTGGGCATGCTGGGCATGCACGGCACCTATGCCGCCAACCTGGCGGTGTCCGATTCGGACCTGATCCTGGCCATTGGCGCCCGCTTTGACGACCGGGTGACCGGCAAGATCGAGGAGTTCGCGTCCAACGCTACGGTGGTGCACATTGACATTGACCCTTCGGCCATTTCCAAGAACGTGCAGGTGGACATCCCCATCGTGGGCGACGTCAAGCTGGTGCTGAAGGAGCTGCTCAAGGAGCTGAGCGGCGGGAGCGGACAGTGGGTGAAAGTGCGGGAGCGGTGGCTGAAGCAGGTGCGGGCCTGGGCCGAGGAGCACCCGCTGGGTTACACGCCGAGCAAGAAGAAGATCAAGCCCCAGTTCGTGGTGGAGAAGGTGTTCGAGCTGACCAAGGGCGAGGCGATCATCACCACCGAGGTGGGCCAGAACCAGATGTGGGCGGCGCATTATTACAAGTTCAACCGCCCGCGCTCATTCCTGTCCTCGGGCGGGCTCGGCACCATGGGCTACGGCCTGCCCGCGGCGATCGGGGCGCAGATAGGCTGCCCGGACCGGCGGGTGATTGACATCGCCGGCGACGGCTCGATCCAGATGAACATCCAGGAGCTGTGCACCGCGGTGCAGTACCGGTTGCCGGTGAAGGTGGTGATCCTCAACAACCAGTTTTTGGGCATGGTCCGGCAATGGCAGGAGATTTTCTACCACCAGCGCTACTCGCAGTCCTGCCTGGCCACCGCTCCCAATTTCCAGAAAGTGGCCGAAGCCTTCGGGGCCAAGGGCTACACCCTCACCCATCCCGACCAGGTGGAACCGGCGTTGAAGGAAGCTTTGGCCTCGGACGAGACCTGCGTGCTGGACTTTCACGTGGACCGGGAGGAGAACGTGTATCCGATGGTGCCGCCGGGTCATTCCATCCGGGACATGCTCCTGGGCCGGGGCAAGAAGGAAGTGGAGAAGAAGGTGAGCATCGCCGACCGGGACAAGATCACCGGTTGAGGCCGAGCAGCGATTTTCCAGGGTTTGAGGTAAGGTCCATGCGGCATACGATCTCAGTCTTGGTGGAGAACAAGTTCGGGGTGCTGGCCCGGATCGCCGGCCTTTTTTCCGGCCGGGGTTACAACATCGAGAGCCTCTCGGTGGCGCCGACGCTGGACCCCACGGTCTCGCGCATGACCATCGTCACCTCCGGCGATGACCGGGTGCTGGAGCAGATTAACAAGCAGCTCAACAAGCTGATTGACGTGATCAAGGTCTGGGACGTGACTCAGAAGGAGTTCGTGGACCGGGAACTGGTGCTGGTGCGGGTGGAAGTGAGCAAGGACAAGCGGGACGAGTTGTTCCGCCTGGCCCAGTTGTTCGAGGCCAAGGTGGCGGACGTGGGGGAGCGGAGCGTGACCCTGGAGGCCACCGGCGACGAGGCCCGGATCGAGGACTTGATCCGGCTCTTGAAGCCCTTGGGGATCCGCGAGTTCGTGCGCTCGGGCCGGGTGGCCATTCTCAAATCCGAGCAGAAATAGCCGCCGTCCGTTTTTTCCTTTCCGGGCACCTCCCCGAGGGGGCGGGGTTCAGTCAGGCACTTTGCCATTCAAGCCGGTATAGCCGATCCGCCGATAAAACCGGTTCAACTGGATGATATAGGACAGAAAGTCGAGATCGAAGAGCCGGCGTTGAGGCGTCGTGTTCATTTTGATCACTTCCACCTCGGCGCCTTTTTCCATGAAGGGGGTGCGCTTCCAGGAATGGGGAAAGAGTTTGCTGAAGACGGTGGAGACGAGCACCTGGATGCGTTGGCGCCAGGGGGGAGCGGTGAGAAACCGGGATTCGGCCAGACTGGCAAAGACCCAGGGCTTCCGGATCATGCGCAGGAGCGGCCGGACCAAGGGGGTGGTGATGGTTTCCAGACCGGGTTGGCGACGCCAGAAGGCGGCCAGTCCCTCCTGGAGCGGTGAAAAGCGGGTCACCTCCCAGGCCAGTTGGGTGGCCACCGTGACGTGTTCCAGCATTCGCTCTCGCTCCAGCGCCTGGGCCATCCGGTCCCAATCGAAAGATCCTCGATTTTTGCCCGCGATATGGGCCAGGTCCGCCAGCGCCACCAACAACAAAGAAGAATCGAAGGCATGCTGCACCGTGCTGTGAACGGCCGCCATGATGAAGCGGTCCTCCGGCGCGGGAACCCACGCGATCTTTCCCCGGTAGTGCAACGGCTGGGCGGAGGACCAAAGCCGGTCTTCCGCCACCTGGCCGGGCACGCCATTGTAAGATTTCAGGTGCCAATGCACTTCGATCAGAGTTCGCCAGGCGTTCACCCACTTGGTATCCTTCACCGCTTGCTGACCGGGAGCGGGCAGTTCCCACCACCCGCCGGCCTGGGCAAAGGCGTGGCGAAGATTTTCCTTGTCCGCCTCCTTGGCCAGTAAATCCACGTCCGCGAACATCCGGTGACCGGGGTCCGGGTAATCTCCGGTCAGGATCAAGCTGGTGCCTTTGAAGTAGAGAGTCCGGACTCCCTGTTCCACCAGGGGAGTGGAGACCTTCAAGATCTGATGCAAGCGGAGGGCATTGAGCGCGGCGGTTTGTTCATAGATCCACTGGAAGCGGTTTCGGATTTCGGGGGGTACTAATTCCAGCAGGTTCGCGTGGCGCAAGCGGGCGTAAAGGAGGGGCGCAACCAGGCGCTCATGCGCGTATTGGTAGAGATGGGACCAATCGGAAACTTGTTGTGCGGCTGCCGCCAAGTGAGGAGCCTCCGCTTCCTGGGGAGGGGCCAGGCAGCGGGCCAGCAAGTCGAGCTCGCGGGTGGTGGCAAAACTCATTTCGGACAGCGGGAGCGGTGCGCGAAGCCGTGGACCCGCCGGGGGCCATTCGAGGCTGGGAAAAGCGCGCTCACGCCCTTAGTCGTATTCCCTCCCTGGGTTCTTCGAGCGGGACCAACTCTTCGGGGGAGACCATGACCATGACCGCTCGGTTGAAAATCTCCACGTTGAGAAAAACCTTGCGGGGCCGACGCAGGTCGGTCACGATTCCCTCGAGGCCTTGCATCGGGCCGGAAGCGATCATCACCCGTCGGCCCACGGCCAGGTGCGGTTGAACCTCCAACTCGGTGGAATGCGACAGCGCCTGGTAGATCTGCTCGAGTTCCCGGACGAACTGTTCCTGCCCGCTCACTTTGATCAAGTTCAGGATGCGGCCGGTGCGTAAAATCTCGGCCTTTCGTTCCTCGTAATCCGTCACGGAAAGATAGCCGGGAAAAGCGCAGACCAAAGATTTGCGCAGCTTGCCGTTGTCCCGCCTTCGCGTTCGCTTGGTCAGCATCGGGAGGTAATAGCCGACCCCGAGCCGAGCTAAATCCCAGGCCAAGGCCTTTTCTTGCCTGGGCTTGACCCGGGCTACCCACCAGGAGCCCATGTCCTGCGACAACGGGCGGCCGATGGGGAAGCGGGGGACGGGATTCTCGGCGACTCTTAACATCGCGCAAAGTCCTGCGCTGGATTACCTTCTGATCCAGTGCGCTGGCGGTGATCCAAAGGGGAAAAATTAAATATCACTGGATTTTTGATATAAGGAGTGGACCGTTTGCCTCTTCCTCGGTCCCGCCCTCCAGTTCAATTGGCATGTTCTATTTTAAGAAATCCGCGGGGCGATGTCAAGACCTGATTCCTGGGCGGTTAAGCAGCTTCGAGAAAATTAAGGAGAGGGTTGCAAATACCCCCGAGGGATGAGTTTGGAAGGCGGAGCCGAAAATCACGGCGCGGCAGAAGAACGGTTGCGGAACGATGCGTGATGGTTCAGCCTGATCTGCATTGGGTGGACGAGGGGGCGGGTAAGAGAGGGAGGGTGAAGAGGGGAAGGGTTAGGTGCCGGTTTTCATGGCCGTAGAAACAAGGTGTTCAGAACCTTGATACTCGGGCACCAGGTAAGCAATAAGCCTCTTGAGGTCACTTGCGCTCGCGGAATCGGCTTGGGCGACCAGCTCTTGGATTTGCGCGGAAAAGTCCTCGGGAGACAGATCGCTACAATTGAAAATGAAGACCTTGGCGTGGCCGGTGCGAGAGACCCGCTCGCTGTCCAAGTTCAGCTCCTCGTAAAGCTTTTCGCCCGGTCGAATGCCGGAGAATTCAATTTTGATGTCTTCACCCGGCTTCAGGCCGGAGAGTTTAATCAGGGTGGTGGCCAAGTCCACGATCTTCACCGGCTCGCCCATGTCCAGCACAAAGATTTCCCGGCCCTGGCCCATGGCCCCGGCCTGGAGCACGAGCTGGGTGGCTTCGGGAATGGTCATGAAGTAGCGGGTCATCTCGGGATGGGTAACGGTGACCGGGCCGCCTTTTTTAATTTGTTCCTTAAAGATGGGGATGACGCTTCCCGCCGACCCCAGGACGTTGCCGAAGCGCACGGTCAGGAACTTAGTCTTGCTGGTGGAGGGCAGATGCTGGATATAGCGTTCGGCAATCCGCTTGGTGGCGCCCATGATGCTGGAGGGATTCACGGCCTTATCGGTGGAAATCATGACAAAGCGATCCACGTAATCGAGGGCCAGGCAGAGGTCAGCGAGGGTCTTGGTCCCGCTGATGTTGTTCTTGATCGCTTCGCCGAGGTTGCTCTCCATCACCGGGACATGTTTGTAAGCCGCCGCGTGAAATACCACCTCCGGACGGGTTTGTCGCAAAATGGACCCCATCCGCTGGGGATCGGTGACGTCGCCCACGAAGAAGAGAAGCCGGGCGCGAGGGTTCAACCCCGAGAGCTCCCGCTCCATTTCGAAAATGCCGTTCTCGTAATGATCCACCAGGATCAGCTCGCTGGGGTCGAAGGCCAGCACCTGCCGGCAGATCTCCGCGCCGATACTGCCGGCAGCGCCGGTGACGAGCACCTTCTTGTCTTTCAGATAATGGGCGATCGCCTGTTTGTTCAGTTCCACCGGTTCCCGGCCCAGGAGGTCCTCGATCTGAACTTCCCGGAGCTGGTTGATGGTCACGCGCCCGTCCATCGTCTGGCCGATCCCGGGCACCGTCTTGATGGGAAGGCCGATCTCTTCCAGCAAGCCGAGGAGCTGCTTCATTTGCTTGCCGGTGGCGGAAGGGATGGCGAGGAAGATTTCATCCACCTCGTATTTGACGCAAATTTCTTTGGCCTGATCCACCCGGCCCAGCACCTTGCAGCCATGGATGCGCATATTTTGCTTGTAGGGAGAATCGTCCAGATAGCCGACGATCTTACAATGCAAATCCGGATGTTTGTGCACTTCCCGGCCCAGGGCTTCCCCGGCATCGCCGGCGCCCACGATCATCACGCGCAGGGCATCTTCATGGCTGCGCCAGGGGAAGCTGAACAATTGGCCTTCCCGAAAGGCCCGGATGCCGAACCGAGACCCGCCGACCATCCCGACCACCAGGCCAAAATCGAGAATGGGGACGGAGCGGGGGAACCCGGGTTTGCGAAAGAACAGGTAGCCAATGGCCATGACCAATAAAGCCGGGATTAGGCTCGCCTTGATGATGGTGGTGAGGTCGCGCATCCCCGCGTACCGCCACCAGCCCTGGTAAAGGTCAAAACGATCAAAAATGAAAATTTGGGCCCCGACGGTGATCGGCAAGGTCATTAAAAAGATGTTCCAATCACGGGTGGGAATTTCAAAATCAAAGCGCAGGGCATAGGCCAGCCAGTAGGCCGCGATAAAGGTCAGGGAGTGATAGAGGATGATGATAATGCGGCGATGTTGAAGAATTTGGTTTTTCATGGCGATGCCCCACCTGCTTTAGGAAAAACCCCTTACCCGCACTTATCTTAGCAGAAAAAAGAAATTTTGACCAGTCCAGCCGGTGGGAAATCAGGGACCGGGCGCACGGGGCTTTGCCCGCGGAAAAACACGGGCCTTCACCGGCGGGGAGTAGCGAGGACCGCCTGGGCGACTCGGGCCAAATCCTCGCGGGTGAGATTGGTCCCGCTCGGCAGACAAAGGCCCTGGGCAAACAAGTCCTCCGCCACCGCTCCGCCCCGGCAGCGGCATCCGGCAAAAACCGGCTGCAGGTGCATGGGCTTCCAGAGCGGCCGCGCCTCGATGTTGTTGCGATCCAGATGCACGCGCACGTCTTCCCGGTCGGCGCCGAACTTTTCGGGATCCACCAGGATGCAGGTTAGCCACCGGGTCGAGCGCCCATAGGAAGCCTCGGGCATGAACTCGATCCCGGGCTCTTCCTGAAAAGCCTGCTGATAAAATTCGAAGATGCGCCGCTTCTCTTCCACGCGCTGGTCGAGGACCCGCAATTGTCCGCGGCCGATGCCGGCCAGGACGTTGCTCAGCCGGTAGTTGTAGCCGATCACGCTGTGTTCGTAATGAGGAGCCGGGTCCCGGGCCTGGGTGGCCAAGAAACGGGCGCGGGCGATCAGGTCGCCCTCGTCCGAGACCAGCATCCCGCCCCCCGAGGTGGTGATGATCTTATTGCCGTTAAAGGAAAAGGCGCCAAGCCGGCCGAAGGTGCCGACCGAGCGCCCGCGGTAGCTAGCGCCCAGCGCTTCCGCGGCGTCCTCCACCAGGGGAACTTGATATTCCCGACACAGGGCCACGATCGGATCCAGGTCCGCGCTCTGTCCGTAAAGGTGCACCACGATCACGGCCTTGGGCAGACGGTTCCGGTCCCGGCAGGCCTTTAACTCTTCCTCAAGCAGGTTCGGGTCCAGGTTCCAGGTGCTGCGGTCGCTGTCCACCAAAACCGGCGTGGCCTGCTGATACACGATCACGTTGATGCTCGCGGAGAAAGTGAAGGTGGAGCAGATCACTTCGTCGCCGGCTTGAACCCCCAACAGCACCAGCGCCAGATGCAGCGCCGCGGTCCCGCTGGAGAGCGCGGCCGCCTCCGCCACGCCGACCTTCGCGGCGAATTCTTTCTCAAAGGCGTCCACCTGCGGTCCCAGCGGCGCGATCCAATTGGTGCGGAACGCCTCGGCCACATAGTCCTGTTCATGGCCGGACATGTGCGGGGTGCTGAGGAGAATCCGCGGCGGTTTCATCCGTGTCTTTTGATGACCCGGGCGGGAACGCCCACCGCGGTCACCCGGGCCGAAATATCGCGGATCACCGTGGCGCCGGCGCCCACAATCGCCCATTCCCCAATGGTGATGCCGGGGATAACGTTGACCCCGACGCCCAGCTCGGCTCCCTCCTTGATCGTCACATTGCCGGAAAGGTTGACGCCGCAACCAAGGGTGGCGAAATCTTCGAGGTGGGTATCGTGGCTGAGGTTGCAATCCAGGTTGACGATGGTATGCCGGCCAATCCGAATATTGGTTGTCATTAGGGTGCCGGCGCAGACCATGGCGCCTTCGCCAATGATCGTGTCTTTGGGCACCTCCACCACCGGATCAATCAGCGTGGCCCACCGGACGCCCCAGGCGATCAGGCGTTGCACCAATTGGTGGCGGATCACGGGATTCCCAATCGCGCAAAGATAAGCATACTCCGGACCGCTCTCCTGAACCCAATCCATCCCCCCCAGCACCGGCAATCCCAGGATGAACTGCCCCTGGAGTTCGGAATTGTCATCTACAAACCCCATCGCCTCCACCGCCTGGCCCGAGGTCTGCATGCGCTGGAGCAGGGCCGCCATCTCGCGGCCGTGCCCGCCACAACCGATGACCACGACTCTCCTGGAAGATTTATCTTCGCTCGGCCTCAGGATGGTAAGCTGGGGGGAAGGTTCCGTGGGTGGAGAAGCAAGCCGTTTTTCATCTGGGGCTGGGAGAGGGAAAGGTTTGCGATAAGGGGGGAAATAGCCTTCCACCGGGCTCGCCGGCTCGCCGCTCTTGCTTTCCCAGGCACGGATCGCGGCCTGATAAATCTCCGAGTTGAAAATCGTCCGCCAAGTATAATAGGTAGCCCGCAGGTCTGAAAAACCGGCTTTGAATTGAAACAAATCATCCGCCCGGGCGCCCAGCCCGCCGCCGAGATGCAAGGCCAGGTTCCCGCGCGCTTTGGCCCAGGCCCGAACAAAATTCAGCATGAATTTCAAATAATGTTTCCCCCGATGTTTGGTCTCGGCCCCCGAGAGATGATATTGCACGATCCCGTTGCATTCGGTAAAGAGTCCCGCCGAAGTGATTTCGCCTTCATCTTCAATCACGCACAAGTGAATCCGGGGCCCTAACGCCTCGCGCAATTGGCGGAAGTATTCCAGGCCAAAATAATACCAGCTCTCGGCCTCCACCTGATCCATGGTTTGGTTATAAAGGTCCACGAACCGCTCCAGGGATTGCCAGGACTCGTCCATGCGGGCCTGGACGCCTTTGCGCTGGAGCTTGTTCAGATAGGTCCGGAAGCGGGGGCGGATCTGTCTCCAGAGCTCCGACTCGTCCTGGGTTAAATCAATCCAGACCGTCTCGCCCTGAGGGATCAGGTGAGCATGGCTCGCCAAAAGCTCGGGCCGGCCATTCAGCAACGGATGCAGGCGGATAAAAGCGCAGGCCACGCCCTGGGCGGACAGGCGTTCCTGGAATCCTTGGAAAGCGCGCTCGAAAAAGTCGCGCGACTCCTCCGCTTCCAGGAAGACATTGCCGATAAAGCCGGGGTAGCCATAAGGAGAAACGGCATCCTGGGCCTGCGGAAACCGAGGGAGCGGTTCCCCCGCGAGCGTAATTTTCCGAAAGACGAGGGGCAACAAGAGAAAGCGATCTCCTTCTTCCGCATACAAGGCCGCGGGTTCTCCTTGCACTCGCTCGGCCTCAAGACACACGTAAGCGGGCAGGTGATAAAAGTCGTGCCGAAAAGTCTCGAGCAGTTTCGACCAGCGCGGATCCGAGGGCGATAGAAGATCAAGATTCATCGGAAGTCAGGTTTGATCGCCGGCAAAGTTTTCTGGGCCGCCAGGTAGATTTCATTCCGTTCCGGGATCGAAGGCGGGGCTTCGGTTTTTCCCCCAGGCAACGGGGGGATGAATTCCAGGACGGTCAAGCCCGAAACCCGGCAGTCCTGAACCAATTCCTGGGGCAGATACCAATACGACTGCGGTTGCGAAGGCAGAAAGAATTTCCAGTTGAGGCGATGGCCGATTTTCAGCCAAGGCAGCAGCCGGCCTTGATAGTGGAGGGGGTTGGAAAAGGCCCGAATCGTCCGCAGCGCCGAAAATAAAATCGGGTTGTAAGGACGCGCGGAATAGTCGAGCGCGGAGAGCAAAGCGAAGCCGCGAGGTCTGAGCACCCGGAACCCTTCGCGCAGCGCGCGCAGCCGGTCCTCGCGGGAGAGAAGGAAACAGAGAACATTGGCAAAAAACAAAATCGCGTCGAGCGAATGATCCGGGAAGGGGAGTTCGGTGGCACTGGCGACCTGAAAGGAGAGGGGTTGCTCCAGCTTCTGCTCTTGCTGATGTTGCCGGGCGGTCGCGATCATTTTGTCGGAGAAGTCAATGCCCTGAATTTTCTGGTAACCGGCCCGGGCCAGGGCCAGGCAGATGCGGCCGCCGCCGCATCCCACTTCCAGGATGGCCGCCGATTGATCGGGAACATATTTTTCCAGAAGATATTTCTCCAGGGAGGAAAGATCGTGGGCGACCACTTCATGGCCCCAATGATAAAATTCTCCCCCCTCGTAGTGCTCTTTCATCTTGCGCGTATGCTGAACCGCGAGGTTATCCATCGGGTATTTTCCCTTCGGTTGGCTTCGATCCCATAAACACTTCCATGGTCGCCCGACCTTCTTGGCTGATGCCTTCCCGCTTGAATACTTTCTCCAACGTGATCCAAAGGATTTTGATATCGAGAAAGAGCGACCAGTGGTCCACGTACCAAACATCCAATTGGAATTTCTCTTCCCAGCTAATCGCATTCCGGCCATTGATTTGAGCCCAACCCGTAATGCCCGGTTTGACTTCATGCCGGCGGCTTTGCTCCGGTGAATAGCGATCCAAGTATTCGATTAAAAGCGGTCGCGGACCCACCAGGCTGAGATTTCCAACCAGGACATTGAAGAGCTGCGGCAACTCATCCAGGCTCAGCGACCGGATCCATTGGCCCAGGCGGGTCAATCGCTGCTCATCGGGCAGGGGTTGTCCCTGGGGATCTGTTTCATTGGTCATGGTCCGAAACTTATAGACGGTGAAAATTTTCTCCCGGTAGCCCGGACGCAATTGCCGAAACAGGACCGGCGATCCCAGGCGCCGGCGGATCAGGAGAGCCAAAATTAAAAAGAGGGGCGACAGGCCCAGCGACAGGATCAGCGCGGCCGCGAAATCCAGGATTCGTTTGAGCGCCCACTGCAGGGGGTGTTGATCCTGAACCGACATGGGAGAAATTTCGGGGTCCGACCTGGACCGACGGGCCGCGCCCGAACCCGCGCGCTTCCCGAGGAAGCGGTTTATCCCCTGGTCAGGGTGGGGAAGGCCGGGGGCGGAATCACCTGGAACGCGCTCTGAACGGGGGAGAAGCGAAAATCCCGCGCCAACGCCCGGATCTTGCTCAGGGTCTGGGAGCGGTTGTAATACTGCATAAAATTGGTGACCCAAGCCCGCCCCCGGGCCGGCCAAGGCAAGCCCTGCGCGGAGTAGGCCAAGGGCTCCAAATCGCACTCGTAGGGGTGCAGATACACCGTGGCCGGCAGACCCTCCCGGTTCAGCGAGCGGATGGCCCAGCGGTTATAGCCATAGGGAAAATAACGAAGATAGCCTCCGCCCCCGGCGGGGAGGCGCCGGCCCCGGATCACAACCGTGGCCAGGGGAAATTCCAGGAGCGGGCCGGCGGCGGTCGGGATGCGGTAGGGACCCCGGGGACTTTCCGCCGAGCCGTAGCGTTTGCCGCGAAACGGAAAGATGCTGGAATCGTACTGATAGCCGGTCTCCACGATCAGTTCCAGAAGCCGAGGACGATCCAGGCGGATATTGAAATGAGGCGCCCGAAAGCCCCGCACCGCCGCCCCGATCAGGTCCTCCAAAAGCGCCCTCGAATCGGCGAGATCCCGCCGGACTTGTTCGGGATCCGCCTGGAAATATAAAATGTGATCCATGCCATGGGAAGCGACCTCAAAGCCCCGGCCATGGATTTCCTTGATCAAATCCGGCTCGGCGCGGGCGATCCGGCCCAGGCAGAAGCAGGTGGCCCGCACCCCGATTTCTTCCAACAGATCGAGCATGGCGCGCGTGGAAAGAAGAAGCCGCGGGGAGACCGGAATTTCTTGCCCGAGATAGTCCCGGTAAAAAAGGGACCAGTAGTCTTCGACATCAACGGTGAAAAAATTGATCATGCGAGGTAACCCGCTAAGACGTAGCCGGCCCCAAAGACATCAATTTCGTATCGCTTCAGCCCGGGCACCTGACCCAAGGCTTCCACCTCGAGCTGATGATAAAAGTAAACCGGGAGCCCCTTGCGACGATAGCGCAGTTTCCGGATGGGTTCTCGAAGCCAACCGTGTCCCGGAAACGAGCCGATGACCAGGCCCCGGCTCTGGGCAATCATTTTTTCCCAAAAGTCCCGGGGCTCCCGCAGATAATCAAAGACCCCCATCGCGATCACCAGGTCAGACTTCTCTCCCAGCGGCAGGGTCATAAAGTCGCCGAGCAAGAAAGTGCACCGATCGCTCAAGCCCTCCTGGGCGGCCAGGTGACGAGCCAACTCGATCATCCCGGGCGCGAAGTCAATCCCGGTTACATGCTTGGCCCCGGCCCGGGCCAGGGTCAAGCCATAGATCCCGGTCCCGCATCCGACGTCTAAAAAGGTTTTGCCCTCAACCGGAAAGGCCCGACGCATGGTGGCATCCCAGCGCTGGCGCAGACCTCGACGAAAAACGCGGTTAAACCAGCGAAGCGCTAGACTCCCGCCTTGATAGTGCCGGCTCCATTGCAAGGCGTTGTCGCTGAAGTAAGTCGCAACCGGTTTATCTTCCATGACGACCTCCCCGGGTGAAAGAAACAGCGGGAGATCCGGACCGACCCGAAAGCGCGAAGCGACCGCGCGCGCCGCCCCGGTTAGACCGAGGGGACGGGGTGCCCTTTCTCGCAGAGGCGGGCGAGGTACTCTTGATAGAGGGCTTCCCAAATGTCCTGGGCCTGAAACTCACGGAGCACGCGGGCTCGCCCGGCTTGGCCCATCCTGCTCCCAAGCTCCGGATCGAGCAATAATTTTCGGATGGCCTGGGCCAGGGCCAGCCCGTCCTCGGGAGGGACCAAAAGCCCGGTCACCCCCTCCACCACTGCGTCCACACAGCCCGGAACCCGGGTGGCGATGATGGGAAGTTCCATGGCGGCCGCTTCCAGGGGAACATTGGGGAAGCCTTCGCGATAGCTGGGCAGGACGACCACCTGGCAGATCCCGTAGGCCGGCAAGACGTCCTTGATCATCCCGGTAGGGTGGATGCGGGGGTCTTCTTGAAGCTGCTGGACCACGCCGCGGTCCAGGGGATCGTGGTCTTCCAGGGGTCCCACGAGCAGGAGGTGGAGCTTGGGAAATTCGGGCCGGAGCAGGTTCCAGGCGGCGATCAATTCATGGATTCCCTTGTCCCGCACCAGCCGGCCGATGAATCCCAGCACCTGGGCCTCTTCCGGGATGTTCCATTGCCGGCGGAATTCCTGGGACCGGGCCTCGCTCAGGTTGGACCGGCAAAAGCGCTGGACATCCACGCCGTTGCTACTCCCGTGATGAAGCACCTTGATTTTGGATTCGGGACAGATGCCTTCGGCCACCGCGATGTTCCGGACGCTGTGGCTGACGCAGATTACTTGGTGAGCCAAAAAGCAAGAGATTTTTTCGGTCAGTCTCAGGATGCGGCGGAGCACTCCGGTCCGGGAGGTGATATGCAGGCCGCGCATGGTGTAAAACCGGATCGGAACCCGGGCCAAGGCCCCCGCGATCATGCTCAGAAGGCCGGCCTTGGGAGTGCTGCCGTGGACAATGGCGGGGGACAGCTTCCGAAAAAGCCGCCACAGCTTCCAGACGGAGGCCAGATCCCGGAACAACGAGATGTCGCGCGCCATCACCACGGGATAAATCTTGATCTGCTCCCGCTGGGCCAACTCCTCTAACATCGGACCTGGAGAGGAAATGGCCTCCACCAGAATCCCCTTCCGCTGGACATGCTGAATCTGTCCCCGGAGAAAATAAAAAAGCGTCTCGGGAATCGTCGTCACATGCAGCAGCTTGATCTTCCTCGCCTTCACGTCGGGACCGACCTCAACCCTCCGGGAACGCCTAGGGGGTTCCTCGTCGCGCGGGAGTCCCCGGCCATTCTCTCCCGCCCGCGCGGATCCCTCCCGAGCGGGGAGCGGGAAAGGCCGAGGGGGAAGGATGGGGAACGGAAAAATAATTCGATTTTGCATTCAACGAAGCAGTGGTCTTCGGCGCCCGCTTTTGGGCCAAGATCCGGTGCAAGGCGATGGTGAAAGCGACCAGGAGCCAAAAGGTGCGATCGCGCACCGACCGGTTGTACAAATAGCTGACCTGCAGGGCCAGCAGGCCCGCGAAGAGCAAGGAAGCAAAGCCGCTCCAGGGGGTGTTTCGGGCCAAGAGAACATTCTGCAGGGCATAGTAGAGCAAAGCCCCGATGAAGGCGGCGTAAGCCAGAAAGCCGACCAGTCCGCATTCGGCCAAGATTTTCAGCGGGGTGTTGTGGATTTCCGCGCCGTATTCAGAATAATCCGACTCTTCAAAGGAACCGTATCCGATCCCCACCAACGGCTTATCCACGAATGCATCGAGGGCGCTGCCAAAGTTGGATCGGATAAAATCATCTGATTTCGTTTGGACCCCTGCCGATTGGTCCTCGGAAGGTCGTAAAACGCTGAGACGCCCCAGGAGGTGCTCTTTGGCCTCGGGGTTATAGTTGAGGATAACCGCGGAGGCGGAGAGAAAGAGGAGAAAGATCAACGAATAGAAGATGATCCGGGCCGGCCGACGGATTCGAGAAGCCAGGTAGAAGGCCGCCCCGATCACCAGGGAGGCAATCACCGAGCGGCGGGAGCTGAAGGTAATCAATACCACCATGGCTGCGGCCAGGGACCAGAGCAGCACTCGCTTCCGCAAGGAGAGCCAGCCGCACGACGAGTAAGCGACGGCCAGGAAAAAGGTGGACAAGCAATACACTCCCACTTGGCCGGTGGTCCGGAAGGTAGCCACAACCCGGTAAGAATCCGAGGTCCAGAACCACCGGCTTCCGCCGAGGACAATCGCAAAGACATCGTGCATTCCGACGATGGACATGGTTGCGGCCCCCAGCATCCAGGCAGTAATGACTTTTTCCAGATCATGTTCGTTATCAATCACTTGATCCGCGGTAAAACAGAAAATGATCGAATAAAGCAGGACCAGGAGTTCGATCAGCGGGATCGAGTAATTGGTGCTGTCCAGGCCCACCATGGAAAAAGTTACGGAAAGGAAAAAAGCGAGGATCAGGGAATGCAGAGGGACCAGCGGCTTCAGACCTTTTCCCGACAGAGAAGAATAGATGATCCAAAAGATCAAGAAGGGAATAAAGATGAACTCCGGAAGGCCGAGCCGCTTCGCGACCGGATGATGGCTCGGGTTGGTAATAAAAGGCATGGCAAAGACCACCAAATAATAGAACCGTTTCGGGTCCCGCAAGATCATAACGATGAATAAGGGGAGCAAGATCAGAGCGATGAGGCCGAGGATTAAGAGCAGCTTATAAAACGGATACATGGGAGTGAAAAGCG
>Ga0315291_10005260_pt1 | contig 16236 bp, 15 predicted proteins | sample YL17G12_20_MG_FD_203070 | JGI IMG/M metagenome (GOLD analysis project Ga0315291, IMG submission 203070) | Sediment microbial communities from Yellowstone Lake, YNP, Wyoming, USA - YL17G12_20 | ecosystem: Environmental > Aquatic > Freshwater > Lake > Sediment | place: USA: Wyoming | collected...
AAAACACTCTGCAGGACACTCAGCGAGGCAAAGGTGCGGATGGCCGAGAAGAAAGCCGCCTGGCTTAATTCGAATTTCGAGAGGATACGTGAGGCGGGAGGCCCTGAGGCTATCAAGCGGCAGCTAGAGGATTCCTCCGGTTGTGAAGGGAAGATTGTTTTCCTGCGGTCGTTTAAGGGGATCGGGCCGAAATACGCGCGCAACATCATGATGGATGTGTACCACCCCGATTTCCGGAACTCAGTTGCGGTTGACGCTCGCATCAACATGGTTTCTCAAGCCCTGGGGTTGGCGTTCGAAAGCTATGAAGAAGAGGAAGACTTCTACTGTTCTGTGGCGCACGCTGCCGAGGTGCAGCCCTGGGAGCTTGACCGGCTGATCTGGAACTTTCAAGACGAAGTGATGAACGCACTGGGGCATAGCCGAAAGGATCGCAAGGCAGCCTGCCAGGAGGCCGGGTGCGATGACATACGTGCTCCAAAGTGAGGATGGTTACGTGGGCGATCTCGCCAGCATCGGTGGCTACGCCGACATGTATGACGCCGTGAATAACAATTCTGCGGCTGGTTCACTTCTTCGGGAGTTCTTCGAGAATGGCTGCACCAATCACCCGCGCCAGGCCGCCGAGGCAATCGACCGGTTCCTAGCGAGCAACAAACGCCCGCTCCGGCCTGGCGTCATTTCCACCTTTAGGAACCTGCGCAAGCTCCTTTTGAAGTGCGGCCGTGGGCGGATCGCCATGGTCACCGACTGACCGCGACACATCCGTTGGCGAGTGCATTGCAGTGACGTACTCGGCCGCGGTCGGATTATGCTGGTCGTGAGGAGGCACATCACGCGTGCAACCGTGGTATGATTTTCCTATGAGAAATCAGATTCTCCGGCTGACGGCGACTGAAGCCGCGCGCGATTTTTCGCACCTCTTGGACCGAATACAGGCGGGGGCCGAAGCCATCATCGAGCGCCATTCGGAGCCCGTTGCTATCCTGATGCCGGCGACAGCGGCACCGCGAAGGGCATCCGAATGTCTGGCCATTCAACTTGCGCGCCCGTCCGTGACCCCGGATCCGGACTTCGCTCGTGATTTGGAGGACATTATCCGGGGCAACCCCGTGACGGAGATGCCGGAGTGGGGATAGTACTCGACTCCACCGTCTTCATTGCGGGCGAGCGGGCAAGGCTTAGCGTTACCGATGTCGTGGACACGGTTCGCAAGACTTTTGACGATCCCGAGCTGATTCTTTCGGTAATGTCCGCCGCCGAACTGATCCACGGCATATGGCGCGCTCGATCCCCAGAGGTGCGTGCAAGACGTGAGGACTTCGTTGAGGAGATTCTAGCAAGAATCCCTGTGCGGTCAATCACACTGCGAACCGCGCGCATCGCTGGGCAATTGGACGCCCTCTCGCGCACGAAAGGCGTAACCATCCCGACCGCCGATCTGCTTATCGGATCGACGGCGGTGGAGCTATCGTTCGCGGTGGCCACTCATAATCCGCGCCATTTTCGACTAATCCCGAAACTGCGAGTGCACCACCTGAAGTAATAGTTGCGGGTTCTTACCGCCGCCGCTCGTCGTGTTCTAGTTTGCTTGGTGCCCTTGCGTCTTTGTGATTGGCTACCGTCCTAACGTAATGACAGTCACGCTGGCGCGCGGAAACGTGCACTCGAAGCCGGCGCCGCGGGCGGCGATGGAAACAGTAGCGAGGGTGGCGGCGAGCAAAAGCGCGCTGGTTCGCATGTCACGCTCCCGGCGCGCCAGCAGTCCGAGTTGGCTCCGCTCTTTCATGGGCTGTGGGCTGTAAACCCGCGCTGGTCTCCTGGAGACTCGGGTGTTCCTACAGCCTACAGCCCACAGCCTACGGCCTGTTTGTGGTTAAATTCGAGCGGAATGAAAATCCTCAGCATCGGCGAGATTCTGTGGGACGTGATCCAGGGAACCGAGTACCTGGGCGGCGCGCCGTTCAATTTCGCGGCGCATGCCCGCCGCCTGGGCCACGACGTGCGCTTCATCAGCGCGGTGGGCGCCGACGCGCGCGGCCGCCTGGCGCTGGCGCGCGCCGGGGAACTGGGGCTGTCCACGCGCTTCGTGCGGGTGGCGCCCGATCGGCCAACGGGGATCGTGACGGTGGCCCTGGATGCCGGGGGCCAGCCGCGCTTCACCATCCACCGGCCCGCGGCCTACGATTTTCCGCATATCAGGGAGGAGGACCTCCGGGAACTGCTCGATCCTCCGCCCGACTGGATCTACTTCGGCACGCTGCAGCAGACCAGCGCGGAAGCGCGCGCGCTCACGGCACGGCTGATGGACGCGGCGCCCGCCGCAAAGCGCTTCTACGACGTGAACCTGAGGGCCGGCTGCTACACCGCCTCCCTGGTCGGCGAGCTGATTCGCCGGGCCGCCGTCGTGAAGCTCAATGAGGGAGAGGTCTGCGAGGTGGAGCAGATGATGGGGATGGAGCAGGAGCGTCCCGCCCTGCGGGATGAGGGGGCGGCTGCCGAGTATGGTGATCGCTCTCTTACGGTCGCGGCTCTGACGCGGTTTTGCGAGGGCGGCGCGGAGCGCTTCGGCTGGGAAGCCGCCTGCGTCACGCGCGCCGCGGCAGGGTGCGTGGCCTGGGTCGGCGGGCAGTCCATTGAAGCACCCGGCTACCGGGTGGAGGTGGCCGATGCCGTCGGCGCCGGCGACGCCTTCGCCGCCGCCTTCCTCCACGGGCTGGGCGCCGGCTGGCCCCCGCGCCGGATCGCCGATTTTGCCAACCGCGTGGGCGCGCTGGTGGCCAGCCGTGCCGGCGCCATCCCGGAGTGGACCCTCGAGGAGGCCGAAGCGCTGGCCTAGCGGCCCCGGACCACTGAGCAGTTACCGCCGCATCCCACGGTTCAACGCCGAGACGCGGAGCACGCCGAGGAAGCGCAGAGAAAGTCTCGGCGTGCCTCGGCGCCCTCTCGGTTGAGATTCACTCAAGGCGTGTCCTGGGGCCCGGATGGTTTCCCGCGCTCAGGCGTAAATGCCGCGGAGCTGGACGGTGAAAGCCACGCGGGCGATGGCCAGCATGTAGGCGGCGATGCGCTGGCTGACCTGGTGGCTCGCGGCATAGGCCTCCACGTCGTGGAAGGAGGTGCGCATGATGAGGTCCAGCCGCTCCGTTACCATGTCATGGGTCCAGAAGTAGCCCTGCCGGTCCTGCACCCACTCGAAGTAAGAAACGGTGACGCCGCCGGCGTTGGCCAGGATGTCGGGCACCACGAAGATGCCCTTCTCGCGCAGGATCTGATCGGCCAGCGGCGTGGTGGGGCCGTTGGCGCCCTCGATGACGATGCGGGCGCGGAGCTGCGGCGCATTGTGCGAGGTGATCTGGTTCTCGGTGGCCGCCGGCAGCAGCACCTCGCAGTCCCAGGTGAGGATCTCGTGCGGGTCGGCCGGCTCGCTCTCGGGGAAGCCGGTGATGGTGCCTTGTTCGGTGCGGTAGCCGAGGAGTTTGGAGATGTCGAGCCCGCGGGGGTTGAAAATGGCGCCGTCCACTTCGGCGATGCCGATGATCTTGTAGCCGGCCTGGTGCATCAGCACGGCCGCCTCGCGGCCCACGTTTCCGAAGCCCTGGATGATGACCCGCGCCTGCCGGTCCATGCCCAGCTTCTTAAGCGCCTCGTCGCAGACGATCATGCAGCCGCGCCCGGTGGCCTCGCGGCGCCCCTGCGAGCCGCCCAGGTCCAGCGGCTTGCCGGTGACCACCGCGGTCACCGTGTGGCGGATGTGCATCGAGTAGGTGTCCATGATCCAGGCCATCACCTGCTCGTTGGTGTTGACGTCCGGGGCGGGCACGTCGCGCTCGGGCCCAATAAAGTCCATCAGCTCGGCGGTGTAGCGGCGGGTGATGGCTTCCAGCTCGCGCGCGGAAAGCAGCCGCGGGTCGCAAATGACCCCGCCCTTCGCGCCCCCGAAGGGGATGTTGACCACCGCGCACTTCCAGGTCATCCAGGAAGCCAGCGCGCGCACCTCGTCCAGCGTGAGGTCGGGCGCGTAGCGGATGCCGCCCTTGGCCGGCCCGCGCGCGATGGAATGCTGGACGCGGTACCCGGTGAAAACCTGGAGCCGGCCGTCGTCCATCTGCACCGGAATATGAAGGATGATCTCTTTGTTCGGGTGCTGCAGCACCTTCCACATGCCTTCGTCGAGATTCAGCCTGCGCGCCGCCTCATCGAAGCGCGCGGCCTGCGCCTCCCAGGGATTTGTCTCCTTTTCCAACGAGACCATGGTGGCCATTGACTCCTCCGCAATCAAAAAAACAGAGTAATACCGCACCCTAAGTATACGCCGGGGCAGGGCGGGATGAACCGCTCCGGGGGCCGGCAGCATACGCTTCGGGGAGCATTGGCGTCTCTGCTGCGAAAAGCCATTTATGCCGCCGGCGCCCCGCCGGCAAGGCCGAACCCGGCGCCCAACGTCCAGGGTTGCCCCGGCGCGCCGGGGCGGCACAACTTTGGGGATTGGGTCATTGACACGACAGTCATTGCCGAATAAGATACCGGGGCAGTACTAGTACGATGGACCCGAGGTAGGACTTTGCCCACCACGTCACACGGCCGCGCCAAGGAGCGCAAAAAGATCCGCATCGTCATCGCCGACGACCACCCCATTTTTCGCGACGGGCTCAGGAAGCTGTTGAGCCTGGAGAACGACCTGCAAGTCATCGGAGAAGCGCAGAACGGGCAGCAGGCCCTGGAGATCGTCGAGAAGTTGCGCCCCGATGTGGTGCTGCTGGATCTGAAAATGCCGGGCATGGACGGACTTGCCGCTCTGCAAAAGATGCAGGAGCGGGTCAAGGAGACCCGGGTCATCATTTTGACCGCCTGCGATTACGAGCAGGAGGTGGTCCAGGCGGTGAAGCTCGGTTCGGCCGGCGTAGTGCGCAAGCAACACACCACGGACCTGCTGATCAAGAGCATCCGCAAGGTCGCCGAGGGCGAAATCTGGCTGGACGGGCAGTTGACAGCGGCGGTGATGAAAGAATTCTCGGAACCGGCGCCCCCGCCGGCCGCCCGCCCCAAATCGCTGCTCAGCGCCCGCGAGCGCGAGATTGTCGGCCTGGTTTGCCAGGGCTTCCGAAACAAGGAAATCGCCGAGAAAATGTTCATCAGCGAACAGACGGTCAAGAACCACCTGCACAACATCTTCGACAAGCTCGGCGTCTCCGACCGTCTGGAGCTGGCCCTCTACGCCATCCACAAAAAGCTGAACGAACCGGACGCCTGAGCAGGTGTTAGGTGCCAGGTGTTAGGTGTTAGGTGTCAGGTGTCCATGCCTGGCACCTGGCTACCCCCGGGCCGGCTGCGCCAGGGCCTGGTCGGTGAACTCGTAAATCTTGCGGTTGGTGCAGACTTCGTAATATTTGCGGGCGGTCGGCTCCTTGACCTCAAAGGTGTGCGCGTCAACGAAGGGGATGGCCGCCTCCCGCACCACCAGTTTCTGAAACACGTCCAGCGAGAGCGGGAAGGAGCCGCAGTGGAGCGTGACGCGCTCCGGCCCCCACAGCAGCGGCATTTTCACCTCCAGTGGCTTGAGCGAGATCTCGCTGGCCAGCTTCTGAAAGGCTTCCTCACTCAGGCAAACGCCGGTGTTGTAGCGGACCAGGAACTCCTCCATGGCCCCGGCGGCGGCGTCCTCGGTGATGGTCTGAAACACGAAGACGTTGAAAACGGTACTGTGCTGGTTCAGGGCCTGCCGCGCCAGCTTGCTGCATCCCGACAAGCGGTCGGCCAGGTTGATGGCCGAGGAGATCATAATGCGGTTGTCGCCGTCCAGCAGGTACATGGGCGCGGAGTCTTGCCAGCAGATGCCGATGCCGATATCCAGCCGGGGGAAGCCGGAGTTCTCGGCGCGGGAGTTGTAGAGGTTCACCACCTCCATTATTTCGCGGGCCAGGCCGCAGGCGCGGGCCATGGGATAGCCGCCCGCCGCCGCGCCCGCTCTTTCGAACATGGCCAGGATGATGGCGTCGCCCTCGATGAACACCTTCTCGGCGCCGTAGCGGGGTACCAGCTTGTTGAGGGGCTGAAAGAAGTTCAGGCTGAAATGGCTGGCCGGGTTGAGGCCGCGGGCGAACAGCTCGGCCGTCATGTTGGTGGAATCGCGGACATCCGCTTTCAGGATGGCGTGGCCCAGCACCCGCTCGTCCTGCGGCTTGCGTTCCTCCGGCAGCAGGAACTCATACAGCGTGTTGTTGATACGCGACAGCTCCCGGTTCTTCTCCTCGAAAGCCGGGTGGACCCGGTCCATGAGGCCTTGCAGGGCGGCCAGGCGGCTGGCATCCAGGTGATGGCGCATGAAGTCGCGCACGAAGCGGACCACCAGGGAACGCAAATCCCGCGGCGTGCTGGCCCGCACCCGCCCCGCCGTCTCCTCCAGCTTGGCCGCCGTCCCGTGGGTCAGCTTGTAGTGGGCGATTAACCCCTCCACCTTCTTCCGCTCCGCGGGGTCCACCAGGGCGTGCTTCAGTTGCTGCGGATGGATCGGCGGGCAGTAATCCTGGTAGACGCCGGCTGTTTCGTAAGCGGCCGCCAGCCAGGGGGGCAGGCCCAGTTGCTGTGCCGAGCTGAAGAACTCCTCGATCAGGAAGCGCTGGATTTCCAGCTTCTCCTCCAGGGGCGCCAATTCCTCCCGAGCCGCCCTGCGGGCCCGGGCCTCGGCCAGCAGTTGCTCGGTGCGCGCCACGCCAAACAACTCCTCGGCGTTGTCCGGTTCGTTCAGCATGGTGTCGAGCCGGGCGTCGTAGGCCTGCTCGACCAGGCGCAACTGGCTTTCCGAGACGGCCAGTTGTTCCATGCGGCCCGCCAATTCAGGGGTCATGGGCGGTTCGCCCACTTCCTGCTGGCGCCCGGCGAAGAGCCGCCCCAACCCGCGGCTGCGCTCGGAAGGCGCCAGTTGCTGGCGGCGCGATTCGACGCCGGCCGCCAGTTCCAGGTGGGCCCGCGCGCGCGCCTCCAGCTCCCGCGCTTCCGCTGATCCGCCGTCCAGCCACCGGAGCATCGATTTCAGCCACTTCTCGATCAGGTCATACATATCGGGATCCGCGCGGAAGTGGCCAAACAGCACGTACTTGCTCAGGTGGATGTAGTCGTCGTGGCCGTTGTCGGTGAACGCCAGCGGGTTGGAGAGATAGGGAAACCACTGCCCCGCCTCGCTGCCGAACAGCGAGTCGCGCGTCTTGCGCACGGCGTCGGCCTGCACTTCGTTGGCCAGCAGCAACAGTTCCCCGCTCACCCGGCGCAGGATGTTCTTCTTGTCGGCCTGGAACTGGGCGAACGTTTCCTTGAGATGGAAGGCCTTGAGATTGCGCTCGTGTTTCGGGCCCTCGTACAGCTTCAGCGTGTTCTTCGCCTCCTGCACGATGCGGCCGTATTGTTGCTGCACCTCCCAGCCCAGGTACTTGAACAGCGCGGCGTTGGCCAGCAGGTCGATTTCCAGCACGCCGGCGGCCTTGGCCTGCGCCAGCGCCGCCAGCAACACTTCCTGGAGCAGCCGCTTGAGCTCGGCGCGATCCTGCTGGGCCGGCGGGGCCGGCTTCTGCTCCATGAAGGCGCCCGCGGCGCTGTGCTTGACGAAAAGCTTGACGACGTAGGCGCGGCAGAATCCGACGAACGCGGGACTCAGGTGGACGTCGTGGCGCGTGTTGTCGATGCCCGGCAACAGGTCGCGGAAGCGCAACTCCGGCGAGGCCCGGCGAAGATTCACGGCCGCGCGGACCTTTTCCGGACTGGGACGGGAGAACAAGGCCATGACGCGAGAAAGTCTACCAGCCTGCAGCCGCAGGGACAAGAGACCTGATGGCCGGTCCCAGAACAGGGAAATGGGACGCCCGCCGCGGCGGGAACCCGGACCATCCCGCAGGGCGGGACCGGCCCCTGGTCAGGTTTGCTGGCGGCTCGATTTGCCTTTTTTCTGCGCTCATCGGCGTCCCATGGCCCTGAATCTGCCATAATCCGCGGAAGCCGCGGATTCATCACTCGGGATGCGGAGACAAAGGGCTTGCCCTTTGTGAACTTCGTGACCTTCGTGCCTTTGTGGTTCAAATAGGGAGACAGAGTTTATGCACATCGGCTTTCACACCGACGCCTTCAACAGCGCCTACTGGAACTTCGAGCAGTGCCTCCAGTGGGCCGCACGAAACGGCCTTCATTACATCGAGTGCGGCGCCATCGACGGCGTAAGCTGGATCCACGGTCTGGGTTACCAGCCGCATCTCGCGCTGTGGGAAGACCCGGTGCTGTGGCGCAAGAAGATGGACCGCTGCGGCGTGCATTTGTCGCAGCTCGATGCGGCCTTTCCGCTGTCTCTGCCCGAGGGCGCCACGCTGGGCGTGGAATATGTGCTGCACGCCATGCGCTGGGCGAAACTGGCCGGCTGCCCCCGCATCGATACCACCGACGACCGCAACCGTCCCCAGGAAATGACCGACCGCGAGGCCATGGAGCACATGCGGCGCATCTATCGCCAGATTCTGCGCGTGGCCGAAGCCTACGAGATCACCATCAACATTGAGCCCCACGGGTACTACACCACCAAGCCGGAGTTCATGGCGGAAATGCTGGCCTTCGTTGACTCGCCGTATCTGGGCATGAACATGGATACCGGCAACACCTTCATCGCCGGCCAGGACCCGGTCCAATTCCTGGCTCGTTTCGCCGGCCGGGTCAGCCATGTCCATATCAAGGACGTCAGCCCCAGTCTGGCCGCCGCCGCGCGCGGTGAGCTGACCGGGATCGCCGTGAGCCACTGCGCGGTCGGCCAGGGCGTCAACGCGAACAATATCCGGCGCTGCCTGGCGCTGCTGGCGGAAAGCGGCTTCGATGGCGTGCTCAGCATTGAGTGCGAGGGCCAGGGCGGCCCCATGATCGAGGACAGCCTGGCCTGGGTGCGGCAGGCCGTGGCCGGCGCCCGAAGTGCTGCGCCCTGAGCGCGAAACAGGGTAGGTCTTCACTACAAGCGCAATTGCAGCAGCACGGATTGATAGAGAAGCAGTTATGGCGCGATCAGCCTCGAATTTTGCTGGAAATCGACCCGAACTGCGAAAGTTGGGGTAGGCCCGCGCGTCGCGAAGCGACGCAATGATACCAGCCCGCTGTTTCAACGGCGGGCTACTCTCACCCGGTCGCTTCGCGACCGCGCCGGCGGTCACACGTTTCTTTCCCCCACCGGTCCGCCCTCCTCCTGAGTCATTGTAGCCGCGGGTAGCGGAGCAGCGCTCCACCCAGCAGCGGCTCGACGTAGGACCGATACGAATCCCTGATGTCGTTTTGTTCCGGCGGCAGGTACTCCTGGGGAAGCGGTTTTTCCACGTTGGCAACAGCGTCAAGCGGCACGGGCCGGTAGGCAACCTTGTAGGGCCGGCTGGCCCGGCGTTCGATGGCGCCCATGAAAGCCGTATTCCCTTTGAGCGCCCAGGCCACCGCAAATCGCGCAATGGCCTCGGCTTCGGCCCGGTCCACCTTGGAAACCATCAGCGCGCAGGCGCGGCCGCAGACCCCGGGCTTTTCGCTGCGGGCGCGCAGTCCCAGTTCGGCCGTGACCATGCCGGCCAGGGTCGCGGCCACGTCGCCGGGCAAGGCGTGCCCGAACCCGTCCACGGCGGCGCCGGCCCGCGGAGCGCTCCAACTCCTGCCGGATTCATCCTTCACGCCTTCGGAAACCGCGGCTACCACCCAACCCTGCCGCGCGTACACAGCCTGGATGTCGGCCAGGAACCGCCGTCGGGAAAGCGGCGCTTCAGGAACGTAGATCAACTGGGGAGCGTCGTCCGGATCTTTCCTGGCCGCCAGCGTTGCCGCCGTAAGCCAACCGGTATTGCGTCCCAGGACCTCCAGGATGGAGACGGGGGTGGGAAGGGTGCGAATGTCGGCGCCAAGATCGATGGCGCTCTGCGCGAAATACCGTGCCGCGCTGCCGAAGCCCGGACAGTGATCGGTATGCGGAAGGTCGTTGTCGATGGTCTTGGGAATGCCCGCGACGTGCAGTTCGTAATGAAGCGCCGCGGCGGCGTCGGCCATCTTGAGGGCCGTGTCCATCGAGTCATTGCCGCCAATATAAAAGAAATAGCGGACATCCTGGGCCTGCAGGATGCGCACCGCCGCCTCCGCCTCCTCGCGGTTCAGCATCTTGCGGCAGGAGCCGAGCGCCGCGCCGGGCGCTCTGCTGATCCCCGCCCACGCCCGCCGGCCCGGCTTACGCAAATCCAGCCAGCGCTGCTTCAGGACCCCCAGGATGCCGCCCTGGGCGCCCCAGATTTCCATGGACCGGCGGCGGGCTCCCGTCAACTCCGCCACCGCACCGTACAGGCTGGCGTTGATGACGGCCGTCGGACCGCCTCCCTGTGCTATGGCCACGCGCATGAGATGCACCTGCTTATTCTCATTATCCGATCGGCGGCGAGCAAGGCCCAAAAACTTCCCGAAAGCGAATGAATGCCGTCATCGGGTCAGCCGGGTGGGATTCTCGCCCGCCGCTCGCGATACAATCCTTCCCATGCCACGAATGCCCGTTTTTCTGCTCCTCTACCTTGCGGCGTTGGCGCCCGCCTGGGCCGCCGAGCCCTGGCCCGTCCGCGGTCTTCACGTCAGCACGCCGAGGCCGGAAGACATGGCCCTGTGCCTGCGTTTCATCCGCGACGCGCTCCCCAAGGAAGGGGTCAACACGCTGGTCATGGAGTTCGGGTACGGATATCAGTTCACGCGCCGGCCCGAGCTTGCCGATCCCCGCGGGCTTTCCAAGGCCGACGTGCAGGCCATCGCCGAGGCCTGCAAGAAGGCAGGCGTCCGCTTCATCCCGCAAATTAACCTGCTGGGCCACCAGTCCTGGGCCAAGACGACCCACGCCCTGCTCCGGGCGCATCCCGAGTTCGACGAAACGCCCGGCCAGTACCCGAACAACGAGGGCATTTACTGCCGCAGCTACTGCCCGCTGCACCCCAACGTGCACGATGTGGTTTTCGACCTTATCGACGAACTGGCGGAGGCCGCGGGCGCCGACGCATTCCACGCCGGCATGGACGAAGTCTTCCTCATCGGCGAAGACAGTTGCCCGCGCTGCAAAGGAAAGGACAAGGCGGAACTCTTCGCCGGTGAAGTGAGCGCCATTCACGACCACCTGGCGAAGACCGGCCGCAAACTGTGGATCTGGGGCGACCGCCTGCTGGACGGCGAGTTGACCGGCATCGGGAAATGGGACGCCAGCCAAAACGGCACCCACGCCGCCATCGGCAAGATCCCCAAAGACGTGGTCATCTGCGACTGGCACTACCACCGCGCGCTGCCCACCGCCGCCTATTTCGCGGTGCAGGGTTTCCCGGTGGTTTCCTCGCCCTGGCGGGAAGCCGACGTGGCCCTGGCCCAACTCGAGCAGATCGAGGCCGTGCGCGCGCAGGCCACCGGCGCCATCGCCGGCCGCATGCAGGGCGTTCTGCAGACGACCTGGTGCGGCTTCGGGCCGTTCGCGCGTGCCTACTTCGGCGAACGGCCGGCGGAGCCCAACGTGGCCGCGGTCGAGGCGGCGGCCTGCTTCAAGGCCCTATTTCGCCAGATCCGCCAGCGCAAGCTGAACTGATCCGCTGCCGTTTTTCCCTGCCGTTCGAGGGTTTATAATGCGGCCAGATAGGAGGAAAGGGGAATGAAACTACGCATCACAACATTCAACTGCGAGAACCTGTTCGGCCGCTACCGGATTCTGGATAAGCCGCCGGCCGGGCAGGTCGCCAACTATGAGAACTTATTGCAGATCCCCGAGGTGGTCACGCTCGAGCCTGGCCGCGCCGGGAAGATAAAGCCCGCGACCATCAGCCAGGAGCAGCGAAAGAACACCGCGAACGCCATCCTGGAGACCGATCCGCAGATACTAGCGGTGGAGGAAGTCGAGAACCTGGCCACCTTGCGGCTGTTCAACGGCAAGTACCTGGGAAACGCCTTCGACCGGATCCTCCTGATTGACGGCAACGACGCGCGGGGGATCGATGTCGGGTTCCTGGTGAGGAAAGGCGTCAGTGCCGAGATACTGGAAATCCGCACTCACGTCGATGATGCGGTCAGCGGCGGATACCTGGACAAGAGCAACCGGCTGGATACCAGAGTCGCGGCCCAGGCCGTCTTCTCGCGGGATTGCCTGGAGGCGGACCTCCGCGTGGGCCAGATGGTGCTGACCTTTCTCGTGAACCACTTCAAGGCCCAGGACAACAAGCCCGGTTCCACCACCAGGCGTCTGGGCCAGGCCGGCCGCGTCGCGGCTTTGGCCGCGACGGCGCGAAACCAGGGCAAATTTCCCATTGTGATGGGCGACCTGAACATCGACGTGAAGCAGAGCGACTATGATCAGTCGCTCGATCCGCTGGTGACGCTGCCGATTCTGCACGATCCGTTCGCCGGGCTGAACGACCAGGACCGCTGGACTCATTACTATTCGTCGAAACGTAAGGTCAGTCGGCTGGACTACATCCTCATAGATGGCCGGCTGGCGCCCCGCGTCCTGGACACGGAGATCTTCCGGAAGGGGCTGAGCAAGAAGTGCAAGCAATACGCCGGCCCGCGCCTGGCCTCGATGAAAAACAACGACCTGGAAGCCAGCGACCACTGTCCGACGTCGGTGGTGCTGGACCTCTGAGACCGCGTCAAGCCGGGCCGTGCTCATCCGTGCCGACGGCGGTGCAGTGCAGCGCCATGCGGCTGAGATGGAGAAGCTTCAAGCCGAACAGGTATCGCCCGGTTCTGGCGCTGCAATGGACGTACCTGCGGTTTTCCAGGCATTTCAGCAACTGGTAGGTCGAGCTTTTGGCCAACGACAGGCGCCGCGCGATCTCCGACAGCGTCAGCCCCCGCCTGGATTCGGCCAGAAGCTCCAGGATCGCAAGCCCTCGGGACAGCGCGGGCGCGGGCGTCGAACTTGCGTTCACGCTATTGAACATGAGCGCGAGTATACCGGCTTTTTCGGTTCGCAACCCGATCCTGCGATGGTAGAGTCTGGGGACACTGTGGCTATGGAAAACGCTGCTTCGTTGCCCAAAAGCTCCGCCGATCTGGACCTGTTCACTCGCGTGGAGACCCAGTTGTACACGGCTGTGGTGGCCGACAGCCTGGACGAGCTCGGCTATCACGAGCAGGCCATGAGTGAAGCCCTGCGGCCGCTTTCGCCCGACGCCTGTTTCTGCGGGTGGGCGCGCACCATCGCCTACGCGGACGTGTTCCATACGCCCCCGGACCCTTACGCCAAGGAAATCGAGGCCGTGGACAGCATTCTCCCCGGTGAAGTGGTGGTGATCAGCACCGGGGAGTCCCGCCGCAACGCGCCCTGGGGGGAACTACTCTCTACGGCGGCGCGGGCGCGCGGCGCACGCGGCGCGGTGGTGGACGGGCTGGTGCGGGACGTGAAGAAAATCCAGCAGCTTGGCTTCCCCGTGTTTGCCCGCGGGATCAAGCCGGTGGATTCCCAGGGCCGCGGCATGGTGGTGGAAAGCAACCTGCCGGTCTGTGCGGGGGGAATCGTAGTCTCTCCGGGCGACTTGATTTTTGCCGATTACGACGGCGTAGTGGCCGTACCCGCCGCCATTGTTGGGGAGGTGGTGCGCCTGGCCTGCGAGAAAGTGGCCCGCGAAAACAAAAGCCGCGCGGAGTTGATGGAGGGCGCCTTCCTGCGCGACGTGTACCGGAAATACGGCGTCCTGTGAACCGTGGTTTGCCCCGTGACGAGAATTTTGCTCTCGTTTCCGCGGACGCCGGGGATTCTGACTTCTGGCTCCTGACTCCCTCCGGGGATATCGAGGGCAGAGCCCTTGGCTAGTCACGAACGGGATGTCGGAAGCCCGCTTGAGCGGGCGAAAGAAGAAAGCCCACGGCGTCAGCCGTGGGAAAGGTCCGCAGCGGGCGGAACAAGCCCGCGAAGCGGGCGGCAGGAATCTCGCGGCGTTTTCTGTCGCCCGCTTCACGGGCTTGTTCTCCCCTCTTTTGCCACCCACAGCTTGGTCGCCGCGGCGACTGGGCTACCGAACTACCGCCCGCTCTGCGGGCTTTGCTCCACCAAAAGCTGCCCGTTGGCCCCGCGTATTTGGGCGCCGGCCGCCTGTTTTCGGCTGGTTAACTGGCTGGTTTAATGGATTATAGGACGGCTACATCTATTTATACTTCGGTTATTTTGTTATAGTTACATCACCGTAGCCATTATTTTAATGGTTATCTATTGGCTGGATCCGATAAAGCCCTGGAATCATCGTTATGGTCCCATAATTTCAGTGTAGCATACCCTGTCAAATTTTTCGGCCCTTCCGGCCCGCTCGCGGTTGAAAACAAACCAAATAAAGTTCGGACGTCATTCTCCCGCACTTGGCCTTTTCCTTCAGCGGGGCGCTAACGCGCTGTGGGAGCGCAACTTGCGGGCACCGCGGTCTTGACCTGGGTAAACAAAACCCTGCCCTGAGAATTCCAGCAGCGGCGTCCCGCCGCCAGAACGTAGCGCCGGCGTCCCGCCGGTAGGCCCTAATGGCTTGCGCTCGCCGTATGGTACCGGCGGGACGCCGGCGCTACATCCGGCGCGCGAGACGCGCGCTCGCCCTTTTCATGGTTTCTGGGTCCCGGCACGCCAGGATGGGTGACTGTTCGGAACCGAGAAGCCGCCGGCGCGGGCTTGGATCTTTCGCCCGCTTCGCGGGCTTCTCGATTCTGCGTCTTCGGCGAGGTGCTGTGCCGTTGACTCCCAGGCTTGACCGGGCATTCCAGTTGAAGTACTGTTTCCAGCGCCGGAAGTTTCTTGGAGCGGGGCCTCATGAACAACTCCGCCGCGGATTGTCGCTCGCCACTGGGGCGATTCCCTGGACCGGCTTCGGAAGCCTGTGGCAAGCGAGAGCAGCAGGATTATCCGGCCCGACCGCTCGGTCTAACAAGGCGAAGGCCACTTCAGGAATTCGAGCGAAGTCCTGGCAATGCGGGGGCTTACCGGCAAGGTCTGATGGTGGCGGTTCCGTGTTAGGCCGCCTAGCGCTTTCACCCAGGCCTCTTGACATAGGAGTTGGGCCGTCTAAGACATGGACATCGTACGCGACGCAACAGCAGATGAATTCTTTGCCTAGTTCCTCCGTCGGGATTGCGAGAAGCATCCCGGCAGGAGCTATCCTGCTTCCGCAGCGGAGCGCTCCGATGTAATGCGTCAACAGCACGAGGGCAAAACACGCCCGTGGTTTTCGACCGCGCGTTGGTTTGTCGCAAGGCTCGAACGGTCTGAGTTTGATCGACTTGTATTCCTCGACTGCACTTGGACCAGACGGGAAGGCCTCGTGCTCGCTGACGGACCGAACTATCGAATCCTGAGCCGGGTGGCTCAAAATGCGCTGTCGTCGGGTTATCTCGAAAAGACGAGCGATCCGCGACACCGCAAATACTACGCTGCGATGGCAGAGTGTCACTTCCGGCTCGAATGCACCTCGCGTCTGGCGATTTGCAGCGCTGACGCTAACGAGCTGCAGCAGAATCCGCTGGCCACATACTACTTGCTCGATGGTGTCGGTCGCGCGCTGGCATACATGCTCTTCTTGCTTAACTCCAGTGTGCCTTACGAGTCGGTTGAGGCTTTTGTGGCGGAGCGCAAATAACACGCGGCCCAACACGCCGCTCCAGCCGACGAGCGGCGCTGAAGTTAGGGCGGTTTGAAGGGTTCTCCAGCGCCGCTCGCGGCTGAGCGGCAGACCGTTGGGTCGCTTTGCAGCCGCCGAGCACATATTCCGCGACAAACCTCACGTTGACAGGACTACGCCAGAGGCGTAGTATGGCCCTGTGTTCACGTTCATCGAGTCGGCTGCTTTTGAGCGCGTGCGCGCCGTCTACCTCGATGACGACGAATACGCCGAGTTGCAGCAGTTCATGGTGCAGAACCCGGAAGCAGGGAGCATCGTTCGTGGCTCTGGCGGCGTAAGGAAACTCCGCTGGAGACGCGCGGGCGCAGGCAAGCGTGGCGGCTTGCGTGTCATCTACTTCGTGCGCTATCAGCCCAACGAGTTCTGGATGCTGGCTTTGTACGCCAAGGCCAAGCAGGAGAACGTGCCTGCCCATATTCTCAGGCAACTGAAGGAGGCCTTCCAACATGAGTAAGAAGCTCACCGGACGGGCGCTGGCCCGATTCGAGGCTGAGCGCGACATCTGGCAGGAGGTCCTGGGCGGCGTGCGCGAAATCAAGGCTGGCCGGGGCAAGCGGTTTAAGGTTGAGCCGCGCTC
>Ga0315291_10005261_pt1 | contig 16236 bp, 6 predicted proteins | sample YL17G12_20_MG_FD_203070 | JGI IMG/M metagenome (GOLD analysis project Ga0315291, IMG submission 203070) | Sediment microbial communities from Yellowstone Lake, YNP, Wyoming, USA - YL17G12_20 | ecosystem: Environmental > Aquatic > Freshwater > Lake > Sediment | place: USA: Wyoming | collected...
AACAAAAATGGCCGTCTCAGCAAAATCAATGTCTTTAGACGGCTCCCTCTGGGTTTTAACAGAGGATAATAAAATTGACCGTTATTCAGGGGGCGTTTATAAGGAGACTTTAGAGATTAACCTTTTTCCTTATCTTGAAAAGCCAACTGAATTTTTGGTTTCTAAAACTTCGCCATTTATCTATCTTTTAGAACCGGCCCAAAAACGAATAATTATTTTAAACAAAAACGGCAAAATCTTAAAACAATATCAGAGTGAAAAATTTGACAACCTTTTAGATTTCGCCGTTGATGAAGCTGAAACCGCAATCTACCTTCTAAATAGCTCAGAAGTTTTTAAAGTAGAATTCCAAGCCGAGTAAGTCTGTTGATACCAGGTATCAACAGACAAAAAGCCGAGCACATAATTTATGTGCTCGGCTTTTGCGTTTCGTTTCAGATTATAAAACCTGCTTTTTCTTAAGGAAGAAGGATAAGGCAAACAAGACTGCATTGATAACCACTAAAACCCAGAATTTCAGGCAGCATGTCGTACATCCTGCGCAGCATATGAAATAATACAGAATAAGCAGTACAACTACAATGACAGGTAAAGTCCATCTTCCATTTCTATTTTCCGTTCCTTTTCGCTTTTGCCATAAATACCACAAGCTCAGAAGGATTGTGACAATGAATAAAATCCAGCAAAGAGTTGTGCCTGCTGCAAAACCTCCAACTGCCGCCTCGGCTCCTTCTGTCACAAAGGTTTTTTCACCACCAGTTGCTTTCGGTGCAGTGACTTCCTCTTCGGTTTCAGCTCCGGCAACTTCACCCTCTTCAGAAGCAGGAATAGTTGGAATCACTTCCCCTACTCCAAGCGTTGTAAAGGTAAGCTCTGTTGATTTTGCAGTTTGGGAAACACATCTTACATAATAAGTTGTGTTAGGAACCAAACCGCTTATTGTTACAGAATGAGGAATAACTTTGCTAACCGAATCTTGTTCAGGCGTTGAGAAAGCATAGCCATAATTCGGTGCATCTCCCAAAACCGACATTTGTTGATTACCGTAAACTACTCTGCTGGTAGCAGAAATATTAGTGTACCAAGTAACAGTAGCGCCAGTATCCGAAAAAGCTCCAGCTCTTTCATTGAATATGATAATAGATGGACTGACATACGTAGGAAAAGCAGTCCTGCAAGTCTCGGCAGCTATCTGACTGAATATTCCATTTAAGTCGTTGCTGGTAGGAGAAAAATAATATTTACCGCCCGTGTTATCCGCTATAGTCTGAAGCATGCCTGTATTAACATCACTGCCTAATCCAATAGTATAAATCATAATGCCATTTTCGGCTGCCTCTAATGATTTAGCTAAAACCAAAGCTACGTCGGCTGGATTTTCATTGAAACCATCGCCATTTGGTCTATTAGCCTTACCATCAGTTAAGAGAATTTCTACTTTAGCTAACTGTAAATTGTTAGCAACTGACATTAATTCATTATTGGCCTTATCAATGGCAGCTCCCATATTAGTAGAGCCGCCCGTAGTCAAACCGCTAATGATAGATTTAGTAACTGTATGGTCGTATGACAGGTTTTTGTTTAAAGTTGCCGTCCGATTGAAGGAAACCAATCCCGACTGATCGCTGCTTCTCAAATTGTCAATAAAGCTGTTGGCTGCAGTTTTGGCCAGAGATAATCTGGTTGGATTATCCTCTCCCATACTACCAGACACATCCATAACTATCATAACGTCCAGGTCTAAATTACAAGTACTTGTACCTGCAACCAATCCGCCTTCTGTTTTACAATCGGCTGAACATCCGTCACCGCTGACAATATTTCTATCATCGCATTCTTCGCTGCCATTTTTAGTGCCGTCGCCGCAATAAGGCGGGCCATAACAACCAGGACAAACAGGCGGACAAACACCACAGTCTCCAGGACATGTAGAACATGTTTCACTTCCATTACATGATTGGTCACCGCAAGTTGGTGCTGGCGGACAAGTCAAATCAGCTCCACTACAATCTTCATCTATTCCGTTGCCACAGATTTCTTCAGCAGGATATATAGCGCCTTCACAGGTACCCCATACGCCGCCACTACAAGTTTGAATACCGTATTCGCATAAACCTACGTCGGTCTGACCGCACTGTTTAGTACTTCCACTAGTACAGGCACAACCTTCATCAACAGTGCCGTCACAATTCTCGTCTAATTGACCATCACACACTTCGTTGGAAGGAGTTCCGGCCTGACAAGTATCTATCAAACTGCCTTGAGAACAAATAAGTTCGCCGGTTGAGGCGCAGACTCCCACACCGCAAGAAGTAGGTGTGGCTACAATATCTTCATCAACACTGCCATCACAGTCGTTATCCAAACCATCACAGGTTTCATTTGTAGGTGTTCCCGCGGTGCAGGTATCAGTTTTTACTCCTGCTTGGCACACCCATTGGCCAGTGTTTGCGCATACTCCGGTTCCACAAGTTGTCGGTGTGTTATACCAACTTTCACCTGAACCATCTTCTGTAAGAGCATTACAGTCGTCGTCAACTCCATTACAAACTTCTGTTGCACCGGGATAAATATTTCTATTAGTGTCATCACAATCTGTACTGTTTGATACATATCCTTGTGGGACTGAACATGCTTGAGTTGGCATTTGTATGTTTCCATAAGTGTCACTATCAGCGTCTTGATAGAAGGTTAATAGAACTCCTTCGTCAGTTTCTCCATCACAATCGTTATCTAAACCGTCGCAAATTTCATTAATTGGATATACGGCATTTTCACAAGTTCCCCAGGCGCCACCAATGCAGGTTTGTAATCCAAAAATACATTCACCTTCATCAGTTTGAGGACCGCATGGTTTAGTATTTCCATTAGTACAACCACAACCTTCATCAACTGCACCATCACAATCTTCATCAACAACGCCATCACAAACTTCAGTAGAAGGAGTTCCCGGCTGACAAGTGTTTGTTAATTGGCCATAGGCACAAATCCATTCACCTGTGGCAGCACAAGCTCCTACACCGCAAGAAGTAGGTGTGGCTACAATATCTTCATCAACACTGCCATCACAGTCGTTATCCAAACCATCACAGGTTTCATCATCAGTAGGGGTACCAGGTGTTGCAGAACAGATTAATTCACCGGCTGGAATTTGAGGATTACAAATTAATGTTCCCTGGGTTGCACACTCACCTACTCCAACAGTACATTCGTTACCTTTATTTGCCCAAAGCAATCCTTCATCAATTTGTCCATCACAGTCATCATCAACTCCGTTACAAACCTCTGTTGCACCAGGATGAACGTTTGCATTGGTGTCATCACAATCGGTGTTGTCAGAAACATAACCTACTGGTTGTTCGTAAGCAATTATGTAATCATTAGGGTCACCATACCCATCGCCATCGGCATCACGATACCAAATAGTGGGAGCAACTACAAAAATTGTGCCTAATTGTTCGCACTGTTTTATTGTAGGAGCAGCACAACTTCCAGGATCCTTCCAAACGATAACTATATTTTCTAACCTCACTTCTTGGCCACAAATCCAAGAAATAGGGCCATATAAAAGGCTATTTTTTTCGGTATGCGAATTAAAACTACCTATTGAATTATTAATTTTAGGATGTGGTGTATTATCTATATAAAGATCGGCAATCAACCAACCGTTTTCTTTTTGATTGGATCTATTATATATGTTTGCCCAGATGTATGCCTCAATAGGGTTTGTATCACTGGGATCACAAAGACCCAGAATAACTCCGGCTTGATTACCCAGCCATGCACTTCTAACCTCAGCGTTATTTGCGTTACAATCCCAATTATCACAATTTGGCCAAGTTTGCGCTGAAATCGTCGGCGTCAATGCTACAAATGGCGAAAACGCCACCATTAATATGGTGGATATTGAAACGATTGGTTTAATTATTTTTTTCATATTTTTTTGCCCTCCAAAATAAATTTTTTTATACAACTTAAAAAATAATAGTTAATTACTATTTAATCTCGGAAATATTGCCGGCAGGACATTACCAGCAATATTTATCGCAATTATTGAATTATATAATATATAAAATATTTGTCAAGTGGGTTCAAGGCTTTTGTCCTATCCCCTCTTTTCTATATTGTATTGCTTTTATGATAATTTTATGAAATTATAATTTGTTTGTCAAATATTTTTACTAATTTATCAGGTAGGACAAAAAAATAGGGGCTGAGGTTTTTCGTCAAACGAATGAAACCTCAACCCCTTGGTAAATAAGGTCGCCTACTTAAAGCGAAGTTTCCTTTGTCTTATGGATAAACCACCGGGCAAGGAGAGTCACAGATATATCTGTACTGGATAGCAGAGTTGTTATTCAAGCTGTCCAGAACATTCTTTATGACTTCTCTCTCGGAGTCACTTCCAGTCGCCCAGGTCTCAATTGTTTGATCAATCAAGTCAGCGGCCGACATCCAGCTACTGTCAGGAAGCTGGATTGTTACGTTTGAAGGCAGATAATGTCTGGCGTTGAATATAAATGCCAACAGTTGCTGTGCCAGTTGGAATCGAGCCGGCGATACACTCACGGGCGAAGTTAAAAAGTCCGAAATTTCTGCCCAAGCGCCGGTACCAAAATAGGTGCCAGGGTTTAGTGGCGTCCAAACTCCATCGAATGGACCATCCCAGTATTCGGTATCCGAACTATACGGAGCTAATCCATTCACATGGGTAATATCACCGGAATCGATTAAATCGAGTCCCTGATTATGCCAGAATCCCTTGGTTTTAAATCCTGCAGCCCCTTCAACATAGCAGTAATTACCAAACTGCTTGCCTTTTGAACCGTTCTCAGCCAGTGAAATTGAGTAAGAAGTGGGCGTGCTGGCAACCCAGTTCCCCATCGGCATTACTTCGCTCAGAGTGTAGCTGCCCGGCAAAAGCCCGTCAAACGTGACACATCCGCTGGCGCCAGTATAGCCGGTGAGATGCACTTCTTGACTATTGACTGCCACACCGTCAAGTTTAATAAGCCACCCTTGAATAGCCGGTTCTCCTGCATCCCAATAACCATTTCCGTTGCGGTCATACCATTTGCAACCAGTGATGTCGCCGAGCTGAACATTGCCGAAAATTACGGTGTGTATCTCGCCCGACAAACCCGCAATCACCATCTGAACGGTCGGTGATATTGGCTTAACAACAGCGTCAACATAAACCGCGGTTTGCAGCCAATCAGCTGGCTGCGCTTCGGTCACTGTCCAAGTACCATCAGGGAGAGTTTGGATATTCACCCGGGTGTAGTAGATATTCATCACGGCTAACGGATCAGTAATGTCTATCTGCCAGCCGGTGATTTCTTGCTCGCCAACATCCCAGACGCCGTTAACATTGCTATCATGAAACTTCTTGACGATCAGAATCGGCGGCGTGAAGGGTTTGCCCTTTTTTACCTTAAAGTTGTCTGTTTTGCTCCAGGATGGAACAAACCCGAACGAGCCGCTGCCAGGTGAGTATTTCTCCACCGGCGTAATCCATACCTTATATACTCCGCCATTGTTCGGGGTATCAACGTATGGCATCAGTTGAACCGTTAAAGCACTATGATCAACATCAGTGCCGGTCAAATGGGTGCCGTACCAAACCCCTTTGTACTTGGTTTGGGTTGGTGCCGGGTAAACATAGACAATAATGCCGTTCTCTACCTGAATCGTACGGCTGGCAATCGGGTCAACCGATAGCAAAACCTTACCCGACGGATCGGTGACTTGGAAATAGTAGTCACCGTCAGGTAAACCCGCCGCTCCCTGCGGCGCGTTCAGACCCGGTCCGCCGTCAAGATAAACATCCTCTTTGGTTTCGTAAATGTTGGCGTTGACTCGCGAGCCATTTACTGTCGTCGTGAAGATTGCGCCCGGCAATCCTCCTCCAGCCGCTACTATAGGAACCGCCATTACAGGAATCGCTAAAGCTACGATTAGAACTAAACCCATTATCAGACAGATTTTTTTCAAATTTCTCCTCCTTTGATGAAATTTTTGCGTGTTTCCCCCACGCCGCGCTATTCAGCTGTATCTGTTTTACCTTCTTTTTTACATCTTTTTCCTCCTTTTCTTTCCTTATTATTTTATTATGTCAAGGTACAAAAATTCAAAATCTTTTTTAAAAACTATCGATTATTTAAAAGAATTATAAATATCTTTCGCACCATCAATATCGCCAGTAGTCAAAGTGTCAGCTTTAGCATCGCCTTTTGAACCGTAACCATACATGGTGTTATTTTTATAATCCAAAGTATATTCGTCATCCAAACCAAACCAGTGTCCTAATTCGTGCGTTAAAATACTCTGCGCGTCATAAGAATTTGTATAAGCACAGGTAGAAATCCCTGACCACATCCAGAAAAATTTCTGATTCATTATTGTATCAACTTCGGCAACTAAGCCAGTGCCGGAATAATACCAAATATATGTTACCCCCAAAGCTGAGCTCGGAGCCGCACCCCACGCAATAATATTTTTACCATCCAATGCTTTTCGGTTGATTAAGGTGCTGCCACCATTTCTAATGATTACTTTATTAGAAATTACGTTAGTCCATTGGGCAAAAGCGTTGCTGGCAATAGTTTGTAGGTTCACACCACCAACTGAACTAGGAACACTACCTGAATTTAAATAATAAAAAGTTGTAGTACTTGGTAATCTCCATGGAGTTGGATCAACAACAGCGTTGGAAGTCGGGTCTTCTAAACCGCAAGTAATGCTTGATGTTGGCGTCGGTGATGGCGATGGCTTCACATGATAGATAAACACTCTTACTTTTATTTCCGGATGACCTGGAACATCGTATGTCCCATCCTCTTCGGGTATAACTTGTCCTGAGTCCGTCGAAGGATCCCCTGCCCCTTTTTCATTTTTAGCCAGAGCTAAACTTGCGGAAATGCCGAGAATAATTATTAAAATTGTTAAAATAACAAAAAATTTTTGGGTCATATTTTTATTTTTTAATTATTAAATATCTTAATTCTATAATAGGACATTAATTATTTTTAGCAAGATTGTCCTACTTTAAGCGCAAACGCCTGTCCCCCACAAGGAAGGGACAGAGCGTTTGAGTTCTAAGGAGTAACTATATTACGGTTGATCCCAGAAAGCTATACCAGATGGAATGCCCGATTGTGCTAAAGATTGAGAATCTTTCGGCGTTGCTTTACCTTGCCATGGCAACGGAGGTGAAATTATAATCGTATCTCCACTGTTGTTAAAGGCATCTAGCGCGCTCATTGCAGTGTTCATGGCGCCGATATTCGTTCCGGCGTAAGCAGCATCTGCGCTAGCAATCATACTATTTATTGATGTCGGGCATCCGCCAAAGGCAGCACAGTTAAGTTTTGCCGTAATCAGTTGGTGGGCAAGTAAGATTCTTGCTTTTTCAATAGGATCTCTTTTTACCTGTTTCTTATTAACTATCGTGGTCTCAAAATTCACATCCGAATACCAAGCGCCGAATAATTTTGCCGTGCTATCAATTGTGACATAATGACCACTCGTCAAGCCAAGCGTCATTCCACTTGGTAGAAGAAAGTTTGCGGTAAAGATGTCACTGGTAAATGACGTATGTGTCTTCCAGAACCCTTGAGTTCTTGTCGGACTTTGTTTTTCATTCAGGAATGTGCAGGTTATATCTTCGCCGGGTTTGAGATTTATGGTTACACCCGAAGTGGTAGTTGTATAATCGCTCGCTCCAACACAGGTAATGCTCTTTAGTTTCCAGTAGTCATTGGGAATGGTTTCGGTTACGCCATAACTGTTATTAGCAGACAAAACAAATTCTATTGACTGCGGTCGATCGGTATCGGTACATTCGACAACGCCGCTATTATCGTCAAGCACGAAAGTTCCATTCCAACTCTTGGTAAAGGTGAAGTCCTGACAATCATTAGGTTCGGCATCTTTGACAATCGTGATTTTGCCTTTCTTTGTATTGGTGAAAGTACAAGTCACTGTTTCACCGGCAGCTAATACAATATCACTACCTGGAGTATAAATGTAAGCTGAGGGTATGCCGGGTCTCGCGCAAACCGCGCCTGTTAAATCCCAGCCAGCTGGAACCGTTTCGGCAACTGAATATGTGCCAGGTACCAATTCCTGGTCATTGGGTGCTGCTGCATCGGTCAGGCTGAAACCGCTATAACCTGTTCCGCTTGTAACGAATGTGAATGACTGCGGGTCTAAGCTTGGGACAGTTACCTTATCTATAATAATGTGTCCTCTCTGCGTATTGGTGAATATGCAAGTGATTATATTCCCAGCTCCCAATGAAATATTTTCACCAGGAGTATAAGGGAATGTCCCAATTTGGCCTTCTATCGAGCAGAAAGCTGAAGTGAAGTCCCAGCTAGTCGGAACTATTTCTACCACCGAGTAATTGCCCGGAGACAACCAACCAGAATTATTTTGCTGACCGTCGGTCAAATTGAAATTAGTAGCACTCCAACTTGGGTCAAACTCAAACGATTGAGATGAACCATCAGGTAAAGTTTGCTTTTCAACAATTATCTTACCTGCAACATACACTTTATTGGCATTGTCGCTTGAGCCGTGAGTGGCGTCGGTTGCACGAGTTAAGGTAAGGCCGCCGACATGAACATCAACAGTGGCATCGATATCTACGCTGCCCGGTGTTGCAGTGTTAATTTGTACTGAACACTGACCGCTGGAATTTGTGGTACAGGTATTACCGCCGACAAATGCAGCGCCGGCTGTATTGCTGGATAAGCTGAATGTAACTAATGCTCCTTCAGCTGCTACCTCGCCGGTACCGGGATTTTCCATAACTGTAGCTGTTATAGTATGTGCAACATTAATGTTATTGGTACCTGTTAAAGGTGTGAGATTAATCTTGCCATCAACATATGTCTTTGTTGCCGGACCGGAATTTGGAGAAACGCCATTTGTTTGAAGTTTGAATTCAACGCCACCAACCGAAATTGTAGAGCGGGCGATTATTGTGAACACTCCTGCAATGCTTGAATTAATTGTGACCGTACATTCTCCGCTGGCATTTGTGCCGTCATTGCAATCGGCCACATTAAGACCGCCGTCGGGCGCAGGAGTAGCAATCGCATTTGCAATTGCGCCATTTACTGGCTGTAATCCTGTACCGTCTCCATTGTCTGCTTCAACCTTGACTGTGAAATCATGCGGGTCATCTACTTCGTTAGTGAAGGTTGCGGGTGTTATGCTAATTTTTGCGTTTACATATGTCTTTTGCGCGTCGGCGCTGTTATCTCCGCCAGAACCAGTAGAAACCGGAAGAGTCACTCCAAGCACTATAGGTGATGCAGACGCGTGAACAACTACGTGGCCGGCTGTCGGTGAATTTATAGTTATGGTGCAGGAACCGCCGGAAGTTGTGCAGGTATTAGGTGAAGCTGGAACAAATACCGCGGTAGCACCATTAGAATTAGTAATAGAGAAAGTTACTACGGTGCCATCAGTAGCTGGACCCCAATTGCCGTCACCATTTTGGACCTGAACCGTGGCGGTAATAATATGGTTTTGACCAACTTTATTTACGCCATCAAGCGGAGCCAAATCAATTTGCGCCGCGGGTTTATTGTTGGTGAAAGTGCAGGTTATAGTTTCGCCTGCGTTTGGCATAATAGCAGTAACAGGATCGCCGTTGTCGCAGGATGCTCCGGTCTTTGCCCAGCCTGCAGGAATCGGTGTTTCTGCAATTGTGTAAGTATTATCCGGATCAAGATCGTTATATGTCTCCTGTGCCGTACCGCCAATTGTTGTTAGTTGGTCGCTTACCGGCAAGCCGGTACCAGTCATCACAAAATCAAACGGACCATTTCCGCCAATAGTATTTTTAACAAGAATAATGGTCGCGAGTTTTTCATTCATAAACAGACAAGTTACGGTCTCACCAGGACCAACATCTATATCGCCGATAGTTTCGCCGCTGTCGCAAGTTGCGCTTTCAGGAGATTCCCATCCAGCGACCGCGTTTTCTGATACAGCGTATTTACCCGGTAAAACTTCGGAGTTTCTGCTGGCATAACCCGGAGTTGAATCATCAACTAATCCGAACGTTGCCGGATTACCGTTTCCAAAATTATTATTGAATATGAATTCCTGACTGCTATCCGGAATCGCATCTTTCTGGATTATGATGTGTCCCCTTTGAGTATTGGTGAAGGTACACTTTACGGTTTCACCAGCTTCAACTCTGAAAGTGGCTGTGCGTGTTCCGGTATCACCAGTGCTGTTTGCGTCATCGCAAACAAGCGAAGTTAAATCCCAACCGGCCAAAGCCGATTCGGTAACCGTATATGTTCCGGGAACAACTTGTTTTTGAGAAGTATTACCATCAGTAAGCGAAGTATTTATTTCTCCGGTGAATGTGAAACTTTGAGAGCTCGCATCAGGCAAGGTTTGCTTTTCTATAACAATGTTTCCCTTCTTTGTGTTAGTGATAGTGCAGGTTTTATTGTCGCCTGCCGCTAAGGTAACATTTCCTTGCGCGTCACAATTTCCGCCAATGACTGTGGTGTAATCTGAGAGAGTTGTGGCGGTGCCGGCAGTTTCACCAACTATGTGGCCGCCGATACTCACTTCCACAGCTCCCGTTGTTCCACCGTCGCCGACATTAGCTCCTGTGCCGGCAGTAACACTGTCAATTTGTAAATTGAATTTTCCAGAATCACTGCTTGGAACTAAAATCTTATTGACGGTCAAAGTCGGAATTTTTGTGTCGTTGAAAGTGCAGGTTATTGTCTCGCCTGCGTCCAGTTCTAAAGCGGTATCAACTTCAGTATCTTGAATACTGCTTACACAACTAACACTGCTCAAATCCCAACCGTCCGGAACAGTTTCGGTTACTGAATAGCCTCCGGGTTTTAATGTTTGGTCGTTGGGAGTTTGAACGCCAGTCAAAGTAAAGTCAACATATGCGGGATCAGTACCACCAGAGGCATCAAACGAGAAAGTAGTATCGCCGCCGACAGTTACTTTGTCAACTATAATGTGTCCGCGCTTTGTATTGGTAAATGTGCAAGTTACGGTTTCATCTTTTTCTACATTGAAAGTCGCAACTCTACTACCAACATTTTGCGTGCTGTTTGCATCGTTGCAAGTAATATCAGTTAAATCCCATCCAGATTTTGTACCTTCTGTTGAAGTGTATTGACCAGTATCTACTGTTGCCTGAATAGTGCCGTTGTTTGTTGAGATAGAACCATTGGGTGTACCAGTATAACTGAATGTATCTGTACCACCAACCATTACTTTCTTTACGATTATTGTTCCTGTCTGTCTGGTGTTGGTGTAAGTACAAACTACAGCATGAGTTGCTGCCACGGACAAAGAATTATTAGTGCCTGGCGTAACTGGTGAACCGTTATCGGTACAAGCTAATACTGAATCATAATTAGCGAGACCGCCGGTTTCTGATACATAATAAGTCCCGGCATTTACGGTTTGCGCTCCTGTAGTTAAGGGAGTTGTACCGTTAGCACCTGTTTGTGTAGAAGCAACATCAGTGCCACCAGCGGTAGTACCGATGTTCAAGGTTGTTTGTCCGCCAGTTCCTGACCAGACTTTTTTCAATTCAATAGTTCCCGTTTGAAGTGTATTGACAAAGGTACAAGTAACATTAGCGCCACCAGTTGAACCAATAGTTATAGAAACACTACGTCCTCCAGGGTTTGGTGTTGCGCTTGACCCGGTACCTGTAACATTACAATTTAAACTTGTCAAAGCATAGCCGAAAGATGTTGGATCACCCTCGGTTACGGTATAGGTGCCTGGAATAACGCCGCTACTGAATATTTGGGTGTTATTTAATGTGCCATCTGCGTCATCGTCTAAACTAAATGTTACTGGAGTTAAATCGCCTGTAGTTGTATAAGCGAAATCCTGAGGTCCGTCTGGTACGGTGTCTTTTATAATTGTAATGGTGCTTGGAGCAGCAATTGCGCTAGACGCAAGTTGTAAGTCTTGATTACCTACCTGATAGAACGTCCCCACTGGACTTTCTTGTGGAAAGCCTGCATGCATGTGATATGGAGAGCCAGTTGGCACTGCATTACCAGCGCCCCAATAACCGCCTATGCCGGGATCATTATTGGCCGCAATATGACCACCCCATGCGATTACGACATCCGAATGATCGGTTGCCACTGTAAAAGTAATCTTAAATCTTGGTGAGCAATCTCCAGAGGTTGGTATCGCACCGTCAGGATATGAAAGGCTCATGGCGCTCACCGGTCCCCAAGCCTTAATCTGTTGGCCAGTTAAGGGGGTACCGCCAAATGTTCCATTGGCACAAGATGATGGATAGCTCGTAGTAAAATAAGTTAGCACGGTTATATCCGCTGTTGCATCGGGTGCTGATGGGTTACAACCAGCAATAGTATCACCACAAGGATTATTTAGATTTGCATGATTGCCTGATGCAGCACCTGTTGTTTCTGTATAATCAAAGCTTGCAAGATAGTCGATAGCATGTTTGAGTTCGCTACCCTTCGCCGTATCGAAACTAAAGGTGACGGTATTAACACCTGCGGCTAAATCTTTCAGAACTGCTCGATAAGGAAGAACTTCCCCTTCTTGCCAGTGAGCTTTCTGGCCGTTAACATTGCCCGTTTGATAAGTAGCATTGGAAAGTGGCGGTTTGGTCGCGCACCGCTCGGGCGTTGCCCCGATACCGCCATTAGCGCATTGGTCTATTGATACGGAGGGATTAACAGATGGCGTCGGAGCTTGGCAAGTACCACCACCAGCGATGTCACAGCACTCATTACAATCACTAGCGTTATTTATTTTTTTGTTGTTTGGAGTACAAGTATCGTCACCGGTGCAACAAGTACCTCCTTTTTGAGAACAAGTTTGTGGCGATGGTTGTGGATCTGCAAATGTTGTTTGAGCTAATAATTCGCCTAATGAATTATTAGCAGTAACAGTGTAAAGCGGACGATAAACATTGTCCAAAGTGTAGGTCGTGGTAAACGACCCTTGGTCGTCAGCGGTGACATTTTGTATTTCTTCGGTATATGTCCCCTCTTCTACATTCCCGCCAAAAATCTTTAAAATAATGTTTTGCAACGATTGGAAAAATCTTCCAAAAATCGTTGCGATTTCGCCGACAAGATAATCAGCTTTGTCGGTTGTCAGTTCTGGAAAAATTACCGGAGCTGTTTCTGCCGACGCAGTTTCTTCTGTCGGCGTCGCCACTTCCGTTACGGCATCTGGCGTGGCGTCCGTTGTGACGTCAGTTGTGACATCAGTTATGACGTCCGACGTAACAACCGTGTCGTTGGTTTGAGATTCCACAACAACGGATTCGTCGGGGGTTATTTCCTCTGCGCTGATTAACGGCGCACTTACGAACATAAATTGTGATACTATGGTCAACGATGCTAAGACGCGAAATATATCTTTTTTCATAATTTTTTTATATAATTATTTTTTATTTTTTAATTTCTTGCCCCGTACACGCGCCACCATGAGGCGAACCTGTAAGATTCGCGAATGGAAAGCGTTGTACTGGGGTTATTTTTTTTATTTTTTATAATTTTCGACAGTTATTTTTTAATTTTAATTAAAAAACATAGCTAAAAGCTGTGCTTATTAATCGTCCATGGGAAACAAAAAACCACCGTTCCAATAACAATTCATTCCCCCAATTTGGTTTTGAGCTAAATTTTCTACCATTTTATGCCCTGATTCCCTCCAAAACCAGTCACGGTGGCTAAACTATACGCTACAATGAAACTATCAAAACCAGAAACCTCTGTCAAGCTCAAAATTTAGTTGATGTCCTATCCTATCCTACCCCGTAGTAGAACTTGGACAAATAATATTTATTTTTGCAAAGCAAAGTCCAAGTTTCACTACGGGGTTTGATTTAATGCCAATTTTATGCTAAAATAAAGATAGAATGAATAAGCAATCGTGCAAAATTTTCTGGGATTATGATGTTAGGAAAATGGATTTAACTAATCCTAAAGTAAAAATCTGGTATCTTAATCGCAAGCTTCGGTTCGGCGACCTTTTGGGGTTGAAAAAAATAGATTTAAAAAAATATCTCCCGAAACTTGATATTAATCCGTCGCTTAAAAAACTACTTCAGAATTATTTAAAGAGCCGTGCCTAATATTCAACTCTCCAAATTACAAAAAGATATTCTCATTTTTTTCGGCAAAAATTCGTTTGCTGAAAATTTTTATTGGACTGGCGGAACTCTGCTTGCTTATCAATATTTACACCATCGCACTTCCGTTGATTTAGATTTTTTCTCCAACGATTTATTCACTGACGATCAATATTTGATATTTTTAAATGAGCTTAAAAATCAAATTAAGGCTAAAAAGACCACTCTAACGCTCCAACAGAACCGACGACTCTATCTTGTTGAACGCGGCAGCGAGACAGTAAAGCTTGAGCTTGTTTATTTTCCTTTTCCAATAATTGAAAAGAGGGTTTTGTTGCCGGCATTTTCTCTTCGGGTTGATTCTTTGACCGATATTATGGTGAATAAAACTTTATCAACTTACCAACGGCAAGAGCCCAAAGATGCTTTTGACCTCTATTGCTATTTGAAAAATAAACCGAAATATAATCTGCAGAAACTAATTAAATTAGTTGAACGGAAATTTGGCGTTGCTGTGGAACCTGCGATATTACTTACTAAAATCAACGAATTAGCCACCCAGCTTGATTTCATATCTCCGCTTTTGCTTATTCCGCAAAAAGATTTAACAAAAAAGGTTAAAAAATTCTTTCAAGATATTTTTAATACCTTAGCCAGAAAACAAATTAAATAGGACTTTTTCAGCTCTATTACTTTTTCCATCTTCGCCAATCATTTTGGCGATTTTTAATTTCAAAGAGCTTTCCCATTTTTCTAAAAACAAAAACTGCCGCTCCACGAATTCGTCTTTAATTGTGTTAAATAGAATCATTTATTGACAATTTTTTTTATTTATGATAAAACAACACTATGGTAATTCTCTAAAAATTTTTAAAATTACTAAAAAATCAAAAATACATATATTATGTATCCCAAAGTTCCAGCTGAACTTAAAAATGTAACGTTAGAAAAAGAATTATTGGATTTGATGCCCTGGGAACTGATGAAAGAATTCCGGGCTTTTGTTTTTGGAAATGGTCCTAAAGGAGTAAAGATTGGCACGGTAAATCCCAAAAATTCTGCCTTGCAGCGCTACACAAAGGAACGCTTCGGCAAAAAAATTGAATGGTTTAGCGCAACTGAAGACGATGTCGCAATTATTCTTAATAATAATACGCCCGATTTTAAAAGCGAGATTTCACAATTAGCTCAAACCTCACTTGAAACAAATGACAATATCACCAGAATCGCTGACAGCATTATAAAACATGCAATCACCGAAAAAGCAAGCGATATTCATATAGAGCCCTTAAGAAATGAAACGGCTGTAAGATTTAGAGTTGATGGTATGTTGCACACGGTGCTTACCCTGCCGCGCAACATCCATTCCCCGTTAATTGCGCGCTTAAAAATTCTCGCCAACTTAAAGATTGACGAATACAGGCGTCCGCAGGATGGCCGTATTGAACCTGAAGAATTTCCGGACACCTCGCTCCGCGTTTCCATAATGCCGACTCTTTTTGGGGAAAAAATTGCTCTCCGGGTTCTCAATGAGGCGACTAAAAGCATCTCTATAGATGAATTGGGATTTTCAGAAGAACAAAAGAGAATTATTTTAGAAAACATAGAAAAACCATTCGGCATGATTATTGCTTCAGGGCCCACCGGCTGCGGAAAAACCACAACCCTTTATGCGCTTTTACAGCTCCTGAAAAAAGACGGCATCAACATTTCAACACTTGAAGACCCAGTTGAATATACGCTGCCGGGAGTAAACCAAATCCAAATCAATCCCCGATTTGACCTCACCTTTGCTTCGGGTCTCCGTTCGCTTTTGAGGCAGGACCCGAACGTTATGATGGTTGGAGAAATCCGCGATTCGGAAACGGCCAACATGGCAGCCAATGCCGCAATGACGGGACATCTCGTTTTTACTACCATACACACCAATGATGCCGCCTCAGCATTTACCCGATTTCTGGAAATGAAGGTGGAAGATTTTGTTGTTTCAAGCACTGTCATCCTTGTTATTGCCCAGCGTCTGGTACGCAAGGTATGCGATAAATGCGCAACAAAGAAAAAAATAGAAGACGTAGTTTTGAAAAAAATCAAAGAGC